>Ga0224544_1000002_pt1 | contig 27969 bp, 27 predicted proteins | sample 714P11014metaG_FD_179904 | JGI IMG/M metagenome (GOLD analysis project Ga0224544, IMG submission 179904) | Peat soil microbial communities from Stordalen Mire, Sweden - 717 P1 10-14 | ecosystem: Environmental > Terrestrial > Soil > Wetlands > Peat | place: Sweden: Norrbotten County, Stordalen...
AGAAACCATAGAGGCCGCGACGCACCTAACTACCACCTCGCGGGAATACGTGCGCGCGATTGACGACGAAAACCTCGGCGCGTACCGCCTTGTAGACGACATCTACGGAAAGCCGACGCTGGTCCTAAAGCTCACCTTGCCACGAACTTTTTATCACCAAGGGCGCGTGAGCTTGCTGCAGTTCATGTTCCTGCTTCTGGCGGCGGGCGCGGTTTTTACGGCGGTCACGCTGATGGTGTTGGAGCGCCTGGTGCTCTCGCGCCTAGGGCGTCTTGGTTCGGACGTCTCGGCAGTAGGAGCGAGCGGAAATCTCGCGGCGCGAATCACGGTTCCGGGCGACGACGAGCTCGCCAATCTTGGCGGTTCGATCAATCGCATGCTTGCCGCGCTTGAAAAATCGCACGAAGACGGCGTCGCGCAAGGCGCCCGCGTGCGAATGCTGGTCGAGAGGATGCCTGCTGTTCTCTGGACCACGGACGTCAATTTGAATTTCGTCTCGACCATGGGCGCGGGATTGAAGTCGCTTCAGCAGCGGCCGAACGAAGTTTCCGGCATGAGCATCTTCGACTACTACGGGACGCGCGATTCCTCGCACGAGTCCATCGCGGCGCACCTTCGGGCAATCAACGGGCAATCATCCACTTACGTCACGGTTTGGCAAGGGCGCACATTTGAATGCCACACGGAGCCACTCCATGACGCGAACAACAACGTCGTGGGCGCCCTCGGTATTGCGCTTGATAGCACGGATCGAGTGCAGGCTCAGGAAGCGTTGCGGAAATCCGAATCGAGTTACCGGTCGCTGATTGAAGAGGCGCCCTATGGAATCTGCCGGTGTACGACGGACGGCGCGTTCACGCTCGTCAATCTAGCGCTCGTGCAGATGCTCGGCTGCGAAACCGAGCGGCAGCTTCTTGCCCTCAACCTCGGATCAGATGTGTTCGAAGTCCCGCAGGCCAATGCGAACTTTTTGGGCGAGCTGATCGAGCACGGAAGCGCGGAAGGCGTTGAAGCCCAGTGGAAACGCCGCGACGGAAAGTCGATCCAGGTTCACCTGGGCGGGCGCGCGGTGCGGGATGTCAGCGGCAAGATTGCGTATTTCGAAGTGATCGCGGAGGACGTCTCGGACCGAAAACATCTCGAGTTGCAATTGCGGCAGTCGCAAAAGATGCAGGCCATCGGGCAACTCGCCGGCGGCGTCGCGCACGATTTCAATAATCTTCTGATGGTCGTAAAAGGCCACCTCGAGCTGATTCTCTCGGGCATGAAGCCAAGCGATCCGCTATTCGCGCGGCTCGACCAGGTGCAGAAAGCTGCCAATCGGGCAAGCTCGCTGACACGCCAGTTGCTCGCATTCAGCCGCCAACAAGTGCTCCAGCGGCAAGTGCTCGACCTAAATTCCGTCGTTTCCGGAATGATTCAAATGCTTTCCCGGCTCATCGGCGAAAATATCGAACTGATTTTCCGTCCCGGCAGCGTCCTCGGCCGCGTGAAAGCAGACGCCGGTCAAATCGAGCAAATACTTCTAAACCTCGTCGTCAACGCGCGCGACGCCATGCCTACCCGCGGGCGCCTCACCATCGAAACGACAAACGTCGAGCTCGATGAATCCTACGCGCAGCGGCACACTGTGGTTAAGCCGGGGCCGTACGTCATGCTCGCCGTCAGCGATACGGGCATTGGAATGGACGCGGCGACGCAGGCGCGAATCTTCGAACCATTTTTCACCACGAAGGAAGCGGGCAAAGGCACGGGCCTCGGCCTCTCGACCGTATACGGCGTGGTGAAGCAGAGCGAAGGCTACATCTGGGTCTACAGCGAAGTGGGACACGGCACTACGTTCAAAATATACCTGCCGCTCGCCACCGACGCGGTGGAGATGGCGAAACCGCAGTTGTCGGCGCCTGCGCCGGCTCCCGGCACGGAAACGATTCTTCTCGTCGAGGACGAAGAGAGCGTCCGCTCGCTCGTCTGCGACTTCCTGAAAGGCACAGGACACACGGTGCTCGAGGCACAGGACGGCCCCGACGCCATCCGCATCGCCGAATCCCATAGCGGCAGAATCGATCTTCTGGTTAGCGACGTTGTGATGCCGAAGATGAACGGCCGCGAGCTTTCCCTCGAGCTGAAAAAGCAAATGCCGCATTTGAAAATTCTGTTTATCTCCGGGTATACCGACGACGCCGTTTTCCGCGCCGGCGTACTCGAGGGAGACGTTGCATTCCTGCAAAAGCCATTTACGCTCCGGGGTCTCTCCTCCAAGATTCGCGATGTCCTCGATGCCGACGCAGACCGCGAATTCTCCACCCAAACACAAGAGAACTCGTAAGCCCTGCCGAAACGGGTATCATCCCATCGTAAGAATTTAACCGGAGAGACCTGATGGCAAAGTTGGCTTTGGTGTATGGAATGCGGCTGTTCCCTCTCGACGAACTCGATACCGTGAACGAAGCGACCGTGGCGCTGAAGAATGGCAATACGGGTAGAGTCACGATGCATCTCATTGAAGGCAGCCGCGAGGAAATCGAAAAGACGCTGCGGCAGTCCGTGGACGCGTTCTTCGATTTGTATCCGGAGATCTAAGAAGTCAAAGTTGTTGATCCCGGAGCGGGTATCTCGTCAGGGCATGACCTCAGTCATGCCGCGAGACTAGTTGTCATCCCGAACGAAGTGAGGGATCTGCGGTTCGTTCGGAAAGGCTCTATTACGTTGTTACATCCCGAGCCGCTCAACTCAAATCAACACGACCGTCTGGCCCGTCAGATCAAACCGCTTCCGGCAACGAATATTCCGGCAGGCGACCATGTCGTCCACGCGAACCATGTAAGAGCGCGCTTTGTCGAAATGCGCGCGATCGTTTTCGTTCGCGCCGCGCGGTAGCTGGGCCTTCTTCGTGCGCGTCTTCCAGCGAACGGGATACGAATTCTCCTGGCGGCAATGCGGGCAATTGAGAGGAATCTGCTTCGTCTCTTCTTTTTCGTCGTAGAAATTTCTCTCGTCCATGGCACGCCCCCTCTCAGGACTTCGAATTCCAATCGTCAACGGTTGCGAAACGCAGCCCCGAATCCTTCCACCGCGGCAGCCAGAATTCCATGGCTCGAACCGTATGGCGCCGGTCGCCTTCGGCCACGTGGTGATCGCCGTCGTGCAGCAGGACAATATCGCCTCCGCTCACGCGTCGCAAGCGCTCAATCACGGGCTCGGCCGGCTGCACTTTCCAATCGCGCGCCCACTTCGACCACATGACGACGCCCACGATCCCAAGCGCGCCTGCCGTTCGATCGAGACTCGGCCCACGCCCGCCAAATGGCGGACGCATCCATCGCGCTTCACGTCCTGTGGCTGATGATATCGCCTCGCGGCATTTTGCCAGCTCATCGGCAACTTTGCGCGCAGAGTGGAAGGCCAGATTCGGATGCGTCTCGGTATGGTTGGCAACGGCATGGCCGCGTGCGACCACATCCGCGGCGATCTTCGGAAACTCGCGAACGCGCTGGCCAATCATGAAAAATGTCGCGCGCGCGCCGTGCTGTTCCAGGAGATCGAGCAGCGCAGGCGTTGCGGTTGGATTCGGACCATCGTCAAACGTGAGCGCGATGGCGCGGGAATCGCCGGTTCGCCGCCGCGTAGGGCCGAATAACTGCGAGGAGGGCACAAAAGCGCCCCACGCACCTATCGCCGCGAACGCTGCAGCCGTTCCCGCAACCGTCGCCGTTATTGCCGCCGGATCCATATTCCGAATTTTCGCACGCCGTGCGCCTCGGCGTCAGTCGAAGATTGTGGCCGGAGATTCTGATAGGATTCGCGCACTGGTTTGCAACGAATGCCAGAACTCGCGTCTCAATTTCATCCGCTTCCTGCGTGGGCCCGATGGGCCGCGCTCATTTGGCTTGCGATCTGGGTGCCAACGTATCTGTATTACTGGGGATCGAGCTCATTTCTCTTTCTGTGCGATCTGGCGGTGCTGCTCGCGTGCGCTGGAATTTGGACCAGCAACGCATTGCTTATTTCCAGTCAGGCCCTCAGTTCGCTCGTGGTCGATTTCGCGTGGACTGCGGATGTTGTGTGGATGCTGCTTTTTGGCCGCCATCTGATCGGCGGGACTGAATACTTCTTCGATCCGCTCTATCCGCTCGTCGTTAGGCTAATGAGCACGTTCCACATCATACTGCCCATCATCTTGCTGCTGTCATTGCGACGAACTGGATACGACGCTCGCGCGCTGCGCCTCCAGTCGCTGATCGCCGTGGCCGCCTTGATTGCATCGCGATTCGCCAACCCTCACAAGAATATTAATTTTGCGTTCACCGACCCGTTCTTCGGCCGATCCTGGGGACCTGCGCCCGTTCACTTGGCCGTGATCCTGGTTCCATTGATTTTCCTCATTTACGTTCCCACACACATCGTATTGAAGCGCTGCTTCCGGCAATTCAGGAACGACTCCGAATGAAGTTGATTTCCTGCCCCAGAACTCGAGAGAGGCGTGCGCTACTCAGAATTGCGAATTGCGTGAACATCAATGCCAAGCTGCTGGCACTTTTTATAGAGGTGACTGCGTTCGAGGCCGAGGGCTTTCGCGGTGTTCGTCATATGGTTTCCATGCCGCTTCAGCTCTTCAAGAATCGTCCCGCGCTCGAAATGCGCGGATCTCTCTGCGAGCGTTCCCGTTGCAGAGGTTGACGCTACCGTTCCATCGCCCGTCCCGCCAGCCGGCCGCGCCTGCGGCAAAGCGAGCCGGACATCGCCAGCCTGAATCGTGTCGCCGGTTGAGAGCAATAGCACCCGCTCGATCACATTTCGCAGCTCTCGAACGTTGCCGGGCCAGGCATAATTTTCAAGCTCCTCGATTGCCTCCGCGGAAAAAGTCTTCGTCTTCCAGCTATTCTGATCGGCAACTTGCCTGGCGAAATGCGCAGCCAAAACCGGGATGTCCTCGCGGCGCTCGCGCAGCGGCGGCAGCATCAGCGGGAAAACATAGACGCGATGATAGAGATCCTCGCGAAACGATCCCTGCTTCACCTGATTCCCCAAGTCGCGGTGGGTGGCAACAATCACGCGAACATCCACCGGAGTTGGCCTATCTCCGCCGACGCGCTCAATCTCGCCTTCCTCTAACACACGCAACAACTTCGCCTGCATCGCGACCGGCATGTCGCCAATCTCATCAAGAAAAAATGTTCCGCGATGCGCCTGCTCAAATTTACCTACATGTCGCGAAGCGGCGCCGGTGAACGAGCCCTTCTCGTGGCCGAATAGTTCGGACTCCATCAATTCAGCCGGAATCGCCGCGCAATTGAGCGTCACAAACGGCTCGGAGCGCCGCGCGCTCTTCTCGTGGATCGTCCGCGCGACGAGCTCTTTCCCGGTTCCCGTTTCGCCCCGAATGCAGACGCGCGTTTCGCTCGCGGCCACGCGTTCGAGCTGCTCCATGAATTGCTTCATCGCCGCGCTTGCCCAGAGAATCTGGTGTCTGCCGAGGCGCTTTCTCAAGTCGCGATTTTCCAGTTCGAGGCGCGCTATGCGCAGGCTGTTTTCGATGGTGAGCAGAAGTTTTTCGGTGGAAATCGGCTTTTCGAGAAAATCGGCAGCGCCGAGCCGCGTGGCGCGCACTGCCATCTCAATCGTGGCTTGGCCGGACATCATGATTGCTGGAGTCGAAATTCCTGCGGCCTTCATATCTTCGAGGAACGCAATGCCGTCTTTCCCCGGCATCACCACGTCGGAAAGAATTACGTCAATTCGTTCAGCTTTAGCAATCTCGAGGGCCCGCGCCGCGTTGTCGCACACCGTAGCTTCATATCCGGCGAGTCGAAAGGCGCGAGCGAGAGAGGCGAGCGTGTTTGCATCGTCATCAATAATTAGAACGTGGGCTTTTGCGGCAGGCACCGAAGATCACTTCTCCTCGACAGGAGCAGGCGTCCCAGCGCCGACATCATCAGTGGTAGAGGCAGGAGTTTCCGCGTCAGTACCGGACGTTGTGTTTTCCATGTCAATGCCGGAGGCAGAGCTATCCGCGCTCGCATCCGTTTCCGGCGCGGGCGGCGGGATAGACTCGTGATGCTCGCGATGACTGACGGGAAGATCAATTCGGAATGTCGTTCCCACACCGGCTTCGCTGTCCACCGCAATCGTTCCGCCATGATCGCTGACCACCGACTGCACGATGGCGAGGCCGAGGCCGGTGCCGTGCTGCTTCGTCGTGTAATACGGCGTGAATAGCCGATGGCATTCTTCGGCAGTCAGGCCGGCACCCGAATCCGAAACCTCGAGCCGCACCGACGCATCGCGATGCGACGTGGTCAATGCGAGCATTCCGCCGCCGGGCATCGCGTCCATGGCGTTCAGAACGAGATTTTCGATGGCGCGCTGCAGCAGGACAGGGTCCGCTTGAATGACGGGCAGCGCTTCATCGAGATGCAATTCCGTAGTGATCGGCGGCCTGCCAACACCGCTGAATTGCGCCTCGTAGAGCTTCATCACGTTGCGAACGACGTCGTTCAGGTGCACTGGGCTCAACACCGGCGGAGGCATTTTGGCGAAATCGCTGAACCGGCCAACGATGGCCTTCATATTTTCGATTTCAAATAGCAGCGTCGAGGTCGATTCGCGGAAAACCTCGTCGAATTGTTCGGGATTGTGTTCCCGCGCGCGGCGCAGGTTTTCGACGGTGATTTGCAGCGGGAACAGCGGATTCTTCAGCTCATGCGCCAATCGGCGCGCCAATTCGCGCCACGCAGCCACGCGCTACGATTGAACGATTCGGTCGCGCTGTGCGACAAGCTGTTCGCTCATCTGATTGAACGCGAGCGCCAACTGCCCGATCTCATCCCTCGATGTGACTGCAACCCATGTATTCAGGTTCCCCGCCGCAATTTGCTTGGCGCCCTCGACCAGCTTCCTCACCGGTTGAGTGACTCGCGTCGCGCCCCACCAACTCAACAGCGCTCCGAGAAGTATGCCCAGGACTGTAACGCCGACTGACAAAAGAATGATTCGCCGCTCGACGCCAACGCGCTCGCGTTGCGAACTGCCGACCAGCAGCACGCCAAGCAACTCACCATTCCGCCCCTTGAGCGGCAGCACGTGGAAAGATTCCGCGCTTGCTGGATCTGCACTCCAATTAATTGCCATCATCTGCTCGACCGGATGTTGGCGCTCCTTCTCGACGAGCGGTGCCAGCCGTTCGGCCTGTTCGAACGGCCCGTTCGCATCAATCAAATCCACGGCCGAGAAATTCGGATCGAGATTGCGATAGAGAACGGCGCGCATTCCCTCGGGAAGCGCCAGAGTGCCAAGAAATTCCTTCCCGAGTTTCTCTCCGCCGACGACGTAAAGATTTTTATCGCCCACACGCAAAGTCGCGACAGCGAGCAGCCCGAGCGCAGGCCCTGCTTCCGTATCCACGCGCGTCAGAAACGCGCCGCGAGACGCCCAGTCTTCGGGCTGAGCCACCCATTCCAGCTTGTATCCGAACCGTGATGGCCAATCGGCGGATGAGATGATTGAACCGTCGTTATTGACGAAATCGAGGAAATCGAGCTGGTGCGAATTTGCAACGCCGTGCGCGTCGTTCACGTAGATGGATACGTCGGCATTCGGCCGGCTCAACTCGATTGCCATCCGGATCGTCGCTTCGCCGTCCGCGATTCCGCGCACTTGCAGCGCAACCTCTTGGCCGCGCCTCTGATATTCACGTTGAAATTGAGCGACGAGCGCTTCGGTATGGCGATTGTCCATCTGATCAAAAGCGTGGCGCGTGGTGATCGTTACGCCCGTGGCCACCAGGCCCACGGCGAGCACCACGAAAAATGTGAACAGCCAAAAAAGTTTGGCTCGAAACGTCACTGCGCTTCCCCTTCAATCCAAACGTCGGCGAGTTGCCAACCGCCGAGAGCGTTTCCCGCGCGAATCTCCCAGTTCCTCACCCGATTTCCCACGCCGTATGTCCGCGGCAAATGCACGAGCGGCACAACGCGAAAACCATCGAGTGCCGCTCGTTCCCGGACATAAATTTCTTCCGCGCTCGCCGGATTTGGCAATGGTTCAACGTCCTCGCTCGATGCTGCCGGTAGGGCGCTCAACAAATCGCTAAGCGCCTCGCGCGGCTCGGGCGAGGACATGCGCAACCGTACGAGCCGCGCATCGAAATCTCCCGGCCTTGTCGCAGCCGGTATCGCGCGCGCGGCGATCGAAATTCCCGCCGCCCGGGCGTTCACCGTGACTCGCTCCGCGATTGACTGTTCGAGGGCCTCACCAGAATCATATCCCAAGACCAGAGCAGGCGTGGGCTTGATGTGCTCCCAGAGTGAATGCGCGACGGCAGGATCGGCTGATGCGGAAAACAGAGACGCGGTGCCGCTCAGCCATTCCGGCAGCAGGCTCGCCGCCGCTTCGCCCTGCTTCTGCAAAATAAAATTGACGATGGCGCCCCTGTCAATTGAGCGTGCCAACGCTTCGCGCACGCGAGCGTCCTGCACAGCCTTGCGATCCGTTTGAAATACCAGCGCCAAAAGATCCGTCGGGACCGTGACGCTGACGCGAAGTTTGTCGTCCGCCGCCCGCCGAACCATATCCGGCGGCAAATCCACTAAGTCCGCTTTGCCGAGTTGGAGATCAATCGTGCGGGCCTGCGATGAAATGCCCATCGTGAGATCCACGGAATCCAAAAACGGACGACCCGCCCAATAATCCGCGTTGGCGGACAAGACAGCGTGTTTCCCGGCCTGCCAAAAGGTAATCCTGAACAGCCCCGTTCCGACGCTAATTCCGTCGTCTCCGCGCCTCGCGAGCGCGTGCCGCGGCTCGGCGAGGAGAAATGGAAGATCAGGAGTCGGAGTGCTCGTTTCGATGCTCACGCCGTCGGATGAACTGCTGACGTGCCACGATGGATCAACATTTGCAAGCGCCGCAACTGCGGAGCTAGGCGTGAGCGGCGAACCATCGTGAAAACCCACGCCGGGCCGCAAGTGAAAATTCCACTGGCGGGCGCCGGGATCGTGATCCCACGAGCTTGCGAGCCCCGGTTGCGGCACACCGTTTGCGTCGAGAACGACGAGCGTCTCGAACACCAGAGGAAGAAGATCTATTTTCGCGCTCGTCTCGGCGGCGTTCACGGCGCTCTGCGCGGGATCAAGCGAGGCAACGCTCGCGCCAATTTCGACCCGCAGCGTCCCACCGTATCGCGGGCGCTCCGCGGCGCGAAATCCCAGGAGCGCAATCGCGCTAACGATTGCAGGATACAGATACGATCGAAGCTTCATACGTTCCCGTCAGAAGATTTCGTGAGATCACGCGCGCCGACTGACGATCACTCGAAGGCCACAGAACAAGCACCGGGCCAGCATAATCGAGCGGCTTGCCCAGAGCTGCGAGTTGCTGATCCGCCAGAGTGTACGCGCGGATCGAATCCGGCTGCGTCCAGTCGCCGGTGCCGCTGGCGAGCAACAGCGAATTCACGCCGCACACGGAGCCGAGCCTGACAGCCTCGACATCTTGCCCGCTGATTTGAACGGTCGCGCCAGCCAATTGCGCAAGCCAAGACTTATCCTGCGCTGTTTCCGAACATTGAATTGTTTCGGGATGATCGAAACGGCCGCTGCACTGAACTCCCGGCAAAGTCGCGCTCTGCGCTTCGAGATCAATCTTGCCGCGCACATCGCGAGGCCACGGCTTGGCATGCGCAATTGTCACAGCTCGATCGGGCTGCGATTGCGACGACGCGCTCTTATAGAAAGCCAATCGCTCCGGCTCGAGAATCACGAGAGCAAATCCGCCATTCGCATCGCCCGCGACGGCCGCAAAATCAAGAATCTTCCCAGGCTGCTGCCAGATAATTTGCCGCTGCAGAAAAATCGCCGGCTCAGACGTAGCGGCAGGCGCAGCCGCAAACCGCGCGACACTCACAATCGCGACCTGCTCTTCGTCACCTCGATGAATTACCGCCGCTAATACGTAATCTTGCATGTTCTCTGAGAGCGTCACGTCGATCGCTGCGCCGGACGCTGTCGACCGGGACAATGCAAATCCACGATGTTGAAGATTTATTTCCAAGGCCGCGCGAATGCCGGCGACGGCCGCGGAATCGAGCGATGAGAGATTCTTCACCGTCAGTGAAATCGCAGCGCGAGGCATGAGATCTCCGGCAATCTTCGAGCCGAGCGAGTCCACTGCCGAATCCCACCAGTGCGCGTCTTGAGGAACGGGAGCTGCAACGGCGATGGACGAATTTGTGAGCAAGAGTAGCGTCGGGAGGAGAAGCAGCCGGCGGGCAGCCCGCATCGTTGTGCGCCAAGCGTTCGTAATTCGTCATGATAGCACACGGAGAATGCTAGCTCGCGCGACGACGCGGCGACGGGACGGTAAGAACATCATTCACGAGGACGCACGCGAGACCTGAAACGTGTAAATCGAAAATGGAGATTCGCGTTTCGCCCGAGCCGCTGGCAGGGCGGTTTCGCTGCGGCGAAAACGAAACCGCCCGCAAGGGTTTTTGCCAGCGTTTACATCCGCACCGGTCCCCGATCTTCGACGCGAACCGGCGAGGAATCCTCATGGGAGTCGCGCCCGGCCATTCACCGCGCGTTCGACAGAGCGCCGAACCGGCAGCGCCACTTTCGCGCCGCGATTCAATCGTTCAAGCTCCAGCGCCAGATAAATGTCGTATCCCACCATCGCGATCATCGCGACTAAGCCAAGACCACTCACCGCAAACAATAACTTGAGAAACAGCATGGCGCCTCCTTCACTCACCTCGTCTTTACCTAATGGCGTGCTTGCCTAATCGCGTCCTTTGCTCATCGCCCCGCCGCATCAAGCCGCAAACGCCGCGCATGAATCGGAACCACTCGTTGCGGCGCCGCCGCGACACGCGCCGCTGGAGTCAACGCGGCGAGCGGCGCCGGATGCGTCGCAGGCATCAACTTCATCAATCCCCACAAGCTCAGCCACTCCAGCAACAGCGCAAACGAAACCGAAACCAGCACCACCATCGCCAATCCAGCAAACTGAAAAGCGGCTTCCATCGGCATCTCCCTCTTTCGGCCCCAATCTGCAACTCAAATCTGCGATGCCTGTTTCGCAACGCCCGATCCGCGCCTTCGACCAGCACAATCGCACGCCGCTCTCCAAATCGAATTTGCTGAATTTGAGCCAGTTAGAAGCCGCAGCCGCCCTATGCAACGTGGGGCCAGCGACACGCCGTGGATTCCAAGACGCAACAATGCTCGAACGATGCAGGATTGCTATAATATCTGCGGCGGGGAATTCGATGAATCGCGCCTCTGGAATTCGGCTTGGCAAGATACTCGGGATTCCGATCTATCTGCATCCAAGCTGGTTTATAATTTTCGCGCTGATCACGTTCTCGCTGGGCACGCAGTTCACGGCGCAGCATCCGTCCTGGAGTCCGGCGCAACACTGGGTCGTGGGAATCGCGACGGCCATACTTTTCTTCGGTTCTGTCGTATTCCATGAGCTCAGCCACAGCGCCGTCGCGCTCCGCTATCGCCTGCCGGTGGCTTCCATCACCTTGTTCGTATTCGGTGGAATTGCGCGCATCAGCGCGGAGCCGTCGAGCGCAAAACAAGAATTCAACATCGCCATCGCCGGACCAGTCTCCAGCTTTTTCCTCGCGGGAGTTTTCTTTCTCATTAGCAGAGTTGTGCCCGGCAACGAAATCGTCCTCGCCACAACCACATGGCTTTGGCAGATTAATTTCGCTCTCGCGGCGTTCAATCTTCTCCCGGGGTTCCCTCTTGACGGCGGCAGAATTTTCCGTTCGATTGTGTGGGGCATCACGAAGGATTTCAGGCGGGCCACGCGTTACGCCTCGGGCTCAGGCCAACTTCTCGCCTACCTGATGATTTTTGGTGGCATCTGGCAATTCGTCAGCGGCAATCGCTTCGGCGGGCTTTGGCTCGCGTTCATCGGCTGGTTTCTGCTGAACGCCGCGCAAGAAAGTTACGCGCAGGTGGAAGTGCAATCGGTGCTGGCGGGCGTGACCGCCGGAGACATTATGTACAAGGACGTGCCCACCGTCGGGCGGGACATTTCGCTCTCCGATTACGTTCACGAGGTCCTGCGAACCGGCCGCCGCTGCCACATCGTGACGGGCGCAGGCACTCCCGTCGGCCTGGTCACGCTTCACGCCGCTCGCGCGGTTCCGCGCGATGAATGGGACACAACTTCAGTGCAAGCGGCGATGATCCCGATTGACAAGATTCAATGGGCCGCGCCAACTGATCCGGTGCTCAAAATCCTCGAGCGCATGCAGCGCGAAGACGTCAATCAGATGCCGGTCCTAGATCAAGGGAACATCGTGGGAATCATCGGCCGCGATTCGATTCTGGGCGCTCTGCAGACACGAATCAGCGCCTCCAATCTTTCGGGGCAATCGGCAGGGCATTAGACGGCAGGCGCTCACTGGATTCGGGCAGATAGCATGGCGTCACATCATCGCCGCGGAGGAAAATGGCAATGAGTACCAGAAGCAAAAATGCGGTCTCGACAACGTTACGGGTCGCAATATTCATCGCGATCGGAACGACGTTCTTGCCTATGTCCGCGATTGCCCGAGGCAAGGTCGCGAATGACCCGGCGCCGCAAAAGGAGCTCGAACCTCCCCACCATGACCCGCAAGAGGCCGTCGCCACCGGGTGTCTCTATCGTCGCGACAAGCCGGGCGATTTTGCTCTCACCACTCGCGATGCAAAGCTTTATTACGTAGAGAGTTCAACCGTAGACCTCGCCGCACATGTCCGGCACACCGTGACGATCACAGGCACTTTCGTGCCGGACAAAGATACTAAGGACGACCCGGACAAGAATCATGAAGTGCCAACAATTTCAGCCACAAAGCTCGAAATGATCCGAAAAACCTGCCACTAGGATTTCCGGCAACGAACTAAGTTAAGAGGCAGCACGCCAGGCTATTGGGATGCAGTGCGGGTGTCGCGCAAGAGAACTACGTCGGAGACAACGTGCATGCGCGCGATGGCGAGCGACTTGCCGTCGGTCGAGAATTGAAACGCGCGGATTCGATCGGACGTAAAGTTCGTCAACCGGTGACCCGGCGAGCCATCGAGCGGCTGCTCCCAAACGTTTCCGACGCCATTTTCGACGATCGTGTAAGCCACGGCCTTCCCGTCCGGAGTGACGGCAATGGGACGAGCGATGTCACCGCGGGCGTCGAGATACTTTGTGGACGCTTCGGAGTTCGCGTTTACGTCAACGAGAGCTACCTTGTTCGTGCTCGTTTGCGTGGCAGGATCGGCTGTCGTCTCGATCTCCGGCATCCACCTGCCGTCTGGAGAAAAATTCACTGCGCCAACCATAAATCCGTTGGGAAGTGCGGTGGCCTTGACGAGCTCCGGAGAGCCCCCGTCGATGGGCATTTTCATAGTCCGATATTCAGCGGCGTCCACATAGTAGAACGATGCCGCATCCGGCGAGCAGAGCGGGAGTACGTCGTTCTTTCCGGTCGTAAGCTGCTTTGGACGAGACCCATCCGCTTCCACGCGCCAAATGTTGTATGAGGTCTTCGCCTGCCGAAGATACGTGCTGAAGAGAACGGGCCCGCCTCGGCCGCAAGCCGACGTCGACTGTATCGTCTCAGATGGGTCACTCAGAAGAATCGCTTGCCGGCTGCCATCGGGAGACATTCGCAGGATCGAAGTCGTCGTGGCGACGATCAAATCTCCATGCGCGTCCCAATCCACACCTCGGACTTCGGCCTGATTGGGAAGGCCCGAAACCGCCGCCGGCGCTCCCTTACCGGCCAAAGGCTGTAGGAAAACGGAACCGGACTGTTGCCGCTGGATCGAGACCATCGCTTTGCCGTCGCCAGAAAGGCTTAGCGTTTGATAGCCGTGTGTGTCGTTTGTAAGTGATTGGAACCGGCCCCCGGGATACGAAACAAATCCGATTTGCTGGTTTGTTGCTCCCGAAGTGCGATCGGCGTAGTTCACGATAAGTCCCCGACCGTCGGGAGTCCACGCCAAGTCGGTGAAAATCCTGTCGGTAAACGACGTGAGCGGAGTGTCCTTGCCGTTCGCAAAGTCGAACGCGCTGATTTGCCCCTGAGCCTTGCCCTGGGAATACGAAATAAAGGCGATTCGCATTCCGTCGGGCGACCAAGAGAGAGTGTTTGGAAGAGGAAGCGGAGCGATCTGAAGTATCTTTTCGTCGCTCCCGTCCAAACTGGACGAAAGGAGACGATATTTCCCAACCTCTGGATCGTTACCGCGCACGTACGCCATGCGCTTGCCATCCGGCGAAAGGGCCGGGCCGGCATCGACGTCCCGGAGCAAAAGTTGCGGCGTTCCCCCCAGCACCGGCATTCGATAGACGCGGAATACGTTTTGGGTGGCATCCGTCGCTTTGCGGTAGAAGATATAGTTTCCGTCCGGAGAAAAGCTCGGGCTGCGAATAGCAAAAGGATCAGGCTCGAGAACCTGCGTGTTGCTGTCGGTCGGCACGTTTCGAAGCCACAGGCTTTGTTTTCCGTTATCGTCAACCACGCTCACGACGTATTTCCCGTCCGGGGAAATCGCCGCAGCCACAGCCTTGCCCGAGTTTGTGACTTGCGTGACGGCGAAGCTTTGAAACGGAATCGTCACCGTTCGGTTCGCGAAAAGTGAATAGAGGCCGTATCCCGCGCCGGCAATCAGCAGCAGCGCAACGACAATTCCGCCCATGAGCGCGCCTTTGTGCTGCTTCGCCGCCGCGACGACTACAGAACTCCCGGACGCGTGCGCAGCCTGCGCCTGCGGGGCTGCGGCGGCCGACGCAACCGTGCCTGAGCCGGTGGAAGCGGGCAGCGTCGCTGAAGATCCCGATTGCGCGGAATGCGCGCCACTGAGCGCGCCCGAAGCAGTATCGCGCTGCATGCGCTGCAAATCAGCGCGCAGATCGGAAGCATGCTGATATCGCAGCTTCGCGTCTTTCTCGAGGCACTTGTTGATGATCCGCTCGATTTCAGGAGGCACCGACGGATTCAACCGCACTGGCGCGACGGGCGCGCGATTCAATATCGCGTCGAAAATTTCAACCGAGCTATTCCCGCTGAACGCCTGGCGTCCAGTCGCCATTTCGTAAATCACGGCGCCGAACGAAAAAATATCCGTACGCGCATCCACTTCTCGTGCGCGCGCCTGTTCGGGCGACATGTAAGCGACTGTGCCGACAGCTGCGCCCGGCGTCGAGATATTCTTGTCAACAAGCGTCGCAGCAGTAGCCGAATCGAGGGTCACGCCCTTCAGCGGCACGAGCTTGGCCAATCCGAAATCGAGAATTTTCGCCTGTCCGCGCAACGTAATGAAAATATTTGCAGGCTTGATGTCTCGGTGGACGATCCCTTCGCTGTGCGCCGCGTCGAGCCCGTCGGCGATCTGCGTCGCGATTTCGAGCAGCGATTCGGTTTCGACCGGCGCGCCGGCGATGCGATGCTTCAGCGTCTCGCCCTTGAGCATTTCCATCGCGAGATAGGGACGCCCATCGTGCTGGCCGATCTCGTAAATCGTGCAGATGTTCGGATGGTTCAGTGCGGAAGCAGCGCGAGCCTCGCGCTGGAAGCGTTCGAGCGACTGTGGATCAGCAGATAAATCGTCCGGCAGGAACTTGAGCGCCACGCGGCGGCCGAGATTGAGGTCTTCGGCCTCGTAGACCACACCCATCCCGCCCCCGCCCAGTTTCGACAGGACCCGATAATGCGAAACGGTGCTGCCAATCAGTGAGGAAGAATCGGTCACGGGCGCGCCATCGGATGAGCTAACATCACACTCCCGATGCGCGCCGAATGTTAGTTCAGTGATGGGATGAAGTCAACGCGCGGCGCAGATCTACAAATCCGCACCGCGCGCTAAGCATCACTTTCAAGACTGCTAACGAACCGGCACTACGGCAATTGCCCGCATCGCCGCCGGATCCTGCGTGGTCACTAGATTCGCGAAGAAGGTGTTGCCGTTAGTAATGCTTCCAGTAGATCCAGATACCGTCAAGATTCCAACCGAAGCATCGATGAACTCGTTGTCCGTCACTTTGTTGCTGTTTCCCTGGATGTAGACTCCGGCCTGATCGGCGTGCGTTAGCGTATTGCGAGCGACAACGTTGCTATCGCCTACCAGCGCGACACCTATCAGCGTGACCGAGTTCGATATCGTGTTCATAGCGATCCTGGAATTATCTCCGCCAACGTAAATGCCCACCTGATTCGTCGCCAGCGAATTGTTTCGCACGATCACGCCGTTGGACTCGAAGATCAGAATCCCGGTTGCGTTAGCGGTGCATGCCGTGGGCGACGTGCACGATGACCAGACGTTGTCGGCGATCGTGTTATTCGTCAAAGTTCCGCCCGCGCCGAATCCGATTTGGATACCATTTTGTGCAGCGCCGGTCGTCGGGCCGATTCCCGTGACGGTATTTCCGTCCGCCGTAACCTCCGTGCCAGCCTCATTCCCCGTGATGCCGTTCTTCTGATAATCCCAAATGCTGTTCTCGTTTACAGTGACACTCGAACTCGATCCGCTCGCGGTCTCAACCTCAATTCCATTGCCGCTCTGGCAGCCATTGACGGTCGAGCTGGAGCCGAGATTCATATGGCGCACGGCGTTGTGGCGAATATGGCCCGACGCGTTTTGGTAGAGGATGCCAACCAACCGCGGCGAACACTCCGTCAGTCCGTTGTTCGAGCCGTCAACAATAAAACCATCGATATCCACGTTCGCGCCTTGCACAGCAAACACGAACGCGATCGCTTCAGTCCCCGCGACGTCCGTGACAGTCTGTGTAGTGCTCGGATCTACGACGACTCCATTGTCGGCGCGAAGTGTGAGGGACGTCGTTATCGTCACTTGCTCGGGGTAAGTGCCCGCGCAAACGCGAATCACATCGCCGGGCTGCGCGGCATTGACGGCTGCTTGAATCGTCGTATATTGCGCGTTCGGGCATTGCACTTTGTCGTCGTCCACCAGGATATTGGCCTTTGCGTTCGGGCTATCGAAGGAAGCGGCACGCAAGGCGGAGACGAGCATAAACAGCGATACGGACACGACAAACAAGGCTTTCTTCATAGAACTCCCCTTCCAGGACTGGGATTCCTGGCACACTGTAGGATCACATTCGAGGACGGGCCCCAAGCGGCCTAAACGTCGGGAGTATATCGCAGCGCGGGGAATATAGGAACAATTACGTACGTAGTGCGACCGTCATGGAACTACTGCCACTTTTGTAATCTTTTCGCCTTTGCTCATGCTTCCTCTCAGCCATTGACCTAAAGCGCATATCCGCATACCATCCACGCTAGATGCTAGGCGATTCTGAAATCTCTCGTGAGCAGGCATTAGTTTCTCTAGTCGGCAACCGCTCTTCCAATCAAAAGTTTCTCGCGAAGGCCTTCGCAAGCGCGCTGCTGTTTATCGTTCTCTACGCAGCGGCAGCGCTCTGCTGCTTGCGCCAGTGGGGCTCTCCGCATCCCTGGTCGCGCCTCGATATTTTTTCAGGCGGATTCCTGGCGATCAGCCTGATCTGGGTATACGCGACCATGCAGTTCTACCGCGTAATTTTCCGCTCCCGCGAAGTTCTGCAAGAGGCCGTCGGCACCACCTATGACTCCCTGATGCTCTTCTGGATCGGCGTTTTCGGCGTCGCCGAGATCAGCGTCTACATGGATTACGGCCATTGGCATTTCGTCCGCGTGCTCGAACAGCCCGTCCTGCAGGCGATTGGCCTCGGAATCTATCTCCTCAGCGCGCTATGGCTCATCTGGACCGACCGCTTTCTCTCGCGGCAATTTGAGGGCGATCTCGGCAATCGAAAAGTACTCGTAGACGGTCCCTACGCGTACGTCCGCCACCCGCGCTACGCCGCGCTGATCGCTGCGCGACTCGCGTTCGCACTTTCTCTCGCCAGCATTCTGGCATGGGGATTCGCCATCGGCTGGCTATGGGTTAACCTCGAGCGCGTCCGCCTCGAAGAAGCTCACTTGCGCGAAGTCTTCGGACCCGAATACGACGAGTACGCGGCGCGAACCGGGCGCTTCTTTCCAATTCCGTCCCGGCGCTCAAATGGGCGGCCGAATAGACAGCCCAATCGCCGCCTCCCGATGACTTCCTGAGAACGATGCCGTCCGTGGTGTGCAACCATTTGATTCGAAAGCTCGTCCCATTAGTGATGGTCCCCACATCCAAACTGCAAGAGAGGATCAGACCATGAAATCGCTCCGGCTCAGCTCTATCGTCTTATTGCTATCGCTTGCCGCATACGCGCTTCCCGCAAGTGCACAGAAAGCTCCGCTCAAAATATTCATGTCACCGCGATCGAACGTGCCCTTGGCGGATATCGTAAAGAATTTGAACGACAAGTGCTCCAACGCTACGATTGTGACCGATTCAATGAAGTCCGATTACATGCTCGAAGCGGTCGGCTGGCCGAACGGCTACAAATTCGTCCTTTTCAAGAAGGGCGGCCAGGTCGTATACGCAACATCCACCGCGTGGCTCAGCAATTCAGTCAAGGACGTCTGCAAGTACATAAACTCGCACCCGGCGCAATAGCGCGCCGTTCGCGAATCCATTCGCACTTGTAAGCCTCGCCGCCCTTTTGAAGAGAACGATGAACACGGCGGCGAGGCTTTCTTTTTGAACGCTCGCCTCTGAAACCTGATACTCTGAAAATACTACAGACTCAGCCGCGTTTCCCATGTAGCGTTTTGTCTCTCAGGCCGTCGAGCGCACGCGCGCCTCTCGGCCTTCTTCCATGAAAAAGTTCATGAAAAAGTTGCTCGTCGCCGCCGTTGTCTTGGTCGTTCTCTACGCCACCGCGACCGGCGGATTTTACTTCGCCATGTGCCAGGGGCCGGACTTTTTCGCGCGCACAATGCGCCACCTCCCGGACATCTCGTTCCTCGTGTTTCCGTTGAAGCCACTCTGGATGAACGCGCGCAAAGGGACGCTCCGAGTTGGCGACGCCGCTCCGGATTTCGCGCTCGAAAGCACCGATCACAAGAGCCATTTTCAATTGTCTTCCGTGCGCGGCCAGGAGCCGGTCGTCCTCGTCTTCGGCAGCTACACCTGACCGCCCTTCCGGCGGGAGGTTCCCGCCCTCAACAAACTCTACGAGCAGTACAAAGATCGCGCGGCGTTCTACGTCGTTTACATCCGCGAGGCGCACACAACGGATCTATGGGAGGATTCCGATAACCTCGACGATCACATCCTCTTCGCCAGTCCGAAAAGTTTCGACGAGCGCAGCGAGCTCGGCCAGCTCTGCGTCGTGAAGCTCGGAATAAAATTTCCCGCCGTCGTTGACACGATCGATAACCCCACCGACCGCGCATACACCGGCTGGCCCGATCGCCTCTACGTCGTCGATCGCGATGGCCGCATCGCCTTCAAATCGGCGCCCGGCCCGTTCGGCTTCAAGCCCGCCGGCGTCGAAGAAACCTTGAAGAAACTCGTCCCGCAGACCGCAGCGACGCAATAATCTAGCTCAGGTCTCCTGCCGTGACGAAGGAAGGGTCAGACCCGAGGCTCTTCATCGCTAATGTAGCTCAGGTCTTCAGATCTGAGGCTTTTCGTCGAACGTGCTTCAAAACGTTGTCATCCCGAACAAAGTGAGGGATCTGCGGTCAGTATGAAAGGCTCTACTGCCTCATCGATTGAGGCTGTCATCCCGAACGAAGTGAGGGATCTGCGGTTTGCATGGAAAGGCTCTATTGCCTTACTCACATTGAATTGAGTCCGTGACATGGAAACGAATCGGTGGGAAGAACGCTATCACGTGCGCGAACGCCCCGAAGAAGATTTCGCGACGGCGCCGACGCCGCTCGTAGTCGAAACAGCGAGTCGAGTCACGCCAGGCCGCGCCCTCGATCTAGCCTGCGGCACCGGACGCAACGCAATCTGGCTAGCGCAAAATGGCTGGAAGGTCACAGCAGTAGACAGCTCGCCAACAGCAATCGAGCTTCTAGTCCAACGTGCGGGGGAATTCGCAGTTCAACTCGATGCGAGCATTGCCAATCTCGAAAACGGCGATTTCCAAATCGCGCCAGCCGCCTGGGATCTAATCCTAATTTGCTACTACCTCCAACGCGATCTTTTCGAACTCGCAAAACAAGGCGTCGCCCCAAACGGAATCATCCTGGCAATCGCCCACATCACCGAAGCAAACGAACTACCCACCAGGCATCGCCTAAAACCCGGAGAGCTCGAAAGCTATTTCACCGGCTGGGACATCCTCCATCACTACGAAGGACGCCCTAACGACCCATCGCATCGCCGCTCAGTCGCCGAAATCGTCGCGAGACGCAACGCCCATTCCTGATCCGCTACCCCGCCGCCCCTACAGTCCGCGCCCCTTCCACCTCCACAAGCTTTCCCGTCTTCACGTCGTAAATAAATCCATAAACAGGAATGGACTTCGGAATCAACGGGTGCGAGCGAATGCGCGCGACGTCATCAAGCACCGCCTGCTTCGGCTCCTTGAACGTCAGCCATTCGATATATTCCCCCGCGCGCGATCCGCCACCCTTGCCAACATCGCGGAATCCTTGCGGCGTGAGCTCGGCCGTCTCCAAACTCGACGCCAGCAATCCGCGTATCACCTCGTTCGAGAAATAGCCCATCCCGCATTCCGTATGGTGGATGACGAAGAATTCGCGCGTGCCGAGCAGTTTGTAGCTGATCACCAGCGATCGGATCGCGTCGTCGCTCGCGCGTCCGCCGGCGTTTCGAATCACGTGAGCATCGCCCTCCGCCAGCCCCGCGAACTTCGCCGGATCGAGCCGCGCATCCATACAAGTAAGAATGGTAAATCGCCGCGCCGGCGGTATCGCTAATTTCCCTCGCTCGCCAAAATCCGCGCTAAACTTCGCATTCGCGCCAAGCACTTCAGACAAAATATCGCTCATCGATTCTCCTTTGAACGTATCCGCCCTAATGATTTACGGCATTCAGGCAACATCGAGATTACATCGACGAACGTCGTCGCCACCACGCACTTCACCGAAGGCACTTGTAGCGCCCGGCTTCAGCCGGGCAGCCTTTACTCACGAGATGCGCGCACAAACTCTCGCCGTAGGGGCGGGTCTTTTACCCTGAGGTCGTAGCCGAAGGGCAGACCCGCCCGGCCTTCCTTCAAATAATCCTGCACCATCAATCAGCCGCAACCGCCGCCTTCGCGAACGTATTCTCGATCGGCGCGCCCACAAGATTTCCCCACTCCGTCCACGAGCCGTCGTAATTTTTCACATTGCCGTAGCCGAGCAGATACTTCAATACGAACCACGTGTGCGAACTGCGCTCGCCGATCCGGCAATACGCGATGATTCCGTTATTGCCCGTGACGCCCTTGCCGCCATACAGCTGCGACAACGCCTCCGCGGACTTGAACGTTCCATCCTCATTAGACGCCTGCGCCCAAGGAATATTTGCCGCGCCCGGAATGTGCCCCGCGCGCTGTGCCGTCTCCGAAAGTCCCGGAGGCGCAAGAATCTTGCCCGTGAATTCGTCGTTCGAGCGCACGTCAACAAGGTCATCCGATTTTCGGCGTTCGAGAATCGCAAAAACGTCTTCCTTCCGCGCGCGAATCGATTCATCGGGGTCTTTTGAAGTGTATTTCGCACGAGGGGGATTCGTCGGACTAGTGGTCAGCGGCCGCTTCTCTTCTACCCACTTCTTCCGCCCGCCATTGATCAGCCGAACGTCCGCATGCCCGTAATACTTCAACTGCCAAAAAGCATACGCGGCAAACCAATTGTTGTTGTCGCCGTAAAGCAAAATTGTCGTGTCGTTCGAGATTCCCGATTCCCCAAGCAGCTTTTCGAGCGCCGGCTTATCAATCAGGTCGCGCCGAATATTATCCTGCAGCTGCGTTTGCCAGTTCCAGCCCACCGCGCCAGGAATATGCCCCTGGCCGTATGCGCTGGTATCCACATCCACCTCTACAAGCCTCAACTTCGGATCGTTGAGATGCTGTGCGACCCAGTCCGTCGAGACCAAAACTTCCGGATGCTTATATTCTGCCATTTCGTTTCTCCTTTTCGCGTTTCTCTTTTCAATTTTCCAATTTCTCTTTTCCCTCTTTGCCGTGCTCCAAAAACAAAAAACCCACCGGCCATTTAACTCTGGCGGTGGGTTCTAGAAAATCGACTGGAATCAACTTCTAGAGTGCAGAACTCCCCGTGCCAGAGGACACTGGTGGACAACAGACGCAGCAACACATCTCTCCAGCCCTCTGCACACGAATCAACATAAATAAAGCCTACAAGAAAATCGCCCCAATCGCAACGCGAGATTCGCGTCGCTGACTGCTCATTTTAATTTGTTTATGTTGAATTTGCTTCAAGGCCTACATCGAAAAGGAGCCGCCATTTTTCTTCAGAGCCGGGAGGCTCCCGCCTCCCGGAACCCAATTCGCAATCTTCGCAAAGCGACTCCGAGCACGGAACCTCACGGCTCCAATTCGACCGAAGACCGGCTGTTTGCGCAATGACGAATTTCAAGGCGCTTCATTCTTGCGCAGCGACGATGGCTCTGCGCTTCCCCCGGCTCCGCACCAAAATCCTTACAACGCGATCGGTTGCGCACTCCGTTCCCGTCTGATAGCGTTTTAGTGAACATGTACGAACGTTATGACTCGGGCACTGTGACGGCGCCAGCCTCGGCGTCAATACAGGCAATTGTAGCGCCCGGCTTCAGCCGGGCATCCGTTCTACTCACCCGGAATCGTGCCCGAATATCGGAACGGCAACGGTTCAGTAGCGCCGGACCCTTCGGCTTCGCTCAGGGTAGGCGGGGCTACCCTGCCTGCCCTGCTCGCCCTGCTCGCCCTGAGCCTCGAAGGGAGTTTCGAAGGGTTAACCCTGAGCTTCGAAGGGAGCTTCGAAGGGTTTTCGTCCGGCACCGGGCGCGCCGCGTGAGGGATATTCCGGGGCGACGGGCGGCACGGATTGCGATTCTAATCGATACACCAAAACGATTAGAAATCGCCGTAACCCAATCAAAACAAACGCCGGAGGTCATTTCTAATCGCTACAAAAACATCACCCCTTCAAAGTGCGAGCGAAACGTGCTTTCGTAGCGCCGGCATCTTGTCGCAGATCCTGAGCTTCGAAGGGCCGGCCATTTTTCGCGCGGTTACCGAAGCCGAAATTTGCCGGCAAGATGCCGGCGCTACGATGGCCTGGCACTCCTCTTCTACTCGGCACACCAAATTATTAGAAACGGGCCTAACTCAAACAAAACAAACAATCGAGGCTGGCATATCGCGACACGAAATCGCGGGTCCCTCGGATGCGATTAGGCCTGAGATGGAGTCACGATTCGAGCTTGTACTTCGTCGAGGCCAAGCCGTAAAGCGGACGCCACACCAGCCGGTTGATGGTGACCACCATCGCGGCGAGAGCCACCGTCGCCGCAAGCAGCAATCGGAAATTCCCGTCGTCGGTCGCGCTGCTGATCACTGCCCCGAGCCCGACCGTCGAAAACGTCTTGCCCTGAAAATGAAAATATTCCGCGACGATACTGGCGTTCCACGCCCCGCCGGAAGCGGTGACGAAGCCCGTAATCAAGTAAGGGAAAATTCCGGGCAGCAGCAAATCGCGCCAGCGTTCGATCCTTCCGAATCGAAACACGCTGCAAACCTCTTTCAGATCCGTCGGAATCGCGCTCGCTCCCGCAATCACATTGAAAAGTATGTACCACTGCGTGCCCAGCAGGAGCAGCACGACGGAACCGATTCCGAGCCCTCCGCCCACGCGAATCAGCAGCAGAAGAATGACGGGGAAAAGCGCGGTAGCGGGCACAGAGGCTGCAACTTGGGCAATAGGCTGCGCGATAGCCGAAAATCGCGGATGCAGCCCGAGCGCGACTCCGGCTGGAATCGTCCAGAGCGCCGCGAGCACCAGCGTCAATTCGACGCGAAGAAATGTCGCACCCGCGCCCCAAAAGATTCTCCGCAATTCCCCGCCATTCACCGTCACGAGCAGCGCGGTCATTTTGACGAACGCGTAACCAATACCGAGCACCACCAACATCAACACGATTCGCCCGATCCACTTGGCGACGGCGCTCGATTCCGCGCTTTCATGCTCGTCGCCGCGTCTCTTCGCAAAATACAAATCGGCGCGCTCGAGAACGGGGCCAAACGTGTTCCGTTCGATGAACGGCAGCAGCCTCGAACTTCGCAGCAGCTCGAGAATCGGCGAGCGTGGAGCTTCCACAGCTTCCACTTGCTCAAATTTAAATTTCTGCGCCCAGGCAATGATGGGACGCCAAACGAGCTGATCGATCAAGATAATGACGCCGATCATCACCGCGATGCCCCAAACGATCGCCCGCGTGTCTCCGGCATTCGCGGCGGTCTGCAGATAAGAACCGAGTCCCGGCAGACGAAAATCGCGGCTGCCGAGCACAAACATTTCGCATGCCATCAAAAAGAACCAGCCGCCCGCCACCGACATCATCGAATTCCACACAAGTCCGATCGCCGAGTAAGGCAGCTCCATCTGCACGAATCGCTGCCACCAACTCCAGCGATAAACCTGAGCCACCTCGCGCATCTCTTGGGGGATGCTTTTGAGCGAGGAATAAAAGCTGAACGTCATGTTCCACACTTGTCCCGTGAAGATCAGCAGAATCGAGCCGAGCTCGACTCCTAGTTGTTTGGCCGGGAAAAGCGCGACCATCGCCACCATCACCGGAGGCAAGAAACTCAGCACGGGAATCGATTGCAGCGTGTCGAGCAGCGGAACGAGCACTCGCTCAGCTTTCGCGTTGTACGCGGCCATGTATCCGTAGACCAGCGTAAATGCCAGACTCACGGCGTACGCAATGGCGATTCGCAAGAGCGAGAACATCGCATACTTCGGCAGCGCGCCTGGCGACAGTTGAATGTGCGCGCCGGCGCTGACCGGCGACATCCACGCGTGCGTCATCGCCAGCAAAGCATAGAGAACCGCGACTGCCGCCAACACGATTGGCAATTCTCGGAATACCGACGGGACGATAACGGGCAGCCTACCCCACAGCGGCATCCCAGCCCCTGGAATTCCAGAAGAATGGCGATGGGATTGTTCCGCCATCAGCTTTTCGGATTGCTTTCAACAGGAGTGGCCGGTTGCTCGGCTTCGTACAATGACAATTCGTCAGTCTCCGAATCGTATCTGAAAATTTCGGCGTATCGTCCCCAGTTGAGCGCCGTTTCAATCTGGCGCTGGACGTCCTCCGCTGTGAAATGCTCGTCGAGGATGTCGCGGAAGAATTCGAGCGGCATTTTGTGGTCTGATTTTTTCTCGAGAGCAGCTTTCATCTGCTGCAACAATGCAACCCGAGCAAGCGCTGCTTCGCGAAACAACTTTTTCCGGGTGCTGATATCCGCATCGGCAAATTCTCTTCCGTGCTGCGTGATGACCACGTCGCCTTCGCGCACTGTCGCGAATCCGAGCAGCGCCGCGGTCTCAATGATCGGAAGTAAGTCGTCAATCTCGAGCAGCAGATCCTCGGCGATGTGGTACATGTCTTCCTCGCCGCCGCGATCGATCAGCAATTCGAGTAGGCCGCCCACAGAACCTGGCCGCGAGTGCGGCAGCATCTGCGGAGCAAAACTCGCGCCGCTCGCCGGAACCGTCGGCGGCGCGACCTCGAGTTGCGGCTGCGTGATGACTTTATAGATGTAATCAACGTACAGAAGAAACGCGGCGGATTTGCGGTCCCGCGGACGTTTCAACGGCAGGCGCAAGTCCGCGCGAATTGTGGCGGGATTTCTGCCGAGGACGATGATGCGATCGGCGAGAAGCACTGCTTCCTCGATGTTGTGAGTTACGAGGAAAATGCTTCGCGTGGGAATTTTGTGCGCGAGCCAAAGCTCCATCAACTCGCCGCGCAGATTCTCCGCCGTAAGCACGTCCAACGCGGAGAACGGCTCGTCCATAAAAAGAACTTCCGGCTCGACGGCGAGTGCGCGCGCAAATCCAACGCGCTGTTTCATCCCGCCGGAAAGTTCCTTCGGATACGCGGTCTCGAAATTCGCGAGACCTACCGACGCAATCGCCTTGAGCGCCCGGCTGCGGCGATCATCCGCCGCGAGACCTCGCGCAAGCAACGGCGCTTCGACATTTTCGAGCACCGTGAGCCACGGAAACAGCGCGAAGCTCTGGAACACAATCGCAACATTCGGACTGCACTTCGAAACTGGCTTGCCGTGCCACAGGACTTCTCCAGCCGATGGCTGCAAAAGTCCGGAGAGCATTCGCAGCAGCGTTGATTTCCCTGAACCCGACGGACCGAGAACCGCGAGAATCGTGTTCGGCTCGAGATCCAGATCGATCGGGGCAATCACTTGTATTTCCGGTCCGTCGGGCTGCTGGTAGCTTTTCGCGATTTTCCGCGCCTCGATAATCGGCGCCGCTGCTTCCGGACGCGCGACTGATTCGGATACTTGCGGAGACGCGACTGATTCAAACATTTGCGTCACTTCCGCAGCGCGTCGCTCCGCCACGGTATGCGCCGGCGGCTGCACAGCCGGAATTGAGTCGGGCAGATCAGATGTCTGCATTGCTTCGGCCGAAGGTCGAGGCTCGCCGGTATGCGTTGCCGCGAGGGTGCTCATTAAGCTCTGCCACGCTTCTTCGGGCAGAGCATCGAGAAAATTATCGCGCTCGGTGGGATCCATACTTTCGACGATGGCGTGCATCTCGGCGGGCGGACGCGAATGCAGGAGAACGTAGGCGTGGAAATATGGAAACAAACCGACGAGCGCGGCCGCGTAATCCGTGGGCAATTTTTGGAACAGCGCGCGCTGCGTTTCAAACGGCAGCGCGATCACGGCTTCTGCCGCGGCGTTTACGTCGTACTGATGCAAAAGATTGACGGATTCGTCCCAGCGGCCTTGCAAGCAAAAATCGCGAAGCTTGTCGAATGGTAGCGGGGACGGTGGCGGCGACGGAGGCGACATGGGCGCGAACCTTACGCTACTACAATTTCAAGCCATCGCCGAACTCGAAGAAGTGAGTTTCAAAATTCGAGATGCAGGTCGAATGCGGACGAAACCCGGCCTACCCTGAGCCTAGCCGAAAGGTCCGGCGCTACAAGCCCGTCTCGTTGCGACTACACTCCCTACCCAACTCGACTTATTTCGACGAGTTAGTTGATGCAGCGCTGGGTTCGGGCGCGCTCAAATCCTGAAATGCGAAGTGCGATTGCAACTGATCGAATGGCTTCCCATCGAATTCCGCGTAGGGATAAACGAAATAGTTCAAACGGTCCGATTGCTGCGGCGGATTCAGGCGAATATCGCGGCCCATCGAAAACTGGATGCGATTGGCGTCGTTCGCGCCGAACAAATAATCGTGTTTCGCCGGATTTTTCCAGGCTTCCGACGCGTCAATGGGAACCCATCCGACTCCATTGAGATAAAATTCCGTCCAGCAATGGTAGCCAGGAATTTCGCCCTGAGATTTTCCGATTGGCAGAGGAAATCCAATTTCGAATCGCGCAGGGATTCCGGCGGCGCGCGCCATGCCGTCGAAGAGCGAATGGAAATCGGTGCAGTTGCCGCGCTTCGCAGTGCACGCCCAGATCGCGTCGCCGTGACCCCAGCCTGTTCCCGATTTGTCGTATCGCATTGTGGCGACGACGTACTCGTAAATCTTGTGCGCTTTCTCCTCTGGTGTCGTAGCACCTTCCGTATGTTCTTTCGAAAGTTCGCCGATCACGCCATCAATCGGAACCAGGTGATCCGGTTGCAGAAATCGTGCGAATTCAACGCCGCTGGGCGCGGGAGAACTCGCCGCAGCGTCGGCGTTGCTCAAATCCACGCAATGCTCCCTTCGAACTGCCGTGAAATGCACCGCAAAGTCGAATGCCGGTTTAGCGTGATCGAGCTTCACGTCGAAATACGCCATGCTGTTTCCGGACTGATTCTCTTTCGTGATTCGGTGCGCAATTGGACTTTCGATCTAGAGATTCGTGATCGTTT
>Ga0224544_1000003_pt1 | contig 26165 bp, 33 predicted proteins | sample 714P11014metaG_FD_179904 | JGI IMG/M metagenome (GOLD analysis project Ga0224544, IMG submission 179904) | Peat soil microbial communities from Stordalen Mire, Sweden - 717 P1 10-14 | ecosystem: Environmental > Terrestrial > Soil > Wetlands > Peat | place: Sweden: Norrbotten County, Stordalen...
ACGCGCGCGCCGAGCAGCTCCATGCGCTGCACGTTGGGCTGCTGGCGGCGCATGTCCTCTTCGCCCATGTACACGACGCATTCGATGGCGAGCAGCGCGCAGGCGGTTGCACTCGCGACGCCGTGCTGACCTGCGCCCGTCTCCGCAATCACGCGCTGCTTGCCCATCCGACGCGCGAGGAGCGCCTGGCCGAGGGCGTTGTTGAGCTTGTGCGAGCCCGTGTGGTTGAGGTCCTCGCGTTTGAGGTACACGGCGTGGCCGACGCGCTCGCTGAGGCGGCTTGCCTCATAAAGCGGCGTCGGACGGCCGACGTAGTCACGGGCCAGAAGCGCCAGCTCGGAGCGAAACGCGGCATCCGACCACGCATCGAGCCAGGCCGATTCCAACTCCGCGAGCGCCGGCATCAACGTCTCGGGCACATATTGGCCGCCGTACGGTCCATAGCGATGCGGGACGCTCTTTCGAGCTTCGACGGCGCTCACACGGTCACTCCCGCTGCCGCCTCGATGAAAGCGCGCAGCTGTTCGTGGTCCTTCACCCCAGGCGAGGACTCGACGCCGGTCGCGACATCGACGGCGTAGGGTCGCGTTGCGGCAATCGCTTCGCCAACGTTGTCGGGGTCGAGTCCGCCGCTCAAGATCAGTGGCACCTTCGACCGGCGTCCCGCGAGGAGCGACCAGTCGAACCGCTCCCCGGTTCCACCGCGCATGCCCTCGGCGTAGCCGTCCAGGAGATGGAAGTCCGTGTGGAAGCGCGCGAGGTCCTGCAGGCTCGCGGCGCCGCGCACGGCGGCGGCCTTGATCGTGCGCGCGCCGGTGCGCCGCGCGACCTCCGAGCAGAATGCCGGGCCCTCGTCGCCGTGCAGCTGCACGAGCGTCAGCCCGACGCGCTCGTTGACATCGGCGATCGCCTCCAATGAGCTGTTGACGAAGACGCCGACCAGCTCGCCGCGGCGACGCAGCGCGGCGCCGATCCGCTCAGCCTCGGCGAGATCGCAGCGGCGCCGTGATCGCTCGTAGAAGACCATCCCGACGGCCCATGCACCGAGCTCGAACGCGGCCTGCGCGTCCTCGAGCCGGGTGACGCCGCAGATCTTGATACGCGGTGATTGCACTGCTCACACCGTAGCGGCTCGCGCTACGCAAGCTCAGCCGGACATCGGCAGCCTCGGGGACGCATTGCGAGGGTTACGCGAGCGTCCGGCCCCTACCCACTCGACGCGCGCTAAAGCGAGCTGGCGAGCCCTCCTCGTAGCTCCCGTAGCGCGGCAGCGGGCTCAGAAGCACGCATCAGTCGCTCGCCGATCAGCGCCCCCGCGACCCCGGCCGCACTCAGTCGAGCCAACTCCTCGGCGGTCGAGATGCCGGACTCCGCGACCACGAGCGCGCCCGCCGGCATCGCATCGAGCAGCGCGTAGGTGCGCTGCGGATCGACACTGAAATCGCGCAGATCGCGGTTGTTGACGCCGATCAGCTCGGCCGCTGCTGCAGCGGCGACCTCGAGCTCCGCGGCATCGTGTACTTCGACGAGCACGTCGAGCGAGAGCTCTCGCGCGACGTCCAACAGTTCGCCGAGCGCCTGCTGATCCAGCGCCGCAACGATCAGCAGGACCGCCGATGCGCCCGCCGCCGAAGCCTCGTGCAGCTGGTAGGCATCGACGATGAAGTCCTTGCGCAGCAGCGGCAGCGAGCAGGCGGCCGCCGCCTCGCGCAGGTCGTCGAGCGAGCCGCCAAAACGATGCTCCTCGGTCAGGACAGACATCGCCGCCGCACCGCCCTCCTCGTATGCGCGCGCAACCTCGGAAACGTTCGAGCCAGGACGGATCGGACCGGCCGACGGCGAGCTGCGCTTGTGCTCGGCGATAATCGACAGGCCGGGGCGCGCGAGCGCGTCACGGAAGCTCGGGCGCGTAGGGCTCCCTTGCAGCGCCAGCTCACTGAGCGGCATCGCGCGCTTGCGCTGCTCCAGATCGTGCCGGGTCGTGACGATGATCTCGTCGAGGACGCTCACGCGCCGTCCTGGGTGGCGGCGATGAAGGCCTCGAGCGTTCCGGCCGCGCGGCCGTGGTCGAGCGCCTCGCGCGCCGCTTCGACGCCTTCGGCGAGCGTCGCCGCTTTGCCTGCCACGTAGATCGTCGCACCCGCGTTTACGAGCGCGAGATCGCGCGCCGGACCAGGCTCACCGGCCAGCACGGCGCGCGTGACCGCGGCGTTCTGCTGCGGATCGCCGCCCCCCACGCCGTCACCGTTGGCGAGCTCTACGCCGAGCTCCTGTGGGGTTACGGTGTAAACGTCGATCCGCTCGCCGTTGACTTCGACGATCCGCGTCGCAGCCGAGGTGGATATCTCATCGAGGCCGTCTTCGCTCGAGACGACGAGCGCGCGATCCACCCCAAGGCGGGCGAGCACGCCGGCGATCGCCTCGAGATAGGACGGGTCGGCAACGCCGACGAGCTGGCGTCGCGCACCGGCTGGGTTCGTCAACGGTCCGAGGAAATTGAAGATCGTTCGTACGGCAAGGTCCCGGCGCACCGGCACGACGAACCTCGTCGCCTGGTGGTGGCTCGGAGCGAACATGAAGCCGAAGCCCACCGACTCGATGCAGTGAGCGACATCCTCAGGGCCGAGGTCGATTCGCGCACCGAGCGCCTCGAGCAGGTCGGCCGAGCCAGAGCGACTCGTCGCCGAGCGATTGCCGTGCTTGGCGACGGCGCAGCCGGCGGCGGCGGCGATCAGTGCCGCGGTCGTCGAGACGTTGAAGGTCGAACGCCCGCCGCCGGTGCCGGCGGTGTCGACGAGGTCGTTGCGGGCGACCACGACCGGCAGCGCGAGCGCCCGCATCGTGCGCGCGAGCCCGGCAATCTCGTCGATCGTTTCTCCCTTGGTGCGCAGCGCGATCAGAAAGCCCGCAATCTGCACGTGCGAGACCTCCCCGGCCATGATCTCGGCGAGCACGCTCGCGGCCTCCTCCTCACTGAGGTCGCGCCCCGCCGCGAGGACGTCGAGCGCCTGCGTCGCGATCTCGTTCGGCGCCTCACTCATCGGTCGAAGGACCCTCGAGGAAATTGCGCAGCAGCTGCATTCCGTCGTCGGTCAAGACCGACTCCGGGTGGAACTGGACGCCCTCGGCCGGTAGGTCACGATGGCGGATCCCCATCACCACGCCGTCGCCGCGCGCCGAAACCTCGAGGCAGGCAGGCAGCTCGTCGGCGACGATCAGCGAGTGGTAGCGACCAACGGTGAGCGGGCTGCGCAGACCGCTATAGATCGTACGTCCGTCGTGCTCGATTGTGCCGGTTTTGCCGTGCACCGGCTGATGGCGGATCACCGCGCCGCCGAACGCCTGCGCAAGCGCCTGGTGCCCGAGGCACACGCCGAGTGTCGGGATCCCCGCCTCCGGGAAACGGCGCACGACGTCGAGCGAGATACCGGCCTCGTTCGGCGTACAGGGCCCGGGTGACACGATCACGCGGTCCGGGCGCGACGCCAGCAGCTCCTGGAGGCTCGAACGGTCGTTGCGAACCACCTCGACCTGAGCACCGAGCTCGCCGAGGTACTGCACCAGGTTGTAGGTAAACGAGTCGTAGTTGTCGATCACCAGCGCGCGCACAACACGAGCCTAGCCAACCGCTGTGAGCACCCGTGTCGCGCATGCGCCCTGAGCGTTTCGGCGATCCCCGGGCACTTGCTTGCACAAGCAAGCTAATGGGGCTATATTGGAGTCACAGCGTTAGCACCCCACCGCCTCCAAAGGAGATCCACGTGTCACAGACAGCAACCGCAGTCACCCCAGGTACCTACACGCGCGATGCGATTCACTCTTCAGTCACGTTCAGCGTGCGCCATTTCGGCGCGGGAAAGTTTCGTGGGGCCTTCGACGACTTCGACGCGAGCCTGACAGCGAGCGAGGCCGGATCGCTTGAGTTGACGGGTGTCGTCAAGGTAGACAGCGTCCAGGTCAAGGAGCCACGGCTCGCCGGACATCTGGCGTCACCGGACTTCTTCGACGCCGAGCGCTTCCCCGAGATGACGTTCAAGTCCACGAGCTTCAACGTCGCCGATGACAACACGCTCGAGGTCGATGGAGACCTCACCCTCAAGGGCGTTACCAAGAACGTTCACGCGACCGGCGAGCTGACCAGCGTGGCGGATGACGGACATGGCAATGCGCGTGTCGGCGTCGAGCTGTCGACGACGATCGACCGCACCGAGTACGGCGTCAGCTTCGACGGAAAGCTGCCGGGTGGCGAGGCCATCGCAGCGAACGAGGTAACGCTGAATGTCGAGCTCGAGCTGGTAAAGCCTCTCGCGTAATGGGAGTCCGCATCCTCGGAATCTCTGGGAGTCTGCGCGCGGACTCGCACAACTCACGTCTGCTGGCGGCAGCTGCACGGCTGCTAGGAGCCGACGTCGAGTACGTCCGCTTCGAAGGCCTCAAGGCACTTCCGCCGTTCGACGAGGACGACGAAGAGGATCCGGGGCAGGCCGTCGGGCAGCTACGTGGCGAGATCGCCGCGGCCGACGGCCTGCTGTTCGCGACGCCAGAGTACAACTCGTCGATTCCGGGGCAGCTTAAGAACGCCGTCGACTGGGCCTCGCGCCCATTCGAAGGAACGGTCATACGAAACAAGAACGCCGCGGTGATCGGAGCCAGCACCTCGATGTTCGGTGCCGTCTGGGCGCAGGCCGAGCTGCGCAAGGTCCTCAGCGCGGCCGGGGCGCGCGTCATTGGGCGCGAGCTGGCCGTCTCCTACGCCGAGGAGCAGTTCGACGCCGACGGCCGGCTCGTCGAGCCGGAGCTGCAGGCCGTCCTCGAGGAGATCGTAGGCGAGCTGGTCGAGCAGGCGCGCATGTCTGCGGCTAGTCGCGCAGGCGACCGCTCCTGATCCGCTCGACCAGCGCGTCGGACTCCTCGCTGAGGACGTGACCGTCATCGAACTCGATCGCCGGCAGCTTCTGCTGGCTGGTCAGCGCGAGGTGCTCCTTGCGGCGCCCGAGCGGGAAGGACGGGTGCTTGACCGTCTCGTAGTCGATGCCCGCCTCGTCCAGCGCCCGCTGAACCTTCCAGCAGGGATGCGATCCCCTGATCGCGGTGCCGCTGCAGCGGTGAAGCTTGATCGCCATCACGAGCGATTATGCCCAGTCCGGCTGCTGCCCGGCCAGCTCGATCGCGCGCATCACGCCGCGCGCCTTCGCCTGCGACTCGCGAAACTCGTTGTCGGGCTTGGCGTCCGCGACCGTCCCGCCGCCCGCCTGGACGTGCGCAACGCCGTCCTTGACGACGACCGTGCGGATGTGGATCGCGGTGTCGAGGTCACCGTTGTAGGAGAGGTAGCCGATCGCTCCGCCGTAGCCCCCGCGCTTGACCGGCTCGAGCTCATCGATGATCTGCATCGCGCGGACCTTGGGGGCGCCGGAGAGTGTGCCGGCCGGGAGTGTCGCACGCAGCGCGTCCATCGCGCCGACGCCCGCGCGCAGTCTCCCCGACACGGTGCTGACGATGTGCATCACGTGGCTGTAGCGCTCGATCTGCTTCAGCGCGTCGACACGGACGCTGCCGTACTCGCAGACGCGCCCGAGATCGTTGCGACCGAGATCGACGAGCATCATGTGCTCAGCGACCTCCTTCGCGTCGCCGAGCAACTCGGCCTCGAGCGCTGCGTCCTCCTGCTGGCTCGCACCGCGCGGGCGGGTTCCGGCGACCGGTCGCGTAACGACCCGCCGACCGGTCACCGTGATCAGCGGCTCGGGGCTCGCCCCCGCGAATTGGAAGTCGCCGAAGTCGAAGAAGTACATGTAGGGGCTCGGGTTGACGATGCGCAGTCCGCGGTAGATCGAGAAGGCATCCACCTCGACCGGAGCCGACCAGCGCTGTGAGGGCACAACCTGGAAGGCGTCGCCGGCGAAGATGTACTCGATGATGCGCGCGACGATGCCCTCGAAGCGCTCGCGCGACATGTTCGACTTGAACTCCGGCAGAGCTCGCGGCGCGCGCGGCGGGCCCTGGGGCGGTAACGGCCCGGCGAGCGTCTGGCGAACGCCAGCGATCGTCGCGAGGGCGCGCTCGTAGGAGGCATCGAGGTCGTCGTCACCGTCTGCATGGACGTGAGCGAGGATCGTGGCCGTGTGCTTCAGGTGGTCGAAGACGACGAGCACATCGGTCAGCATCAGCGCCATGTCCGGCAGTCCCAGCGGATCCTCGTTCGCCGGTCCGAGCGGCTCGATCGCGCGCACGAGGTCGTAGCCGAAGAACCCCACCGCACCGCCGGCAAACGGCGGCAAGTCCTCGAGCGGCGCCTGACGAAAGCGCGCCACGGCCGCCGCGGCGACCGCGAACGGATCGCCGTCCTCACCCAGCGACCAGCGGATCACCTCGCGTGGTTGGAAGCCGATGAACGAGTAGCGGCCAAAGGTGACGCCCTGCTCGGCCGACTCGAGCAGAAAGGCCGGGCCGGCGCCACGGAGCTTGAGGAACGCCGAGACCGGTGTCTCGCAGTCCGCGATCAGCTCGACGGCCAGCGGAATGAGGTTGTAGTCGCGCGCCAGCGCGCGCACCTCCTCGAGCGTACGGCTAGCGCCGGCGCTCATCCAGCACCCGCTCGACGTCGCGCAAGTGACGCTCGCGGCCGGCGAGCAGCACGAGCAGGTGATAGATGACGTCAGCGGCCTCTTCGTCGACTCGCTCGTCGCTCTCCTCACGCACCGCGCGCACGACCTCTGCGGCCTCCTCCTCAACCTTTGCTCCGGCGCGCGTTCGATCGTCGAGCAGCTCGACAGTGTAGGACCCGGCAGGCCGCTCGAGCGCGCGCTCGGCGAGCGTCCGCTCGAGCGACGGCAGCACCTCGTGCGGAGCCGCCGGCTCGAGCTCGCCGCGGTGAAAGCAGGTGCGCTCGCCCGTGTGGCAGGCCGGACCGGCGGGCTCAACGAGGGCGAGCACCGCGTCGCCGTCGCAGTCGATGCGCAGCGCGCGCACGGTCTGCGTGTTGCCGCTCGTCGCACCCTTGTGCCAGAGCTCATCGCGCGAGCGACTCCAGAGGTGAAGCTCGCCGGTCTCGCGGGTCCGCTCGATCGCGCTGGCTGACGTGTAGGCGAGCATCAGCACCTCGCCCGTGTTCCAATCCTGCACGATGCACGCGACGAGCCCGCGCTCGTCGTAGACGATCTCGCTGTCCATCGTCCGATCCTAAACGCCGGCGTCCACTAGTCGATTCCCAGACGATCCAGGAGAGCGTCATCACTACGCCAGTGGCGGCGGACTCGGACGCTGAGGGATAGGTACACGCGGCCGGCCAGCTCGCGCTCGAGCTCGCGCCGCGCGGCGGTGCCGATCGTTTTGATCATGCGTCCGCCATGGCCGACGACGATCGCCTTCTGGGACTCGGTCTCGACCCACACGAGCGCATCGATGCGTGTCAGGTCGGGATTGCGCTCGGCGGGACGGATGTCCTCGACGACGACGCCAACCACGTGCGGGAGCTCCTGGAAGGTGCGACGCAGGACCTGCTCGCGGATCAGCTCGGCGAGCATCTCACCGCGCGCGAGATCGGAACGTTGACCCGGCTCATAGAGCAGCGGGCTGGCCGGGAGCTGCTCCACTAGATGCGCGACCAGCGCCCCGACGCCGGCGCCGGTCTTGGCCGAGACCGGAAAGAGCTCGGCCTGCGGCGGGGCGATCTCCGCCGCATGCAGCAGCGCCTGCGCCTGCCGTTCTCGCGTCAGGCGATCGACCTTGTTCACGGCAACTGTGACCGGGGCAGCGGAGTCCGTCAGCAGCGCGGCGATACGCCGGTCGCCGGCGCCGATCCTCTCGTCGCCGTTCAACACGAACAACACGGCGTCGGCCTCGGCCAGCTCGCGCTCGATGCTGCTCGCCATCCGCTCGGTCAGTGCATCGCGGGGCCGTTGCACGCCCGGCAGGTCGACGAGCACGAGCTGCCAGTCCGGACCAGTCGCGACACCGCGGATCGCCCGCCGCGTCGTCTGCGGGCGATCGGACACGATCGCCACCTTGCTGCCGACGATCGCGTTGGTGAGCGTCGACTTGCCGACGTTCGGCCTCCCCGCCAGAGCGACAAAGCCGGCACGCGTCGCAGCGCCGGCCCCGCGCCGGGCGACGTCACCCGAGTCCGCGGCCCCAGCGGAGCTCACCAGCTCAAGAGCTCAGCCTGCAGCGCGAGCATCTCCCCGGCGTCAGCCTCGTGATCCATTCCGACCAGGTGCAAAACACCGTGCACCACCGCCTCGCGCAGATCGACGGTGTGCTCCGGACAGATCACCACGTCGCCGAGCTCGCGCGGACCGGCCGTCACCGGGGTATCGCCATCGATCGGGAACGAGAGGACGTCGGTCTCCTCGGCCTTCCCGCGGTGCTCCAGATTGAGCGCCGCGATCGCGACAGCATCGACGAACTGCACGGCGAGATGACCGTCATAGATGCCGGCACTGGCGGCCGCCAGATCGGCGAGGCGCAGCACCTCCGCCGCCGGCAGCAGCAGCGGCGGCTCGCCGATTACGTCGACCTCCAGCATCCAGGCTACGTCCGCGCGCGCTTCGTGGCAAGGTCCGGCGCGGCGCGCAGTGCGTGTCCGTCGTAGGCCTCGACGATCCTCTGAACCAGGCGGTGTCGCACGACGTCGCCGCCGCCAAGCGTGACGAACTGGACGCCTTCGACGTCGGCCAGGATCTCGCCGACGACGACCAACCCCGACTGCTGCTCGCGCGGCAGGTCGACCTGGGTGATGTCTCCCGTGACGACCATTTTCGAGCCGAATCCGAGACGGGTCAGGAACATCTTCATCTGCTCGGGAGTGGTGTTCTGCGCCTCGTCGAGGATCACGAACGAGTCGTTCAGGCTTCGCCCACGCATGAACGCGAGCGGCGCGATCTCGATCACACCGCGCTCGATGTGCTGGGAGACCTTCTCCGGGTCGATCATGTCGTTCAGAGCGTCGAACAGCGGCCGTAGATAGGGATCAATCTTCGCCATCAGATCACCCGGCAGGAACCCGAGTCGCTCGCCAGCCTCGACGGCTGGTCGCGTCAGGATGAGCCGGCTGACCTCGCGCCGCGACAGTGCAGCCGCAGCCATTGCCACCGCGAGGAATGTCTTGCCGGTGCCGGCGGGACCGATGCCGAAGGCGATCGTGCTCTCGCGGATTGCGTCGACGTAGCGCTTCTGGCCGACGGTCTTGGGTGCGATCCGTCGCGCACGATGGCTCCAGACGACGTCGTCGAGCATCTGCGCCGGCGAGTCCTCGGAATTGATCGCACCGCGAACCGTCGCGATCGTCGCCTCCGAGAGGCTGTACCCGCGCTCGCTCAAGCTGACCAGCTCAGCGACGGTGCGAGCTGCGTCATCCACATCGCCTGCCTCTCCGTCGAGGGTCATGCGGTTGCCGCGAAGGAAGACGCGGCACGCGAGCTGGCGCTCCAGCGCCCGCAGCAGTTCGTCGTGGTTGCCGGCGAGCGCCGCCGCGAGATCGTTCGGCAGCTCCAGCTGGCTTCTCACGCTGCGCTGAGCGCTTCGCGCACCTGCTCGGAGACCCGTCGCCCGTCGGCGCGACCGGCGACTTCAGCCATCGCGATCGGCATCACCTTGCCGAGCTCCTGCGGCGAGCTCGCACCGCTCTGGGCGACCGCGCGCGCCACGATATCGCGCAGCGCTCCGTCGTCGAGCTCAGCCGGAAGGTAAGCGCCGATCAGCTCAGCCTCGCGCGACTCGCTCGCGGCGAGATCCTCGCGGCCGCCGTCGCGAAACGCTCGCTCGGCCTCCGCGCGGCGCTTGCGCTCGCGGCGCAGCACGGCGAGCTCGTCACTCGAGCCCTCCTTGGCTGCTTTCTGCAGCTCGGAGAGCACGAGCCTGAGGGCGCCCACGCGCTCCCTCTCGCCCGCCTTCATCGCTGTGGTGAGGTCGGTCTTCACGTCATCGATGATGCTCATGCCTCGTAAGAGGATACGCGCGGGGCGGCGCCGACGAAGAGCATCGCGAGCCAGTCTCCGTCACGCAGGCTCACCGCCCGGCGCAGCCGGTGGCGCGCCTCCAGCTCGCGCTCGAGCTCTTCGGCCTGTCCGGCGAGCAAGCCGGAGGCGATCAACCGCTCTGGCCGGTGCTCCAGTCGCTCGGAGAGCAGGAGCAACGGCGCTAACAGCAGGTTCGCGACGATCGTGCTCGCAGCCGGGAGCCCGTCGCGCCGCAGATCCCAGGCGCGGACGTCGATCGACACCAGGTTCGCGGTCGCGTTCGCGTTGCTCGCCTCGACGCAGGCCGGATCGTTGTCGATCGCGATGACCGGCGAGAATCCGAGTTTGGCGGCGGCGATCGCGAGGATGCCCGAGCCGCAGCCGACATCGAGCAGGTTGCCGCAAGGGGCACCATCGCGCTCGAGCGCCACGAGTAGCTCAAGGCAGAGCCGGCTCGTTGCGTGCGCACCCGTGCCGAACGCCCGCCCCGGCTCGATGACGATGTCGATCAGCCCCGGCGTCGCCGACGGAGGATGCCAGGGCGGTCGCACGTGGAACCGCTGGGCCACATCGATCGGCTGGTGAAACTCGCGCCAGCGCTCGGGCCAGTCATCGGCGATCTCGCTCGTGCGCACCGTGACCAGGCAGTCCCCGACGCTCGCCTCGAGCGCCGGCAGGCTGGGCAGCTCACCGGCTGCTCCGTAAATCACGTACTCGATCGTGCGGGTGTCGACCTCGATCTCCTCGACGCCCGCCGGCGAGAACGCCAGCAGCTCGACAAGCGCTTCCTCGGCGTGGGCGCGTTCGACTCGAACCGCCAGGCGGATCACGCTGCGTGCGGGCGCAGCCAGCGCCGCAGCTTCGCGCGCACGGTCTCGTCAACGCGCAGGTTCTCATCGGTGACCGTCGCGCTCAGCTGCTCGAGCAGCTCGCGCTGCTCGGACGTGAGGTGTCGCAGTACTTGGACATTGACGACGACGACGAGGTCGCCGCGGCCGTTTCGCTGCAGACGCGGCATGCCGCGTGCGCGCAGCACGATACGCTCGCCGGGCTGGGTGCCCGGCTCGAGCGCAACCTCGGTCGGTCCCTCGAGAGTCGGCACTTCGACCATGACGCCGAGCGCGGCCTGCGGCGCCGCGATATCGACGATCGTGATCAGGTCATCGCCGTCGCGGTAGAACCGCTCGTCCTCAACTACGTGCACGAGGACGTAAAGATCACCTGGCGGCGCTCCGGACTCGCCGACGTGGCCGCGACCGCTGACGCGCACCCGCTGTCCGTCGGCAATGCCCGCCGGGATGTCGACCCGGATCGTGCGGCTCGCGACCTTGCGTCCGCGCCCCCGACACTCGTGGCATGGTTGCTTGGCGATGCGCCCGTCGCCGACGCAAACGTCGCACACCACGCTTCGCATGACCTGGCCGAAGGGGGTCCTCGCGACGCTCTGCAGCTGCCCGGAGCCGCCGCAACGTGAGCAGGTCTCAATCGGCGTCCCCGGCTCGGCGCCGTTGCCGTTGCAGTTCCCGCAGCGATCGACCGCGTCGTAGGTGATCTCGAACGATCCGCCGTTCGCCGCCTGCGCGAGCTCGAGCTGCAGCTCAACCGCCACGTCTCCTCCGACCGCGGCTCGCCGTCCACCGCCGCCGAAGATGCCGCCGCCGCCCGCGCCGAAGAAGGCTTCGAACAGGTCGCTGATCGAGCCGAACTGGTCGAAGTTGGGCTGATAGCCCCCAGATCGCAGACCCTCGTGACCAAAGCGGTCGTAGGTAGCGCGGCGCTCCGGATCAGAGAGAATCTCGTAGGCCTCGGCAGCCTCCTTGAACCTCTCCCCCGCGTCGGGATCCTCGGTGTTGACGTCGGGGTGAAGCTCGCGCGCGAGCTGGCGGAACGCCTTCTTGATCTGCGCCTCATTGGCCTGGCGAGAGACGCCAAGCACCTCATACGGATCGCGTGCGGCCACTACGACTGGCTGTAGACGTCCTCGACGAAGCGCGAGAGCTGGCGCGCAACCGCCTGAACGCTCGCGATCGCGATCGCGTAGTCCATCCGAACCGGCCCGATCACCGACACGGTCCCGAGCTTTTGCTGGGTCACGCCGTAGGGCGAGGCGACGATCGCGAGCGTCTGTAGCCCGGGCACGTCGTTCTCGCGACCGATCCGCACGAACGTGCCACGCTCGGCAAGCGCACGACGGAGCAGCTCGACGAGCGCCACGCGCTCCTCGATCAACGCCATCAGCTCGTTGACCGCCTCGAAGCTCTCGAGGCGATGCGCGCCGAGCAGCCGCGAAGTGCCGTCGATGTAGAGCAGGTCCTCGCCACCGCCGCGCAGGTCGCTGAACGCGCCCGCCAGCTGATCGATGAACGCCCGCTCGCGCGGACCAAGTCCGGGATCCGAGGTGAGACGCTGACCGAGCATTCGGGCCCCGATCGGAAGTCCGCCGACGCGCTCGTTGAGGTACTCGCCAGCCCACGCCACCAAGCCAGGATCGATCGGCGCCTCGAACGTACGCAGGAACTTCGAAACGCCGCCGGACGACGTGATGACGACGACCATCACCACGCCCGCGGGCAGCGTCATCACCTCCACGCGGTGAATCCTCGCGCGCTCGACCGCGGGCGCGGTTGCCACCGCCAGCAGGTTCGTCATCTCCGCAAGAGCCTCGGTCGTAGCGCGCAGCGCCTCGTCGAGCTCGCGTCGCTCGGGGCTCAGCGACATCGGCAGCTCGAGCGCGGTCGAGGCCGGCGCTGCAAGCAGACGATCAACGACATAGCGGTGCCCCGCGTCGGTCGGCATGCGGCCCGCCGACGTGTGCGGGTGCGCGAGCAGGCCGTGCTCCTCGAGCAGCGCCAGCTCGTTGCGGATCGTCGAAGGCGCACCCGCGAGCTCGGGGTCAGCGGCCAGTGTCTTGGACGCCACTGGCTGGCCAGTCGCAACGTACGTCTCGACGACCTTGACGAGAATCGCAGCCTGGCGGGTGGTCAGCTGGGGGCTCCGGGCGCCGCCTACGGCGGCGCCCTCGCCGGTGGCTGGTGGCGGAACGGGCATGGAAGAACTTTACGAGCTTGGGGTCGCGGATCCGGGCGCGGACGCCTACAGCTCGATTTCGGCCGTTGCGCCGCGGATCACGGCCTTGCCACGCTGGGTGGCGGTGACCGTAACGATCGCGCGCTTGTCGCGCTGCTCCTTGACGGTCGAGGTAATCGTGATCTCCTCCTCCGGAACCGCTGGGCCACGGAACTGGACCGCCAGGCGCTTCAGCTTCCCTGGGCCGCCGACGGCCCCGGTCTCGGCTCGTGCCAGGAGCGCCATCGTGTAGAGCCCGTGGAGAATGCGGCCCGGCAGACCGACGGATTTCGCATAGTCCTCGTCAATGTGGATCGGATTGAAGTCGCCGGATGCGCCTGCGTAGCGGACGGTGACGTAGCGGTCCGGCGTGACGCTCAACGCCGGCAGCTCGCTCCCCGGGTCGAGCGCGCTCACGTCCGCTGCCTCACGACCACGGTCCAGGTGCCCTCGCAGACGTCCTCGCCGCGCTGGTTGCGCGAGCTCGTTTTGAAGACGATGAAGCGCATCCCGACGCGTTGGCTCACGTCGGCGAGCGAGGTCTGGGTGGTTATGTGGTCGCCCGCGATCACGAGCTCGCCCCACTCGAACTCCTGGCCGCTGTGCAGGAGCATCGCGAGGTCGATATCGAGCTCCGGGTCGCGCATCGCCGCCGCGAACCCGGCGCCCGCATAGACGACGGCGAACATCGGCGGCGCCACGACATCGGCGTGACCTGCGGCACGCGCCACTCCGACATCGAAATACAGCGAATCGGTCTCTCCAACGGCCCGTGCGTACTCACGGATCTTCTCGCGTCCAACCGCGTAGTCATGCTCCGGGAAGGATCGGGGCGTCAGCTCGGCACTGGCGGGCACGCGCCGGAAAGCCTAGCGCGGCGCCTGGATCGGGCCGCACAGCAAAATGCGGCCGGCGCATTCCCGGCGCCGGCCGCAGGTGCACCTCAGAACGGAATCGGCTCTTCCTCGAGGTCGCCCTCCGCCTCGAGCGCTGGGCCAACCCGCGAGGCCAGGAACTGCACGTTGTCGGCGATCACCCCGACAGCCTGCCGCCGCTCGCCCTCTGCCGCATCTCCCTTTGGATCGAGCACGATGACGGCGCAGTCCGCCCGCGCCAGATCCTCCCTGGTGCTGGCTACCAAGTAGGAACTCTTGCCTTGCTCCACAGCCCCGACGACCGCGGTGTGCTGGCGGCGGACATCGACCGCGATCGTCACGCCGCCGTGCTCGTCGCGCAGCAATCCCCGTCCCACGCGCGGTCGACTTATTCCGGGCGGCGCCGGTGCCAGCGGGACCGCGCGGCGTACGCAAGGCAGGGCAGTGAAGTCGGGCGAGGGCAGCTCCCAGAGGCCGCTCAGCTCCTCGGGGCGGTAGAGGCGGCGCGGTGAGCGGCGCAGTGAGCAGCCGACAAGCGCGTCGGCCCGAGTCGCTCGCCACCGGCGCGAAGCCACGAGCCGCGGCGCCGCGGCTGCCGAGCGCACGGCGCTCGCGATCGCGCGGGCGCGAGTCGCGTCACCCGCGAAAACCCGCGGCTCCGCCCAGAACAGCGCGGCCGGCTGCTCACGCACGCTACGCGGCTCGGAGCGTTCGATGGCGGCGGCCGCCACGTGCTCGACGACGCGCCCGGTAGGGCGAAGCGCCAGCTCCAGCGTCGCCGGCGCGCCGGCGGCGGCCATAGCTCGCAGGAGCGAGTCGGAGCGGGTGGGAGCGGGTTGGTAGGGCACGGATCGACGCGGCGCTGACGCCTGGAGCGGCGTCTGGCGATGCATCGTGACCATCGCCGGTGGCGCGTCAAGCGGAACGCGCAGGACGCGCAGGCGGACGTTCGGGTAGCTGGTGCGCAGCGCCGCCTCGACGTGACGCTCCAGTCCGGCGGGGCAGCGCAGCGCGAACCATGCGAGTGGCGCACCGCCAGCCCGGCGATCGACGTGCACCTCCAAAGCCAGCGAGCGCCTGCTGCCACGGCCGGCCGACAGCAGGGAGTGGAGCGCCGCGAGGCTCGCAAGCAGGGCCTCAGGCTGCGCGCGGTCGTTGCGGTATGGCTCGACCAACAGGCGCACGCAGCGCCGCCGGTCGGCTCGCCGGCGCGCCGTCCGCGCAATCCAAGCCGCTCCGCCGAGCAGCAAGGACCCAGCCACGGCGAGCGCGACGGGCGTCAACGCCGAGCCACCATTGCGCACCACTCCGACGCTGGTCGCGCCGGCGGACGCCGGCTGGCGCTATGCTGGCCGGAGTTGCGCCGCGGCCCGTCTGGCGCGGTCGCGGTACGCGCGGTACTCAGCGCGCTCAGGGCGGAGGCAGGCGGCAATCGCCAATGGACGGCATGCCTCGTTGTGGCGACCCAGCTGCTGCAGGGCGCGACCGAGACAGAAGTGTGCGTAGTCGTTCGTCGGGGCGGAGCTGGCAAGCGCGTCGAACTCCGTCGCGGCCTCTCGGTAGCGCTGGCTGTGGAAGAGTGCGCGGCCGAGCGCCTCGCGAATCGAGGCCTTGTCAGGCTCGAGCTCCCGCGCACGCTTCAACGGCACGGTGGCAGCCGCATAGTCGCCGCTCTGCAGCAGCGCGATGCCACGCTGGTACAGGTCGTAGACGTCCTCTTGCATGCTCTTCACAGTAATGGACCGCTCTCAGCCAACGGTGAGGGAGCGGCCGAACGCGCGGCGGAACAGCTCCGACTGGCGCTCTGCGCCCCAGCGCGCGAGCACCTCGTCGCCGCGCCGTGATACCTCGAGCTCGAGCGTCAGCGTCCCGTTCTGCGGATGCAGCCCGGTGACTTCGATCGTCCCGTCACGGCTTCGATCGAGATGCTCGGCGAGCGCCAAAACTGCTGCGAGCGCCGTGAGCAGGCGGTCGTCGCCAGGAGCGCAGAGCGTCGCGAGGTCGCCGAGATCGGGCGTTCCCTTGCGGTGATAGCGAACGGTCTGCGCGATCAGCGCCTGCTCGCGCTGGCTGAAGCCCGGAAGCCCTGCTGCGAGCACGAGGTAGCGGGAGTGCCGGTGGTGGTCGTCGTAGTCGATCGAGATGCCGATGTCGTGCAGCATGCCGGCGGCCCAGAGGAGCTCACCGGCGTCGATGTCGCTGCGGGGCACCGCTTCGAGCGACTCCAGCGCTCGCCACAGCTGCCCGGCGAGGCGCGCGACGTGCTGGCAGTGACTCAGGTCGTCCTGGTACTGCGTGGCGAGGTTCCAGACGCTCGCCTAGCGTACGTCTGCGAACAGCCGCGGTTCGTGGCGTGAGAGGTAGGAAGCAAAGAAGACCCCCTCCCGCAGTCCCGCTTCCGTCACCTCGAGGCGCTCGGCCCCCGCAGCCTCCATCACCGCGGCGATCACGACCGCGCCTGCAAGGATCACGCCGGCACGCTCGGGCTTGATCCCGGGCATTTGTGCCCGTGCGAGCTCTGAGCGCTTGGCAAGCGCCTCGATCAACCCGCCGAGCCCCTCGGCGCTGAGCACGTAGCCCTGCACGCCGAGGCCTGCACGCTCCGCAGCCGTCGCCGCCGCCGCAGCGAGATTCCGTACCGTGCCGCCCATGCCGACGATCGTGCCACCACTACGCTCCAGCCATTGGGCGCGGGCGAGCTCAGCCAGAACGTAGGAGCGTAATGCCCCGCACTGCTTGCTGGGTGAGCGCTTGTCGCCGAAGAACCGCTCGGTCATCCGCACGGTGCCGAGCGGCCACGATTCCGTCGCGAGCGCCCGCCGCGCTGCGACGTGCACGAGCTGCAAACTGCCCCCGCCGAGATCGAGCACGGCTCCGTCCTCGAGCGTGGTCGAGTTGACCGCCGCGAGATAGGCGTAGTAGCCCTCCTCGTCGGCGCTCAGCACGCGTACGGATAGTCCCGTCAGCCGCTTCACTCGCTCGACGAAATCGCCGCCGTTGGACGCGTCACGGATCGCGCTCGTGGCAACGGCGCTGACGTTGTCCATCGGTATGCCGCTCGCTGCGCAGAAATGGGCGTAGACCTCCATCACCTCGAGCGCGCGTTCGACCCGCTCCTCGGCAAGCGTGCCGCGTGCAAGCAGACCGGCGCCGATTCGCACGCCGTCGTAGATCTCGTCGCTGCGCCGCCACCAGCGGCCCTCGATGTAGTCGTAGACGACGAGACGGAACGAGTTCGAGCCCATGTCGATGACGACGGTCCGCGAGGGCGTCTTCTCGAGCATTACGGCTCAGCCTAGATCGTCAGCGGCCCGGGCCAGGAGCAGCCTGTCCGGATTTTCCGGAGAGCGAGCGCCGGCGGCGCAAACCTAACCGGATCAGTGAGGTTTGTACACTCGTCGTGTGACTTCGCTCTTCGGGTTTCCGAACCCGGTCAACGAAAAGGCGGCACGAGTCGTGGCCGGAACCGTCTGCGCACTGTCGGTCGTGGCGCTTGCCACGGGCAGCTACTGGCTCCTCGTTGTGCTGGCTTACGGCTTCATCGCCCGCGTCCTGACGGGGCCGTCGCTCAGTCCGCTCGGGCGCCTCGCGACATCGGTTATCGCGCCGCGCCTGGGCCCGCCAAAGCCCGTTCCCGGCCCGCCAAAGCGTTTTGCCCAGGCGATCGGCGCCGGGCTGACGAGCGTGGGCGCGATCTTCGTGCTCGCTGGGCATGATCACACCGTGCCGGCTGCCCTCCTTGTCGCGCTGATCGCGGCCTCCGCGCTCGAGTCGATCTTCGGACTGTGCATCGGCTGCCGGTTGTTCGCGGGCCTGATGCGCGTCGGGCTGATCCCGCAGTCGGTGTGCGCCGAGTGCACGGACCTTGCGTTGGGCGCCCGTCAAGGCTGAAAGCCGGTGTGGGCCCTGTTGGTCGGCATCGCATCCTCGGGTGGGGCGGGCCGGCGCTGGGTCCAGACGAACCAGCACAGCCCTATGAGACAGAGCACGGATGCCACGTAGAGGTTGAGGCGCAGGCCAAAGAGGTATTTCGACGGGTCGATCCGGATCGTCTCCTCCCAAATCCGAAAGCCGCTGTAGCCGGCGACGTACAGCGCAAAGAGGCCGGGCGGCCGGACCGTCCGGCGTCTGCCAAGCCATACGAGAAAGGCCGCGAGCAGCAGGTTGAACAGCAACTCGTAGAGAAACATCGGCTGGAAGGTGCTGTATTGCAAGTAGCCCGGCGGACGGTGAACCGGCGAGATCTCGAGCCCCCATGGGAGCGACGTGGGGCCACCAAAGAGCTCCTGGTTGAAGTAGTTGCCGATCCGGCCGATCGCCTGCGCGACGAGCAGCGCAGGAGCCGCGGCGTCCATGAACAGCGCGATGTTGGCGCCACGGCGGCGCAGCACCCACAGCCCGACGAGCGTGCCGAGTGTAATGCCGCCCCAGATCCCCATGCCACCGTCCCAGATCGCGAACGGCCCCCACCAATGGTGCGGCACCTCGTTCCAGCTCGTCGCGAGGAAATAGAGGCGCCCGCCGACGACGCCTGCCGGAAAGCCCCAGAGAGCGACGTCGTAGACGAGATCGGGATCGCCGCCGCGCGCGGCCCAGCGACGTCGCGTGATGAAGACCGCGGCAGCGACAGCCGCCACATAGGCGAGCCCGTATGCGTGAATAAAGACGGGACCCAGGTGGAACCCGTTGGCCGACGGACTCGGAATCGACGCGAGCATGGTGCCGGGAGCCTATTGTCCAGGCCCGGAGCGAGCGCTCGGCAGGGCGCGATCCGTTACCGATCGCGCCCGGGTGGCGCGCCTAATAGATTGCAGTGTGTAAGACGACCCGCGGTCACGGGTCCAGACCGCGGAGTTCCGTCGCATCCAAGCTGGGCCTCCTACTGGGCGATCGATGGCAACGCAATTGCACACGGCTAGCCGTACCACCGAGACCGCCGAGAGCGACGTCGTCGAAGCGGCGATGGTAGAGGTCGTTCCCGCTCCCGAGCAGCGCGGCCGGCTGACCAGGCTCGCGGCCCGGATCTTCACGCGCGCTGACGGGCGTGCTCCGGTCTGGCTCGAGGCGATCGTCGTGCTCTGGCTGCTGTGGCTCTACGACCAGATCAACAACCTCGCCCCGCTCCGGCGCATCGCCGCGCTCCACAACGCAGCAAGCGTGCTCGCGCTCGAGCGCTCGCTCAACATCTCCCCCGAGCTCGCCCTGGACCGATGGTTCGCTTCGCACGCCACGCTCGGCCTCGTCCTGTCCTACTACTACGTCGCCGCGCACTTCTTCGTCACGTTCGGCCTGCTGGCTTATCTCTGGTGGCGCAAACCGCGGGCCTACCGCCCGCTGCGCACGCAGCTCGTGATCATCAACCTCATCGGTTTTGTCGTCTTCTGGCTGTACCCGGTCGCGCCGCCGCGGATGCTCGCTCTGGATGGGTTCCGCGACATCATCGCGATCACGGGCGCCGTCGGCGACTTTCATACCGGGGCCCTCGCGACGACGGCCGACCAGTACGCGGCGATGCCGTCGTTGCACATCGCGTGGGCCTCGTGGTGCGCCGTCGTGGTCTGGAGCGTGTTCAAGAGCCGGATCGCCCGTGGCCTCGCGCTCTGCTATCCGTTCGTGACCGCTTTCGTCGTGCTTGCCACCGGCAACCACTTCCTCCTGGACGTCCTCGCGGGTGCCGTTGTCGCCGGGACAGCAGTCACGATCGAATACGCTGCCGCGCGCTGGATCCCGACCTACCGGCGCAGGCGCTATGGCCTGGCCGACATCCGTTCGCGGCCGACGCTCGCAGCGACGCCATCCGCTGCGGGTGGCAGCAGCTCGGGACACCAGCAGGCCCGCAACTGACGCGCGCGCGGAAGGTCTGAATCGGGCGGGAACACCGGCTGGCCGGCCGTGCTCGAAACTGCCCATGGCCTGTGGCGTAGGATTGCCGAGCTTGCATTTGCAGCGCCTGGGGACTTGCCGGGCGGGCGACTGAGGCGCATATGGAAGGCATTCACGGAACTCCGGCCCACCGCCATGGCCGTCACGTCCACAGCCATCCGCACCGCGGGCCGCATCGGCATTTGCTGCGCCCGGCTCTCGCGGCATCGGTCCACACGGCGACCGACCGCGACCATGCGGACCACTATCGTCACGACAATGAACGGGCCGAGCATGGGCACAGCCATGGCCTGATCGACGACTCGATCAAGCGTTCGCAGGAAGGGGTGAGGGCGGTCGCCCTCTCGCTGGCGGTGCTTGGTAGCGCAGCGGCAGCCCAGGCGGTCGTGTTCGCCGTCTCAGGGAGCATTGCCCTGCTCGCCGACCTGATCCACAACGGCGGCGATGCGTTGACCGCAGTGCCTCTTGGGATCGCGTTCCTACTGCGATCACGCCGAGCCGAGAGATTTGCCGGACTTGCGGTCGTGGCGGCGATCTTCATCTCGGCCGTCGTCGCCGGCGTCGAGGCCGTCCATCGGCTGGTCCACCCGAGCACCCCGACCGACCTGTGGCTGCTTGCCGCGGCCGGCTTGATCGGGTTCGTCGGCAACTGGTTGGCCGCGCGAATTCGGACTCAGGCTGGCGGCCGGCTTGACTCTGCAGCCCTCATCGCGGATGGCAACCACGCGCGTGCGGACGCATATGTCTCACTAGCCGTAGTGGTCAGCGCCGGGATAGTCGCGCTCGGCGCGCGGATCGGCGACCCACTGATCGGACTCGCGATCACCATCGTTATCTTGCGCATCACCTGGTCGTCCTGGCGCACGGTGCGTGCGGCCAGTTCCAGTCACGAACCCGGTCGCTAACCGGCGCCTGCGGCTTCGGCCTACGCCAAGTTTCCGGCCGTGCGGACCCCGCGCTTGGTCCGGCTAGATCTCTGGACGAACGTCGCGAGAAGGCGCCCGGCTGCGGCCTCGAATCGTCCGGGATCGCCGTACGGGCGGGCGATCAGCATCGCGCCCTCGAGGCCCGCGAGGATGGATTGAGCGCTGTCGCTCGGATTGCCATCGAACACGAGCGTGTCAGCTCGTCGCCCGTCGGCTAGCACGCGTGCCAGCCAGGTGTGGTTGGCATCGAAGAAATGTACGATCGCCCGCCCCATCGGCTTGGGCAGCGTCTCGTATTCGGCCGCGAGCATGCCGCACAAGCACATGCGTTCATCGCGCAGCACGTCTGCGTAAAGATCGGCGTAGGCACCGAGCTTGTCAGGCGCGCCGGGCTTGGTCCGATCGATCACGTCGAGCGCTTGCGCAAAGCGCGCCGCGTACCGGGCGACCAACGCTTCGCCCAGCTCAGACTTTCCGCGAAAGTGATAGTGCAGGCTCGCCTTGGTGATACCCAGCTCGGCAGCGATATGGGCGTAACTGAACCCGTTGAAGCCGCGTCTCTGCACGAGCGCTTCGGCAACGTCGAGGATGCGATCAGCGGTGCTGTTGTCGTCCTGGTGGCGTGTCATTGCGCTAGGCGGGAAGATACGTCCTTGACATTCTATCTACTAGAAGGTAAGACTCGGGCCCTTACGTTCGACTTGTCTGACAGGGGGTTCAATGCACTCGACTGAGCACAAGACATTCGGGGCGCCCGACGAAACGCGGGAGTTCCCCAACGGCCGTGCCGAAATCCTCCACGTTGGTGACGCTGACATTGGACGACTCGTCCTGCAGCCAGGTTGGCGCTGGTCCAACGACGTCAAGCCGATCGCGAAGACGGAAAGCTGCCAGGCGCCGCATTTCCAATACCACGTCAGCGGAAGCCTCGCGATCCGGATGGACGACGGCACCGAAATCGTCGCCGGGCCAGGCGACATCACGTCGCTGCCAAGCGGCCACGATGCCTGGGTCGTTGGCCAGGAGCCGGTGGTGGTCGTCGACTGGTACGGCGCCAGCAACTACGCCAAGCAGAGCTGAGACACGACCGAGAGGAGACCAGCATGGCACGCAAGATTGCGGACTGCCGACGTTTCGAAAGCGACAGCGCTTGCTCACTGACGATCATCGGCGAAGAGGACGAAGTCATCGCAACCGCGGCGCAGCACGCCGCCGCGGTACACGGCCACCAAGACTCACCTGAGCTCCGCGCACATCTCCGGGAGATGCTCGAGCCCGAGGACAGCTACCTACCAGGGACCCGCCAACCGCAGCCGTTCCCTGCATAATCGCCGCTTCGCAGCGAAGCCGCTACATACCGCTACCGGGATTCCATCCTGCCTGCCGCGGCTAAAAGCTTCGGGAGGCGAGGAAGGATGGCTGGCTAGGGTCACACGCCGTCGGGCCCGTCGGGTTCTTTGGCTTCGTTGCGAGTCTGTAACCGCTCGACGATCTGGTGAGTGAGGCGGACGTTTGGTCCGCCGACCAGTTCCCAGGCGCGCGCGATGCCGATCAGAAAGCAGACGACGACGAGCACGCAGATCGTCTGCAGGTCGCTGCCGTCCTGGGTGTGCCGGTCGACTCCAAGGCCTGCGATCAGCTGAATCACGAATACGGCGAGGAGCCCAACCAGGAAGACGAGGTCACCTAGACGGAGTCGTTTGGCTCGCCAGGCAGGAATGACGCGGATCAGCCCGGCGACGACGAACAGCAGCCCCAGGATGGCGACGACTTCGGCGACGCCTCCGACGTTGATCCTCGGTATGAGGCCGAACAAAGCCACCGTCAGCGCATTCGTGAACGCCGTCAGAGCAGCTGCGGCGCCCACCGCGTGAACCTCGGATGCGTCCGGGCCAGAAATCCTCTCGCGACTGACGGAGATCGCGACGAACAGGAGTCCGATGAGGGTGCCCGCCACGGCCGCGGAGGCTAGGAAAAACTCGTGGGCGGTTGCGGTTATCACCGCAACAGTGTCCCGCGAAGCGGACCGTGCCGTACTTCCTGCGGGCGCGTTGACAGACGCTCGCACGTGGATCGCCGAGGGAGCACGAGGCCTAACGCTGTCGCTCCCGCAAGGGGAGCCACCCGAGCTACGCGCTGCCGCTCTGCCCCAATGCGCGAGCAGCAGCCACGCGGACTTGGCCGCTATGTCCTGTCCTTAGAACGCGACGACGAGGTCGCGCCACTGTTCCTGCTCGGGCCAGCGCTGCAGGTAGCGCTCGACGCCGGTGACGATTGCGGCGAACTGGCTGTGGTCGAGCGTCCAGATCAGGATCAGGCCGGTGTGGTGGCGTGAGGCTTCAGCCCATTCACGCGCGATCGGCGCGAAGTCACGGCTGTTGCGTGTGATCAGGACGCGCTGCTCGGCGCTCGCGAGTTCGAGCACGAGCGGGTCATCGAGCCCTTCGAACGCAGGGTTCGCGGCGAGCGCGAGAACATCGTGTCCCGCAGTCGGCAGCGGTGCGCCGATCCCCCTTGGCGACAGGTTCGCGTCTAGCAGCAGGCGCACCCGCCGCTCACGCAGGCGCGGCGAGTTCGATGAACGGGTACAGCTCCTGCCACTCGGCGGCGCTGCGGCGGTTCTCGCTGATTGCTGCAGCGATCTCCTGCGGGTAGGCGTCGCGGTAGGCGACAGCGAGACGCACCTGCCGGTCGCTCACCTCGGCGTCGTCCACGAGCCGCGCGATCGAGCCATGGTCCTCGAGCATCTCGATGATCTCCCAGATATCCAGGCCGGTGCCGATCACCCACGGCCGCCGCCGCGCGTCATCACCGCGAAACGCGATCCCGGGAAAACGCCGCGTCTGCACCGCCTCCTCGGTCAACGCCTCGACGACCGCGCTCTTTGACCGCTTGGTGCGGCGTGCCTCCTCCTCCACGCTACGGTCCGTCGACGCGGTGAAGCGAACGCTGAACGGTTCGCCTTTGCGGCCACGCTGCTCGCTACGGGACACCATCACAACAAGCTACCACACAAAACTTACGGCGTAGCGACCGGTGACGCGGCGCTGCCCGCCGCACAAAATGGGGTCACGCCCAACGCTTGGCCCGACGTGACCGCGATGCGCGAAACGCGATCACATTGGTGCTGTTGGCTACCGGGCGTCGAGGGGTACGCCGGGAAGTGTTCAGCCGGCGGACACGGGACTAGAAGTGGGCGATGAGCCAGTCGTGGACTTCCTTGAACCTGTCAACGAGCAGCGTCAGGTGGCCATCGGTCTCGCTCAGGCACGATTCGGCGCCGGGGACGTGCTCGGCCAGCCACTCTCCGTGCTGGAACGGGACGAAGCGATCCTCGCGTCCATGCCACACCTTGACCGGAACGCGGATCGAGCCGAGCTCGAACCCCCACGGCGCCATGTGCGCCACACCGTCGTCCCACCACCCCTGCTCGCTCGGCGCGAGGCCGTCTTGGATGCAGCGGACGATGTAATCCGCGAACTCGCCGGTCAGGACCGCCGCGTCGACGTCGGACAGAAGCGTCTCCCAGGACTCGGTCAGCTGGCCAGCCGTGACGGCCATCGACTCCTCCCACTGCTGCCGGCCCTTCTTCCGCGACGCATCCGCGTCGGCGAGGTACAACTGGATGTCGTCAACGTTGTCTTGCCCCATGCCCGTGAAGTAATCAAGGCCCGGAGCCTCCCGCGGCGCGACCGAACCGACGGTCGCGGCAGCGACGACCAGATCCGGAAGCAGCGCGGCACACGCCAACGTGTAAGGGCCCCCGCCCGAGAAGCCCCAGATCGGGAGCCGCTCGATCCCAAGGTCCTCGGCGATCGCCTGCACGTCGCCCGCAGCGTCCGCCACCGTGTGCCCAGGCTGAGGTGTCGATCCACCATACCCCGGCCGGTCGTAGCCGATCAGCCAGATCCCACGAGCAGCCGCATCATCGATCCACGCCTCGAACAGATGGCGGGAATTCGGAGTCCCACAGCAAACAAGCACAGACCGATCCGACGGCTCACCAGCGATCTCCACACAGAGCGTCCGTCCGTCCCGCGTGGCCACAGCCCTCGTCTCCACACCACCGCTCATAACTCCCGCTCCTGATCGCGTCAGCCCGCTGCCCCGTCACGCCGAAACCTACAGCGAAGACCGCGGAGACCGCGGCTTGGCGTGCCTGACCCATACAGTCCCGACGCCGGTCTAATCCGACGTCCAACGCGGCAGATACCGCGTCGCTGGATGGTCAGGAAAGGGTCGCCCTACGTCACGCAGCCGACCCGGCGGCCCGGCCCACTGACTACTTGAAGGGGACGGTGACCGGCCCGGGCACCTTGGAGAACACGGCCATGAAGTCGCGGTCGTCGGGGGTGAGGTAGCGGTCGGGGGACTGCTGCGACTGGGGCTCGACCATCGTCGGGCCGAGGCCGTTCTTGTGAGAGTAGGTGATCATTGTGTGCCATTCGGGGTTGATGTCGAACTCCATCCCGCGAACCGCCCCAATGTGCTGAAGGATCTGGGCGAGCGAGATCACCGTCGCCTCCGACGCGACGACGAACATCGCGTTGCCGTGGGCGTCGACGCCGACGGCGGTGCGCGGGGTGAAGGTAACGCCGCCCAGGGTGTAACCCCACTGGATGCTGTTCGGGTCGGTGTTCAGCTCGGGGTTGAGCTTGCCGTCCCAGAGGATCGGGGTGAGGCTTTGGCGCGCCCAGGCGACATTGGCCGGCGCGTTCGGCCCGCCCCTCCACCTGACGATGTTCACGGTTCCGTCGCGGTAGCCGACGAGCGTGGCGTTGCCATCAGTCAGCGGCTCGTTGGTGTGGCCGTTCACCGCCGAACCGTTATTGGTGTCGACGTGCGTGAAGGCGCCGTTGAAGGTGGCGAGCAGCCGGTAGCGCTGATCGACGGGAATCATCATCGGACCCCGGTCGACCGCGCTCGGTGGCTCATAGCGGCCGGGGTAGTAGGCGAGGTCGGTGCGGGTGTGGTCGATCCACAGGACGTAGGCGACGATGGAGGGGTACTCCGTGCTGGGCCGGTAAGTCGTCACGAGCACTGGCGGCCGGCCGTCGACGGATGGACCCGTGCGGTGCCAGACGCCTTCGCCGGGCAGCGGCCCGGCGAACACCGGTTTGATGGGTGGCGGTGTGTAGGTGACGTGCTTGGCGTGCTTGACCAGAGGCCCTGCCGGGCTGAGCCCGACGCTGGGCAGGCGCTTGAGCCCAGGGCCGCCCTTGCGCGGCGTGCTCGCTGTGTAGTGCTCGGCCGTGTCGATGATCCAGTTGCCGAAGGGCACGGCGTCGCGCACCCACTCCGCGGAGCGCTCGGAGAAGTTCTCGCTCGTCGGCTTGAGCATGTAGTTCGCGTAGGAGATCCCGAAGTAGAGGACCACCAGCGCCAACGGAGCCAGCGTCCCGAACAGGATCCGCCTCCGGCGAAGCCGCCGCCGCGCATCAGCACGCCGCGCGCTA
>Ga0224544_1000004_pt1 | contig 26050 bp, 28 predicted proteins | sample 714P11014metaG_FD_179904 | JGI IMG/M metagenome (GOLD analysis project Ga0224544, IMG submission 179904) | Peat soil microbial communities from Stordalen Mire, Sweden - 717 P1 10-14 | ecosystem: Environmental > Terrestrial > Soil > Wetlands > Peat | place: Sweden: Norrbotten County, Stordalen...
GATCGAAGGCGTCCGCAGCCTCGTCATCACTGGCTGGGATGCGCGAGCGCTCGCGTTGGGCTTCGGTCTTGCGCTTGCGCTCTCGGTTCTCAGCCTCGGCTTTGCGAGTGCCGTGGTCAAAGGCAGGCTGGCTCGGACATGAAGCGCTTCACCTACGTCGCTCGCGGCGTCGCCTGGCGCTCGATCCACAACACGCTCAAGAGCCCGGCGATCCTCGTTCCCTCGATCGTCTTCCCGCTGTTCTTTCTCGCCGCGTTCGCGGGCGGCCTGTCGAAGATCTCGCAGGTCCCGAACTTCAACTACCCACCCGGCTACACGGCCTTCCAGTTCGTGTTCGTGTTCCTGCAGTCGGCCGCGTTCGGCGGGGTGTTCACCGGGTTCGCTGTTGCGCGCGACTTCGACTCCGGTTTCGCGCGGCGGCTCCTGCTGAGCGCCCCGCGGCGCAGCGGAATCATCGCCGGGTACGCCTGCGGAGCGCTGATGCGCTGGTGCGTCACCGGCACCGTGGTCACGATCGCGGCGCTGCTCGCGGGAATGCACGTCCCGGCGAACCCCGGCGAGCTCATCGGTATGGTCGGCCTCGGGATCATGGTGAACTTAGTCGCCGCGCTCTGGGGCTGCGGGGTCGCGATGTTCCTGCGCACCGAGCAGGCCGGCGCACTGATCCAGATGCCGGTCTTCGTGATCATCTTCCTCGCACCGATTTACGTCCCGCTGTCGCTGCTCACGGGCTGGATTCACGCCGTCGCCTCGGTCAATCCGGCGACCTTCGTGCTCGAAGCCGCGCGCGGCCTGCTCGCCAACTCCCCGGTCCACGTCGCCTTCGCGTTCGCCCTCTTGGCCGGCGGCGTCGTCGTGATGGGCCTGTGGGCTCGACGCGGCCTGATGTCGGCTGAGCGCGCCGGCTGAGCGCGCACAGTCACATAGCCTGAGCCGATGTGGCGACGCGTTACCTACGGGCTGATCTGTGCCGCACTCCTCGGGGGCTTCGTAATCCTTTCGACGCCGGTGAGCGGCGTGCTCGCGGATTTCGGAACGGCGCTACTCGTCTTTGCGCTGCTCGCGATGCTCGGGCTGTTGGGGAAGCTGCTGGGAGGAGGGGCGGGATCTGACCGCGAATCCGAGGCACGGGCGCGCGAGGAGTTCGATCGGACCGGTCGCTGGCCCGACGAGTAGCGCCGGAAACTGCACGCCTTCAGCCCGCGGCGCCACTCAGCTGTGAACTTGACCCTCGCTGCTCGTGGCCTGCGCGCCGAGAGTGACCGTGACGCATGCCCCGGAAGGCAGACAGTTGTCGAGCAGCAGGGCTCCCGAAAGGAGTCGCATCTGGGCGGCGGCGATCGCTAGTCCCAGGCCTACGCCGCGACCGGCCACCCGCGAGCCCGTGCTGAACGGCCGGGTCGCTTCGCTCAGCAGTTGGGGCGCAAATCCGGAGCCGCCGTCCTTGATCGAGATCGCATCGGCGGTGACGCTGAGCTCAACCGGGGGAGCGCCGTGAACGAGCGCATTATCGAGCACCGCGAACAGCACCGCTGCGAGGCGGCGAGAGTCGGTCAGCACCTCGGCCTCCACTGGCGCGCTCGTGATCGCGACGCTCGGATAGTCGCGCAGCAGGGTGCGCAGGAACGTCATCAGCTCGATCGTCCGCAGCTCCGCGACCTCGACGCCGTCATTCAGGCGCGAGAGCTCGACCAGCTGACGGGCGACTCGCTGGGCACGCAACGAGCGTCGTCGACCGCCCCACTCGGGCGCGAGGCTGTCGAGCCACGAGCCGCCTTCCGCACCGGTGTCCTCGTAGGCCGCCATGTGTCTGGGTGTTAATGGGCGCGAACAGCGCGATTTGTGACAAGGCGGGTTTCAAACGATCCCCGGCGCGAAGTAGGATCACCGGCCACTCCCCCTCGAGCAGGAGATGTCACTCATGCGTTTCTGGTCCCGGTTTGACGCGATCGCCCGCGAGCACGATGTACTGCGCCACCCGTTCTACGTGCGCTGGAGCGCCGGCGAGCTCAGCGCCACCGAGCTGGCCGATTACTCGGGGCAGTACCGCCACGCGGTCGTTGCGCTCGCGCGGGCGACCGCGATTGCCGCCGCCGATGCTGACGGGGATGCGCGCGCGGAGCTTGCCATGCACGCCGCCGAGGAGACTCGCCACGTCGCGCTCTGGGATCGCTTCGTCGACGCCGTCGGCGGTGATCGTCAGGCGGCGCCGCGACCCGAGACGACCGCTTGCGCCAGCGCGTGGAGCGGCGAACATGGGCGCTCACAGCTCGCGACGCTGGTCGCCGTGTACGCGATCGAGGCCGCCCAGCCTGAGATCTCGAAGACAAAGCGCGAGGGTCTCGCCACGCATTACGGGATCGAGGGGCCGGGAGCCGCTTACTTCGAGCTGCACGAGCGCCTCGACGTCGAGCACGCGGCCGCGGGACGGAAGCTGATCGATGCGCGCCTGGCCGACGCCGATCAGGACGCTCTGCTCGGCGAGGCTGACGCAGTGCTACGGGCCAACTGGTGGCTGCTCGACGGCGTCGAGCAGGCTGCCGCCTGACGATCGCGCCATCGGGCGAGCGGCGCGGCCGGGGTATTGTGACCCGGGATGCCCCTTCCCCCGCTGTCACGCTCGCTCTTGGCGCCGAAGGTGCTCGGCGCGCTCTACCGCAAGCACCTGTCCGACACGCGACAGGAGCGTCTGTTCCTCGGGAACGTCGGCTTCCTGGCCGCGTTCGCGACGGTTCGCGGGATCACACACGCGATACGCGCCAATCGCGGGCCATTTCGAAACATCAACCCCGGTGGACATCACATCCATCACATGACGTTCGGGATCCTCGGCTTGCTCGCCACCGGATACGCGTGGAATGCGCAGCTCGGCATTGGCAGCGATCCAGCTCGGCGGTGGGCATCGCGGACCTCAGCCGTGGGCTACGGGATGGCCTCCGCGCTCACGCTCGACGAGTTCGCGCTGTGGCTCAACCTCCAGGACGATTACTGGACGAAGGAGGGTCGGGAGAGCATCGACGCCGTCGTCATCTTCGGCTCGCTGCTGTTCCTCGCCCTGATGAACCAGGACCTGGTGCGCGAGGCGACGCAGATCGCGAGCGGCCGCCGCGACGCTCGTGAGCTGCCGCTGCGCGGCGGCGCCTGAGCGCCAGAGGGGTAGCTCGTCGCTGTACCTGGTTCGCGCCGGGGTTCGGAGAGAATGAGCCGATCATGGCCGGCGAGGATCAAGGCGGGGTGATCTACAGCGCGCGCACCGCGTGGTCGCGCAACGCTGCGACGCCGCTGCTGCGGACGCTTCGTACGGAGACGGGTGGCGCGGTGATTCTCCTCGCCGCGGCTGTCGCAGCCCTCGCGTGGGCGAACATCGACTACGGCTCCTACCGCAGCGTGTGGGCTACACAGCTGTCGGTGCGCGTCGGGTCGGACGGCATCTCGCAGGACCTCCGGCACTGGATCAACGACGGTCTGATGGTCTTCTTCTTCTTCGTCGTCGGACTCGAAGCGCGGCGCGAGTTCGACATCGGCGAGCTGCGCGAGCGTCGGCGTTTCGTAGTGCCGCTGGTGGCCGGGATCGGCGGCATGCTGGTGCCGATCGCGATCTATCTGGCCTTCAACGCCGGCACGCGCTCGGCCCACGGCTGGGGCGTGGCGATGTCGACCGACACCGCATTCGCGCTTGGGATGCTGGCGCTGGTTGGCCCGCGAATCTCCGGGCGGCTGCGTGCCTTCATGCTCACTATCGCTGTCGTCGACGACCTCGTTGCGCTGGTCGTCATCGCGACGGTCTACACCCACCACGTCGCGCTCGTGGCCGCACTCGTGGCGCTCGGCGCCTTCGCTGTGACCCTCGGTGTGCGTGCGCTGGGCGTCCGCTTTGGAATCGTTTATGCGGCGCTCGGTCTCGTGATGTGGGTTGCGGTGTTCGAGTCCGGAATCGACCCCGTCATCGTCGGGCTGGCGATGGGTCTGCTGACCGTCGCTTTCACCGCGGCGCGCGGCGATCTCGAGCGCGCGACCGACAGCTTCCGCTCGTTCCGCGAGCAGCCGACGCCTGCGCTGGCGCGCTCGGCGCGGGTCGCGCTCGAGTCGGCAATCTCGCCGAACGAGCGCCTGCAGCAGATCTATCACCCGTGGTCGAGCTACGTCGTCGTGCCGCTGTTCGCGCTCGCCAACACGGGCATCCCGATCAGCGGAGCGTTCCTCTCGCGCGCGTTCGGCTCACCGATCACGCTTGGGATCCTGATCGGCTACGTCGTCGGCAAGCCGGCCGGAATCCTCGCTGCCTCGCAGGCCGCGCGCGTGCTCTCCGGCGGCAGGTTGCGACTACCGGTCGGTTGGGGTGCGGCGCTCGGCGGCGGCGTCATCGCCGGCATCGGCTTCACCGTCGCGCTGCTGATCGCGTCGATCGCATTCACCGGCGTGAGCCTCGACGAGGCGAAGCTCGGCATCCTCAGCGCCGCCGTCTGCGCGTCCACACTGAGCTGGCTCATCTTCCGGCTCGTGGCGATGCTGCCGGCGCGCCGCCGTGCGCGGGCGCTGACCGGCCAACTCGAACTGCTCGTGGATCTCGTCGTGGACGTCGATCCCGAGCGCGACCACATCCGGGGGCCACGCGAGGCGCCGATCACGCTCGTCGAATACGGCGATCTCGAGTGCCCGTTCTGTGGGCAGGCCGAGGGAGTGCTGCGCGAGCTGCTCGCCGACTTCGGCGACCTCCGCTACGTCTGGCGCCACCTTCCGCTCACCGATGTCCATCCGCACGCCCAGCTCGCGGCGGAAGCGACTGAGGTTGCGGCCGACCAGGGAGCATTCTGGGAGATGCACGACCTGCTGTTCGAACACCAGGACGCGCTGCGACCGCAGAACCTGCACGACTACGCCGCGCAGCTCGACCTCGACCTCGATCGCTTCGTCGAGGAGCTGCGCAAGCACGTTCGGGCCGCCCGAGTGGCCGAGGATGTCGATAGCGCCGACCTCAGCGGCGTGTCCGGCACGCCGACCTTCTTCGTCAACGGCCGGCGGCACCACGGCGCCTATGACATCGAATCGCTCACCGCCGCTGTGCGCGTCGCGCGCGCACAGCACCTTGCTCGCTCCTAAGGGCGGAGTCAGATGACGAGGACCGCGCTCGTCTCGGTCGTCGCTGCGGCGGCGGTGACGTTGAGCGTCTCCTTGCGCGAATGCTTCTTGACGTGCTTCAACGCTTTCACCCCGGCAGGCGTCAGCGCAAGCGTCACGCTGCCGCGCTGCGCGGACGTGAGGCTGTAGCGCGCTGACGCCAGGACCACCGTCGTCGCCTTGACCTTGCCTTTCACGCGCGTCTTGACCGACTCGGTCAGGCTTGCGGTGCCTTTGCACGGGGCTGCCGCACAGCTCAGCGTCACCGGCAGCAAGCTGCCGATCAGCTTGAGCTTCGCCGAGTCGATCGAGATCACCGGCGTCGCGATCACGAGCGAGACGGTGAAGCTAGAGGAGCTGACGCCGTTCGCATCGGTGACCTTCACGCCGAACGCGGCGCCGCCAGCCCTGGTCGGCGTGCCGGAGACGACACCCGAGCTAGCGAGGCTGAGCCCGACGGGCAGCGCTCCCGATGTGAGCGCGTACGTGTAGGGGCCAGCGCCGCCGGAGACCGCGAGCGCCTGCGAGTAGGCGATCTCGTATTGGCCTGGCGGAAGCAGCGACGTGCTGACGCCGGGGCTGGCGACGGCGCTGAACGAGACGACCGTGCTGCCGTCGGGGTTCTTCAGGGTGATCGGCTGCGAGCCAAGTGACAGCGATAGCGGAACGTCGAGCGAAAGCGAGCCCGCGGTTTCGCTCGTGATCGTCGCGGCCGTCGAGCCAACGTCGGCGCTCGTCACATCCACGAGCCCGTAGCCGCTGAGCGTGACGGGCAGGCCGAGCTCGACCGACGCGGTGGGACTGACGCCGGTCACGACCGGCGGTGCATATTGGAAGGCCCCGGCGCTACAGCCACTTGCCGGACCCTGCGCGCGGGGAACGCCGCGCTGGTCTGTGCCGGAGCAGAAGACCCCAGCTCCCACCGTCGCGCCAATCGGCACAGCGTCGTAGGCGACGCTCGCCGGGGTAATGCTCTCGGTCTGCGTTCCGCCGCCGTTCGAGGCGAGTACCCCGAGCGCGAGGGCAGACTCACCGTTGTGACTTGTGCCAGTCCACGGGCATGTCGCATCGTCGCTGTAGTTGTAGCCGGCGTCGATGATCGTGCCGCCGGGCGCCTCGCAGTCGCTGCCGTCGGAAGCGAGCAGATCGGCGCCGAGCGTGAGCGTGCCGGCGTCCACGACGACCCCGCCGCCCGAGTTGCCCGTGATCGTTGAGCCGTAGACCACCACAGCTGCGCCGCTGTCGTCGACCACACCGGCACCGCCGGAGTTGCTGGCAATCGTCGAGTTCGTGACGACGAGAGCGCCAGAGGTGACCGCGATCGCGCCACTCGTGCCAGCGGTGAATGTGTCATCGGAGGCGTCGACTGTCGCGCCGCCGACGGCATCGAGGTTGCCGCCGTCGGAGCCCGAGCCTCCGCCGTCGAGCGTGAGGTCGTCGAGGGTCACGGTCGCGGGAGCGGTCGATGCGTTCACCTTCACCGTCGTGCTGCCGCCCCCATTGAGGATGGTTGATGCGCCAGGGGCGCCGTCGAGCGTCAACGACGCCTCGCTCCCGTTGGCGATCGTGCTGGCTCCCAAATAGGTGCCCGCGGCGAGGTCGATCGTCACGTTGTCACCGCCGCTCATGCTGGTGGCATCGCTGAGCGCCGTCGCGAGCGAGCACGCCTCGGCCACGGATGAGCAGTCGCCACCTGCGCCCGGCGCCGCGTAGTACGTGACGCTAAGCGCCGCGTGCGCCGCGCCAGGCACCACCAAGGCGCCCACCGCGAGCAGGACCGTCGTAGCTGCGAGCCGCGCGCGGCGGCTTCGATTGGCCCGCGGGCGCGCGTCAGACCCCGACACGCTCGCCAGTCTACGCAGCGGCATGTGATGTTCGAGCTAGCGCCCTCTAGTCTTAGGCGCCGATGTCGCCGACTTGGCTGTGGCTCCAGGGCGCGATCGTCGTGATCGTGCTCGTTGGCATGGTCATCGCGATCGTCAAGCTGAGCTGAGCTGAGCCGCGGCGGCGGAGCGCCAGCGAACCGCGGCTATCATCGGCGCGGGCGATGTTCGAATCGATCGTGGTCGGAACCGATGGCTCGGACACGGCGCGCGAAGCAGTGCGCCAAGCTGCCGAGTTGGCCAAGCTCCTGGGTGCCCACGTACACGTGGTGTGCGCGTACGAGCCAGCACCGAGCATCGCCCTGCGCGATGCGGGCGAAGACGGTCCGGCGGCGGTCGACTGGGCGCTCGGTCCCCCGCGCGAAGCTGTTGACGCAACGCTTGCCCAGGCTGCTGAGGCGTTTCGCGCAGCCCGCATCCCGGTTGACCTTTACCCGCGCCGCGGGGATGCGGCGGACGCGATACTCGACGTCGCTGAAGAGCGCTCGGCCGACCTGATCATCGTCGGCAACCGCGGCACGACCGGGACCAGCCGCTTCGTGCTCGGCTCCGTCCCGAACAAGATCTCCCATCACGCGCCGTGTGCCGTGCTGATCATCCGCACGCTGCAGCGGTGAGCTCACACAGCGACGGCGCGGCTCACGTCGAGCCGCTGGCGCCCGTCGTACCCGTTACCCCGGTGGTTCCGGTCGAGCCGATCGGCGCCGTCGCCGCGGCGGCGTTGAGCAGGCCCGCACCGAAGTACTTGGGATCGTTGATGCCGCCGGGACCGAGCGGCGTCGCGGTGTCCTCGAGTCGCGCGGTGATCGCAGCGACCGTCGGGTGCGCTCCAAGTACTCCGCTCGCGATCACCAGCGCGGCAGCCGCGCTGACCGCAGGCGCTGCCATCGAGGTGCCGAAGTAGCCGCTCGGCAACCCAAAGACGCGCGGGTTCGGGTTGCCGACGCTGGCGTAGGTTTCCTGGTAGATGTCGGCGTTCGGTCCCGCGATGACGCCCGGCTGGCAGTTGCCGTCGCCGGGGATCGCAGCATCGTCTCCGCCGCCGGGCGCCACGAGCGCGAGGTCGGCGCCGAAGTTCGAATACTGAGCGAGGCAGCCGTCGATCGTGGTGGCGCCGACTGCGAGCACGTACGGCGCCTTGGCCGGGTAGGAGATCTGGCCGATCGCGTCGTTGCCGGCGGCAGCGACCACGAGCACGTTCTTGGAATGCGCGTAGGCGATCGCCTGGATCAGCTGCGGGATGTCGGCGGCCGTGATCGTGCCGGCTTCGAACTCGAGGCTGAGGTTGATGATTTGCGCGTGATGGTTGACGGCGAAGTAGACGCCCTTGGCGATCGTGCTCGCACTGCCGGTGCCGGCAGCGTTCAGGACGCGCACCGACATCAGCCGTGCGCCGTAGGCGAGGCCGGTGACGCCGACGCCGTTGTCGGTCTGCTCGGCGATCGTCCCGGCCACCTGCGTCCCGTGCCCGTTGCGGTCATCTGCATAACGCGACCGCGAGATGAAGTCGTAGCCGGCGACGAACTCCGACGCGCTGAAATCGGGGGAGCGAATGTAGCGCCCATGGTTGTCGTAGGCCACGCCCGTGTCGAGCACGGCGACGATCACGCCGCGTCCGCCGGCGTGGGCGTCCGCGATCAGGTTGCCCCAGGCCTGCATCGCACCGACACCCCATTGCCCGGCAAAGTTCCACTGCAGCTGCTGCCAGCCACCCGCTGTACCGGCGCTGCCAGGATCGTTCGGGTCGAAGGGCGACCCTAACGACCCGAGCAGCTGGTCGCCGACGGGAGCCATTGGATCGAATGGGAACTGCTGCTCGACCGAGGGCGTGGTCGTTGCCCCGGCCGCGTGCGCGATGTAATCCGGTACCGCCCAGAGGACGTCGCGCCGACCGCGGAGGCGGGCGAGCGCCGAAGCCACGCTGACCCCGCGGCGTAGCGCTAACTCGCGGATGCCCGAGACCTCGCTTTGTGAGCTGATGATCCCGGCGCGAGCGAGCGTGGCGTTGCGGCTGCCGGTGGCCGTGTGACCCGCGAAACCGACGACCACGACGCCCGGCTCGTACGGCGCCGTGCCAGCAGCCGCCACCGCGGCAGCTGGCGAGCACAACGCGATCAAGAAAGCCGCAAGCGCGCCAAGTGCCGACCGCAGCCGCGCGCTTGGGTTTGAGTCGGCTGTCACAGCCGGGGCAGCCGAGGAATGTGCGCAGGCAATTGCAACTTAAGCGTAACGATCAAGACTGCGCATCCGTAGCGGTGTCATGCCTGCTTAGCTAAGCAGGCATGACAGAGCGCTACTTCCCTCTCGACGAGCATTTCATGAGACTCGCGATTCGCGAGGGCGAGCGTGCGCTCGAGCACGACGACGTGCCCGTCGGCGCGGTCGTCGTGCACGAAGGCGAAGTGCTGGGCGCCGCGCACAACGAGCGCGAGCTGCGAGCCGACCCGACGGCTCACGCCGAGCTGCTGGCGCTGAGGGAGGCTGCGCGGGCACGCGGACAATGGCGACTGCTGAACTGCGTGCTCTACGTGACGCTCGAGCCGTGCGCGATGTGCGCCGGTGCGATCGTGCTCGCACGCATCCCGCGCGTCGTCTTCGCCGCCAGCGACCCAAAAGCCGGCGCCGCCGGAAGCGTCTTCGACATTCTCGGGGAACCCCGCCTGAACCACCGGCCGCAGGTCTCGAGCGGACTACTCAGCGAACCCGCGTCCGAGCTGCTGCGCGCGTTCTTCGCCTCGCGTCGCTAACGCAGATCGATCAAGCTCGCCCGCCCAGCCGCTACGTCAAGATAGGAGCGTGGCAACTGGCAATCAAGCGAGCGATTCCCAGGTGCTGCGAGCGCCGTTGCGCGATCTACCGCTGCCTGAGCAGACACTGCCGAATCTGCTGCAGCGACAGGCTGAGCGCTTCGGCGACAAGGTGTGCGTCAGCACGACCAGCGGCGAGCGGCGGAGCTTTGCGCAGCTGCGCGACGGCGCCGGCGCCTGGGCCGGGCTGCTCAGCGAGATCGGCGTCGAGCGCGGCGGGCGGGTGGCCGCGATCGCAGGCAACCGGATCGAGCTCGTCGAGCTGTTGCTTGGCTGTGCCTGGATGGGCGCGATCGCCGTGCCCCTGGATCCGGCGATCCGCGGCGCGCGGCTGCGGCAGGCGCTGACGAGCTCGGCTGCCGGCACGCTGATCATCGAGACCGAGTACCTCGACGCGCTCGCGCGAGTTCCCCCACCGGCCACTCTCGAACACGTCTGGCTGCTCGATCGTGAGCGACCGCACCGCGCGCACGGCTACCGCTGCGAGCCGCTGCCCGCGCCGGTTGAGCCTGCGGCGCCGGCAGCAGTCTCGCCGGGAGACACGCTCGCGATCTTCTACGACTCGCCCGCCATCGGTGTCACAAGGGGCGTCTGCTGCCCGCAGGCGCAGTTCTTCTGGCACGGTGTGATCGGCAGCGAGTTCCTGCGGATCGGCCCCGACGACGTCTGTTTCACGAGCCTGCCGCTTTTCGGTGCCGGCGCGATCAACAGCCTCTGCGAGGCGCTGGCGGCGGGTGCAGCCTGGGTCATCGCACCGCGTTTCACGCCGGGGCGTTACTGGCGGCTCGCGGCCGAGCACCATGCGACGCGCGCCTACCTGACGGGCGCCATGACCTCCGTCCTGCTCGCGCAGTCCCCAAGCAAGGACGACCGCGGACACGCAGTGGCGGTCGCGCTGGCCCCGGCCACGCCGGCGGCGTCTCATGAGCCTTTCAAGGACCGCTTCGGCGTCCAGCTCTACGACGCGTACGCGTCGGCCGAGACAAATCAAGTGACCGGCGTCGCCGGCGATCCGCCGCGTCCAGGCTCGCTTGGACGCGCGGTCGAGGACTTCGAGCTGGCGGTCGTCGACGAGCGAGACGTTCCAGTGGAGAATGACGTTCCCGGCGAGCTGGTCGTGCGTCCACGCCATCCGTTCAGCATGTCCAGCGGCTACCACGGCATGCCGCAGGCAACGGTCGCGGCCTGGCGCAACCTCTGGTTTCACACCGGCGAGCGCGTTGCCCGCGACGCCGAAGGCTGGTATCGGCTCACTGACCGCGACGGGGACTCGATCCGCCGACGCGGGGAGAGCATCGCCAGTGTTGAGGTTGAGCGGACCCTCCAGCAGCACCCCGCCGTCGCCGCCGCAGCGGTCTTCCCGGTACCCTCGGCGCTCGGCCAGGATGAGGTGATGGCGGCGATCGTGCTGGAGCGGGGGAGCGAGGCGGAACCGCCTGAGCTGGTGCGCTTCTGCGAGAAGCGCATCGCAGGCTTCGCAATCCCCCGCTATATCGAGTTCGTCGACACGCTGCCGCTGACCGGCTATGGCGTGGTTCGTCGGGGCGAGTTGCGCGAACGCGGCGTTTCGCCGGCGACGTGGGACCGCGAGCACTCCGACCACCGGCTCGACGTCACCAGACGCGCAGGGGAAACGCGCGCTCGTGCGCGATGATGTCTAGGCTGCGGCGGTCATCCGGAGGGGTGGCAGAGCGGTTGAATGCGGCGGTCTCGAAAACCGTTGTACGTCTTATTGGCGTACCGAGAGTTCGAATCTCTCCCCCTCCGCTAACACGGGCGATCTGAGCCGACAACCGCCTTTTCGTTGCTCCCGACCAAGACGATTGCCTGACTGACGGCGCCCAGGGCGGCCTGTTTTAGCGGGCGTGTTGGATGCGTGGCGGGCGACGCGGGCCCGCTAGGACACCCCTGTGGCGTGACGGCGGGCTGTGGCGAGCGGAGCGCGCGGTTCGGCCTGCGTTTGTGTTGATCACCTTGTGGTAGACGGTTTCGTAGGCGCCGGCGACCAGCGCGACGTCGTAGCGCGAGGCGACGCTCTTGCGACAGCGCAGTGGGTCGATGGTGTCGAGCAAGCCGACGGCGTCGGCCATTCCCTGCTCGTCGGCGACGTGGAAGCCGTTCTCGCCGTCGAGCACGATCTCGCTTGCGGCACCCTCGGGGAAGGCGATGACGGGTGTGCCACAGGCGAGCGCCTCGACCATAACCATTCCGAACGGCTCGGCCCAGTGGATTGGCATCAGGAAGGCTTTTGCGTGCGCGAAGAGCTCCTTGCGGCGCGTACCGCCAACCTCGCCAACATACGAGACGTCGCGGCCGTCGATATGCGGCTCGATCTCGCTGCGGAAGTACTCCTCCTGTCCGGGCTGCACCGGGCCTGCGATGACGAGCCGCGCACTGGCGCTGCGAGCAGCCACGATTGCGCGATGTGCGCCCTTGTCTGGATCCATACGCCCCATCCACAGTAGGTAGTCGTCCTTGTCGGCACAAAACGGCCAGTCCCCCACGCGGATCGGGTTCGGCACGACATCGGCGACTTGCACCCCTGGTGGCGCCTGCTCGAGCTGGGAGTGGCTGATCGCGACAAGACGCACCTTGTGGCCGTGACGGGCGTAGAACGGGCGCGTCTCATCGTTGAACGGAGCATGTAGCGTGTGGACCACCGGCACCGACAGACGCGCTGCCATCGCAGCCGCAGTGAAGCCGGAGTGGTCGTGCACGATGTCGAACGGCCGACCCCGCACTGCGGCCTGCTCGACAGCGTCAAATGCTGTGGAAACGTGATCGGATTCGTAGAGCGACGAGCCGATCTGATCGGCGTGGGTCCCCGCGAGCGGCGCTCGCACGTCTGCAGCCGAGTGCGAGCCAGGCGCTGCGAACAGTGTCACCTCGTGTCCGCGCGCAACGAGCTCGTCACAGAGCAGCGCGACGACCGCCTCAATCCCGCCATAGCCTGGGGGCGGCACCGTAATCCAGGGCGGTGCGAGCATTGCAACCCGCAGCGCCGCACGCGGCCTGCGCCGGGGTGTCGAGAGGGTGCTGGTGTACGCAGCCATTCAGAACCTGAGCCGATTCGATCGTGGGTGTGGCCCGCACACTAAGCCCCGCTTGCCGGCGAGGCATCCGTAGGCTGCCGGTGAGACGTCGGTGAATACCACGGAGTGCTCGCGCGTTACGTAGTTCGACACGGCTGATCGGGAGTCAACCCCGTTGTGGGCGCTGCTCCGGCGTGGTTGGCTCTCCGCAAACACTCAAGGAGGCACACTGTGAGCGACACCGTCACAACGTCAGCCGCGCGTGTCGGAGACTTCATTGAGGTCAATGGTCTTCCGGGCAGGCCTGCCAAGCGGGGTCAAATCGTCGAGGTGCTCGGTGCAGGTGAGCACGTCCACTTCCGTGTCCGCTGGGACGAAGAGCACGAGTCTCTCCTCTATCCGACCGACGGGGCGACGATCGTGCATCCTGCGGCACACGCGAAAAAGACGTGATCACGCGACCCCGCCATCGATGCACACGTCACTGACGAGCCGGTCGCAGCAAGCAGGCTCGCGTTCCGACCGGTCCCACGCGAAAGTCAAAGCACTGCGATCTCACTACCCAGAGCGAATGGCGGAATCAATGCAAGGCGGTCGCCGCTCCAAAAACGCCCCGGGTCGTACCAGCTCGCAGGGAGTCGATTCGGGAGCAGGCCCATCTGCAGGTAGGTGGTTGCGACGAGCTCCGCGCAGTAGATCGTCTCCAGTGACGACGTGCGGCGCACGCGGCCTGTGACCCACTGTCTGATGATTCCGGGGATCGTGGGAAACGCCCGGCCATCGAAGCGGTCGATCGTTTCCATGAGCCGGTCCTCGTGGCGGTGTTCGATCGTGCCCTCGAGCTGGCGAACCCAAGCTCGCTGGCCGTAGCGTTGGTTCCATGTCGTGACGGCTTCGGCGAGGTGGTGTAGCTGGACGCCTCGCTGACGCTGGCCGGTCCAGACGTCCGGGAGCGAACGACCAAGCTCGGCATGCCACAAAAGCGGCGGCAGGTCGTCGATGGCGACGACCATGCCAACGTGGTTGACCGGGCTGTTGGTAGCGGCGCGAATCGCGAAGTCTGCCGCCGATCTGCCGCGAAACAGCCATAGATCGCCGGTCGAGGCGATTGCGACGGCTTCGTCGAGCGTCAGGGTCGCGGTCGGGTCGCTCACCCCGCGTTACCCTACGCGAGCGATGCGCGCACGCTGGAAGATCGTCGGTCTCGCGGGTATCGCGAGCGTGGCAGCGACAGGGGTCGTGATCGCTCGCAAGCGCCGGGCGACGCAGAATTACGACCCCAACGAGCTGCGCGGGCGGCTCCATCGCCGCCTCGACGAGGCGTCCGCACGCGGCGATGGCTCACCCGGGCAGAAGGAGTGACCCAACGACAGAGCGGCTGTGACCGCCAATCCCTGATCAGCGTCGCGGGCGGGTGCGCAGCCGAACGGCAATCCGCGCGAGGGCGACACCGGCGAGCATGCCGCCGAGTCCGACGAGGGCGTATAGCCACCACGACCAGCCGGTCGATGTCGATGCACTGGCGAGCGGCGTGGTCGGCGCGACGGTCTCGCCCGGCTTGGCAGCGGTGCCGGGCGTGGCTTTGAGCGAGTAGACGGCAACCGTGCGCATGGCGGCTGGCGGACCGCAGTGGGTCGCTCTGGCGCTGACCTTGTAGCGTCCTTGGCTGAGTGCTCCGGGCCAGGAGAAGGGGTAGGCGATGCGGTCGCCGGGGAGGATCGTGCCGAGCTTTTGGGTGGCTTTGGTGGTGGCGTTTTGGCCGGTGATCGCAACCGCGAGGTGCGGGTTACAGAGTTTGCCGCCATCGTCTTCGAGCGTCACGACGGCGGAAGGGACGGTCGTCCCGGGTAGCGGTGCGAGCGCCAGCGCGAACATCCGCAGGTGTCGGGTTGCGTGGCCCCGGACGATGACCTCGATGCCGACGACCGTTCGCACCGCAACGGTGACCGAGAAGGCGCCGCCGGATCTTGTCGGTTGCAGCCCTTGGAAGGCGATCCCGGCGACGTGATCACCCTTGCGCGCATGGCGCGGAATCTTGACCGTGAAGCCGACGTCGATGGAGCTCCTGGCCGGCACGGTGACGCTTCGGACGTCGGGCGTGACCCAGGCCCCAGCGCCGTGAATCGGTACGCCGCGGTTTGCGTATACGAGGCCTGAGGTCACGCCGGTCAGCCCGTCGACTGGGTCGACGTCGAGAACCAGCGCCTTCGAGCCTTTGTTGGTCACGACGACGGTCTTGTTTCGGGAGCAGCCGCGCCGTGCGTGGATGATGAAGTAGGCGCGCGTGGCCGGAATCCTCGGGTTCGGATGGGCCGGCCGGACGCCGAAGCCGCCAATTGACGCCGCGGACGCCAGGCCAGGCGCAAGACCCAAGCCCAGCGCCGCGACGGTCGCCACGCTGGCGAGCCGGAGCCGGATTGCCTCCCCTGACGGCATCCTCCTACGGACCGCTGACCAGCGAGAAGGTCCAGGTCGAGGTGTAGGCGGTGGCACTGGCTACGGTGTTGGCCGGGATCGCCAGCGTCCAAGTGGGCGTGAAGGTCTGGTTGCCCATGCCGGTGTTAGCCGAGGCGTTGAAGAGCTTGGTCGCGGTTGGTGCCGTCGCTGCGGCCGGCAAAGTGTAGGGGTAGGTGACGGTGGTTGTGGCGGGCGTGCATCCTGCGGCACCAGCATCACACGAGGCGGTCGGAGCTGCCTGGATCGTCGCCGCCGTGGTCGGCAGGGTATGGGTCGTCGAGGTGAACGTGGTCGACGTCGCGGTCACATTCCAGCCCGCGCCGGAGCCGGTGTCGTCGCCGATGTCGACCGCCAGCGGCGCGGTGATCGTCTGGTTGGCGCCGTTCAGCGTCGTCGCCGGGAACGTGATCGTCGCTGCCGGCGTGCTGTTGAGGAATGTGAGGCCTCCGGCGCTGAGGGTCACCGACGCCGCCGTTGTGGCCTGCGAAGTGGCCGGAAGAACCGTGACGCCGGCGATCGCGACCGCTGCCAGCGCTGCGAGCGACAGTCTGCGTTTCCTGAAGATGCCCATTGCAATGCCTCCGCTGTTGTTCGTGCGAATCGAAGGCCCGACGCGGCATTGCGGCATCCAGTTTTACTAACCCCGGGCCGTCCTTGCTCAGGACCATCTCGCCATATGTGGTGCCGCTGCGCCCAATGCGCCTCAGCTTTTCAAGCCAGATCGGCACCAGCGCCCGCCGCCTTAGGCGCGCAACGGCGCTTGCCGAACCGGCGCGGGCTTCGGATTCGATGACGCACTGGCATCGATCGATACGCCGGGCAGGGCCGGTAAGCTGCTGACCGTGCCCGGGAAGCATGCGCGGTGCTTGGGCACCACCAGTGGCGCGAACGCCACGCTCGACCCTCGCTCGGCAGCATCAGTGTGCGCACTCCTGGTCGTCGTTTGCGCGGCGGCGATGCTCGTGTTCTCGCTCCTGGCAGCGAGCGCATCTGCGGCGATCGTGAAGGTCCAAGCCGGCACGTACCTCTCGCAGAGCGCCGTGACCAGCATCACGCCGACGCTGCCCGATGCCAGCACCAGTGGCAACATGCTGGTCGGCATCGTCGCCACGGCCGCCAACACGACCGTGACGGCGCCCGCCGGCTGGGTCAAGGCCACGAGCATCTTCACCTCGGGTGTCGGGACGACGCAGATCTGGTATGACGCCAACAACGCCGGTGGGATCTCGAGCGTCAAGTTCACGCTCGCAGCGTCCGACAACGCGGTCGCGCAGCTGAGCGAGTGGTCGGGCGTGGCGATCACAACCCCGCTCAATGGCAGCGGTACCGCCACGGCGACGACGAACTCGACCACGCTCGTCGTGTCGGCGACCGCGGCCGCCGCCAACGAGCTGGGAATCGCGAGCTTCGGCGCGAGCACCGGGAGCACCGGCAACACCTTCACTCCCGCCAGCGGGTGGACCAATCTGATGCCTGCGCACAGCGTCTCGGACACCGCCGACTACGACAGCGGGGTCGGCTCAGGAAGCGTGAGTGAGACGGAGACCGCCGCGACGAGCGCGAAGTGGGCCGGAGCGATCGCGACCTTCTACGGCAGCTGCGGCGGCGGATCGCTGTCGCTCGCCTCCCCAGCCACTGCAGCGTTCGGAAGTCTGACGCTCAACGGGACCAACCAGTCGGTCACGACGAATCTCGCGTTCACGCCGACCGACAGCACCGCGAGATCCCACGGCTGGAACCTGACCGGCACCTCGACCACGTTCACGAACAGCGGCGGCAAGACGCTCCCGACGACGGCCACAACGGTCACCGCGGCATCGGTAGCCGCAACCTCCGGCACCTGCCGGCTCCCCACCAACTCGATCACCTACCCGGTCACGCTCCCCGCGGCCAGCACGGCGCCGACCGCAGTCAAGCTCTACGACGCCGCCGCAGCCACCGGTCTGGGCGCGTCAACCGTCACGCTCACCGCCAAAATCAGCGTCCCACCCAACAGCCGCGCCGGCAGCTACTCCTCAACCTGGACCTTCAGCCTGGTGAGCGGGCCGTAGGCCACGCAAGCGTCGTCCCTCCAGGCCGCTGATCACATGAGCCGCCGCGGCACGTAATGATCCGCGCGCCCGCCAACGACGAACCACTGCCCTGACCATGTCTCGACCCAGACTGCTGCTGGACCTAGTCACGCCACGGCGGCGTCGCCGCTACGGCTCGGAGCACCGCTGCCAGTGCGGCGAGCTGTGGCTCCCGCGCGGACGCGGCCCGCATCCGGTCATCGTGACGGTGCACGGCGGGGCATGGACGGCCGGCTACGGCAAGGTCGTGATGCGAGGAGTCGCGGGCGATCTCGCGCGTCGCGGCTTTGCCGTCTGGAACATCGAATACCGCAGCCTCGGACGCGGGCAGGGGGGCGGTTGGCCGACGACGTTCATAGACGTTGCGGCGGCGGTCGACCATCTGCACGCGCTCGACGCGCGGCTCGACCTCGAGCACGTCACGCTGCTCGGCCACTCGGCCGGCGGTCAGCTCGCACTCTGGGCGGCGTCCCGCTCGGCGTTGCCTGACGGCGCTCCCGGCGCTCATCCCGCGATCACCCCGGTCGCAGCGATCTCGCAGGCCGGCGTCAACGACCTTGCAATGACCTACGGCGAGCACCCCGGTGGCGCCGTCGGCCGGCTGCTCGGTGGCTCGCCCGAGAGCCACCCGGAGCGCTACGCCGTAGCCGATCCGATCGCCCTCGTGCCGCTGGCGCTGCCCGTGCTGCTAGTCCACGGGACCGAGGACGCCACGGTGTCGGTGCGTCGTAGCAGGCATTACGCCGCCGCGGCCCGCGCGTCGGGAGCAGAGGTCGAGCTCGTCGAGCTCGCCGGAAGCGAGGGCGCGCACCGGTGCCACATCGACCCTGACAGCGCGGCTTGGGCCAGCGTTGTGCGCTGGATCGAAGCGTCCAGCGAGCGCATTCGCGGCTGACGCGGCGGCGCCCTACGAGGCCTGAGCGACGAGCAGCTCCGGCCCCTCGAGCGCTTCGCGGCCAGCCTTATTGAGCAGCGGGTTCGCCGGCGCAGCCACCAGCAGCTCGCTCGCCAGCGGCACGCATAGAGCCTTTGCTCCGGCGCCGTCGAGCTCGGGCGAGAGCCAGGCGAGCTCGCTGTCGCGGTCGCGAAGGATCACCGGCATTCGGTCGTGCAATCGCGCAACGATGCTGTTCGCCTCCGTCGTGAGAATCGTGACGCTCGCCACCAGCTCGCCCTCCTCGCCAGGGGAGACAGCCGGCAGGTACGCCGGCGTCCACAGCCCCGCGATCGCAAACAGCGAGCCGTCGGCACGCGAAAACCGAAACGGGATCCGCTGCTGCTTTCGATCCTCTGGGCGCAGCCACTCGTAGAAGCCGTCGGCTGGCAACAGCGCCCGGCGCTTCGCGGTTGCGATCAGCCCGCGATATGCGGGCTTGCGGTCCGCGGTCTCAGACCGCGCGTTGATCATCTTGTGGGCGATCTTCGCTTCCTTGGCCCACGGTGGAATCAAGCCCCAGCTCAGCGGCCTCGCAACGGGCTCGCCGTCCTTGCCGAGCACGATCGCGACAACCGTCTCGGTCGGGGCGATGTTGTAGCGTCGCGACCCCTCGCTGAACGGCACCGCGACACCAAAGCGCTGCTCGAGCATTGCCGGATCGGCGATATTTGTGTAGCGGCCGCAGATCGAGGCAGGCTACCTGGCGGACGAGCGGTCTGAACTTTTGTCAGCCCACCGCTCGGGTGGGTTGGACCCGCGGCGATTCGGGGTACAACTTCATTTGATGGACCGCGCGCGGGACCAGCAGCAGTCAACGACCCAGGCTCGGCGGAAAGTTTCCCGGCGAGCGCGCGCGGCCGGCTGGTGCGAGCGCGCGATGGCAGCGGCGTGAGCGAGCTGCGGCCCCAGACGCCGCCCAGCGTGCTGCAACGTCAGCGTCGATCACCGAGACGAGCTTCAGCACGCCGGCGGGCGAGCGCGGTCGGCGCATTGCTGGCCTCACTGCTCGCGATCGCTGCTGTTGTCATCGCGACGCTCGGCCTCCTGCGACACCACACTCCGGCCCTGCGCACTCCGGTGAAACCGCAGCGGCACGCCACGACTGGCATCGGGCCTGCCGCGGACGTGACGCCTGTCGGCAAGCTCGCGAGCGCGGTCAGCAGCACGGCGGTCGTCACCGACGGCTCCAGGGGCGCGACTTTGTTCGGCGGCCTTGAAACGGCAAACACGCCGATTACGACTGTCCAGAGCTTCGACGGAAGCAGGACGAGCTCTGTGGGCACGCTACCGGTGCCGCTCGCGGCATCTGGTGCTGCTGTCCTCGACGGCGCCGTCTACCTGTTTGGCGGTAGCGAGACCACCGGGCCCACTTCAGACATCGTGTCGGTCGGCACGGGCGGTTCAAGCTCGACGATCGCCGGCTCGCTCCCGCAACCGACCGAGGGCGCCGCGATCGCTGCCAGCGGCACCACCGCCTACGTGATCGGCGGCTACGACGGGACCAGCGACCTCGACTCGATCGTGTCCTGGAGCACGAGCGCCGGCGCGAGCACGGTTGCGAGCCTGCCGCAGCCGGTGGTCGATGCGGCAGCGGTCGCATACGCGGGCTCCGTGTACGTGATCGGCGGCGCAGACGACGGCGTGGCGATCTTTGCGATCTACCGCTTCGATCCCGCGACGAACAGCGTGACCAAGGTCGCCACGCTGCCAATCGCCCTGACTCAGGCAGCCGCTGTAGCCGAAGACGGGAGGATCATCGTCCTCGGCGGCTACCGAGCCGTCGGCGTGAACCAGAGCAGCGCCATCTATTCGTTCTCGCCTGCAACGGCCCGCGTGAAGCTGATCGGCCTGCTGCCCGTGCGGCTCGCCGGCGCGATGGCGGTCAGCCTGCCAGATGAAGTCCTGGTTGCCGGCGGTGTCGAGCCAAGCGGTGAGACCAACTCGACGATCTACAAGGTCGTGCTCGACAACCGGCCAGCAACGTCCGACGCCGGCGGCTGAGAACGCCTAGGAACCAGACCGGCGCTGGCGTTCGGCGCGGTACTCCTCGTTCTTCTGATGCTCGCCGCGTACCTGAATGATGATGTAGACGATCAGGACGTTGGCTACGACGCCGATGCCGCCGAACGTCGCCAGCAGCCCGAAGGTTTCGTTGAATGCTTTGCTGAAGGCGAGCATTTGAGCGGTCCTTTGGTCTCCGCGGCAGGCTCGCAGCCCACCGCGCAGCAGACTATCGCGTCGCGTAGCCTAGAGCCGCATTCATTCCAGGAGAGGTGCCGGAGCGGTTGAACGGGCGCGACTGGAAATCGCGTGACGGGGGAAACTTCGTCCGAGGGTTCGAATCCCTCCCTCTCCGCTCGGGTCGGTCGCGGAGTCCAAGCAGCGAGTGAAAGAGGCTCAGGCGAGGTCGTAGAGTCCGCCGGATGGCGGACTGGCAACAACTCAGGCCTGTGCTGGAGGGCACGCTTGTTCGTGTCGAGCCGCTCACGGCGGCGCACGAAGCGGCACTCTGGGAAGCCGGCAGCGATCCGGAGGTCTGGCGCTGGATGCCGTTGAACGCGGCCTCCTCCCGCGAGCACTTCCACGGCTGGCTCGAACAGATGCTCGAGGACAGCGCGGCCGGGAAGCAGGCAAGCTTCGTCACGGTCGATCGCGAGAGCGGCGCGGCGATCGGTCACACCAGCTATCTCGCGCTGCGGCCCGAGCACCGCGGTCTCGAAATCGGCTGGAGTTGGCTTGCGCCCGGCTCTTGGCGGAGCGGCGCGAACATCGAGACGAAGCTGCTGCTGCTCGCCTTCGCGTTTGACGAGCTCGAATGCATCCGCGTCGAGTTCAAGACCGAGGAGCGCAACGAGCGCTCGCGCAAGGCGCTTGAGGGCATCGGTGCAAAGTTCGAGGGGATCTTCCGAAGCCACATGATCGTCCGCGGCGACGTGATCCGAGACAGCGCGTACTACAGCGTCATCGCGGCCGAATGGCCGGAGACCCGCGACTGGCTCCAGCGGCGACTCGCCGGCCACGAGAAGAGCTGACGCGCGCTCACGTCGTGAGGTGAGCGGCGGCTCACGCCGACCACACCCCAAAAGCAACCGGACCCGCGGCATGCGAAAGTGAACGCGGGAGCCGGGATGGAAGCTGGAGCACCGCAACCTGACAGCGAACGCGCGCTAGCGCGACGCGCGGCACACACGCGGACCGTGAAGCGGCGACGGCGCGTCGCTCTGAGCGGGCTCGTCGCGGTGCTGGCCTTGGCGATCGCGGGGATCGTCGGACTCGGCGGAGGCGCCCCGAAGGCGCGGGATCCGACGCCCGCAAAGAAGGAGGCCACAGCCAAGCCGGCAGCAAAGCGCGAGCGTTGCCTCGCGCCCTACCACGTCGAGTCGGCTCCGATCCTCGAGTACCACGTGATCTCCCAGGCGCCGGCCGGCGCGCCCTACCCGCTGCTCTACGTGTCGCCGAAGCTGTTCGCGGCACAGATGGAGGCGCTCGCGGCCGCCGGCTATCACGCCGTGACGCTCGATCAGCTGTGGGACAACTGGCATCGGCACAAGCGACTGCCGTGCGGCAAGCCGATCGTGATCAGCTTCGACAACGGCTACGAGACGCAGTTCCAGTACGCCGCGCCGGTGCTCGCGAAGCTCGGCTGGGCCGGGGTCGAGAACCTCCAGCTCTACGGGCTCGACTGGGCAAACGGCGGGATCTCCCATCACGAGATCCGCGAGCTCGTCAAGCAAGGGTGGGAGCTCGACACCCAGGGTTGGGACCACGCCGACTTGGTCACCCAGACGGCGTCGGGCCTGCATTTGCAGATCGTCGACGCACGGCGCAAGCTGCGGCGTTGGTTCCACGTCCCGGTCAACTGGTTCTGCTACCCGTCCGGGCAGTACGACCCGACGGTGATCGATGCTCTCGAGGCCGCGGGGTTCCGCGGCTCGAGCAGCGAGTACTACGGCTGGGCGAGCGTGCGCGACGACCCCTACGCGCTACCGCGGCTCGAGGTGCACCCGACGCTGAGCGGGCCGGCGCTCGTGCAGCAGGTCGCGGCGATGCGCGATGATCCACCGCCAGGTGATTCATATGTCAGCTGACGGGAATGCACTCGGGGTGACAGGTGGCGACGGCGATCGAATTCGCGTCCTCGCCGACGGCTCGCGGATGCCGGCTCTGGGACTAGGCGTCTGGCAGACGCCGGACGGCCTTGAGTGCGAGCAGGCGGTCCGCTGGGCGCTCGAGCTCGGCTACCGCCACATCGACACGGCCCAGGCCTACGGCAACGAAGCGAGCGTGGGACGGGCGCTGCGTGACAGCGGCGTCCCACGCGAGGAGGTCTTCATCACGACGAAGTTCCATCCGCGGAGCAAGGACCCGGTGCTTGAAGCGGAGCGGAGCCTGGAGCGGCTCGGCGTGGATCGGATCGACCTTTACATCATCCACTGGCCGGAGGGCGGGCCGACCTGGGCCTGGCCGGGGATGGAGGAGGCGCAGCGACGCGGCTACGCCCGCTCGATCGGCGTCTCGAACTTCTCGGTCGGCGAGCTCGACCAGCTGCTTGGCGTCGCGAGCAGCAGGCCCACGGTCAACCAGGCTCAGTTCAGCGCGTTCGAGTACCGGCGCGGGCTGCTCGAGGCGTGCGAGGAGCGGCGCATTGCGATCGTCGGCTACAGCTCGCTCGGCACCGGACGCCATCTTGGCGACAGGACGGTCGCGGAGATCGCGCAGCGCAACGGACGCAGTGCGGCCCAGGTCCTGCTGCGGTGGTGCCTGCAGCACGGCGTGCTCGTGATCCCGAAGTCGACCCACCGCGAGCGGATCGAGGCGAACGGGCAGCTGTTCGACTTCGCGCTGTCCGACGAGGACATGGCGGCGCTAGACGCGCTCGACCGTACCGGCGGCACCGACGCGGCGCGCGAAGGCGGATGGTGGTAGCTCGCCGGCGCCCGGTGGTTGATTGCGCGCACACGCTGGGAGACGCGCGCGTGGCCGTGGGATCAACCCGCCCGCTTGGTGTCGCGGCGGAACGCGTAGAGCGCGCCGGCTGAGAGCACGACCGACCAGACGGCAATGACGACCCAGCCGCGCACGGGCCAGCCGTGCCCGGTGAGCCCGGTGTGGGCGGCCTGGACGAGCCAGTATGAGGGGAGCAGCCGCCCGAGCTCGAAGAGGAAGCCATGGCTTCCGAGCGGAAACCAGGTGCCGCCGAGGAAGGCGAGCAGCGAAGCGCCGCCGCCGGTGGCGGGTCCGATCGAATCGACGTTGATCAGGTGGCCGAGCATGATCCCGAGCGCGGCGAACGGGAGCAGCGCGACGAGGATCAGCCCGACCATCGCGAGCCAGTGCCCGGCCGGCAGGCTGACGCCGAGCGAGGAGCCGGCGAGACCGAGCAGGACGATCGTGAGGCCCGACATCATGTATGCGGCGAGCAGCTTGGCCCGGAAGTAGGCGCGCGTGCTGAGCGGCGTGATCCGCAGCTGGCGCGTCCAGCCGATCTGACGCTCGGATGCGATACGGGTGCCGGTCGAGATCATCGCGACCATCGTGCCGAACGCGGTCAGGCCGACCATGTAGTAGAGCGGCAGCGAGATGCCGCTGCGGTCGAAATCGTGGACGCCGCGGTTCGGCGAGGCGATCACGAAGTAGAAGAGCAGCGGGAAGCCGATCGAGAAGAAGAAGAAGCGGCGGTTGCGGAAGGCACGCAGCAGCTCGTAGCGGGTGTAGACGAGGCCCCTCACAGCGCGACCGCCGCGTCGGGAGCGTCGCTGTCGGGATCGGCGGTCAGGGCCAGGAACGCGTCCTCGAGCCCGGCGCCTGTGATCTCGATGTCGCGCGCCGCGGGGAAGCGCTCGAGCAGCGCGCGAATCGCCTGGTCTGAGTCGGCACAGCTCAGCAGGGCCGCCTCACCGTGGCGGTCAGCGTTCGCGACGCCCGGAAGCCCGGACAGCTCGCCGAGATCGGCGTCGGGCAGCGTGGCGCGGATCGTGCGCGAGCCGACGCGCCCCTTGATCTCGGTCGGCGATCCGTCGGCGACGATCCGCCCGTGCGCCATCAGCACGACGCGGTCGGCGTTCTGATCGGCCTCCTCGAGGTAGTGGGTTGCGAAGACGACCGTCTTGCCGCGCGCCGCGAAGGAGCGCATCGATTTCCAGAACTCGTGGCGCGATTCGACGTCCATCGCGACGGTCGGCTCGTCGAGCACGAGCAGGTCGTGGTTGCTGACGATCGCCAGCGCGAAGCGGACGCGCTGGGTCTCGCCGCCCGAGAGCTTCTGCGTCCGGCGTCGTGCGATCGCTTCGAGGCCGGTCTGCTCGAGCACCTCGTCGACGCCGAGCGGCGCCGGGTAGACCGACGCCATCATCGTCAAGAGCTCGCGCACCGAGAGGTACTGGATCAGCGAGCCGGTCTGCAGCATCGCGCCGACGAGTCCGCCGTCGACAGCCTGGCGCGGCGTTCGGCCGAACAGCGACACGCCGCCGCTGTCGGGCGGCTGGAGGCCCAGCAGCATGTCGATCGTCGTCGACTTGCCGGCGCCGTTCGGACCGAGCAGCGCAACCGTCTCGCCCCGCTCGATCGAAACATCGATCTCGCGCACGGCGTGAACAGGTCCCTCGGGACTGCGAAACGATTTGCTCAGCCCATCAAGCCTGATCCCAGCGCCATCCACCGTGGGGTATGTGGAGGCCACGCGGCCAGCATATCGGCGGTTCGCGGAGGCGGCGGACAGCGTGCCTGGCCTCTGCATTTCCCCCGGAAGCTCTCAGACAACTCACAGCCTGGCGCGCGATCATGTTGCAATGCAAGCGACGCACGAGAGGAACGAGCAGTCCACCGAGCAGGTCCGGGTGCTCGTCGTCGACGACGAGCCGAACATCGTCGATGTGATCTCGATGGCGCTGCGCTTCGAGGGCTTCAGCGTCGACTCGGCGGGCAGCGGCGCCGACGCGATCGCGTCAGTCGCGGCGAGCAAGCCGCAGGTGATGGTGCTCGACGTGATGCTGCCCGACATCGATGGGTTCGAGGTCGCGCGGCGTCTCGCCGGTGCGCGCGCAGGGGTGCCGATTCTGTTCCTGACCGCACGCGACGGGACCGAGGACATCGTCCGCGGCCTGACGCTCGGCGGCGACGACTACATGACGAAGCCGTTCAGCCTCGAGGAGCTCGTCGCGCGGATCCGCACGATCCTCCGCCGCAGCGGGCTGACGGAGCCCGAGTCCTCACAGCTCGTGTTCGCCGACCTCGCGCTCGACGAGGACACGCGCGAGGTCTCGCGCGGCGCGCGGCCGATCGAGCTGACGGCAACCGAGTTCCGCCTGCTGCGCTACCTGATGGCAAACCCGCGGCGCGTGCTGACGCGTGCGCAACTGCTGGACCACGTCTGGCAATACGACTTCGGCGGTGATGCGCGAGTGCTGGAGACCTACATCAGCTACCTGCGCAAAAAGATCGACGTGGAGGCGCCGGCACTGATCCACACCGTGCGCGGGGTCGGCTACTCGCTGCGGCTGCCGCGAGGCTGAGCCTTGTTGAGCCTCGTGTCGCTGCGAACGCGGCTACTCGTCGGACTCGTCGTGCTGACGGCCGCCGGGCTGCTGGTTGCGGGCGTGGTGACCTATAGCGCGGAGCGCTCGTTCCTGCTCGGGCAGGTCAACACGCAGGTCAGACAGTCGTTCTCGACCGTCGAGGCGCAGGTCAACGGCAAAAACCATCTGGGCCAGGCTGGAGGAGTACCGCCGCGAGCGACAGTGGGGCT
>Ga0224544_1000005_pt1 | contig 24107 bp, 24 predicted proteins | sample 714P11014metaG_FD_179904 | JGI IMG/M metagenome (GOLD analysis project Ga0224544, IMG submission 179904) | Peat soil microbial communities from Stordalen Mire, Sweden - 717 P1 10-14 | ecosystem: Environmental > Terrestrial > Soil > Wetlands > Peat | place: Sweden: Norrbotten County, Stordalen...
CGATCTCGGCATCGTTCCACTTCGTAATCGTCCCAAGATAGATTCCGGCCAGCGCCTTCTGCGTAAAATTCAAATCGGTACTTACGCCGGGGACGTTGTACGTAGGCACGTCGGCGCCGAGAACCGTCGGAAAATGCAAGACCTTGATCTTTGCCTGCGCCAGTTGCTCGTCGGTCATCGGACCGTCCGAGGCCCCAAAATCCACGGTGCCGTTCAGCAACTGGCTGATGCCTGCGCCGGATCCGACTGACGCGTAGTTGATTTGAATGTTCGGAAACTTCGTGTGATAGACGTCAAACCACTTCGAATAAATTGGATACGGGAACGTCGCGCCAGCTGCATTGATCAGGACCGTGTTCTCCGCGAATAGGGCCCCGGCCGCGATGAGCGACACCAGTGCGGCGGCGAGAGCAAATCTCTTATTCATGTCTTGGCGACTCTCCTCAGGTTAGATTCTTTCGGGTGATTGTTACAACTGGGTTACAACCGCGAGAATTCAGGATGAACGGCCGTCGCATTTACTCGAGTCAGAATGTTCTGGCAGCAACGAAACTCAATGAGCCGGTGTGACTTATACAGAAACCTTCCACTGCTCAAAACCGCGCCACGCCGAAAAGGGGTCAAGGGGCCAGCGCAGGGGTAGCGTCGGCCCCTTGGGGGTGTTTTGGGCAGAAGGTGGGTTTGTATCGGTGATGTGAGGCTCCTTCATCGGCTCTGAACTGCTGAAGGAGGCTCGAAAATACATGGAGCGCGTGAACGCAATGTCATTGCATTGTGAAATCTGGATTACATGGCTTCCGAGCGCCGCGAAGCTATCGCGTTACGGCGGCGTCTTTCGCGCTAACGGCATCGGTCGTCACATCTGTCGTCGCGGCGGCCGTCGAAATGTCATGTTCGACATTTCCAAGCTCCGATTGCAGCGCGCGGCCGTGGCGCACGTCGAGGCCTCGCACCCAGAACAAAATATCCTCCGCGATATTCGTGGTGTGATCGGCGATGCGCTCGAGATGCCGCGTCGCAAGAACAAAATGCATATTGGGAGCGACCCGCGACGCGTCCTGCGTCATCCCCGAGAGAAGGCTTTCGAAAATTCGGTCGCGATATTGATCCACGACGTCGTCACTTTCGAGAACTTCAGTCGCCAGCGCCACGTTCTGAAAAATCAGTGCGCCAAGACTCTTGCTCACCATCGCCATCACTGCCGCCGTCATAGGCTGAAGTTCGGATGGGTTCGCCACATCGCCCATGGATGCAAGCGAAATCACGCGCTGGCAGATGTTGACCGCGAGATCCCCGATTCGTTCGAGATCGTTGTTGACCTTCAGGCTCGCGACGATCAATCTCACGCCGGATTCCGGCAGATTTCCGCGTCGCAATTGCCGGATGGCGTGCTCGTCAATCACGATTTCCATTTCGTTGATGCGCGGCTCGGTGAGAAACACTTCCGACGCCAGCCGTTCGTTTCGCTGCAGGAGCGCTTCGAGAGCGCGGTTCACCGAACCTTCCACCGTTCGCGCCATCGAAACCAGGTAGTTTACCAGCGCCGTTTGGTAGATTCCCTCCATGCTGTCTGCCATTGCCGCCATGTTGCCTCCCCGCTGCGCAACCACACAGCTTCGCGGAGAACTTATTCCTTGGACTTTTCGCGCAAATTACGCACGGATGAATGTTCGGTGAAATGAGAGAGCGACGGCACGGCAGTCTTCCGCACGTGGCGCCAACCATTCTCGCCGGTCTCTTCGGTTGCCCTTCTGCCCGCAGAAAACTGGAATCATTCGCAGCTAAACGCTATTCTTGGCTCTACTTTCGGAGGGCTCTCATGACGCCTGCGACCGCCCGGCCGGCATGGCTAACGCCGGATCGGATTGCGCCTGTAATCGTGATGTTCGTTGGACTTTTTGCGATCACCTACGTTTTCAACGCTGCGTTCGACCGAATGGGTGTCAATCCGGCGTCCACATTGTTCAACAATTTCAGCATCGGCTACTTCGGCGCGGCGATCATCCTCTACTATCAAATCCAGGCTTACCGAAAGCAAAGAACTGTAAGAGCGGCGGAAAAAGCGGAACTCATCGCCGAATTGAATAAGTACATGCGCGGAGAATTGGCCGCGATCGGTTCGTCGGCGGCTCTCGAGGATCGCGGTGAGCTCCTGCGGCGAATTGAAGAAGCGATGTCGCGCATTGAAGCCCGCCTCGCGAACTCGGCTCCGGCCGCGGTGCCGGCGAAAATAACGGGACGTTCCCCAATGCCCGGCTGATGATGCGCGGCCGATAACAATTTCGCCGCTGGGTTTTTATTCATTCGCCGGTTCGCGCGGCCCAGCACCCTCACGCTTTTCGCTTGCCCTCACCTCTTTCAAGAACTAGAATGCTGGCTCAACTGCGGTGGGATCGTCCCGTCCCCTGGAATTCGGAGGTTAGACATGAAGCCCGCGAAGAAGCGAGCGTCGTGGCTCGCGTGGGATCGGATTCTTCCGATCGGCGTCGTATCTCTGGGGCTCTTCGGCGTCAGCTTTTTCTCCGATATTTATCTTGAAAAGATGGGCATACCCCTGACTGCAACGATTATCAACAACGCTCTCATTGGTATTCTCGGCGGCGCCGCGCTTCTCGCGTATGAAATCAAAATGTCACGCGATCAGGAATTCAAACGCGCCAAAGAAAGAATCGCGCTCATCGCCGAATTGAACGATCATGTGCGCCAGGGCCTAACCATGATCGGCTTGTCTGCCGGGCTCGAACAGCGCGACGAGCGGCTCCGCCGCATTGATGAAGCCATGACTCGCATTGACACCGTGCTCACAGACCTGCTTCCGCGCGCCGCCGGCACCGGCAGTTCGCGCCCGTCCGCTCCCTTTGTGCGCAAGAAAAGGGAAATTGACACCTCGGTGACGCCAGTCCCAGGCCATCACCCCGGCAACTCCATTCGCTTCTCTTAGCGCCACCGCATCTTTCGCTCGAAGAACGCGCGCGGTTGCGTCTCTCAGAGTCCACATGCCCGCAAAGTCAAAATCGAGTGCCACGAAGCCGGCCGCAAAAAACACCAGCAAGGGCACTCCCGCGACGTTGTCGGCCGCGGACGTCGCGAAAGTTTTCGACGGTTGCATCGGACGAAACGCGAAGTTCAAACCTCTCGCGGAAGAGTTGCGGGGCATCGTAAAGAAAGCGCTTCCCGCAGCCAGCGAGACGATCAATCCATGGGGCATTCCCGCGTTTGATTTGCAGGGCCCTGTCTGCCTGATGATGATCGTAAAAAATCACATCACGCTGCTTTTCCCCCGCGGTACTTCGCTGGCCGATCCGGGGCGGCTGCTCGAAGGCACGGGAAAGAATTTGCGTCACGTGAGATTGCGCGACGCCGCGCAGTTGCGCAACCCAAATCTCCGTGCGCTGATTCTCGAATCTGCGGCGCTCAATCGCGCCACTCCGCTTACCTCTTCAATGCGCTCGAAGTAGAAGGTGCGCAAGATTCGCCGCGCGACAAGATGTTCGGGCGATTTTCGGGCGGATCAGCGCATCTCCGACCCCCCGGTTTTGTATCAATTAGAAATGATCTCCGTCGTTTGTTTTGTTTGGGTTACGGCGATTTCTAGTCGTTTTGGTGTATCGATTAGAATTGGCGTAATTGCCATCCCGCACCGCTTTTATTACTGTTCAGTACTTATATTCTTTGGTTATAGATGCGCGGACAAAATAGCAGACGGTTGGCGGAAAATCAAGAGGCAGTGTTGTAAGGATTCGAAGCGAGGGACGTGGGAGTAGCGAACAGCGGAAATTCTGGTTGACATCCTTCTGCCTTGGGATTTCAATGCACAGGCTGGCGATCGGACTTCCTGCCAACGTTCTCGAAAATTTAAATCAAGTTCAAGCTAAGGAGATGCGTATGAAGAAGATGTGGATATGGTGCTTGCTCGTTGTGCTTTCGGCGGTGAGCGTCGCATCGTTACATGCCAAGCCAGCTGACGATACTGCAAAGACTGTCGCGGCGCTGGAGCAGCAGTGGCTTAAGGGTCAAAAGACAAATAATCCTGATTTGATCGCCCCGCTGCTGGCCGACAGGATCGTGGTCACGGACTCCGGCGGGAAAGTCACCGACAAGGCCGCGACGATGGACTTTTACAAGAAGACAAAATGGGCTAGCGCCGACTATACCGACGTGAAAGTAACGGTGTTTGGCGATACAGCCATCGCGACGGGAGGCTTCGTGGGCAAGGGCACCGACCCGACGGGAAAGCCGTTTGATGATCACGAGCGCTGGACCGATACGTGGGTGAAAATGCCCAGCGGCAAATGGCAGTGTGTCGCGAGCCACGTGTCGACAGAAAAGATGTAAGCAATCGCGCGATGCGGAATTGAAGTGGCCGCCCGTCGTGGCGGCCATTTCTTTTTCGCGCCGCGTTCAACGACGCGGCCATCGCAAAGAATTGGCGCGGCCTAAGCCGACGACGCGAAAACCAACGCCTGCACCCTGAATCCTCAAAGGACTGTGCCACTCGTAGGAAGGGCCTCTTTTTTCCTACCTTCCCGGCCCTGGAAAAATCAGAGGCTCGGCGATCCACTTAAGTTCCCCGTCTCCGGCATCCGAAGCGCGCTGTTGTATTTGCTGTTGCAAGGTTGGTATCGCGGTTAGATTGCTCGTGCGAACGCTAAGATATCGGTCGAGGGCAGATTTTATTATGTGTGCGGGCTCAGCAATGCTGATATTCGTGTTTTGGATGAATTCGACCGTTCCAGCTGCAGATTCACATGTTTCAGTGTCGAGCACTGAACTCGCCATGAGGCCGACTACTTTGGCGTCGTGGACCGGAAAGATTGGTGATCCGCTAGACCCGCCTTGTTGCAAGACGTCGATCGTGAAGCCGTGCGGATAGGGCGTCGGAAATGGAAACACACTACTAACAATGCCACGGCGGATTAGCGGCGTGATCTGGTTAAGTCTGTTGTGCACCGTAAGAGCCTTTGTCCCCGTTGGATACCCGATGGTTGCGATATCCATGCCGACTTTCAGATAATATTCCTCGCTTGCCAAATCTAGGCACGGAACCTCTCTCACGCGCAGCTGGACAAAACCAAAATCGGGAACCGTTTGTCCAAACCATTGCCCGCTCGATTCAAAACTCCCCAGAAACACGTAGTCCACTACGTCAACGACTAGGAGGCCCCATTCATTTCCATTGGGAGTCAATAGTATCGCGGCCAATGACGGCTCGTTTGTTGTGGGGTGCGGCGGAAGGTCTTTAAAGGCCTCGATAACGTGTCGATTAGTGACTACGACCCCGTCCTGATGAACGAAAAATCCCGTTCCGAAGATGGGCGGGAAGATTGGAACGGGTGATGTTGCCAGGGCAGCTACTGCCCTCGAGATGAATCCAACTATAGAAGGGACGGCTGAGGCGAACAAGTCGGTTAGATTACTGATAGTCACGTCGAGAATGATACGCCTCGAAGAACGCAAGTGGAACATTGCCGGGCGCAGATTGGAAATGGCATGGCGTGATGAGGATGAACGGAACCGGTTGGACTAATGTCCAGCTCCACATGCTGGAAGGGCATCGAAGGGAAACGAGCCGCTAACGATGCGTAAGTGAGGGTCGCGTTCTTCGCACGGCGAAAGTCAAAAGCCCCACCCTTTGCTGCGCGAAAAATGGGGCACCCGGCTTAAGCAATCGCTTCCCGCACGGCTTGCAAAAACAGCGTTGTATCTAGGAAATAATTAGGATAAGCCCGCCGTAGCGCATCAAGGGATTCCACGGAAACCAGCACCGCGTCGGTATTCGAGTTGTTCCGAATATCCCGCTCGGCCTGCAGATATTCAGATGCCGCCCGTTCTCTATCTCCAAAAGAGTAGCCTGTAATCTCAACCTGCTTGGTTTCAGCGTCAAGCCTTACTAAGAAATAATGAGCATCGTTCGGCGCGGTCTCGGTTGCATGAACCGCCTCACCGAATGCGTGGAGTTTTCTTTCAACGTCCAGAAGGCTCACATGATGCCGCAATTCCTTTTTAAGAGCACGTCTGTTTGTTGGAGTGTTGGGAACCGGCGCTGTCCTTTCACGATTAGCTATGTCGGTGCCCATGAGTGCAAAGAATCGTAGCCATTCTTGCTCGCCACGGCTCGTCTTCAATGCCTGTCGGGTGAATGAACCGACAGTCTCTACGGCTGTTGCCCAAGCATGTTGGTGTCTTGAACGAAGCTGCATTTCGATTTTTTGACCATTGTAGGTTTCTTTTTTGTCGCTAAAGTACCGGTATATTAGGTGAACGCTTCGATAGCCAGATGACTTTGGCGCTTGGATGTAATCGTCTTCATCGTCCAGTTTGTGCTTAATATCCCCCTTTTTGTATAAGTCAACGAGTTTGCGTACTTGGCTTACGGAGCCAACGATTGCTCGACATCCCCCTATATCTTGCATCTCGGACAGAGTGAGCCGTTTCATTTGCTTTAATTTGTCGTAAATGGAGCTGAGCCTTTTGAGACGCTGGGCAACCAGGGCTGTCGAATCAGCCTGTCTTGCCTTTCGACGCAGGGTACATTGGAAAGTATTGAGCGGAAAGCTATGGGCAGCGCGCCAGTTGTTTATGACTGCTAGAGCGTGATCTAGCTCGTCGAGGGAGTGCCTTCTTATGAGCACACGCCCAGCATCGTCAATTTCTGCTGGCGCGTATTGTTTTGTCGCCCATTCCATGTTGAGAAGTTTACATCCAGACGGTCCACCATGACCTGCCAAACCCAGCGCGCCTTGACATCGGGAAAATGCCGCCGTGTGGTTTAGCGCAACCGGACATTGCGTTGATAGAAACATGGCCGAAAAGCCTCACCTCTGAAGAGGTAAGCTACATTTTTGTAGGCGCTTTCCGGAGCGCTAAAGCGCTCCTCCCCCGCATGAATGCGGAGGCTCCCACCATTCAAGCCATCCGCCGTGCCAGGACACGGCGTGGCAAGAAGTGTCCCTGCGGCGGAAGAAAGTCAAAAACGCCGGCCCTTCCGAAACTCTCTTCGAGACTCAGGGCTGGCCGGCGCGACGATGGAAATTGGCGGCTACGACGCTAAAGGGATGGAGAAGTGGAATTGGGAGCCGGCACCTATTGTGCTTTCGACCCAGAGGCGGCCGCCGTGGGCTTCTACGATGTGCTTGGCGATGGAGAGGCCGAGGCCAGTGCCGCCGACTTCGCGGGAGCGAGCTGCGTCCACGCGATAGAAGCGCTCGAAGATGCGCTCCTGATCGGCGAGGGGGATTCCGATGCCGGTATCGGCGACGGTGATGACGGCTTCGTGGTCGCGCGTGGCGGCGCTCAGATTCACGCGGCCGCCGGGCGAAGTGTATTGCACGGCGTTGTCGAGCAGATTCTGGAGAACTTCGCGGAGCAGGCCGGCATCGCCGCGCACGGCGGGAAGCTCGGGAGGATAGGAAAGATTGAGGGCGATATTGCGCTGGCTGGCTTTGAAAAGCGTGGTGGCGGCGCAGCCTTCGACGAGCTCGGCCACGGAAACGGGCTGATATTGAACTTCGAGCTTTCCCGCTTCGATGCGCGCGAGCTTCAGGAGATCGTCGGTGAGGCGGCCGAGGCGCGAGGCGTGGTCGCGGATGATTTCAAGGAAGCGGCGATTATTTTTTTGGTCTTCGAGCGCGCCGCCGAGCAGCGTTTCGGCGAAGCCCTGGATGGCGGTGAGCGGCGTCTTGAATTCGTGGGAGACATTGGCGACGAAATCCTGACGGACGCGCTCGAGGCGGCGCAGCTCGGTGATGTCGTGAAGGACGATCACGGCGCCATTGGCGGCGGGCTCGAGCGCGTTGACGGGCGTCGCAGTGACGGCGAAGCTGCGCGGCATTACGGTGCCGATGATGAGGCTGCCTTGCAGTCTGTCGGCGCTGGTTAATGCGCGGCGGGCAAGATCGAGCAAGTCGGCCTGGCGGACAAGTTCGACGAGCGGGCGGCCTTCGCATCGCGCGGCATCAATGTTCAGAATTTCGGCGAAAGCGCGATTGCAAAAGACGACGCGCTCTTTCGAGTCAATGACGGCGACGCCTTCGATCATGCTACGAAGGATGGCGCTCGATTGATTGCGTTCGCCGGTGAGCGTGCGGATGGTGCGATCGAGATGCGCGGCGGTTTCGTTGAGCGCGCGGGCGAGGTCGGTGAGCTCGTCTTCGGTGTCGTCGCTGGGTAGGGGCTGGAAGTCGCCGCTGGCCACGCGGTGCGAGAAATCCTTGAGGCGTTCGATGCGGGCGGAAAATCCGCGGGAATAGATGAGCGAAGCGCCGCCGCCGAGGACCAGCATGGCGAGCGACGCGAGGAGCAATCGCCGGCGGAATTCGGCGATGGATTCATTCACCTGCGCGAGCGGCAGCGCAAAGCGAATCACCACCGGCGCGCCGGAGGGAGGCTCGAAGCGATAGGCGCGATAGACGAGCGCGCGGCCGAGGGTCGCGCTTTGGCGCACGTCTTTTCCGGCGCCATTCGCGATCGCCGACTGGACCTCGGGACGGTTGGCGTGATTCTCCATTTTCGCGGGATCGGCGGCCGAATCTGCGAGAACGGTTCCATCAGACGCGACCACCGTGACACGAGCGCCGCCGCCCGAGGTGGATTGAACCCACTCCTGGAGCGCCGCGAGATTTTGAACGTCGGGCGGATGCGCGCGCGCGGCGCTTTCGACCGAGGCGAGTTGATCGTCCACGGCGCGGAGAGCGTCGCTGCGAAAAACTCGAGTGGCATAAAAATCAAGTGCGAAGAGGGCCAGAACGAGCAGGGCCAGATAGGTGAGTCCGAGTTTCCAGAAGAGCTTAGCTCGCACGAGTTTCAGTTTCAAACAAATAGCCGGCGCCGCGAATCGTCTTTACGAACGAGGGAAATTGCGGATTCTCCTCGATTTTTTCGCGCAGGCGGCGGACGTAGACATCCACGCTGCGCGGCGTGACGAAGCGATCGATGCCCCAGACGGCGTCGAGCAATTGATCGCGGGAGAAAACTTTGTTCGGGCGCGCGGCTAGATAATACAGCAAGCGGAACTCGAGCGTGCTGAGTGGAACGGCCTTGCCGGAACGCGTCACTCGATAAGCCGCGGGATCGATGCGCAGCGCGCCGACGTCAATCATTTTTTCCGCGACGCTGGCGGGCTCGACGCGACGCAGCAGCGCCTTCACGCGCGCGGCAAGCTCGCGCGGGCTGAACGGCTTGGTGACGTAATCATCGGCGCCGAGCTCGAGGCCCACGACGCGATCCGCTTCCTCGCCGCGCGCCGTCAACATCAGGATCGGGAGACGATTGAGCGATGGATCGCGGCGAATTTCTTTGCAGATTTCGAGGCCGGAGAGTTTCGGGAGCATCAGATCGAGAACGAGCAAATCGGGCGGCGTTTTTTTCACTTGCGCCATTCCCGTCGAGCCGTCACTCGCTGTGAGAACCTGGAAGCCGTCTTTTTCGAGGTTGTAACGAACCAACTCGACGATGTCGCGATCGTCTTCAATGACAAGGATTCGCTTCTTGATCAAGTCCGCCGGACCTTTCTCCCGTACACGATAAAGGAAGCTACGGCGCCAAGCAAGGCGCACTGCTCTTCATTCTTCATTACTTCACTTTGCATTCTGCCTTGAGCGGACGTGAAAAAGATTACGGGAAGGTTACAGTCGAATCTCGGGAGTGCTACGGCGGAGTTTCAATCTGGAATGCCGATTGGGACTGGCGGGAGCGATTGTGATACCGGCGGTTGGAGAGGCGGGAAGGTGCATCCAAGTGGTTTATTGTTATGAAGTTAGCGGTTTGTTCAAAAATGAATTTGGCTGGCTTTGTGCTTGTAACACGGGGGAGGAGTTTCCGCGTTCTAGGCGTGCAGAGATAAGTATAGGGTTCAGGCCGGGGCAACCGTTTCGGGGATCAGTCCGGGCTTGTCATTGAGGAACGAGTGAAAAGTGTGAGATAAGTTCGGGTAGACGCGCGATTCAAGCTGTTACGGCGCGTTTAGGGGCGTAGAGGAGAAGCGATGGTCAGTGAGCAAAGGTTTGTGAGCGTGCTCCTGATTTTGTTTTGCTGCGCGGTTGTGATTGGAGTTGCGGCCGCGGATTCTTTGCTCCCTAGCGTCAAGGAGATTGTCGAGCGTTACGACAATGCCTTGGGCGGACGTGATGCGATCATGCGCCACACCTCGAGCACCGTGCGGGGTACCACGGACGTTCATATGGCTGCCGGAAATGCGACGCTGTCGTTTGTGTTCTTTGAGGGCGCGCCTTACCGGCGGCTCGAAAAAATCGCGTTGCCGGGCGGCGAGGGAGATGTGCTGAATGGATTCGACGGTGAAACGGCTTGGAGCTTTGATCCGCGGTCTGGGCCGGCAGTTTATTCCGGCGACGATCGCGAATCTATGAAGCGCGATGCGGATTTCTATTATCCGTTGAACGAGTTCTCCTGGTTCAAATCCATGGAAACGGTGGGAATCGAAGATTTCGACGGGCGGCCGTGCTACCACTTGCATGGAGTCAACAATTGGAACAAGAAAAACGATCATTTCTACGATCGGGAAACGAGTTTGCTCGCAGGCTACGAATTTGATTCCGAGCTCGGCCCGACACACGAGATCTTTTCCGATTACAAAAAGGTTGATGGCGTTTTGGTTCCGACGAAGCAGAGGGTGAAGTTCAAATCCAAGAGCGGTGATTGGGTCGTTCAGCAGACGTTGAATTTCGAATCCGTCACGTTCAATGATGTCGATCCGGCAGTATTCACCCCGCCGCAGTCAGTGCGCGATCTACTCGCAAAGGACAAGCCCGCCGCGGCCGGCAAGAGCGAGCATCCCTAAAGCGCCCACTTGGTCTCGATCGACTGGCGCTGCCTATCGGTTATTTCGCTTTAAAAGGTCATCCAACTTCTTTGTGCCGGATTCATACGCCGCCTTGGGGATGAGAATCTCGCCGTTCCTCAAAGTCACAAGCGGTACCAGTTTGGTTTCGCCGACCCACACTTCTCTGTCAGCCCAATCCTCGTTCGTTGCCGAAGCATCAATCGTCAGCTTGCGCTCGGGCAGTGGAGTCGGGCGGCGATACGGCAGGAAGACACCCTCGTAGGTAACGTCGCCCTTAACGCTCGTAACTCGGCAGCGATCCTCGTTTCGGTCCGAGTCGAGCCAACAATCCACCCACATTCCGCGCGGCGCGGTTGGAAGTCCAACGGGCAGCCCCCAGATGAAAACGGCGCTTGTGGGAACCGTCGAAGGGCGCTTAGGCGGAATCCGAGCCCACCAGTAGAAGCCAATAATCACTACGACAATCAGAGCAACGAGGGTAGCCAGAGTGTAAGTCAATTTTTCGGGCAGGGTCGTCATGGTCTGCTATCTGACGTAACGCAAAGTCAAGCGGCGGGTGGCCCGGCCTCGTAGTATGTCGCCCAACGTATTCTTCATTCGCGAGCTCCAAGGACGCGGCCGCGAGGATATCACTGATGTAATTTACAGTTAAGTACGACGTTTGGAAGCGGAATGGCTCGTAGTACGGAAGTACTGTTGAACGGACTTCGGTAGCGGATACAATCGCGCGCCGTGACTGAACAATACTTGTTCGATCAGCTTTCGTGTGAAGAGCTTGGCCTGTTGATACGTGGAGCGTTCGCAGCTGTGGCGGAGGCGAGGCGAATCCGGCGGTCGAGGGATATTTGGTTCCAGGAGGATCTTCGGCTAAGCCGTGATGAACATGCGCAGCTCGACCGGGTGATCAAACACTTGCTGGTCGGGCATGAAGGGCAGCCGTGCCCTGCGGGCGGGCGGCCCATTGTGCGCGACGTGAAGGCGTGGGATCGCGCGGATTTGGCGATGCGCGGGAAGCGGATGAAGACCTGTAGCGTAATGGCTCGCGAGCGTGAGAGTGCTTGAGTGAAGTGCCGGTCCGTCTGCCGGCGGACCCTATGATTGCCTTCTGGCAGATCATGGCCACGCAAAGGCGGCGCGTCTTATGAAGCACCCTACGGTTGCCTGCCGGTCGATTCCATCGTCGCGCCGGCTTCCCGCCTGCCAATTTCTGTGCAGCGGCGATAAGTAAAAACCGCGGGCAAGATGCCCGCGCCACGATGAGACGGCAATCCTCAAGGAGACGTGCGCAAGCCCCGAGCGAGCATACACCGCCGAAAAGTTATGAGCGGCGCGCCCGCTCGAGGCCGCGAACGGGTGTTCGAGCAATTAGAGGATGCGTTGGGCTGCGTCTGCTTGTTCCGCTATCTGCATCACCGTCTTGAAGAACAGCGGCGACTGCCCAAGAAAGAGGTTGTCGTTTGTAAACGATGCGATGGTTGCTACTGCGCCCGCGAATTTGTCATCGCTCGGACGAATCACCGCGCAATGTGGCAAATCCGCGCTAATGAATTCGCAAGGAACGGGAAAGATCAGACTGGGCTGAGTCAGCGGATTGAGCGGGCTGAAGAAATTGGGAAAGGTCAGTCCAGATTTGGGGTCCGTAAACGGCGCAACAGGAGCTTGCACTCCGTTGCCCGCAAAATCTACCCATTCGAGGAAGTGAGCGACTTCGTCTCCGCCAATACCCAACAGGATTTTTAGCACTTCCAGACTGCTGGCTTTCTGGCCAAACGCCTGATAGAGACTGGAGCCGCCTTGTTCGATATATCCGAAGTGAAAGCCCGCGACATTGGCGATCGCCTGAGTGTGCACGTTACCGCCAAGGCCGTTCGGGTTGCTGTCGGGAAACGCACCGCCGTCGAAATCGGCATTGGTTCTTGGAATGGCGGTAACCCCATCGAGAGTGAGCGCTTGCTTGAAGGTGGCGCCGAAATCCGGATTGGTTGTGCTGCGGTAGCGAACGTACCAGCTCGTGTCAACATTGAGATGCATGAGGTTGGTGAGACGGCCGATATTCGCGGCTCCCGTCGCCTTGCTTCCTTGGAGTGTGCGGAACTTATCCAAGTTGACCGGCTCAGCACCTTTTGATTGCAGATAGGCATTCAGGAAAGTGGCGTGGCTCACTTCATCGAGCGTGTTGCTGGTGATGTATTGCGGGCCATCGCCATCGAGGTTCGACAAGGCAGCCTGATAGGCGTTCATCGTTTGATTCGGATCGACTTCGACGGGTGGATTGTTGCCGATACCACCGAGCTCCGCATACTGAATCCACAGATCACTTTCGATGAGTTCGGCGGCGGCGACAAAGCGAAGGATCGCGATATCGCCTTCCGTGAGTGGACGATTGTCCTCACCCGGTTCCTGTGCGAATGCGGGAAGCGATTGCGACAACAGTACGGCGCCGGCAGTCGCCGCACCCGCTGCCATAGCACCTTTTTTGAGGAACGACCTGCGATTTACCGTCACCGGCGTTCCGCGTTCTGGTTGCTTCATTTCTTTTTCCTCCAAGAATTGAATTCCTCGTATTGAATTCCTCGAATGATGAATGCGAGTAAAAGAGTGGCCGCGCGAAAATTCTCACCACCACGCTTCCCTGCTATCCAGCTTCGAAATGGTATGAAGTGCGGCGCCGAATGTTGTCACGGCGCGGTAAAATGGATGCAAGGTAGATGTCAAAGAAGATGCTGAGAATTTTCCATGTCTGAGCGATTCGTGCGGAAGACGAGAATCGAAGCGCCGGCGGAGATGCTATTTCGCTGGCACGCCGAGCCGGGCGCGCTCGAGCGGCTTTCGCCGCCGTGGGAGCCCGTGGAAGTGATCGAACGTGCGCCGGGTGTTCGCGACGGCGATCGCGGCACGTTGCGCGTGAGGATAGGTCCGCTGAAGTTGCGCTGGGTTTTCGAGCACCGCAATTGCATTCCGGGGCGGCAATTTCAGGACGTGCAAATTCGCGGGCCGTTCAAGCGCTGGGAGCACACGCACCGGTTCGAGCCCAACGGACCGGATGCGTGCTGGCTCGAAGACGAGATCGAATACGAATTTCCGTTCGGCGCGCTGGGACGATGGATCGCCGGGCGCATGGTGCGGCGGAAGCTCGAGCGATTATTTGAATACCGGCATCAGGTGACGGCGGAAGCGATGGCGACGTTACAGGGCCGCCGCTAGCGAGAATTCAGCGTGTGGCGAATGCTTGTGACTGTGACGGCGGTAAAAATGAATGGTGTAAGAATCAGCACAACAAGCACTGCGACAACAAGCCAGGACCAGCGATTTGCGAAGTTGATTGTGTAGCCGATGCCGAATCGCTTGGGCACAAAGAGCGACGGATCTTCGCGGTTGAAATAAAAGACGCCGCCTTTCCACGCGCCCTCGGGAACGGGCTTGCGGCCTCGGGCCGTCAAGTGGATGAAGTAAGACAGCAATCCAATCAGCGCAATCACGCCGACGAAGACCCACACGAACCCGATTGGAATCGGATTGAAATCAGGGCTCGACACGATGATCGAAGATAATTGCGCCACGAGACAATCTTAGCATTGCGCATCGCGGTTCTGGACTGACGCGATCGCGCGAGATGACGAAGAGTCAAGATTAGCGCTGAGCGAGAAGGAAAATTCGGCGGAATGCGAAGAGCGTTTTGCCATTCGACTGCTTCGGGTAAGCGCGAGCGGTTTTTTCTGCGTAAGAATCGAGGAACTCCTGCTGCTCGGCCTCGCTGAGGACGTGAAGGTAGGCGCGAAGCTGCGAACCTCGGAAGAATTCGACGACGGGACGATCGCCTTCGAGCTCGTGGACGTAGATTGTTTCCCAAATATCGAGCTGCGAAGCGTGCGGGCGGAGCCAGCGCCAATAATCCTCTGCTGAATGCACCTTGATCTGCGCCGCAAGCGGTACGAGACGAGTGGACCAGCGCAGATCGCGAGCCGTATCCAAGATGAGCAGGTGGCCGGCGCTATCAACATGGTGCGGCATTTGCACCGCGAGACAACCGCCCCCGCGTACCTGCTGCAGAAGATCGGGCAACAGAATCGAATGGTTCGGGACCCACTGCAGCGCGGCGTTGGAGAAGATCAAATCCGCAGGCGCGGGAGCTCGCCAGGAGCCGATGTCAGCTTCGATCCAGTCGAGATCCGGGAATTCGCTCCGCGCGTGCGCGAGCATTTCGGGCGAATTATCAATGCCGGTGACTTTTGCATCGAGCCAACGCTCATGCAGTAGATGCGTAAGATGACCCGTGCCGCACCCCAAGTCATACGCGCGTCCGCAACGCGTGAGCGGAATACGCTGCAGCAAATCCATCGCCGGACGAAACCGCTCGGCGGCATATTTCAAGTACGTTTGGGGGTTCCATGTGGCCATTTTTGCGCGCCCTCGCCGCCGGTCAGTCAGTATGAACGAGGCAAAACGTGATGCCAATACAAGCATCCAATATTAGACCCCATGACAAAATTCGCGCGCGTAGCAGGACGAACTCAGGAAATTGAAACTCCTCCCCTCGACGAAGAAGTTGGTGTAGATTGGTGTTTCGTTCCCCGCTCGCCGGACTCGCCGGGACAGAATTTAGGGAGGCCCCGAAGGTGAATGCAAGCAAACCAAGCGCGACTGCGGCCGCGACCGCTCCAGAGCAGTCCGCAACCACGGGCCGCGACTCGCTTTCGATCACCGACAACCGCACAGGGAAAAAGTACGAGATTCCGATCAAGAACGACACGATTCGCGCGATTGATCTGCGGCAAATTAAGGCCAACGCGGAAGATTTCGGATTGATCAGCTACGATCCGGCGTTCACGAATACGGCATCGTGCTCGAGCCGCATCACGTACATTGACGGCGACGCGGGCATCCTACGATATCGCGGCTATCCCATCGAAGAACTGGCGGAAAAAAGCACATTCATCGAGACGGCATACCTGATTCTCCACGGCGAATTGCCGACGCGCGACCAGCTCAGCGATTGGACGTACAACGTCACGCACCATACGTTCATTCACGAGAGCATCAAGAAATTCCTCGACGGCTTCCATTACGATGCGCACCCGATGGGCATGCTTATCTCGACCGTGGCGGCGCTTTCGACGTTTTATCCCGACGCAAAAGATATTTTCAATCCCGATTCGCGGCGGAAGCAGACCTACCGGCTGATCGGTAAGATGCCGACGCTTTCGGCGTTCGCTTACCGGCACAGCCTGGGAATGCCGTTCGCGTACCCGGACAACGATCTGACGTATAGCGCGAATTTCCTGAACATGCTGTTCCGCACGACCGAGTTGAAATATCGCGCGAATCCGACGCTCGAGCGCGCGCTCGACGTTCTTTTCATCCTACATGCCGATCACGAGCAAAATTGCTCTTCAACGGCGATGCGCGGCGTGGGAAGCTCGCACGTGGACCCGTATTCGGCAATCGCGGCGGCGACGGCGGCGCTTTACGGCCCGCTTCACGGCGGCGCGAACGAAGCTGTGCTGCACATGCTGCTCGAAATCGGCTCGGTGAGCAAAGTGCCGGATTACATCAAGAGCGTTAAAGCCGGCCAGCACAAGCTGATGGGCTTCGGGCATCGCGTGTACAAGAACTACGATCCGCGCGCGACGATCGTGAAGCACATTGCCTACGAAGTATTCGACGTGATGGGCCGCAACCCGATGATTGATATCGCGCTCGAGTGCGAACGAATCGCGCTTCAGGACGATTATTTCATTTCGCGCAAACTCTATCCGAACGTGGACTTCTACACCGGGCTGATCTACCAGTCCATGGGCTTCCCGGTGACGATGTTCCCGGTGCTCTTCGCGATTCCCCGGACGGCTGGCTGGATCGCGCAGTGGGAAGAAATGTTGCTCGACCCGGAACAGAAAATTGCACGGCCGCGGCAGGTGTATCTCGGCGCGCCGAAGCGCAGTTACGCTCCGATCGACGATCGCGGGTAAAGGCGTTCGGCGGGTTCGTCCTCAGGGCCAAACCCTTCAATCCCTGATACGTAACAGTTTTCGCAAATCGGTTGCAACTCCGTAGAATCTCTGGCACAAAGGCCTACAAGCCCCTGGGGTGGAGAGCGCGCACATGAACATGATCGTTCGTCAGGCCGGAGATGTTGTCATCGTGGATGTCGCCGGAGACATCACGCTTTACCACTCGCCAGAGCTGCGCAAAACGCTGCTGGAACTCATCAAGGAGAAGCGCACGCCGCGCGTGATCGTGAATATGACGCAAGTCCCTTATATTGACAGCGCGGGTATAGCTTCGTTGATTGAAGGATTGAAGGCGTCACGCGATGCCAAGACGAGTTTTGCGCTATTCGGGCTGAGTGCCGTCGCGCGAGAAGTTCTCGAATTGACGCACCTGACCAAAGTATTCGAGATTTACGACGCCGAGTCTGCGGCGGTTGCGGGGAAGCAATAGATTCTGCCTGGGCCCGGCCGGCGATTCGCGCTTCATTTCTTTTGAACCGCTGACTCCCGATCCAGGCAAAAATCCTGATGGCATTCGTGGAGAGCATCGGCCGCTCAACGATTGACGGGCTGGCCTACGTTGGGCAACTCGCGCGGCTCACGGGCCGCGCCACCCGCGATATATTCGTCACGCCGCCGCAGGGCCGCGGCTTGCGATACCGGCGCGCGGTTCACCAGGCAATGTCCGTGGGCGTCGAGTCCCTCCCGATCCTTTCACTCATCACGTTCTTCATCGGAGTAATTCTGGCGCTGCAATCGGCATACGAACTGCGAAAGTTCGGGGCGCTCGACCTGGTAGCGACCGCCGTGGCGATCTCGCTGACACGCGAACTCGGGCCGCTGATGACAGCGATCGTGGTAATCGGGCGGTCGGGTTCGGCGTTCGCCGCGGAAATCGGGACGATGAAGGTGAGTGAAGAGCTTGACGCCCTGGAAACGATGGCGCTCGATCCCGTGCGATTTCTCGTCGCGCCAAAGCTGGCGGCCATGCTGCTGATGATGCCGTGTCTCACGACGTGGGCCGACTTCATGGGCGTCTCCGGCGGCGCGCTTTTTGGCGTGACAAGCGCCGGTTTCACGATTTCGAGTTATTTTCACGCGACGCTCAATGCGCTGCTGATTCGCGACATCGTATCGGGACTCATCAAGAGCGTGATGTTCGGGCTCGTAATTACGACTGTAGGATGCCAGGAAGGATTTCTCACCGGCCTCGGGTCCGAGCAAGTTGGGCGCTCGACGACAACGGCCGTCGTGAAATCTATTTTTCTGGTGATCGTGGTGGACTTCGTTTTTACAGCGCTTTTCTACGTTACGGGACCGGCTTAAATGATTGGACACTCACACACGAACGCAAATCTGGAACGTGAACCCACACCGGGAGGCGTCGGGATTTCGGTGTGCGATCTCCGCGTCCGCTACGGCGAGCGCGAAATTCTTCACGGAATCAGCTTCGACGTGCAGCCTGGCGAGACGCTTGTGATCCTCGGCGGCTCGGGATCGGGAAAGAGCACTTTATTGCGCACGCTCGTGGGTCTCGAACGCGTGGCGAGCGGCGAAGTGTGGATCGCCGGCAAGAATCTGGCGACGATTTCCGAGCGTGAACTGGACGACCTGCGAAAAATGATCGGAATGTCGTTCCAGGGAGGGGCGCTGTTCGGCTCGATGAGCGTGGGCGAAAACGTCTCGCTGCCGCTACGCGAGCATAGTCCGCTCGACCCCTCCACAATCGACATCGTGGTGCGATTGAAACTCGAGCAAGTGGGGCTTTCGGGATATGAAGATTACATGCCCGCGCAATTGAGCGGCGGAATGAAGAAACGCGCAGCGGTTGCGCGCGCGCTCGCCATGGACCCGCAAATTCTTTTCTTCGATGAGCCGTCCGCGGGGCTCGACCCGATTATCGCCGCCGGAATCGACGACCTGATATTGAAACTGAAGAAAGTGTTCAAGATGACGATAGTAGTCGTAACGCACGAACTGGCGAGCGCGTTTTTAATCGCCGACCGGATGCTCTTGATTGACCGCGGCGTTGTGGTCGCGAGCGGAACAAAAGAGGAAATGCAGTCCAGCAAGTTGCCGCGCGTCCGGCAGTTCTTCGATCGCGTCCCAGAACCGGAATTGAAAGATGAGATGAGCTACTTGCAAATTCTTATCGGCGAGGAACCGACGGAACGCCGCTAAGCAGAGAGCCGGTTGCGGCGTGGTATACTGCCGCACCTTTTCGGGCGCGGGGGGATGGGCTGCCCGAGTTCGCAGTTCCAGGCGCAAGAGGGTGTGATGGATTCGAAACGCGAGCAAGCGTTCGTCGGTTTCTTCGTTCTGGTAGCCGCTGCGCTTCTAATCATCGCCATATTTTCGATTTCCGGGATCCTCGGCAATCGCGGACCGGAATTTCGCGCGTACTTCAAGAACGCAGGCGGGCTCGGGCCCGGCACTCAGGTGCGCTACGCAGGCGGCCCTCCTGTGGGCCGCGTGACCTCGGTGGCAAGCGATCCTCAAAATCCGGCGAGGATGGAGATCGTTTTCCGATTGAAACCGAGCGTGCCGGTGAAATCGGACAGCATCGCGAAGATTGCAAGTTTGGGCGCGCTCGGCGACTATTTTCTCGAAATCGAACCCGGCAGCGCCGGCGCCCCGCCAGCTCAGCCCCGCAGCACGCTCAAGTCAGCGGACTTCGTCGGACTCGATCAAATCGAAGCGGAAATTTCCGATCTGGGACCGCAGGCTACGCAGCTTCTGCAGAGCCTCAACGCGCGCGTAAACGAACTTCAAGTGACGATTGCGCGCGTGAACGACCTCCTCAGCCAGGAAAATCGCGCGAATCTCGCGTCAGCCCTCGCCAACGTCAACGGATTGCTGGCGGAAAACCGGCCGGTGGTTCGTTCAACGCTGAAGCATCTGGATAGCACCAGCGCCAAGGCCGATCTGCTGCTCGATGACTTCAAGAAGACTTTGGCGAAAGCGAACGAAGCGGTATCGAATCTCGACTCAATACTCGCGGAGAACAGACCCGAGCTGCGCGAGTCCATCAAGAAACTGCATGAGGCGCTGATCTCCGCCGCGTCCGTCTCCGATCAGCTTGACCACACACTGAGTGCCAACAGCGAGGACATTGACGAAGTACTTGACAACATCCGGCACATCACCGAGAACCTGAAGGAATTCACGGACGCAATCAAAGAGAGGCCGTCGTCGCTTATTCGGTCTTCCTCGCCGAAAGAGCACCGGCCCGGAGGAGGAGAGAAACCGTGAATGGCGGCGCACTGAAACGCGATTTACATGTGGGGCGACCCGCCTCCGCGCGATTCGATCTAGCGCGAATGGCAAAGATAAGCGCGAGGTGCTGCACGATTGGCGTCTCCGCGGCGACTATTGTGGCTTGCCTCATTCTCTCGGCTTGCGGCGCCATTACACCGGTGAAGTATTACAGGCTCGACGTTGTCCCGAGCGGCGCGCCGTCGTCAGGCGCGACATATCCAGTAACGTTGATTCTCGGGCAGATCAGCGCGCCGGATCTCTTCCGGGACAACAAACTTGTCTATAGCACCGGTTCGGTACAGCTCGGAACCTACGATAATCAGCGCTGGGCTGAAGCACCGACGGAAATGATCGAAAACATGCTGATCGAATCGCTGCGTGCCTCGGGACAATACCGGACGGTCGAACGCATTTCGAGCAGCGCGCGTGGCGATTACGTCTTGCGCGGACATCTCTCAGCGTTTAATGAAGTGGATACGCCGCAGGTGGCGGCGCGATTTTCGCTCGAGCTAGAATTATTCGAACGAAAATCGGGCACAGTCGTCTGGACTCAGCCCTATTCACACGATGAGCCGGTGAGCACGAAAAATGTGCCGGCTGTCGTCGAGGCCCTGCAGACGAATGTGCGTACCGGATTACAGCAACTCACAAGTTCCCTCAGTCAATACTTTGCCTCTCAGGCGGCGCATTAGAGTGTCTCACGATAGTCTGGGACGGTCTGCGCAGCGGCCGAAGTCCAGTATCAAAAGCGGTTCCATGCCGAATCTGAATTTCCGGCCCTGATATACGCCCGGCAAAAATTGCCGGAATCTGTAATCGAAATAATCGGGTTGACACTCCTCGTGTCCCATGATATTTCGAGCGTATTCGTGTCTCGACGACTCAGTCGAGGCATTCGGATCCCACCGGACAGAGAGGCCAAGTTTCGACGGGATCCACCAGCAACACCCCACCCCGGGAGGTGGTAGCCGCAAGGCTGTCACCTCCCGCTTCTATTTCCGCTCGAATTGAATCTTGGCGCGCGCGACGCGCAACAAATCAGCCTGGATGCTGGTGTGATACGGAGACTCGGCCGGAGTATAATGCGCGCGGGTCGATCCCAGGGTACCTGCCCTGCGTACCAAGGAGACACCTATGGGCTTGCAATTTTTCATTCGCCGCCATGAAGACGTGGTGATACTCGACCTTTGCGGCCGGATCACGATCGGCCACAGCAATGACGAGCTGAGCCGGGAGCTACGCTCGCTGGCGGACAGCGAGTCGCGCAAAATTCTTGTGAATCTCAGCGACGTCCCTCAGGTAGACAGTTCCGGAATCAGCACGATCGTGCGGACGTTCGTGACGCTGCGGCGCGCAGGCGGAAGTCTGAAGCTCCTGCGGCCCACGGGACACGTCTTCGAAGTTCTCGACATCACCCATCTGCTCCAAACGATTCCCACCTTCGACGACGAGAGCAAAGCGCTCGAAAGCTTCCGCGAAGCGAAGCCATGATCCTGCGCATTTCAGTTAGCCTTCTCGCGGCGATGGCCTGCCTCGCAAGTCCATCTGCATCCCAAGCCCAGAGCCCTGGCATGGCAAAGCTTGCCGAGGAGGCCGGACACAAGATTTCAGGCGAGGGATGGAAAGCTGTTGTTGTCTGGGACTTTTCGGATCAAGCGGGGAAATATTCGAAGCTTGGAGTCGCACTCGCCGACGAGTTTTCCGCGACACTCTCGAATTCGCATCCAAAGTTCGATGTGATCCAGCGCTCACGTATCGCTGAACTCGCAGCCGAAGAAAAATTGGGTCCGAAGGCCGCGAGCAACCCCATAATTATCGGATGGATGGCAAAAAAACTGGGTGCCAACGGCATAATTTTTGGAGACACTGAAGCTTCCAGCGATGGGATCTACTTGGAGCTCTCGCTTTCGAAGGCCTCGGATGCGAAGCCTGCCAAGAAAGGCTTTCGAGCCGACGTCGCGTTAACGGATGAACAAAGAACGTTGCTCGACAAGCCCCGCGGAGATCCTTGGAAGCCGCTCAGAATTACGGCGGCCAGAAATTACGTGAAGCCTCCACAATGCACCTATTGCCCCGCCGCGCCATTCTCGGACGAAGCGAGACGCCTGAAGCTTGAGGGCGTCGTCATCGTGCTCGCGGACATCTCCGAAGAGGGTGAAGTCACGAACGTCCAGCTCGTACAAGGCCTTCCGTTTGGCCTGAATGAAACGGCGATGGAAACCATTCGAACGTGGAAGTTCAAGCCTGCCGTCGGACGCGACGACAACCCGGTCGCCGCGAGCGTACCGATCGAAGTGACTTTCCACCTCTATTAGCCTCTCACACGTTCTTTTTTCAGTTCGGCGAGCGCGATTCTTGGCAGCATGCACACCCTGGGCGGGTGGCCAAGGCTTAGACGTTGCTCAGCTGTTAGGGGTGCCGCATGCTTCGATGTGTGAAGCGTGCTGGTCGATCAGGCGTTCTTCTTCAATTCATTAAGTACAAGTTTCGCAACATCCTTCAAAGTGTCGAAGACTCCCTGTCCGGTGATGGCAACGCCTTCGAGGACAGGCTCGTCTTTCACCATGAGCTGTTTCTTGAGTTCGTCCACCGGGAGGATATTCGGAAGATCGCGCTTATTGAGCTGCAGGACGTAGGGAATCGTGTTGAAGTCGAGGTTGTGATCGCGGAGATGCTCGCGAAGGTTATCGAGCGTTTCCAGATTGGCGTCGAGACGTTCTTCCTGCGAATCCGCGACGAAGACTACCCCATCGGCGCTTTTCAGAATCAGGCGGCGGCTGGCTTCGTAAAACACCTGCCCTGGAACTGTGTAAAGGTGAAAACGAGTCTTGAATCCGCGCACCGTGCCGAGATCAAGGGGCAGAAAATCGAAGAACAAGGTGCGATCGGTTTCCGTCGCGAGCGAAACCATCTTCCCTTTTTGATTGGAGCCCGTATGCTCGTAGATCCATTGCAGATTGGCCGTCTTTCCGCCCAATCCGGGACCGTAATAAACGAGCTTGCAGTTGATTTCCCGTGCGGGAAAATTGATAAACGGCACGATTTCCTCAAAATTTAGTAGGCTCGCCCTTTATAGCACACCGCTCGGTCACGGGCCAACGCGCCCCATCCCCTTCGCTTCTCAACAGATAATGCCAATTGCGCCACAGTTTGGCTGGTTGACCAATTCCGTCGCAGCCCCAAAGTCCCGCATTCAGGCTTCGAAAGCGCACCCACTGGGAGCATACCGCCGGGGTTGAGATGCTCGCGATAGACCGTCGGTTTACTACGGGCTAGCGTCCGCATCAGTCTGCGTCGTGTAGGACGGGCCAGCGGGGACCTGGCGATAATCGCGATACCACGGGGCATGGTAGCGCATAAGATTGGCAAAGCCGCGGCACGGATTCAGGAACGACATTGAAAAAAGATAGAACGGATTTGAAGTTCTCTGGTCGAGACGCCGGATAATGATCTTGTCTGCGTAATCCTCCGCGATCGCCCAGACCCAGCCGCCGACCGGCGTGACCACGAGGCCCACCGAGCCCGTGCCGTTCGTCCACTTCTTTGCGTCGTGATCGTAATAGACATGCTGCCCCGTGTTGCCGAATGACGCTTCGCTCACCGGGCCTAATTTCCACTCCGCGCTATAAATGGTTGACCACAGTAGCGCCCACAGCCGCGAATGCCAATAGGCTTTTGAGTTTTCGAATTGGAGCGTTTTTCCGCGAGGATCGTTCTGGACGAAAATGTCCATGGAGATCGCGCCCATGATCGGATGGCCGACGTAATCGTCGAGTACCGGATTCGAGTCGTTCCAGCGGCTGAAACGGAATCCGGCGTCGGCCTGCATCCAGTCCTGAAACCAATGGCCGTGCGTGGTCGCGAACCAGATCCATTTGTTCGTCGATAGATTCCACACTTCCTCGACTGTAAGGTCCTCGGCCTGTTCAAGTAGCGCCGGCCTCCAGTGGAACTTGCACGCCTTTCCATCAATCTCTCCAGCGGCGCATTTCTGGCTGATCTTCAGCTCTTCCTCGGAGCGAAGCTTGCGGACATGAACTTCCGGGGAAGCCGCACTGGAGCGT
>Ga0224544_1000006_pt1 | contig 23499 bp, 20 predicted proteins | sample 714P11014metaG_FD_179904 | JGI IMG/M metagenome (GOLD analysis project Ga0224544, IMG submission 179904) | Peat soil microbial communities from Stordalen Mire, Sweden - 717 P1 10-14 | ecosystem: Environmental > Terrestrial > Soil > Wetlands > Peat | place: Sweden: Norrbotten County, Stordalen...
CGTAGCCCTTCGCTGCGCAGACGAGGGCGAGGGCGATGCCGGTGTTGCCGCTCGTCGCCTCGACGATCGTCGTGCGCCCGGGCTCGATCCGGCCGTCGCGCTCGGCTGCGAGGATCATTGCGAGTCAGATGCGGTCCTTGACGCTGCCGCCCGGGTTACCGGCCTCGAGCTTGCCGTAAAGCTCGACGCCTGCGGCGAGGTCCGGCCCGCCGATCCGGCGCAGCCTGACGAGCCGCGTACACCCGATGCACTCCGTAATGTCGATCGGGATTTGCCCCATAACCCCAATCTAGCCGCTTCCAGCCGACACGGCGGCGCGGGTTGCTCCTACCTCTACACCGGCGAGGACGACTCCGCCAGCGCCAGCATGGTGTCGTTGCTCAGGTCGTCGAAGAGCGTGTTGCTGACCCAGTAGATGTCCTTGCCCACGATCCAACCGATGTCCTGATAGTGCTTGCCGTTCTCCACGAACTCGTAGGTGCGCCCGCCGATCTGCCGCGTCGGAGCGTTGTGGAACAGCGGCGGATCGGTCCAGTCGAGCCCGTCGATCCCGTAGTAGGCGCCGGCGGCGGCTGCAGAGTCCTCCCATGTGATCCGGTAGCCGGAGTAGTGCAGGCCGCCGAACGTCGCCAGTAGCGGCACGACCTCCTTGAAGGCATGGAAGTCGTCGGAGTCGTTCTGCGTTCCGGCCGGCGAGGTGTAGCGCGGAATGTCGACCGGGAACGGGACGTTCACCGTCATCGCCCTGGCGTCCTGCATCGCGTAGGACGGAGTTGCCACGAGGCCGAGCGACGTCGGGCTCAGACTCGAGTGCTGACTGTGATGGTGGTGAGCATGCCCGGTGCTCGTTGCGTGCGATGTCGTCGGCAGGCTGGCGCTCGACGTTCCGTAGAGGAATTCGTGCACCGTCGCCGCGAGCTCTGCAGGCGGCGGAACGATCTGCTCGGAGCCGCCGCTAGGCGTGGACACCGACCCGACATCGGGGAACTGGACCTGGTGCACCGGATGATCGATCGAGGACTCGGCTATCTCGATCAGCCGCAGCACCGCGTCGGATCCGTGGATGTTCGTGCTGATGCCGTGGCCGGCCGAGTGCAACAGCTTCTTCAGATCGCTCGGGTCCGTCAGCAGCGATGTTCTGATGCCGAGTTGCTGCTTCGCTTGGCGGATGAAGTCCTGCTCGCGCGCGTCGCGCGCGTACGTCGAGTCGCCCTCGCGGTAGCGCACATAGCTCAGCGCCTGGTAGTAACAGAGCGGCCGGTAGCCCGGTGGGATGTAGATGTGCGCGAAGTTCGCGTAGGGTCCGCTGTCGTAGAGGTGGTCGACGTCGACATAGACGCAGCCGAGCCCGTTGACGAGGAACGCGAACGCCTGGAAGTCGATCACGACGATGTCGTTGATCTTGATGTGGAGCAGGTGCTCGACGACCCCGAGCGTCGTCGTGGCGCCGCCGTAGGTGTAGGCGGTGGTGATCTTCTGGTCGGTGTATTGCCCGCCATTGACGGTGAAGCTCACCTCGAGGTCGCGCGGCACCGACATCAGCGTCGTCTGGCCGCTGTTCGGATTCATCCGCATCAGCAGAATCGTGTCTGAGTGATGCGGGTCGGAGCGGTCGTAGACGACGTGCGACTCGGCGCGGCTGTCGCTACCGAGGATCAGGATCGTCACAGGCTGGCCGGCGTAGGTCGGCGCGAGCGCCTTCGACTTGATCAGGACGCCCCCGCCGATTGCGTCCGAGATGATCCCCACGTCCTCGAAGAAGGTCGTCGCCGATGCGACGGTCGCGAACAGCGCGATCAGCAGGGCACCGCCGACGAGGCGCAGCATCATTCGCGCGATCGGGTGCCGGCGCGGGCCGTCAGGCACAGGCGGTCACGCCTCTATTTCAGCAGGCCGGGACGTCGCGTGGCGAGCCGGCAGCCCCACGGGACCGATCGGAGCCGGCTTCTAGATGTGATACATCGCGCCGCCGGCTTCGCGTTCCTCGCGCTCGACCAGGTCGGCCAGCGTCAACGAGGCGAGGACATCACGGGCGGCGCCGGCCGCGTCCGCGAAGACGCCACTCGACCCTGCGCCGAGCCCACCGTCGAGTAGCTCCACCACCTCGAGCACGGTGATCGTCGCCGGGTCGCGCGCGAACGCGTAGCCGCCCTTGACCCCCCGGTAGGAGCGCAGCAGGCCGGAGCGACGCAGCACGGCGAACAGTTGCTCGAGGAACTGGATCGGAATCTCGCGACGACGGGCCAGCTCGGCGATCGGAACCGGGCCGCCCGGACCGGCCCGGGCGAGCTCGGTCAGCGCCTGGATCGCATAGGGCGACTTGGTCGTGATCGAGAGCACGTGCTCCCGATCGTACCGGCGCGGGCAGCTACAGCCAGCCGCGCTCGGTAGCGATCAGCACCGCTTGTGCACGATCGACAGCGCCGAGCTTGCCGTAGACGTTGTGCAGGTGCGTGCGCACAGTGCTGGTCGACAGCGTGAGCTCCTTGGCGATCTGCTTGTAGACCTTGCCCTCGGAAAGAAGTCGCAGGACGTCGCGCTCGCGCGCCGAGAGCGGACAGGCCTCCACGACTCGCCGGCGGCCGGCGCCCGAGGCCTGCGGCAGCGCGTAGAGCACTGCACGCAGCTCGCTCGAGCCAACGCCGGCAGAGCGGGCAACACGAAGCATGTCGGCGGGCGATACCGGATCGTCGTGGACGTAATGGGCAAGCATGTCGGCGAGGCGAACAAGCGCTGCATCGCCGTCGAGATCGTCGGAGTGATGGCGCTCAATCGAGTTCGCGAGCGACTTCGGGAGCCCCCAGCGGCGAGCCAGGACCCCGCCCACCACGGCGTGGTCGACGCCAAGCTCGCGGCGCTCGCGTTGGACACGCTCCTCGGGGGTGCGGGCGTCGCGATGAACGGACGCCGGATAGCCGGAGTAGGCGTGCATCAGGACCAGCTTGCCGATGTCGTGCAGGAGCGCAGCGCCGATCAGGCGGTCGCGATCGGGGTAGCGGATCTCGCTCGCGAGCAGCTCGGCGGCCGCGCGCGTCGCGAGCGCGTGAAGGCGGAAGCGGTCGGGCGCCCCCTCCCAGATCGCGCTGCGCTCGAAGTAGTCGAAAGTCCGCATCCGTTCAGCCAGCTGCTGAACCGCCTCAGGCGTGAGGATGCGCACCGCATCGGGGACATTGTCGACCCGCGAGCCATTGCGACCGGGCAGGTCATTTGCGACGCGCAGCACCGCGACGACGAGTGCGATATCCGATTCGACGGTCTCAACGACATCAGCGAGTGGAACCCTGTGGCCGCCGACGAGGGCGAGCAGCCGGTTGCGCGACTCGGCGAGCGCTGGAAAGCCTTCAAGTGCGTCGAACGCGGCGGTGAGGCGCCGCCCGTGGCCCTCACCCGGTCGCTCGTCAACGGCCTGAGCGGGGGACTGAACGGGGGGCCCAGTCGCAACGGTCTGGTTTGCTGACATTGGTGGTTCTCTCTTTTTTGGTTCGTTGGCCGCGCTAGCCATCCGTGCACACGCGGGGCGATTTGGTGCTCAGCCCCCTGGCGCCGCCACCACCATCATCGGCAGTCCTAAGGCAAACGTTTACCCCGCGGCCGCGTCGATTCGCGAGAGCGTCTCGTCACGCCCCAGCACTGCGACTGTCTCGAAGATGCCTGGAGATACGGCGCGCCCCGCGAGCGCGACGCGAAGCGGCTGATAAACAGCGCTCGGCTTGAGGCCCGAATGCTCGACGAACGTTGTTAATGCGGCCTCGACGGCCTGTACGTCGAACGGCTCGGGAACTTCGCTCAGCGTGTCGCGCAGGCGCCTGATGATCTCGTGACCGGCGCCGTCCAGCCAGCGCTCGCGTGCGGCGGGATCGTCGGTCGGACCGTCGAAGATGAAGCCGGCGAGCGGCCAGAAGTCGGCGAGCGTCTGCAGCTTGTCAGCGCTGATCGCCGCCGCCGGTCCGAGGCCTTCGCGTCCGTAGAAGCGCTCGAGCGCGGCCGTCAGCTCCTCCGTGCTCAGCGCACGCATATAGCGACCGTTCAACCAGCGGAGCTTCGTCTCGTCGAAGCGCGCCGGGTTGCGCTGGACGCCCGTGATGTCGAAGCGCTCGATCAGCTCCTCGGTCGAGAGGATCGTCTCGTCGTCCCCTGCGCCCCAGCCGAGCAGGGCGAGATAGTTGCGCACCGCCGCCGGGAGATAGCCGGCGTCGCGCAGCTCCTGCACCGACGCCGCGCCGTGACGCTTGGAGAGCTTCTTACCGTCGGGGCCGTGCAGCAGCGGCAGGTGACCGTAGCGAGGCGGCGTCTCGCCGAGGGCTTCGATTATCAGCAGCTGCTTGGCGGTGTTTGTCAGGTGATCGTTCCCGCGGATGACGTGCGTGATCTTGCCATCGAGGTCGTCAACTGCAACCGCAAGGTTGTAGAGCGGCGTTCCATCGGCGCGGGCGATGACCAGGTCGTCGAGCGAGCGATTCGGCGAGCGCACCTCCCCCAGCACGAGATCGTCGACGACGGTCTCCCCCTGATCCGGTATCCGCAACCGCACCGCGCCGCGCCCCTCGTCCACGCCGCGAAAACCGCGATCGTCGCCGTGCTCCGCTTTCCAGGCCTTGACGTCATCGCCGGTTGCCTCGCTGCGGTAGGCACGCCCGGACGCAAGTAACTCGCCCACCGCCGCCCGATGGCGCACCTCGCGCCCAGATTGGAAGATCGGTCCCTCGTCCCAGTCGAGCTCGAGCCAACGCAGCGCATCGAGGATCTGCTCGACGTTCTCGGGCGTCGAGCGTTCACGGTCGGTATCTTCGATCCGCAGCAAGAGGCGCCCGCCAGCGCCGCGCGCCAGCAGCCAGTTGAAAAGAGCCGTGCGCGCGCCGCCGATGTGCAGCGCGCCGGTCGGGGAGGGAGCGAAACGAAGGCGCATGCGAGGCGAAGGATGCTAATCGGCGCACACGTATCGCCCGCGGGCGGGCTCTGGCGCGCGGTCAGGCGCGGCTGCGAACTTGGCGCCCAGGCGATCCAGATCTTTAACCAATCGCCACGCATGTGGCGTCCGACCGCCTACAGCGCGGATGACTACGAGCGGTTTCGCGAAACGATGGCCGCGAGCGAGATCGGCGCCGTGATGATCCACGCGGTCTACCTCGTGAATTGCGCCTCCGACGATCCAGCGATCCGCGAAAAGTCGCTCGCGTCATTGACGCACTCGCTGCGCGTTGGCGACGCGATCGGCGCTCTTTGCGTCGTGGTTCATCCGGGCTCGGCGAAGACAGGCCCTGTCGACGAGGCGATCGCGCGCGCCGGTGAGCTCTTCAAAGCGGCGCTCGCCGACAGCGATCACTGTCCGCTGCAGCTCGAGAACACAGCCGGCGCCGGCGGGACGCTGGGCCGGTCCTTCGCAGAGCTCGCAGAGCTGCTCGAGGCAGGTGGCGGCGGCCGGCGGCTCGGCGTCTGCCTCGACTCGTGCCACCTGCTGGCTTCGGGTTATGAGATCCGCACGCCGGAAGCGCTTGGGAGCGTGATCGACGCCTGCGAGGCGGCGATCGGCACCGGCCGGATCGGCGCGCTGCACCTCAACGACTCGAAGACGCCGCTCGGCTCCAACCGCGACCGCCACGCCAACATCGGTGAGGGCGAGCTCGGCCTCGAGGGAGCCCGCGCTTATGTCAACGAGCCCCGCTTCGCGAGCCTCCCCTGCGTGCTCGAAACACCTGGGCCCGACCGCAGTGGCCCGACCGCCGAGGAGATCGCGCTGGTCATCGGCATGCGTCGCTGACATCGGGCGAGTCAAGGAGCGCGACCTGCGATCAAAGCCCAGTGAGGCGCTCAGCTAGCCTTGAGCGCGGCGATCAGGCGAACGACGGGAGCGGTGTGAACAACAAGTGGTGGACGCTCGCTGCGGTATGCACGGGCGTATTCATGCTGCTTCTCGACATCACGGTGGTCAACGTGGCGCTGCCCGACATCCAGCGATCGCTGCACTCGTCGTTCAGCGACCTCCAGTGGGTGATCAACGCCTATGCCCTGACGATCGCGGCATTCCTGCTGACCGCCGGGGTCGTCGGTGACATGTTCGGCCGCCGGAAGTTGTTCGCCATCGGACTGGCCGCGTTCTCGGCCGCGTCGCTCGTGTGCGGACTGTCGGGCTCATCCACGATGCTCGACTTCGCTCGGGCGGTGCAGGGCATCGGTGGCGCGATCATGCTCGCCACATCACTCGCGCTGATTGCGCAGGCCTTCAGCGGCAAGGAGCGAGGTACGGCGTTCGGGATCTATGGCGCGGTGCTCGGGGGTGCAGTCGCGATCGGGCCGCTCGTCGGCGGCGCGCTCACGGGCGGCATCGGCTGGCGCTGGATCTTCTTCGTCAACGTCCCGATCGGTCTCGTGGCGATCGTGATGACACTGACCCGCATCCAGGAGTCGAGGGATCCGAACCAGCGCCGGATCGACTGGGCGGGGTTCGTGTCGTTCTCGCTGGCGCTCTTCCTGCTCGTGTTCGCGCTTGTGCGGGGCAACGATGAGGGCTGGGGGAGCACCGAGATCGTCGCCTTGCTGATCGGCGCCTGCGTACTCATGGCGATCTTTCTTGTCGCCGAGTGGCGGCAGTCCGACCCGATGCTCGATCTTGCGCTGTTCAAGCGACCGGCGATGCTGGGCGTGTCGATCGCAACCTTCTCGATCGCCGGCTCGATGTTCGCGATGTTCCTTTACATCACCCTGTACCTGCAGGACGTCCTCGGCTACGGCCCACTCGCCACCGGCGTGCGCTTTCTCCCGCTGACGTTGATCGCATTCGCCGTCGCGCCGATCTCGGGCAACCTCACCACACGACTCCCGTCGCGCTTCCTGCTAGGGACCGGGCTGGCGATCATCGGACTCGCATTGATTCTCATGACCGGCGTCAATGCCGCGTCTTCGTGGACCGCGCTGTTGCCCGGATTCATCCTCGGCGGGGTCGGAATCGGCATTGCGAACCCGGTGATCGCCTCGGCCTCGGTCGCCGTCGTGCCGCCTGCGCGCAGCGGGATGGCGTCCGGGTCGTCGAACACGTTCCGCCAGGTGGGGCTGGCGACAGGCATCGCCGGGCTCGGCGCGATCTTCCAGAGCCAGGTGCCCACGAAGGCGCTGACGGCCCTCGCCGCGAACCCCGTCGGACGCCATCTCCTCGCCCACGCCGGGAGTCAGCTGCACGCAGGGTTCATCGACGGGGCGGTGCGCGCCATCGCCGCCGCAACGCACTCGGCGAGCGCGAGCCGCGTGTTGCTGCACGCCTACGCGGTCGGTTTCACGGGAAGCTTCCGTGGCCTCGTGACGATCGCGGGCGCGCTTGCGTTTGTCGGCGCTGTGGCAGCGCTTGTATTGATTCGGCAGCGTGATTTCGTTCCGAGCGTCGCAGTCCCAAACAGCGCCCCGTAAGTCGACCATCACCCGCTGCGCGTCACCGTGATGGCGGCGTAGCGAGCGCGACTCGCTCAGGTTGCCGGCGGCGGAGGCGTGTCCTTCGGTGCCGACAACCTCAGCCTGCCGCGTCCGCCGGCTAGTCGCCGGTCACGCCACGAGCCTCGCCGGAGCGCCGGTCAGCTGTTCGAGCTCGGCGCGCAGGCTTGCGCTCGGCTCGACGCGGTAGCTGTCGCCAAGGCGCAGCCTCGTTTCGCCGAACTTGACCACCACCTCGGCTTTGCCGGGAAACGACGCGAGCACGTGGCGCAGGTCGGAGAGCAGCTCGGGGCTGCGGCGCTCCTCGCTCACCTCGACGTGGAGGTTCTTCGGAAGCGCGGCTTCGTGCACGGCGATCCTCGCGCGCTCCACCTCCTCGGGACCCGGGCTGAAGAGCTCGACCGACTGAGCGACGACCGTCGTCGCCTGCCCTTCCTTGTGGTCGACGCGGCCGCGGACGAGGACGATCTGGTCGGCTTCGAGGGGACCGCCGAGCTTCTCGAGCGACGCCTCGAAGGCGAGCAGCTCTGCTTGCCCCTCGAGGTCGTCGAGGGTCGCGAAGATCAGATCGGTGCCGGAGCGGGAGCGTACCTTGCGCGCCGCGGTGATGATGCCGCCGACCGTCACCTGCTCCTTGTCCGGGCGCGAAGCAAGGTCGACCAGTGGGCAATCGACGGCGAGACGCAGGGCGTCGCGGACGGCTTTCAGCGGATGGGCGGAGATGAAGAGGCCGATCGCCTCCTTTTCGACCGCCAGCAGCTCGTGCTGGTCGAACTCGCCGATAGGGATCGATGGCCGCGCAGCGGCACGAGCGAGCGAGGACCCGGCGTCTCCGTCGCCGAGGTCGAAGATCGAGGCCTGGCCGATCAGCGCGTCCTGTTGCGCCTTCTGTCCGGCGCCCTGCGCCTGCTCGAGGACCTCGAGCATGCCGCGCCGGCTCGCGCCGGTCGAGCCGAGCGCGCCGCACTTGACGAGCGACTCGATCGCCTTCTTGTTCACGGCGCGTGAGTCGACGCGCTCGCAGAAGTCCCACAGCGAGCGGAACAGACCACCATCCTCGCGGGCACACTTGATTGCCTCGACCGCCTGGTAGCCGACCCCCTTCACCGCATCGAGCCCGAAGCGGATGTTCCCGTCGACGACGGTGAACTCGTGGTCGGAGACGTTGATATCAGGCGGCAGGATCTCGATCCCCATCTCCTCGCAGCGTGCGACGAAGAACGGCACCTTGTCCTTCGTCGACATCACCGAGGAGATCAATGCGGCCATGTACTCGGCGGGGTAGTTGGCCTTGAGCCACGCCGTGCGATAGGCGATCAGCGCGTAGCAGGCGGCGTGGCTGCGGTTGAACGAGTAGTCGGCGGAGCGCTCGTTGGTGTTCCAGATGAAGTCGATCACCTTGTCGCTCGTTCCGCTGGCGCGGCAGCCTTCGACGAACTCCGGCTTCAACTCGGCCATCGCCGCGCGGTTCTTCTTGCCGATCGCCTTGCGCAGGTCGTCCGCCTTTGCGCCCGAGAAACCGGCGATCTCCTTGGAGATCTGCATCGCCTGTTCCTGGTAGAGGATCACGCCCATCGACGACGCGAGAATCGGCTGCAGGCGCGGGTCCGGGCAGCTGATCGAGGCCGGGTCGTGCTTACCGCGGGCGTAGGCCGGGATCTGGTCCATCGCGCCGGGCCGGTAAAGCGCGTTCAGCGCGACGAGGTCGTCGAAACGGTCCGGGCGGACCTTCTTGAGCGCCTCGCGCATCCCCTCCGACTCGAACTGGAAGACGCCGACCGAGTCGCCGCGGGCCATCATCTCGTAGGTCTTCTCGTCGTCAAGCGGCAGGCCCACCATGTCCGGGCGCTCGCCGGTCGACCGCTCGATGATGTCGAGCGCGTCCTCGATCACGTCGAGGTTGCGCAACCCCAGGAAGTCCATCTTCAGCAGCCCGATCTCCTCGATCGGCTTCATCGAGAACTGCGTGACCATGCGGTACTGGCGCTGCCCGTCCTCGTCGAGCCCGGCGTCGGCAAGCTGCAGCGGCACGATGTCGGTCAGCGGCCGGTCGGCGATCACGACCGCCGCCGCGTGGATCGAGGAGTTCCGTACGATCCCCTCGAGTCCGCGCGCCATGTCGATGATCTCGCGCGCGGTGTCGTCGATGTCATAGAGCGCGCGCAACGGCTCGCCCGGCTTGAGGCAGTCCTCGAAGCTCGGTGGGCGACCCTGCTGGGGATCGGGGATCAGTTTCGCAAGCTTGTCGCCCTGCCCGTAGTCGTGGCCGAGCACGCGTGCCGCGTCGCGCGTCGCCTGGCGCGGAAACATCTTGCCGAAGGTCACGATCTGCGCGACCGACTCGCGTCCGTACTTCTCGACCACGTAGCGCATCACGCGCTCGCGACCGCGAACCGAGAAATCGATGTCGATGTCCGGCATCGATACGCGCTCGGGGTGCAGGAAACGCTCGAACAGGAGGCCGTAGGCGAGCGGGTCGACATCGGTGATCCGCAGCGCGTAGGAGACGATCGAGCCGGCGGCCGAGCCGCGCCCCGGTCCGACCGCGATCCCGCTGCGCTTGGCGAAATCGACGAAGTCCCAGACGATCAGGAAGTAGGCGTTGAAGCCCATCCGGTCGATCACCTCGAGCTCCATCTCCATTCGCTCGAGCACCTCGGCCGGCAGCGGGTCGCCGTAGCGCTCGCGCAGGCCATGCTCGACGAGACCGCGCAGGTATGCGACCTCGCTCTGAGCGTCGGGCACAGGGTAGGCAGGGATCAGCTGGCGATCGAGCTCGAGCTCGACTTCACAGCGCGAGGCGATCTCGAGTGTCGTCTCGAGGGCCTCCGGCCACTCGGCGAATGCGCTCGCCATCTCAGCCGAGTCCTTGAGATAGAACTCGTTCGTTTCGAAGGTCATCTTCGGCTCGGCGAGAGTGCTCTTCGTCTGCACGCAGAGCAGCGCCGTGTGGTGGTTGTAGTCCTCGCGGCGCAGATAGTGGACGTCACCCGTGCCGACGAGTGGGCGGCCCAGCTCGCGCGCCATCCGCACGATTTCCACGTTGCAGCGGTCCTGTAGCGCCAGCCCGTTCTTCTGCACCTCGAAGTACACGTTCTCGGCCCCGAGGGCGCCGATCAACTGGTCGATGTGCTCGCGACCGTCGCCCACGCGTCCATCTGCGATTCGCGCGCACAGACGCGACGCAAGACAGCCGCTGAGGGCAATCACGCCCGCGCCGTGAAGCTCGATCTGAGCCATGTCGACGGTCGGGCGGCCGCGCTGCAATCCCTCGAGGAAGCCCGCCGAGGAGAGTTTCACGAGGTTGCGGTAACCCACGTCGGAGGCCGCGAGCAGCGTCAGGTGGTTGCGCTCGATCCGCTGGCCCGGCGCGGCGACCGCTGCGTGGTCGTCGACGAAGTAGACCTCGCAGCCGACGATCGGCTTGATCCCGGCCTTCTTAGCGGCCTTGTAAAGCTCGACCGCGCCGTTCATCACGCCATGGTCGGTGAGGCCCAGCGCGGGCTGGCCAAACGCCGCCGCGCGCTCCACGAGCCGATCGATCTTGCACGCGCCGTCGAGCAGCGAGTACTCGGAGTGAACATGCAGGTGGGCGCAGGCAGCCTCGGTCATCGACTGCTCTGATCGTAGGCGGCGCACCAGACAGGCCGGCGGCGCAAGCCGCTACGTGCGAACAGCACCGTGGCGGCGCGGCCGGTAGGGTGCCGACACGAATGTCAGCGCGGGCTGCTGCCACGATCTGGCGCAACGGAGGCGCACGCGGGCTGATCCGGACCACGTCGGCCGCGATCCGTATGGAGGCGCCGCTACTTCTCCGAGGCCGTCGCACCGCCGCGAGCGTTGGCGCCTATTACGACCTCGTTACCGACATCAGCCGCCGTCTCTACGGCGACAACTTCCACTTCGGCTACTTCCCGACCGGCGAGGAGACGCTCCCGGAAGCACATGACGCGCACACGGACCTCGTCGCCGAGCTGGCAAGCCTCGAAGCGGGCTCACGGGTGCTCGATATCGGCTGCGGCATCGGCGCTCCAGCGATGCGGATCGTGCGGCGCTACGACTGTGACGTGACTGGCGTCAATATCAGCCGCGAGCAGGTTCGCCAGGGCCGGGAGCTGATCGCCGAACAGGGCATGAGCGATCGCGTCCGGATCGAGCGTGGAGACGCCCGCAAGCTGCCGTTCGAGAGCTCGTCGTTCGATGCGATCGTCTGCGTCGAGGTTGCCGGAGACATCTGCGTGACCGCCGCTGACAAGCCGACGTTGATTGCGGAGATGTTCCGCGTCCTCAAGCCCGGCGGTGGCGTCGGCTTCTCGGACCTCGCGCTGAGCGAAGTCGCCCCGCGCGCAGACCGGCGCGTGCTGCGTGGCGTCTTCTACGACGACGGGTCAAACCTCGTGACTGACTGGCCGGCGCTTTTTGCGCTGCGTGGCTTCGCGGTCGACGAGCACCACTGCATCCTCGAGCAGACGATGGCGACGTGGGCGCACGTCAGGACGCTCTACGCGGGCGATGCGAGCGAGCTCGCTCGCTGCTACGGCAAGTCGGTCGCGCGACGCACGGGCGCGCAGATCGACCGCCTGCCGGAGATCCTGCGGAGGCTCGCCACCTTCCCGGTGCTCGCGGCTCGCAAGCCCATGACCGACGCGCCGCGGGCTGGCGCAGTAGCCGTCGCGCGCGAGGCCTAGCGGCCGGCGCGCAGCTCGCCTGACTAGTCGCCGTCGGGCTTCGCGCCGCCGTTGCGCAGCTGCCAAGCCATCCGCGACTGCAGCGACCACAGCTCGATGAAGCCCGGCGAGGCGGTTTGGGCGAAGAGCCCGCCGGACTCCGCGAACGAGGCCAGTGAGCGGTCGTATAGGGCGTTCGGCGAGCTGCGCGTGATCACACGCGCACTGCCCTTGTAGAGCTCGACGCCGATGGTGCCGCTGACCTGCTCGTTGACCGCGTCCATGTACGCGTCGAGGTCACCCCGCAGCGGCTCCCACCAGAGGCCTGCGTAGACGAGGTAGGCCCAGTGGTGGTCGAGCCCGGCCTTGAACTGGTTTTGGTGGATCGTGCAGACGAGCTGCTCGAGCTCCTGGTGGGCGGGCAGGATGATCGCCGCGGCGGGTGCCTCGTAGATGTCACGGACCTTGAGGCCCACGATGCGGTCCTCGATGTGGTCGATGATGCCGACCCCGTGGCGGGCGCCGAGCTCGCCGACGCGTTCGATCAGCTCGACGAGGCCGAGACGTGTGCCGTCGAGCGCTACCGGAAGCCCGCGCTCGAAGCTGAGCTCGAGGCGCGCGGGCTCCTCAGGCGCGAGGCGTGGCAGCGTTACGAGCTGGAACACGTCCTCCTCCGGCGCGCGGTCGAGGTCCTCGATCCAGCGGCCTTCCGAGGAGCGTCCCCAGAGGTTGTCGTCGATCGAATACGGCGCCTGCTCGGAGCCGCCCTTGACCGGGATCCCGTGCTCGCGCGCGTAGGCGACCTCCTGGTCGCGCCCCATCGCCCAGCTCCGCACCGGGGCAATCAGCTTGAGCTCCGGAGCCAGCGTCGCAACAGTCGCCTCGATCCGCACCTGGTCGTTGCCCTTGCCGGTGCAGCCGTGGGCGATCGTGTCGCAACCCGAGCGGCGGGCGTACTCGACCGCAAGCTTTGCGATCAGCGGTCGCCCCAGCGCGGTGAAGAGCGGGTAGCCGCCGCCATAGAGCGCGTTCGCCTTGATCGCCGGCGCCAGGTACTCGGACGCGAACTCCTCGCGCGCATCGACGACATGGCATTCGATGGCGCCGATCTGCCGCGCCTTGGCCTCGATTACCGCGTAGTCCTCGCCGGGCTGGCCGAGGTTCACCGTCAACGTGACCACCTCGGCGCCGTAGCGCTCCTGGATCCAGTGCAGCATCACGCTTGTGTCGAGCCCGCCGGAGTAGAGCAGCAGTACACGCCCGACCTGTTCCGGGTCGGCCTCGTAGCTCGCGGTGCGCGGTGGGAAACCGGGATCGCTCATCGGATCCGCCAGCCTAGCCGCCCGCAGCCGGAGTGGCGCGCCGTTGGCGCTGCATCGTCGTCGTTGCGCTCGATTCGCGAAAGCCCAGCTTCTTGTAGAACGCCTGGGCGTCGGCTGTCGTGAGCCACCAGCCCAGATCGCTGTAGGGGCCGCCGTCGACCGCCTCGCGGACGAGCTCGACGCCGAGTCCGCGACCGCGGTGCTCGGGGAGCACGAACACATCGGCGAGCATCGCGAAGGTCGCCTTGTCGGTGACCACGCGCGCGAAGCCGATGAGCTCTCCGGCGTGGTAGGAGCCGACGACCCTCTGCGAGCCCTCGATCGATGCCAGCACCGCGGCGTGCGCACGGCCGCTCGCCCAGTAGGACTCCTCGGACAGGTACCGGTGCACCACGTCGACATCGATGCGGCGCGGGTCGTCGTCGAGCTCGTAGCCGTCCGGCAGCTCGCGAATCATCTCAAGGCTCCGCGTCGAGAACCGCGGTGATGCGCTCGAGCGCGTCGAGCGCATCCCCCTCGCCGATCACAAGCGGCGGCAGCAGACGCACGGTTCTCGGCCCCGTCGCGTTGACGATCAGCCGGCGTTCGAGCAGCAGCCGGCGGACGACCGCAAGGGCGTCGATATCGAGATCGAAGGCGATCATCAGGCCGCGACCGCGCACCTGCGTGACGTGCCGGAGGCCGGCAAGCCGCGAGCGCAGGAGCTCGCCGAGCTCGCCTACGCGCTCCAGCAGAACCTCGTCGAGCACCACGTCGAGCATCGCGTTCGTGGCCGCGCAGACGACCGGTCCGCCGGCGAAGGTGGAGCCGTGATCCCCGGGCGCGAAGGTGTCGGCGTGCCGCTCGCCGGTGATCAGGGCGCCGATCGGCAGGCCCCCACCGAGCGCTTTCGCGGTGCACAGCAGGTCCGGGATCACACCGGACCGCTCGTATGCCCAGAGCGTGCCCGTCCGTCCGAGACCGGTCTGGATCTCGTCGAAGATCAGGGTCGCCCCGTTTGCGTCGCACAGCTCGCGCGCAGCTACCAGCAGCTCGTCGCTGAGCACGATGACACCGCTCTCGCCCTGGATCGGCTCGATGATCACCGCCGCCGTGTGTTCGTCGATAGTCGTGTGGAGCGCGTCAATCGTCGGCTCAACGCTGACGAAGCCGCCGACCAGCGGTGCGAACGGCGCCTGCTTGGACTCCTGCGGCGTCGCCGAAAGAGCGCCGTAGGTGCGCCCGTGAAACGCCCCGTGCAGCGAGACGATGGTGCCACCCTGACGAGCCTTGCGCGCGCATTTCAGTGCAGCCTCGACGGCCTCGGTGCCCGAGTTGGCAAAGAACACCTTGCCGCCGAGCGAGCAGCGGGCGAGCCGCTCGGCAAGGCGCGTCATCGGCTCGGTGTAATAGAGGTTGCCTACGTGAATGAGGCGCGCCGCCTGCTCGTGGATCGCCGCCACGACGGCGGGGTGGCAGTGACCGACGCTCGAGACCGAGATCCCGCAGAGAAAGTCGAGGTACTCGACACCCTCTGAATCCCAAAGCCGTGCGCCCTCCCCCCGCACGAACTCAACCGGAAAGCGCGAATAATTCGGCGTCAGATAAACATCAGCAGCAGCCATAACACTCACCTCACACCCCCGCCCGCAGCCGCACGACCCACCGAACATAGTGTCGCGAGAACGTCCCCACCAACCGACATAAGGTGCGAAGCGAGGACAGCCGGCGAAGCCGGCTCCCGCAGCCTCATAGCGTCACCTGCGTGCCCCTGCCGGCGTCGGTGAACAGCTCCAGAAGGAGCGAGTGCGGCAGGCGTCCGTCGATGATCTGTGCGGCCCCGACACCGCCCTTGACCGCTGCGACGCAGGCCTCGAGCTTCGGGCGCATGCCGCCGTCGACCGCTGCCAGCGCCTGCAGGACGTCGGCGACCGAGGCCTGCGAAATCAGGCTGTCGGCGTCGGCAGGGTCGCGCAGCCAGCCGCGCACATCGGTCAGGAAAATCGCCCGCTTTGCATCGAGGGCGACGGCGATCGCCGCCGCCGCCTCGTCCGCGTTGACGTTGTAGGAGTTACCGTCAGCGTCGGCGCCGACCGCCGCCACGACGGGGATGTAGTCAAGGGCGACGTGCTTGATCACGCCGGGATCGACCGCGTCGACCTGGCCGACCCAGCCGATGTCCTTGCCGCCGGGAGCCGTGCGCCGCGAGCAGAGCAGCAGTCCAGCGTCGTCGCCCGAGAGCCCCACGGCGGGCTGGCCGTGGCGCCCGATCCGCAGCACGATGTCGGTGTTGAGCTTGCCGATCAGCACCATCTTCGCGATCTCGACCGTCGCCTCGTCGGACACGCGCAGGCCGCCGACGAACTCGACAGGCATGTCGAGGCGCTCCATGTAGGCGGTGATATCTGGGCCGCCGCCGTGGACGACGATCGGGTTCATGCCGACGTACTTGAGCAGCACGACGTCACGCGCGAAGTCCTCGCGCAGCTGCGGATCGTCCATCGCCGCGCCGCCGTATTTGATGACAACCGTCGAGCCGTGGAATTGGCGGATATACGGCAGCGCCTCCAGCAGTGTCGTTACGTCGTTCGGCTGGGTCCGTCGAGAGCTCATGTGGTGTACTCCGCGTTGATCTTCACGTAGCCGTAGGAGAGGTCGGAAAAGAAGTACTCGGCAAGGCTTCCAGTGCCCGGAAGCTTGACCTCGTACTCCACCTCATCGTGCGCCACGGCGTCGGCGAGTTTGGCTGGGTCGTAGTCGACTGCTGCGCCGGCCGCGCAGACTGCGATGCCTTCGATCCTGATGTCGAAACTGAGTGGGGCGGTGCCGCGCAGTGTGGCGCCGACGGCTTGGGCGATGCGGCCCCAGTTTGGGTCGCCGCCGTAGAGGGCGGTCTTGACCAGGGGTGAGTTGGCGATCGCTTTTGCGACGGCCTCGGCTTGGTCTTGGTCGCCGCCGGTCACCTGGATGCGCGCGACTCGCGCGGCGCCCTCTCCGTCCTTGACCATCAGGAGCGCGAGCTGGCGCAGCAGCGCGTCGAGCGCCTGCGCGAAGCGCTCCTCGTCCGCACTGTCGGCGGCGATCTCGATGCCGCTCGCTCCGCTCGCGAGGAGGACTGCGGTGTCGTTGGTCGAGAGCTGACCGTCGACCGAGATGCGGTTAAACGAACGCTCGCACGCCGCGGCGAGAAGCCGATCGGCGCGCTGCGCGCTGATCGCTGCGTCGGTCTCGACAAAGCACAGCATCGTCGCGAAGTGAGGCGCGATCATGCCGGCGCCCTTGGCTTGCGCGCTCAGTCTTATCGTCCCGCCTGGAAGCTCAACCGACCACGCGGCGTGCTTGTCGATCGCGTCGGTCGTCCGTATGGCGAGCGCGAAGTCGCCAGCATGTCCGCCGTCGAGCGTTGACCCGACACCCATCAGCGCATCCGCGATCTGCTCTCCTGGGAGCTGGACGCCGATCACGCCTGTCGAGGCAACGGCCACCTGCCGCGGCTCGAAGCCGAGCGCGTTCGCAGCCCCCACCTGCACGCGGCGCGCCTGCTCGAGCCCGGCCTCTCCCGTCGCGGCGTTGGCATTGCCGGAGTTGGCGACGACGGCGTGGATCGCCTGCAGGTCGCATTCCGCTTGACACAGCACAACCGGCGCGGCCAAGACGCCCGAATCGCAGAACCGCGCGGCGCTCGTAACGTTGGGTGCCATGCACATCAGCACACCAACGTCGAGAACCCCGTCGGCTTTTAGCCCGGCAGCGACACCGCCGGCGACGAAGCCGCTCGGAAGCGACCCAGGGTCGAGCTCACTGACGAAGTCCGGCCTCCCGACCCAGCGTGAGTCGAAAACGCTCACGTCGACGCCTCGCCACAACGCGACGCAGCGCCCCAACGGAGCGACGCGCAGCGCACCCGAAGCCAGGCGAGGAAAGCCGCCCAAAGGGCGGCTCCCGCAGCCCTCACGAGATCCCCCGTCCTTCGTCGTAGCCGAACATCAGGTTGAGGTTCGCTACGGCCTGCGAGGAGGTTCCCTTCCAGAGGTTGTCGATCGCGGCGAAGACAAAGACCTTGCCGGTGCGCTCGTCGGCGTGGGTGTGGATCGCGCAGACGTTCGTCTCGCGCACGTCGCGCACTCCCGGCGGCCGCTCGACGAGGTCGATGAAGGGCTCCGATCCGTAGCGATCGGCGTACCACAGGTCGAGTTCGCTCTGGCCGACCGGCCGGGACGGAGTGACGTAGCAGGACAGCAGCTCACCCTGGTCGAGCGGGAGAAGATGCGGCGTGAACGCGGCGATGATCGGCGCTCCGAGGCGTGCGAGTTCCTGATCGATCTCGGGCATGTGGCGATGCTCGCCGACCGCGTAGGGCCGGACGTTCTCGTCGACCGCGACGAACTGCGTGTCCTCCCGCAATCCGCGGCCTGCGCCCGACGCGCCGCTCTTGGCGTCGATCACCACGTCGGCGAGCAGCCCGGCCTCGGCGAGTGGGGCGAGCGCGAGGATGGCGGCGGTCGGGAAACATCCCGGACAGGCAACGAGCTGGGCGTCGGCGATCGCCGCGCGATTCAGTTCGGTGAGTCCGTAAACGGCGCGTTCCAGCAGGTCTGGATGAGCGTGCGTGACGTACCAGCGCTCATAGGTCGCCGCGTCGCGCAGGCGAAAGTCAGCCGAAAGGTCGATCACGCGCACTCCGCGCTCGATCAGGGCCGCGACGAGGGGCGCCGCGGCTCCATGGGGGTAGGCGACGATCGCCGCATCGACCGCGGCGTGTTGCTCGAGGTCGAGTTCCTCCATCACGAGCGGCACGCGGTGGTGCGGATAGACGTCCGAGAGCCGCCGTCCCGCCTCGCTGCGTGAGGTGATTGCAGCCAGCTCGAAGTCAGGATGGCGATCGATCAACCGCGCGGCCAGCGCCCCTGCGTAGCCGCTAGCCCCGGCGATGAGCACTCTAGGCACGGAGCTCACCTCCGTGGCGTTCGGCGAGCGCCTTCGCGATCGCGGCGCGCTCGGTTGCCACTTCGTCGTCGGTGAGCGTGCGATCGTCGGCGCGGAACTCGAGGTGCAGGGCGAGCGAGACATGGCCTGGCAAGACCTGCTCTCCGGCGTAGACGTCGAACAGCTCGACCGTCTCGAGATCACGTCCTCCGGCCGCGCGCACGGTCGCGATCACGTCGCCGACGGCCACCGTCTCGGGCACAACGATGGCGAGGTCCTCGCGCAGCGCCGGGAAGCTGGCGAATGCTTTGTAGGCCGTCGTCGACGCCGCCGCGCCGGCAACGAGACCGAGGTCGAGCGCCCAGACCGCGGTCGCGCCGAGCTCCCAGAGCGCCGCCACGCCGGGATGGAGCTCGCCGATGAAGCCGAGCCGCTGTTCGCCGGCGAGGACCGCGGCGCTGCGGCCCGGGTACAGAAATGCCCAGTCGGTGCGCTCGAGCGAGAACTCCACGCCGGCGATGCCCAGCACCGCTTCGAGCAGCCCCTTGGCCGCGAAGAAATCCGCTTCATGGCGAGGGCCGCCACGCCACGACGCCGGCGCGGCAGCGCCGGTCAGCAGGACGCCGAGCGCGTGGTGCTCGTCGGCGAGCACGTCGGCAGCGCGGTAGACCGTGCCGGACTCGAAGATTCGCACGTCATCGACATCGCGCGAGACGTTGTAGCGGGCGGCGTCGAGCAGCGAGGCAAGCAGCGTCGGACGCATGATCGAGAGCGACTGCGAGAGCGGGTTATCGATCGTCACGACGTTGCGCATCCGATCGCCGGCCGGCAGCCGCAAGCGGTCGAGCAGCGCGGGATCGGCGAAGCTCCAGCCGACGATCTCACTGAGGCCGCGAGCGGCGAGCGCGTCCTCGGCGAGACGACGCAGCCGCTGTGGCTGGGTGAGAAGGCCGGCAGCGCCGTTGCGCGGCGGCAATGTCGCCGGCAGGCGGTCGAGGCCATCGATCCGCGCGACCTCCTCGATCAGGTCGACCTCGCGGGTGACATCGCGGCGGCGGAAATGGGGCACGTGCACCCGGAGCGCGCCGTCAACCTCGAGCACGTCGAACCCGAGTGCGGCGAGGATCTCCTCGCAGCGCTCGGACGGGATCTCGCTGCCGAGCAGCCGGTTGACGCGGTCGGGCTGCAGGGTCAGCTGCGGCGCGTCGGGGCCCGGCCCGCCGACGTCGATCGTGCCAGGGAGTACGAGGGCGCCGCAGAGGTCGATCAGGAGCTTTGTCGTGACGGCCAGCGCCTCGAGTGTCTGGCCGGGTGAGAGGCCCTTCTCGAAGCGCGCGGACGCTTCGCTGCGTAGGCCGAGGCGGAGCGCGCTGCGCTGGATGTTCGCGCCGTCCCAGTTCGCCGCTTCGAGCAGGATGCGCGTCGTCGAGTCGGATACCTCGGAGCGCGCTCCGCCCATGATCGCCGCAATCGAGGTCGGCCCATCCGCGTCGTCAATCACGACGAGGTCGGAGTCCAGCTCGCGCACCTGGCCGTCGAGCGTCTCGAGCGTCTCTCCGGCGCGTGCCCGTCGGATCGTCAGCTCCGCCCCGGCGACGCGGTCGAGATCGAACGCGTGGAGCGGCTGGCCGCTGAGCAGCATCGCGTAGTTGGTGCTGTCGACGACGTTGGAGATCGGCCGCATACCCGCCGCGAGCAGCCGCGCCTTCAGCCAGAGCGGCGACTCGCCGATCGTGACCTGATCGAAAACGCGCGCGGTGAAGCGCGGACAGAGGTCAGGACACTCGACGGTGACCTTCACGCCGCCGGCGTCGCCGGAGAACGTCCCGGGATCATCGCTCCAGGGCGGCGCTGCGAGCGGCGCGGCAGTACTCGCGTGCGCTTCGCGAGCAATGCCGTAGATGCCGAGGCAGTCGGGGCGATTCGGCGTGATCTCGAACTCGATCACATCGGTGCCGCTCGGGAGGACCTCGCTCAGCGGGGTTCCCGGAGTAGGACCTTGAGCCAGCACGAGGATCCCCGAATGGTCGCTACCCAGGGCGAGCTCGTCCTCCGACAGGATCATCCCTTCACTGACGATGCCGCGGAGCTTGGCGGCTGTCAGCGTGCGGCCGTCCGGGAGCTCCGCCCCGGGCCGCGCGACCGCGACGGTCTGCCCGGCCGCAACGTTCGGCGCCCCGCAGACGATGGTCACGGGCTCCGCCTCCCCGACATCGACTGTGCAAACACGCAACCTGTCTGCATTCGGGTGTTGAGCTACGGAGCGAACAAAGCCGACGACGAGGTGGTCGGGCTTTTTCGCTCCGTAGCGGAAGCTCCGCTCGTCCTTGGTGCCGGTCAGCGTCAGCCGCGCGGCGAGTTCCTCAGTGCTGAGCGGCGGATCGCAGTACTCCCGCAGCCATTCGACCGGGACCAGCATCAGCGCGCTCCGAACTGGCGTAGGAAGCGCAGGTCGTTGTCGAAGTAGAGGCGCAGGTCCGGAATACCGTGGCGGAGCATCGCGATCCGCTCGATTCCCATGCCGAAGGCGAAGCCGGTGACGCTCTCGGGGTCGTAGCCGTAATCCTTCACGTAGGCGAAGACGTTCGGATCGACCATCCCCGCGCCCAGCACCTCGAGCCAACCCGATCCCTTGCAGAGCGGGCAGAGCGAGCCGTCGCGCAGATAACCTGAGGCGCAGTTGAAGCACGACACGTCGACCTCGACGCTCGGCTCGGTGAAGGGGAAGTAATGCGGGCGCAGCAGCACTTCGCGGTCTTCGCCGAAGATCTGGCGCGCGAACGCGAGCAGTGTCCCCTTGAGGTCGGCGAGGGTCACGCCGTCGTCCACCGCCAGACCCTCGATCTGGTGGAACTGCGGCGTGTGCGTCGCGTCATTGTCGGGTCGGTAGACGCGTCCCGGAGCGATCACGTAGAGCGGCGGCGGTTGCGCGATCATCGCGCGCACCTGGACCGGCGAGGTGTGCACACGCAGGACCGTTGCGTCGTCGATGTAGAACGTGTCCGTACGCGCCCGTGACGGATGCGTCAGGTCGGTGTTCAGCGCGTCGAAGTTGTACTCGACGTGCTCGACCTCCGGGCCTTCGGCGATCGAGAAGCCAAGGCCCAGGAAAACGTCCTCGATGTCCCGCCGGGTCTCGGTGATCAGATGTATATGGCCGGTCGTAGCCGGTGGACTGCCGGGCAGGCTTATATCTAAACGCTCGCCGATCTCGCCTCCGGCGAGCTCGGCCTCGCGGGCCGAGATCATCGCCTCGAGCTGCTTGCGCGTTTGGTTTCCGGCGGAACCAACCGCCACTCGCTGGCTGGGGTCGAGCGAGCCGACGCCGCGCAGCAGCATCGGGAGCTCGCTTTTGCGGCCGAGGTAATGCAGGCGCAGCCCTTCGAGCTGCTTCGGGTCGGTTGCGCCGGCGATCGCCGCCTCGGCTTCGCGCTGAAGCTCGGCGATGCGGTCAAGCGCAGTCATCTGGTGGCCATCCTAGTTGCCTCGTACAACGCCACCGTGGCGGCCATCGCGACGTTCAAGGACTCGCCCGCGGCCTGCGCAATCGTGCGGACCTCGTCGCAGACACCGAGGACCTCCGCGGGCAGCCCGTCCCGCTCGCCGCCCACCAGCAGCGTGATATCGCGCAACGGCCCGCGCAGCGGCGCATGATGTCCGGGCGTCAGGCCGATCACGCGTCCGGGCAGCTCGGCGACCTTCTCGACCCGCGCGAGCGGCAGCGAGAAAATCGCCCCCATCGACGCGCGCACGGCCTTGGGCCCATACGGGTCGGCGCAACCCGGCCCCAGCGCAACCGACGACGCGCCGAACGCGTGCGCCGCACGAACGATTGTCCCAACATTCCCGGGATCCCCGACAGCCCAAAGCGCGACCACGAGCGGACCAACGACCACGCCCCATCGCTCCTCATATACGCCAAGGAGGCGAGTCCCTGAGCCAAGCCGCGAGGCTTGGTTCAGGACCGCCGACGAGGCCTCGAGGAAGTTTGCGCGACCGCGCGCAAGACCCGGAACGCAGAGCGCGTAGAGCGGCTCCCTGCCGGCGGCGTGAGCCGCCTCATAAAGATCCTCGCCCTCAGCGACGAAGCGGCCCGTCTTAGCCCGCGCGCTCGCGCGACCGAGCTTGCGGATCTCCTTGAGGTGCGGGTTCGTGTTCGAAGTGATCGTCATGAGGACATAAAAAAGGCGCCTGTGTCGGCGCCCGGGAGGTAGTGCGGTCGGCTTCCTTGTTCAGGCAGCCGCCGCCCCGCGGGCAGCATCGACAAATCGGCGGAACGTCTCGGGGTCGCGCACAGCGATGTCGGCGAGGACCTTGCGGTCGAGCTCGATCTCGGCCAGCTGCAGGCCGTGGATCAGCTGCGAGTAGGACATGCCATTCTCGCGCGCGGCGGCATTGATGCGGGTGATCCACAGCCGGCGGAAGTCGCGCTTGCGGTTGCGCCGATCGCGGTAGGCGTAGGCGTCCGCCTTCATCAGCGCTTCCTTGGCGCGCTTGTAGTTCGAGTGCGCCTCGCCGCGGAAGCCCTTGGTCAGCTCGAGCGTCGCGCGACGCTTCTTCTTGGCGTGGATCGAGCGCTTGACGCGGGTCATCAGCCGCTCCGCAGGAGCTTCTTGACGCGCGGGGCGTCGTGGTCAGAGATCGCGGCCGGCTGACCGAGATAGCGCTTGTGCTTTGCCGACTTCTTCTCGAGGATGTGGCTCGTGAAGGCGTGACGGCCGCGGACCTTGCCGGTGCCTGTCAGCTTGAAGCGCTTCTTGGCGCCGGAATGGCTCTTCATCTTGGGCATCGCGAGCAGCGGAGTATGGCAGACGTGGCGCCATCGCCAGCGCCGTGAGACCGCGCTGGCGGCGCTACCGGTCGCTCAGGAGCCGGCGGCGGGCTTCGGCTTCGGCTTGGGCTTGTCGGCCGCTGTCTTCGGCTTCGCCGCTGCCGCTGCCTTTGGCTTCGCGGGCGCCGCTGCCTTCGCCTTCGCGGGGGCTGAGACCTTCGCCTTCGCGGGGGTCGCGACCTTCGCCTTGGCGGTCGTCTTTGCCTTCGCCGGGACGGGGGGCGCCTCGGGCTCGAGCTGGGCTACGGGCTCTGGCGCAGCGGGCGTGGCGTCCGCCGGCGCCTCGGCGAAGGCTGTGGCCTGGGCGGACGCGACGGGTGCGAGTTCTCCACCATCGGCCGGCTCGGCGTCCGGC
>Ga0224544_1000007_pt1 | contig 23287 bp, 24 predicted proteins | sample 714P11014metaG_FD_179904 | JGI IMG/M metagenome (GOLD analysis project Ga0224544, IMG submission 179904) | Peat soil microbial communities from Stordalen Mire, Sweden - 717 P1 10-14 | ecosystem: Environmental > Terrestrial > Soil > Wetlands > Peat | place: Sweden: Norrbotten County, Stordalen...
CTTCGGGCTGGCGAAACAGCGGCTTGCCGAGCGGCTGAGCCCGGAGCAGCGCGAGGCGCTCGCGCAGGCGATGGTCACCGACGTGATCAGTGCGCTGGTGATCTCGCGACGCCTCGATGGAGTCCTGGTGATCACCAACGAGCCGTCGGTGGTGGCGATCGCCGAGGGGCTCGGCGCCACGATCGCGCCAGACCGCCGCGACGCCGGGCAGAGCGCCGCAGCCGCAATCGGCGTGGAGCACGCCAAGCGCGACGGCTTCGAGCGGGTACTGATGGTCCCAGGTGACTGCCCCGCCCTCGACCGCGACGAGCTCGACGCGTTACTCGATGAGCCCGCCGACAGCCCGTCCGTCGTCATCGTGCCGGACCGCCACGGGTCAGGCACCAACGCCCTGCTGTTGGCGCCACCGGACGCGATCGCCCCAGCCTTCGGACCGGAGAGCTTCGAGCGACACCGCGAACTCGCCGACGCGGCCGGGGTTCGCTGCGACGTCGCGCGACCACCGTCGCTGCTGATCGATATCGACACGCCAGCCGATATGGCCGCCCTGCTCGCCGGACCGCGACAGCGCGCACCACGCACCCGCGCCGCATACGCGGCCGCCACCGTCGCGCGCTGATGGGCGCGCTCACCGCTCGCCCACTCGCTGGCCTGCCGGAGATCACGGCCGGCGCAGATCTGGCGACCTTGATCCTCGACGCCGGGCCGGCGCCCGCAGACGACGAGATCGTCGTCGTGGCGCACAAGGCGATCTCGAAAGCGGAGGCGCGCATCCGCGCGCTCGACTCGATCGTTCCGTCGCCGCGCGCGCACGAGCTGGCCGCCGCGAACGACAAGGACCCACGCCACGTCCAGGCGATCCTCGACGAGTCGGCGGAGCTGCTGCGAGCCGACCACGGCGTGCTGATCGCTCGCACGCCCCACGGCTTTGTCTGCGCAAACGCCGGCGTCGACGAGTCGAATACGCCGGGCGACGGGCTGCTGATCCTGCTGCCCCGCGACCCGGACCGCTCTGCGCGCGCCCTCCGCGCGCGCCTGCGCGAGCTCTCGGGCCGCTCGCCGGCGGTCTTGATCAGCGACAGCTTCGGCCGCGCCTGGCGTCTCGGCCAGCTCGACACGGCACTCGGCTGCGCCGGCCTCGTCCCGCTCGACGACTGGCGAGGGCGCCACGACCGCCGCGGTCGCGAGCTGCGCGCGAGCGTGATCGCGGTCGCTGACGCCGTAACCGCAGCGGCCGACCTCACGCGCGAGAAGGACTCGGGCGAGCCGGTCGTGATCGTCGCCGGCCTCGGCCAGCACGTGCAGGCCGACGATGGGCCCGGTGCCGCGGCGCTGATCCGCCCCATCGCGGAGGACCTCTTCAACTGAGCGGACCTCCTCCGGCCGGCGGAGTGATCCGGCCAGAGGACCCGCAGCCCCTCAGGCGCGCGCTGCCTTCGTCGCCGCGGAAGCGCCGTTGCTCTGCACGGCTCCAAGACCGAGACCGCCGGCGAGGCTCGCGCCGAGCTCGGCGTCGACCTTGTACCAGTGCTCGACCGCGCGGACCTGGACGTCGTGCTCGACCCCGTCGGAGAGGTGGTCGATCAGGTTGGAGGTTAGATTGGCGCGGTCGGTCTCCGAGAGCACCTCGCGATAGAGGCTCCCCGGCTGACCGTAGTCGTCGTCCTCGCTGTGGAGCTCCTGCGCCGTGCGCACGATTTCGCCCGTAGCATCCCAGGACGCCTCGATATAGCGACTCGGGTCGGCCGCCGGCCCGCCGAAGCTGTTCGGAGCGTAGACCGGCGCGCCGCCGTTGTGCTCGTAGCGCATCGCACCGTCCTTGTTGTAGGTGTGGACTGGGCTCTGCGGGCGGTTGATCGGCAGCTGCAGGTAGTTGGGGCCGATCCGGTAGCGGTGGGTGTCGGGGTAGCTGAACAGGCGGCCCAGCAGCATCCTGTCGGGACTCGGCCCGATGCCCGGCACCATGTTCGCCGGCTCGAAGGCCGCCTGCTCGACCTCGGCGAAGAAGTTCTCGGGATTGCGGTTGAGCACCAGACGGCCGACCGTGATCGGCTCGTAGTCCGAGTGCGGCCAGACCTTCGTCAGGTCGAACGGGTTGAAGCGGTAGTCGGCCGCAGCCTCGAAAGGCATGATCTGCATTTCGAGGCGCCAGACCGCCTCCTGGCCGCGGGCGAGGGTGTCGTAGAGGTCGCGCCGGTGAAAGTCGACGTCCTCGCCGACCATCGCCGCAGCCTCCTGACGGGTGAAGTTCTCGACACCCTGCTCGGTCTTGAAGTGGTACTTGACCCAGGAGCGCTCGCCGCCCTTGTTGATCCACATGAAGGTGTGGCTGCCGTAGCCGTTCATGTTCCGAAGCGTCCGCGGCGTGCCGCGGTCGGACATCAGGAACGAAACCTGGTGATAGGACTCCGGCGAGAGCGACCAGAAGTCCCACTGCGCGTCGTTGGAGCGCAGACCGCTGTCGCCCATCCGCTTCTGCGAATGGATGAAATCGGAGAACTTCGAGGGGTCCCTGACGAAGAACACCGGCGTGTTGTTACCGACCAGGTCGTAGTTGCCTTGCTCGGTGTAGAACTTCAGCGCGAAGCCCCGCGGGTCGCGGACTGTGTCGGCCGAACCGAGTTCACCGGCAACGGTCGAGAAGCGCGCGAACACGTCGGTCTTCTTGCCGACCTGGTTGAGGAATGCGGCGCTCGTCCACTCCGTGACGTCCTCGGTCACCTCGAAGAAGCCATGGGCGCCGTATCCGCGCGCGTGCACGACGCGCTCGGGCACGCGTTCGCGATTGAACTGCGCCATCTTCTGGATCAGGTAGTGGTCCTGCAGCAGCAGCGGGCCGTTCGGGCCGGCACTGAGGGAGTGCTCGTCGCTGGGGGCTGGGATACCGGAGTCGGTGGTCGTGTGGGGAGGGCGCTTGTCGCTCACTGGATCGCTCCTTGCGGGGTTTCTTGGCAGTCAGGGCACAGGCCCCAGTACGTCACTTCGGCCTCGTCGATCGAGAATCCGTGATCGGCAGCCGGCTCGATGCAGGGCGCTGCGCCGCGCGCGCACTCGACGTCCGCGACGGCGCCGCAGGCGCGGCAGACGACGTGATGGTGGTTGTCGCCGACGCGCGTCTCGAAACGCGCGGGGCTACCGGCCGGCTCGATCCGCCGCACGAGGCCGACACGCGCGAGCGCCGCGAGCACGTCGTAGACGGCCTGCGTCGAGATCGAGCCGATCCGCTCGCGGGCGCCCTTGGCGATCATCTCGACGGTCGCGTGGTTGCCGGAGCGCGCCGCAGCCAGCACGGCGGTGCGAGGCGCGGTCACGCGCAAGCCTGCGCCGCGAAGCTCCTCGGCGGCCGGCTCGTCGAAGCTCGCGTGCACGAAGCTCAACCTAGCACCAATCTGGAATCGATCAAGAGAAAGCTGTGCCCGTATGGTTAGCGCAGGATGGCCCGCTTGCAGATCTTCAGCGATGACCTGTTGTTCGGCTCGAACCTGCAGGCACAGCTTCTGGCCGCCGGTTACGAGGTCGGCCTCGGGCTGGGGGTCGAGCCGGGCTGCGCAGCGGTGGTGGCTGACCTGACGGTTGATGCGCGCAGCCGCATTGAGGCCCTCGCCGGCGTCGAAGTGCCCGTCCTCGCCTTCTACTCGCACGTCGAAGCTGACGTGCGCGATCTCGCTCTTGCGGCAGGAATCGCGATCGTCGTGCCGCGATCGCGGATGGCGCGGGAGGCGCCGGCGCTCGTCGAGCAGCTGCTCGCTACTGCGCGTTGATCTGGCGGAACGCGTCGCGCACCGAGTACGGCCGGCCCCAGACCGGCTCGATCGGATGGCGCCCTTCGCGGACTTCGCGCACGATCAGCTCGCCGGCGATGTCGTTGTCGTCGAGCAGCGTCAGCGCCGCGCGAACCGCCGGTACGGCGGCGGCGTGACCGAAGCGGTGCGCGACGATCAGGCGCCAGTGCCATTCGTTGGCCGAGTAGGGCTGGGCATTGCAGACGACGAGCGCAACCGCGGCCTCGACGTAGCGCGTCTCGTCCTTGATCCTCAGGTCGAGCTCGAGGTCTGTCCAGTCAGTGGGCAGCGCGTCGACGATCTCCTGGAATGTGTCGGTGAGCCCCATCGCGGATAAGCCTAGACGAGCGAGCGAAGGTCAGTGAAGTTGGTCGATGAAGGTGTAGAGGACCATCAGGCTGACGAGAACGACGAAGACGCGAAGCGCCCACAGCGCGGCGGTCGCGCGCGCGCTGAGGGCAGCTCGCGGCACCGGCCGCGAGGTCTTCTCGACGAACTGGTCGCGCTCGAGGTGCATGATCAGCTCGTCCTCAGCGCGCTCGCCCAGATAGACGTCCTGCTCGGCGAGCGCAAGGCCCTTGTGCGGGTCGTCGATGAGCTGCGTCGTCGGTTTCACGAGCCGATGATGTGGACGGTTTGCAGGAAGGAGTCGATGCCGTAGGCGGCTCCGCAGAGCCCTACGAAGGCGATCACGCTGATCCCGATCACGTTCGTGGAGCGCTTGTTCACCCACGGTCCCATCAGCCCCTTGTCGTTGGCGAGCATCACCATCAGGACGAGGCTGACAGGCAGCAGCACGGTCGCGAGCACGTTGGCGTTGAGTGCGATCGAGAGCAGCGGCGCGCCGGGGATCAGGATCACCGCCGCGGCGACGAGGGCGACGCTGACGTTGGCGGCATAGAAGAGAACGGCGTTGCGCGGCGAGCTGTTGAAGCTGTGCGAGACCCCGATGCACTCCCCGGCGGCGTAGGCCGTGCTGGCACAGATCGTGAGGATCGCGACCGCGCCAGCCTCGATCAGGCCGAGCGCGAACACCGCACCTGCAGCGCCGCCGGCCACGTGGCGCAACGCCTCGGGGAAGCCAGCACCGGCGAAGCCCTGGATGCCCGACCCGTTATGCGTAAGCAGCGCCGCCCCGGCGACCAGCGCGCCGACCCCGAAGATCGCGGCGAGCACCGCACCGGCCGCCGTGTCGTAGCGACCGTGCTTGATGTCGCGCGGCGTCATGCCCTTGTCCGCGGACGCGCTCTGCTGGAAGAAGATCATCCACGGCGTTACCGTCGCGCCGATCGTCGAGGCCAGCAGCAAGAGCAGCGTGTTGAAGCTGCCACCGGGAAACGGGCTGAAGTCGAACGAGCGCGCGACCGCCGCGACGTCTGGCTTGACGAGGATCGCGGCGAGCAGGAAGAGGCCGTTGAACAGCGCCATGCCGAGCACGATGCGCTCCCAGCGCCAGTAGCGCCCGCCGCTGAGCGTGAAGAGGACGAGCGCCAGCCCGAGTGCGACCGCGATCGCGGCACCAAGATGGAAATAGGCGAGCCCGACGCGGATCGAGACGAACTCGGCGACCAGCGTGACCAGATTGGTCAGCGTTAGATCGCCGGCACCGAACCAGCCCCAGACTGGGCCGAGTCGTTGCAGGACGAGCTCGCCGTAGCCGCGGTGAGTGACAGCGCCGACGCGCATGCACATCTCCTGGCAGACATAGGCCATCGCGAACAAGAGCGGGATGAACGGCACGAAGAACCCGAGCCCGTACTGGGCGCCGTCGGAGGCGTAGGCGATCATGCTCGGCCCGTCGTTCTCGCCGAGCATCGCGAGGATCCCGGGGCCGACGAGCAGCCACAAGAGCCGCCAGCGCCTGCGGTGGTGGCGGGCGTCGTGGACCCGCGAGCGATCCTGCGAGCGTGCCGCGTCCTCGTCGCTCAGCGGCGGTAGCGCTAGGCCGGAAGCCGTGCTTGCCTCCACCGCGGCCATCAAAGGGCTTCTTTCGCCCGTCGGCTTCGCGGCGTGCCTGGCGTCGGATCGAGCTCGACGCGCATCGCGTGCGCAAGCTCGCCGCCGATCGTCTGATCGCGCTCGCCGAAGCGCAGGAAGAGCGGCCCACCGAAGGGCTGACGCGATCTGACCTCGAAGCGATCGCCCGGGGCGATGCCGCAGTTGCCGAGATAGCGGAGCATCTCCGGGTCGGAATCCGAGACACGGACGAACGTGCCGCGGTCTCCGGGCTCGAGCGATTCGAGGCTGCGAGTCGCGCGCTCCTCGAGCTCGAGATCGGCAGTCGGTATCGGGTCGCCATGCGGGTCGATTGTGGGGTCTCCAAGCTTGGCCGAGATCAGCGCCTCGAGATCCTCGGAGAGGACGTGCTCGAGCACCTCGGCTTCCGCGTGAATGCGGTCCCAGGACATCTCGAGCGCTTCGGCGAGGAACAGCTCGAGCAGGCGGTGGTGGCGCACCATCTCGAGCGCGAGCCGCCGGCCCTTCGCTGTCAGCCGCACGCCGCGGTAGCGAACGTGCGTGGTCAGGCCGAGCTCGTCCAGCTTGTGCAGCATCGCCGAGACGGAACCCGGGGTGATTCCGAGCCGCGCGGCGAGAGCCGTCGTGCTGACCGGCTCGGAGCTGCGGCCCTCCAGCGCGAAGATCGCCTTCGCGTAGTCCTCCACCGCCTGCGAGCGCACCGTTTCCTTTGTGGCCATGCCGACAACAGGTTATGGCATTCCAAACTTCTGAGCAGGGGCACTCGAACAAACGTCCACGGGCGTATCCTCGGAGGACCGTGTCGAGAACCCTCGAACGCCTCTCCCCGCCCGCGAGCGAATACGCCGCGGTGAGCGAGGATGCGGGTCTGCTCGACCGCTCGCAGCGCGGGAAGCTCGCGCTCAGCGGGCCCGATGCCGCGCCGTTCCTCGACTCGGTGCTCTCGAACGACATCGCAGCGCTGACGCCGGGGCACGGCGCTGACGCGACGCTGCTGACGCACAAGGGCCGCATGCTCGCCGAGGTGCGCGTCCTGAAAACCGAAGAAGAGCTTCTCCTCGACACCGAGCGAGTGGCGCTGCAGGCGCTGTTCGACGCTCTCCACCAGTTCGCAATCGGGTACAGCGCGGAGCTGCACAAGCGCACACTCGAGGTGACGTTGCTTTCTGCCATCGGTCCGGGGGCCGACCGTCTGTTTGCGCAGGCGCCGGCCGCCGAGGAGCTTTCCCACGTGGCGAGCGAGGTGGCCGGACGCTCGGTGCGCTTGGTCCGCACGCGGTTGGGGGTGGACGTGCTGTGCGAGGCCGGCGATCTGGACGCAGTATGGGCGGGGCTGTTGGCGGCTGGTGCGCTCCCGATTGGTGAGGCGACGTTCGAGTGCGTGCGGATCGAGGCGGGGATCCCGCTCTATGGCGTCGAGATGGATGAGACGACGATGCCGCAGGAGGCCGGCATCAACAAGCGCGCCGTGTCCTACTCCAAGGGCTGCTATATCGGGCAGGAAACGGTTGCCCGGCTGTATTGGAAGGGCAAGCCGAACCGGCTGCTGCGCGGCCTGCGCTTCAGCGACCCGGTCGAAAGCGGCGCGCCACTCCGCCAGAACGAGCGCGACGTCGGCAGCGTCGCGAGCATCACGGCCTCCCCACGCTTCGGCCTGATCGGCCTAGCGCTCGTGCGGCAGGAGGTCGAGCCGGGAGACATCCTCGCGGTCGGCGACACGAGCGCCGCCGCAACCGTCGTCGAGCTGCCGTTCCACCCCACCAGCGCCGAACACGGCTAGCATTCGCGCCTCGCTTGCCGCTGGAGACCGCCGACATCACGAAGCTCAGCGTCGAGCCCGGCGAGCTACCGGCGAGCATGGCGGCCTGGGTGATCCGCAAGGAACGCGAGGGCGAGCCGATCGACGCCTTCCAGATCGAAGAGGTCGACGTGCCCGAGCCGGGGCCGTTCGAGGTCACGGTGCGGGTCATGGCTGCCGGCGTCAACTACAACAACGTCTGGGCTGCGATGGGCAAGCCGGTCTCGGTCTTCGACTACGGCGATCACCCCGAGTTCGGCCACCACATCGGCGGCTCGGACGCCTCCGGGATCGTCTGGAAGGTCGGCCAGGGCGTGACCCGCTGGCAGCACGGCGACGAGGTCGTCATCCACTGCAACCAGGCCTCCTACGAGGACGTCGAAGTGCACGGGCTCGACCCCCTCGCGGCGCCATCGCAGCGGATCTGGGGCTACGAGACGACCTGGGGCTCGTTCGCCCAGTTCACGCGGGTGCAGGCGCAACAGCTGCTGCGTAAGCCGCCGGCGCTGAGCTGGGATGAGGCGGCCTCCTACGGGCTCGTCTACTTCACGGCCTACCGGATGCTGATTGACCGCTGCGCGCTGAAGGCCGGTGACCGAGTGCTGGTCTGGGGCGCCGCCGGCGGCCTCGGCGTGTTTGCGACCCAGCTCGCCGCCGCTGCCGGCGCCCAGAGCGTCGGGGTCGTCTCCTCGCCCGAGAAGGGGGCGCTCGTCGAGCAGCTCGGCGCCACCGGCTGGATCGATCGCAGCGAGTTCGCGGGGATGATGCGCACCGGGACCGAGACGCCCGAGGAAGAGCGGGCGCGACAGGACGAGGCGCGGCGCTTCTCGAAGCGCGTGCAGGAGATCCTCGGCGCGGCGCCCGACATCGTCTTCGAGCACGTCGGCAAGGCGACGTTCCCGACATCGGTCTTCGTCGTCAAGCCGTTCGGCAAGGTCGTGATCTGCGCCGGGACGAGCGGGTACGACGTCGACTTCGACGTTCGCTACCTGTGGATGCGCCAGAAGGAGATCATCGGCTCGCACTTCGCCAACGCCTACGAGTGCCAGCGAGCGAACGAGCTGATCGAGCAACACCTGATCCGCCCGGTACTGTGGCGGACATTCGGCTTCGACGGCGTCGCCGAAGCACACCAGCTGATGAAAGAAAACCGACATCTCGGCAAGATCGCGATCCTCGTCGGCGCTCCCCTGGAGGGCGCCGGGCGGACCGCGGAGGGCCCGGGAGCGATCCGCGCGGAGGTGGGTATCTGATGGCAGGCGTAGTTCACATACCTTGGTATGCCACGGGCTTCCGCGGCGATCAGCTGCAGTCGGAGCTGATTCGAGTCTCGGAGCAGGCAACCCGCTACAACGCCACCGCCTACGCGGTGTACCGGCTGCGTGACGATCGCTACAAGTTCCTCCAGCTGCTCGAGTTCGACGAGCACTCCGACTTCGAGCGCTTCTGGCAGGGCCCGGAGATGATCGAGTTCCGCACCTACTGCCAGGGCTGGTTCCAGGTCCCCGTGGCGTACGGCTGGTCCGATCTCGTCACCGAGGGCACCAGACCGCACCGCGACGGCGCGCACGCCCACTCAGTAGAGACCTAGCCCTGGCGTAGCGGCATGTGGCGAGCACGGTTCGGACTCGTTGGCGCGCTGGCAATCGGCGGGGCGCTGGCGAGCGGCGGCGCAAGTGCGATGGCGACGGGGCCCAGCGGGATCACGGGAACGACCGGCTCGACGACAAAGCCGCGCGTGGTGGCGTGCCCGGCCAACGCGGCGGCGGGCACCGGCGCGGTGCAGTGGACCTGGAGCGCCTACGGCAAGCCGAGCGCCAGCAGCTCGAGCGTCTCCTACTCGCAGACCACCGGCGCCGGCACGTGGAACAACGCCCACGCGAAAGGCACGATCTGCAGCCAGGACCAGGGCGGCCGCTCGCCAAAGCGCAGCATCGTCCTGAAGGTGTCGGGGACGTCAAAGCTGACGCCGAACACCACGAAGCTCGGCCTCCTCGGCGTGGCGATTGTCCTGCCGGTCGCCGTCAGCAAAAGCGGTGATCCGGCGGTCTGCCCGATCGGATCGACAGGCACGGTGGCGCTGTTCGCGAGCTACTTCTCGGTCCACCACGACAAGGCGACCATGACGTTCACGGGGAGCTGTGCCGGGTGGGACCAGACGTTCAGCGGCGCGGTCCTCCACGTGGAGATTGCGCGCGATGGGCATGAGGTGAAATAAGACCCGGCTGTGCGGCGCGGCCGTGCTCGCCGCTTCGCGGCTGCGCGCCGCCTCCATTCGGGGCACTGCAGGCGGGCTGGCCCTGTGGGCTTGCCTGGTTGGCTTGTGTAGTAGGGACGTGCTTCGCCCCACTCAACCTTTCACCGGCCCGCCCGGTTAAGGTCGATGATGCCTGCGATGCCACTTGCCAGACGCGGCAAGACGCGTCTCGAGTTCGAACGATTCGTCGATGGCTGCGCCCGCGACCTCCTGCGGACCGGCTATCTGATCGCGTGGGATCTCGCGGAGGCCGAGGATCTGGTTCAGGAGACCTTGCTGCGGGTTGCCCGGCACTGGCCGCGCGTGCGTGAGATGGACCAGCCGGTCGCCTACGCACGCCGGATTCTCATCAATCTGGCCATCGGCGACACCAAGCGCCGCTCGCGCCGTCGTCATGAGCTTGACCCGGTGGCTGGCGCGCAACTGGAGGCACACGTCGACAAAGCTTCAGCACGCTTGTCCGGCGGGACATTCGAGCTCCGCGCCGAGCTGTTCGACGCACTGGCGAGGCTTCCACCGCGCCAGCGCGCCGTGCTCGTGCTGCGCTACTTCGAAGACCTCTCGGAGGCGCAAACGGCGCAGACGCTCGGCTGCTCGTTGGGCACGGTGAAGAGCACTGCCTCTCGCGGACTGGCGCGGCTGCGCGAGACGCTCGAGGAGAACGGCGCGTCGCCCGCAGACAGCAATGAACATCTGATCAGCTACACAAAGGAGTGGCAACGATGAACAGAGGACTCGAGAGCGAATTGCGCGCGGCCTTCACGGAGCGCGCCGGGGACGTAGGAGTGCAGGCCGCCGAGCGCATGCGCCGGATCGACTACAAACCGCGTGCGTACTCCCTGGGACCGCGCGCGGCGCTCGGGGCGGGAGCAGGACTGGCCGCGACCGGTGGCGCAATCGTTGCCGTCGTCGGGCTCGCCGCTAGCGCCTCCCCGGCCTTCGCCGGCTGGACCTCGACGCCGACAGCGCCCGCAAACGGCGAGACGGTAGGTGCCCTGGCAGCGTGCACTGCGCAACTGGCTGGAGCCGGAGGAGGGCAGTCAGGCCTACCGACCACGGGCTGGCAGGCGGTGCTCACCGACACGCGTGGGCCGTTTACGGCGATGATTCTGCGAGACGGCGGGGCGAGCGCGACGTGTTTCAGCGGGCCATCGTTCACCACCGTTTCGGCCGACAGTTCCCAGGGAGCGGCCGGATCCCAACACGTTCTCAGCGGATCCCAAAACGTTCTGAGCGTCGGCTCGGGTAGCGGCGCCGGGCAGTCCACCACATCGGTCATGGGTCGCGGTGACTCGAACGTCGGTCCGATCAGCCAGGCCTCACAGGCGCACCTCGCCACCGGCGGCGGGCAGCCCTACACGTTCGTGCAGGGGCAGCTCGACGCCGGCGTGACCGCGGTGACGCTCGTCCGCTCTGATGGCAGCAGCGTGCAGGCAACCGTCTCAGACGGGTCGTTCGTGGCCTGGTGGCCGAGTAGCGCCGATGCCAGCTCGGCGCAGGTGGCGAGCGCCTCGGGCATGACGACGCAACAGCTGACCTTCACGGCGCTGCCGTCGAACCCAGCGAACACAAACCGTTCCACGAGCGCGTCCGCGTCGAAGCCTTAGGTCGGCCTCCGCTCAGTCGTGCTCGAGCGGTGCCATCGTGAGGCCGGCTGAGCGGAGTTGCTCCCAGTAGTGCTCGGCCGGCTCGCGGTGGCCGGTCCAGACGATCGCGAGGCCGTTGTTGTGGATCTGGTCGGCGAAGGCGTATCCACCGTCGAGGCTGACCCCCGGTATCACCCGGGCGAGGGTTTTGGCGACGTGGTCGAAGGTGTTGTGGTTGTCGTTGCGGACGATCACCTTCCAGGCGCCGCCGGTGCCGCTGTCCGGTCCGGCGGTCCGCGGCAGCTCGACCGTCTGGCTCATCCGGAGACCTGTGCGTCGCGCTTTGACCAGTAGCGCGCGAGCCCGTCGTAGATGTGCTCGTAGGGCGCGCCCTGGCGGTAGCAGCTGGCGTCCTCGGGACCGCACTGCGCCTCGATGTCGGCGCGCAGCTCCTCGGCGAACTCCCCTCGCTCGGCCTCGCGCGCGCGGGCGGCCCAGCGGTCGAGCGCGGCGTCGAGGCGATCGAGGTGGGCCTGCGGGTCGGCCGCGGCGCCGAAGTGCGTGATCGCGAGCCGCTCCGGCTGCCAGCGGCGCAGCAGCGCGATCGAGTCGTGCCAGGCCTCGATGTCGACGTCGGGCGGCGGCGTCGGCGCGAGCACGTAGTCGAGCGGCTCGATGCGCACGCCGGCGACGTCCCCGGCGAACACGGTGCGCGACCGCGCGTCCCAGTAGCTGACGTGGTGGGAGGCGTGACCGGGCGTGTACGCGACGTCGAGATCGCCAAGCCGCTCGCCGCCGCGCAGGACGGCGACGCGGTCCTCGGGGACCGGTAGGACCTCACCCCAAAGCCGCTCCATGTCATCACCGTAGAGGCGCGTCGCGCTCTCGAGCAGGCGCGAAGGATCGATCATGTGGCGCGCGCCGCGCTCGTGGACCGCGATCTCGACGTCCGGCCAGAGCGCGGCTAGCGTGCCCGTCGCACCGGCATGATCGAGGTGGATGTGGGTCAGCGCGATGCGGCGCGGCACGAAGCCGGCAAGCCCGTCGAGCAGTGCCTCGATGCTCGAGGCGGGGCCCGGATCGATCAGCACGTCGCCCGCGAGCCAGGCGCAGATGACGCGGGGACGACCGAGGTGGCGAACGTCGATCGGGCGTATCTCCGCGGCGGACATCGCCAGGCTAAGCCTACAATCCAGCTTCGATGAGCGGCGAGCGTGCGCCCCACCGCCTTGCCGCGCCGGACCCTGCGTGGCTGATGCGGACCTACGCCGGCCACTCGACGGCGCAGGCGTCGAACGAGCTCTACCGAACGAACCTCGCCAGCGGCCAGACCGGGCTCTCCGTCGCTTTCGACCTGCCGACCCAGACCGGTTATGACCCCGGCGACGGGCTGGCGCGCGGCGAGGTCGGCAAGGTCGGCGTGCCGATCGCACACCTCGGCGACATGCGCGCGCTGTTCGACGGGATCGACCTCGCGCAGATGAACACCTCGATGACGATCAACGCGACCGCGGCATGGCTGCTGGCGCTCTACATCGCTGTGGCGGAGGAGCGCGGGATCGAGCCCGAGGTGCTCCAGGGGACAACGCAGAACGACATCCTCAAGGAGTTCCTGGCGCGCGGAACCTACGCCTTCCCGCCCGTTCCCTCGCTGCGCCTGACGGCCGACATGGTCGCCTACACGGTGGAGCACGTACCACGCTGGAACCCGGTCAACATCTGCTCCTACCACCTGCAGGAAGCCGGCGCGACGCCGGTGCAGGAGATCGCCTTCGCGCTCGCCAACGCGACCGCCGTGCTCGACGCCGTGCGCGAGCGGGTCGCGGAGGAGCGGATCGGCGCCGTCTTCGGGCGGATCTCGTTCTTCGTCAACGCCGGCGTGCGCTTCGTCGAGGAGCACGCGAAGCTTCGCGCCCTGGCGGTGCTGTGGGAGGAGCTCGGGCGCGGACGCTACGGCGTAAGCGACCCTACGCAGCTGCGCCTGCGCTACGGCGTGCAGGTCAACTCGCTCGGCCTGACCGAGAGCCAGCCCGAGAACAACGTGCAGCGGATCGTGCTCGAGACGCTCGCCGTAACGCTCGGGCGAAACGCGCGCGCCCGCGCGGTCCAGCTGCCGGCGTGGAACGAGGCGCTCGGCCTGCCGCGCCAGTGGGACCAGCAGTGGTCGCTGCGGATCCAGCAGGTCCTGGCGTATGAGACCGACCTGCTCGAGTACCCCGACATCTTCGAAGGCTCACGCGTCATGGAGGGACTCGTCGACGAGCTCGTCCAGGGCGCCCGCCTAGAGCTCGCCTCGATCGAGCAGCGCGGGGGCGCGGTCCAAGCCCTCTCCCATATGAAAGCGGCACTGGTCGAGTCCAACCGCGGGCGACTGCGCCGGATCGAATCGGGCGAGCAGGTGGTCGTCGGCGTCAACCGCTACCTCGAGACGGCCCCGTCCCCCCTCACCGCGGACGGCGCGAGCGCGTTCCTCACGATCGACCTAGCCCACGAGCAGGCGCAGATCGACGCACTCGAACGATGGCGCGCAGAGCGCAACCCAAACGCGGTGGCCGAGGCGCTGGAGGAGCTGGCACGTGTCGCGCGCAGCGACGAGAACATCATGCCGGCGACGCTCGCGGCCGCCCGCGCCGGCGTGAGCACCGGCGAATGGGCGGGAACGCTGAGGGATGTCTTCGGCTCCTACCGCGCGCCGACCGGTGTCGCCGACGCGCCACCGGCGCGTGGCTACGCCGAGATCGAGCAGCTGCGCGAGGACGTCGATCGCGCCTCGGAGCAGCTCGGCCGGCGGCTGAAGCTGCTCGTCGGCAAGCCGGGGCTCGACGGCCACTCCAATGGCGCCGAGCAGATCGCGCTCTATGCGCGCGATGCCGGGATCGAAGTCGTCTACGAGGGGATCCGCCTCACGCCCGAGCAGATCGCGGCGTCAGCACTCGAGGAGGGCGTACACGTCGTGGGCCTCTCGATTCTGTCGGGGTCGCACAAGGTGCTCGTCCCCCAGGTGGTTGCTGCGCTACGAGACGCCGGCGTTCAGGCCCCCGTGGTGGTTGGCGGGATCATCCCGCAGGGGGACGTTGCTGAGCTGCTCGCGGGAGGTGTGGCCGCGGTCTATGGGCCGAGGGACTATGAGCTCGGTGCGATCGTGGCGGACATCGTGGCGCTCGCGGTGGGCGGCTCGCAGTCTTGAGCCGGACGGCGCTCAGTGGCTCGGAGCTGGCCGGGCGCTTGCGGGATCGGGATGTCAGCGTCGCTCCGGCGGTGCTCAATCTGCTGGAGGACGCGTCACGGCGCGAGGAAGCTCGTGAGCTGCTCGTGGCGCTTGGCCCGGGAGTACTGGGCGGCGAAGCGCCGGGGCATATCGTGGGTGTCACCGGACCGCCGGGAGTCGGGAAGTCGACGCTGCTGGGCGCGCTGGTCGCCGTTTGGCGCGCCGCGGATCGCACCGTCGCGGTGCTGGCCGTCGACCCGTCCTCGAAACGCTCGGGTGGCGCCCTGCTGGCGGACCGGATCCGAATTGCCGGTCCGGCCGTCGGTGGCCCCGGACGGTTCATCCGCTCGATGGCCGCCCGCGAGCGCGTCGGCGGGCTGGCGCCCGCCACCAGGGCGGCGGCGCAGGTGCTGGCGGTCGCGTTCGACGTCGTCGTCGTCGAGACGGTCGGGGTCGGCCAGTCGGAGACGGAGGTCGCCGAGCTTGCCGACACGGTGGTCGTGGTCGTGCAGCCGGGCGCCGGCGATGCGCTCCAGTTCCTGAAGGCCGGGCTGATGGAGGTGCCGGACCTACTGGTGGTCGCAAAGGCCGACGTCGGCGCCGCCGCGCAGACGACGCTTGGCGAGGCTCAGGCAGCGCTCCATCTGCTGGGAGCAGACGACACCGCCGCGCTCGCGGTCAGCGCGCTACCGCCGGGCGCGGGCATCGCCGAGCTCGCGCAGGCGCTCGACGATCACCGGGCGCGAACTGACGGCCCAGCGCGTCGGCTCGCCACGAGGCGCGCCGGCGCGCTGGCCGATTTCATCAGCGAATACGGGGCGCAAGGGCTCCGTGCGGTCGGGGGGCGGCGCGGCGCAGAGCGAATCCTCATCGCCCAAAGTCCCGAACTCGACGGGCACTCGCTGGTGGAGATGCTGGCCCTGCAGGCCGGTCTCGATCAGACCTCGTGACGGCGGAACGCATTCTTCAGCGCTCGGCCAGGTGCGCCCGCCATGTGCAGCGCGGAGCGCATGCCGGCGTTGTGCCAGACGTTGCCGACGCGTGACCACTGGCGCTTGCGATCGACGCACACCGTCTCGGCGCTCACCTCACCCGAAGCACCGAGATGCTCGGCCAGCGCTTTCAAGGTGTGGCTCCAGTGGGCGTCCTCCTGGCGGTGCCCGCCGAAAGTCATGCCGAGCTCGTACAGCGGATCGCTGGCTCGCATCAGCACCTGCGCCTGAGCCCACGTCGCCCCGTCCTCGGCGAACGCGCTGAACGTGATCCAGCCGGCGAACATATGCCCCTCCGGGGTCATCAGCGTGAACGACTCCTCGTCTGCGTAGAGCACGAGGACGCCCGTCGAGAGCTTCAGCCCGCCGGGCATCGACAGGTCGAGCGCGGCAACCTCACCCGGCGCGATCCCGGCGAGCGGGGCGAAGAAGCGGTTGCCGGCCGGCCAGAACTCGGGGAAGTGCTCCTTCCAGACGGTGATCACCTCGCTCGGCGACAGGTTGGTGCCGGCCAGCGACGTGCGGTACGTCTTCTGCCACATCCGACCAAAGCCGTGCATCGGCGCGGTCGGCCGCCGTCCGCTGACGTTTATGTGTCCTTCGGAGACGGTCAGCCGGTGGACCGGCTGCGCCCACGCGCCAGCATCCCGATTTTCGGGTTGAGTGCTCATGGTGAAGCCTTTCGTAGAGGTCAGGCGACCGCCGTGAGGGCGGCGTCTTCGGTTTCGTAGATCGAGATCACCTCGTCGAGACGGGTCAGCTCGAAGATCTGGCGGTAGTGCTCGGTGAGCCCGCAGGCGAGGATGCTCTGACGGCTGCGCTGCGCGCGGACCAGCAACGTGACGAGCAGGCCGATGCCGCTCGAGTTCATGTATTCGAGCTTGTCGAACGCGAGGATGATCGTCCGCGCCTCATCGCTCGCACGCTGGTAAGCGTCGGCCAGAGCGCCATCGGACTCGCGTGTCACCTCGCCCGAGATCTCGATCACGCTCACGCCTGGCGCGGGCATGCGAACCTCCAGCTGGGTCGTGAGCTCGTTCATTTCTCTGCCTCCTGATCTGCGGTGGACGCCGACCGCTAGCCGGCGAGGATCGTCATGAAGTCCGACAGGCGCGTGATCTCGAAGATCTCGCGGTAGTGCTCGGTGAGACCGCGGGCGCTGACCGGCCGCTGGTCGGAGCGGGCGCGGGCAAGAAGGCCGACGATCAGCGCGATTCCGGTCGAGTTGATGTAGTCGACCTGGCTGAAGTCGAGCAGTAGGTTGCCGGGCCCGGCGGCAGCGTCGTAGGCGCTCGTCAGTGCGTCGCGGGCTGAGCCGTCGATCTCGCCACGCAGATCGATGACCGCGCCGTCAGCCACCGCTCGAGTGTTGGCCTCAAGCGTCGTCGGTTGCATCGTCGCCTCCTTTCAGGAGCATCGCCAGCTCGACCGTGTGGAGCGAGCCTTTGGTGTGCTGGTCGACTCGATCGACCATCTTCTCGATCAAGAACAGGCCCCAGCCGCGCGGTGACTGGAGTCCGGCGAGCTTCGCCTCGATGTCCGGCGTCGCCGCCGCGCGAATCGCGTGATCGCCGCCGTGATCAACGATCCGGACGACCGCCTCACTCTCGCTCAGCGAGACGATGACCCGCACGGGGCGATTGGCCGAGTAGCCGTTGCCGTGCTCCATCGCGTTCATCGTCGCCTCGGCGACCGCGGTCTGCAGGCGTTCGAGCCGCGCCGGTTCAAGCCCACTCGACGCGAGCGCCGCGCCCACAAGGCGCATCGCCTCGCGCTCATGCCCGGGCGCGCTGTCGAGCTCGAAGTCCGCAAGCGCCGACGACGGAGCGGCCTCACGCCGCTGGATGACGACAAGCGTGATGTCGTCCTCCTGCTCCTGGTGGCCGGCACCGAAGCTCTCCAGAGCACCAAGCAGATCAGCGATCAGGGGCTCGGCCTCCCGGTCGGCGGCGAGAACCTCGACCGCGCGGGCCGTCCCGAACATCTCGCGCGCGGGGTCATGGGCCTCGACGAGACCGTCGCTGTAGAGCAGCACAGTGGCGTCGAGGGCGATCGTCGTCTCGCACTCCTCGTAGTTCATGCCGGGCATCAGACCGAGCGGCATGCCTGTCGCCCGCAGCTCTGAGGACTCCGATCCGCTGCGTACGAGCGGCAGGTTGTGGCCTGCGTTTGCGTAGAGGAGGTGGCCCGTGGCCGGATCGAGCACGCCGTAGAAGCAGGTCACGAACATGTTCTCCGGAATGTCCGGGCAAAGGTTGTCGTTGACGCGCGCGAGCACCGCGCCCGGCTCCTGCAGCCGCTGCGCGCTGGCCCGCAGCACGCTCCTGGTTGCCGCCATCACCATTGCCGCCGGGATGCCCTTGTCGGTGACATCGCCGACGACGAGTCCGTAGCGACCGTCGGGCAGTTCGATGAAGTCGTAGAAGTCACCACCGACCGTCCGTGCCGGGCCGTAGTAGGCGGCGACCTGCCAGCCCGCGAGCTGCGGCAGCTCCTTGGGCAGGAAGTTCTGCTGGATCAGCTGAGCGACGGCGAGCTCCTGCTCGAGGCGGCCGCGCGCCTGCATCTCGGCCTGCTGTTCGCGCACGAGCTGCCCGACGCGAACAGCTGGCGCGGCCTGCGCGGCGAGCGTCTCGAGCAGGCGGCGATCGTCGGCCGAGTAGTCCTGGTCGGAGCGGCGGCGGCCGACGTGAAGCAGTCCGATCAGCTCGCCGTTGCTGACGAGCGGGACGACAAGTGTGATGCCATTGGCGCGAAGCTCGACGAGCGCGGGTGAGTCAAGATCGAGCGTTGCAAGCTCGACCGCCCCCGAAGCGCTCTCGAGGTAGGCGACGATCGGATCGTTTGCAGCGATGTCGAGCGCCAGCGACTCGTCGTCGAACGTCGCCTGCTGAACGGGCTCGGTGACGGTCTCGGCGACGTCGGCTGGGGCCGCGGCGGAGCGCGGTCTGCGAAGTGAGACGCGGCGGATTGTTGGTTGGAGTGAAGCCACGCTGACCTTTCTACTCCCTTAGCGTTCCGGAAACGTTACGGCGAAGCGCGTTGCACGGCTTCTCGTTTCGCAGGGGTGCCATATTTGCGCGATGCGCTCGCTTCGGGTCGCGCTCCTTGGTGCTCCAAGCATCGAGGTCGACGGCACCCCGCTAGCTGTGGATACACGCAAAGCGACCGCCATGCTCGCACTGCTTGCGCTGAGCGAACACGGGTACACGCGCGCGGCGATCGCCGAGCTGCTCTGGCCTGAGCTCGACGGCGAGCGCTCGCGCAGCGCGCTGCGTCGCACGCTGTCGACGCTTCGCACAGCACTCGGAGACGGGCGCGTCGTTAGTGACCGGGTGTCGATCACGCTCGACCTCGAGGGCGCCTGGTTCGACCTCGCCGAGTTCCGGGCGGTCGCGAGAGATTTTGCCGCCGATCGCGCTGCACTCACCGCCGCGTGTGATCTGCATCGTGGTGAGGTGTTGGCAGGGTTTGCCCTACGCGAGGCCGCGCCGTTTGAAGCCTGGCAGGTGGGCGTGCAGGACGCCGTCCGGCGTGAGCGCGCCTCGCTACTCGACCGGTTGATCGAGCTGCTCACTGCCGAGACACGTCTCGAGGACGCGATCGTACGGGCCCGCGAGCGGCTCGGCCTCGACAGCCTGCATGAGCCCACGCACCGCCGGCTGATCGAGCTCTACGCTGCCGTCGGCCGGCGCGGCGACGCATTCGAGCAATATCGCGAATGCGTGCGCGTCCTCAATCGGGAGCTCGGTGTTCAGCCGCTCAGCGCCACGACCGACCTCTACAACTCGATCAGCGCCGGCACCGAGATCCACGAAGTTGAGCAGCACCCGGCCGAGCCCGCCGGCGAGCTGCGGCTGGTCGGCCGCTCGGACGAGCTACGACGCCTGACCGAGGCCTTCGCAACGCTCGACGGCGATGGTCGTTTCGTGCTGATCGAAGGCGAGTCAGGGGTCGGCAAGACGCGTTTGGCGGCGGAGGCGATCGACCGGATAGCCCGCAAGCCCGTGCAGGTGCTCGCCGGGCGCCCGCACGCCGGCGAGCGGGGCCTGGCCTACGGACTGATCGCGCAGCTCTTGCGCCAGGCCTGCGCCGCACGCGCGCCCAGCTCCCCAGCGCTACGCGCCGAAGCCGCGCGCCTGCTGCCGGAGCTCGGTCCCGCGCCGCGCGGCGCCCTAAGCGAGCCCGGTGCGCGGCTGCGCTTTCTCGAATCGGTGTGCAGCCTGATCGCCGACGCGTTCGGCGATGCTTTTGGCGTCGTGTTCGTGGACGACCTCCACGTGTGCGACGCCGCCTCACTGGACGCGCTTGCCTACCTGGCGCGGCGACTCGAAGGTAGGCGACTGCTGATACTCGGGGCCCGGCGGACCGACGAGCCGGACCCCGACCACCGCTGCGCCGCGCTGGCCACACAGGCGGCCGATCGCATCGTGCTGGCAAGGCTGAGTCGCGATGACGTCCTCGCGCTCGCGCGCCGTCGCGGTCTCGACGAGGCCGCAGCCGATCAGCTGTACCGCGACACCGAGGGTCTGCCGCTGTTCATCGCCGAGCTTCTGATCGGTGGCGGCGAGGCCGGCGCCGGCGGGGTTCGCGCGGCGCTCGAGACAAGGCTCGACGCTGTGAGCGAGGCCGCCACGCAGGTTCTCGCCGCCGCCGCGCTGATCGGCCGCACGTTCGATTCAGAGACGGTAAGGGATGCGAGCGGACGCTCTGACGATGAGGTCGCCGCCGCGCTCGAGGAGCTGACAAACCGTGGGCTGATCGTGGAGCGCGACGCCACTTATGACTTTGGACACGAACGCCTTCGGGCAGTTGCCGAGGAGCGAATCGGGCTGGCACGCCGGCGTCTGTTGCACAGGCGGATCGCCGAGGCGCTCGTCGCACGCCACAAGGATTCGGCGATCGTCGCACGACACCTCGAGCTGGCGGGCCGTGAGGCCGAGGCTGCTTTGACGTACGCCGCTGCCGGCGAGGATGCTCGCGCTCTGCTCGCCGGCACGGAGGCGATTGCCCATTTCGAGGCTGCGATCGGGCTCGGTCACCCGGAGCCGGCGCTGCTCTACGAAGCGATCGGCGACGTCCGGGTGCTGCGCGGGGAGTACCGCGAGGCGCTAGCCGCCTACGACGGCGCCGGCGCAGCCGCTGAGGCCGCTGGCGCTGCGCGACTCGAGCAGAAGATCGGCGCCGTGCACGAGCGGCGCGGTGACCTGCAGCTCGCAGCGAGTCACTACGAGCGGGCCCTGGCGCTCGGCGTCGACGCGGCCTCGCTACAGGCCGACCGCAGCCGCGTCGCCTGGCGAGGCGGTGACGGCGAAGCGGCCCGGGCACTTGCGCTCGAAGCTCTTGCGCTGGCCGAGCAGGCCGACGATCCGAGCGCCGCCGCCCAGGCGCACAACATCCTCGGGCTCGTCGGAGAAGGCCGGGTGCACCTAGAGCGCAGCCTGGCGATCGCCGCCGAGCTGGACGACGCGAACCTGCGCATCGCCGCGCTCAACAACCTGGCGCGCGACCTCACGCGCGAGGGCGAGCTGGGCGGCGCGCAAGCGCTACTCACCGAGGCGCTCGAGTTGTGTCATAAGCAGGGCGATCTCCATCACGAGGCGGCACTGCACAACAACCTCGCTGACGTGCTCCACAAGGCAGGCGCACGGGACGAGGCGATGGAGGAGCTCAAGCGCGCCGTCGCCGTGTTTGCCCGGATCGGCGCCGAGGACGAGGAGCTTCGACCCGGCGTCTGGAGCCTCGCCGACTGGTAGCGAAAGGTCGGCTCCGTAACGATCTCGGGACGGTTGGCTGGCTAGATTCCCCGGCGATGTCTTTACGCGCGCGAGGAAAAGAGGGAGAGGGCCGCCTCCGGCTGGCATCGCCCGCCACGGTAAACCTCGCGGGTGCGATAACGCTCCTGTCGCTCGCCGCGCTGATCCCGCTGCAGGCTCTGAGCCACCAGCTGGACACATCGTCCGACGCCCTGCAGGCTGTCGTGGAGGTTGCGTTCGGACTGACGTTCATGGTCGTCGGCATGGTCGTGGCCCGGCGCGAGCCGCGCAACCCGATCGGCTGGCTGCTCCTCCTGGCGGCGTTCGGACTCGTGGCGTCTTTCGATGGGGCGGCGTACGCTCAGCTCGACTACTTGCAACACAGAGGGGTGCTTCCGCTGGGCCAGGTGGCGGTGCTTTTCAGTCCGGCCTGGACGTACTCGTTCATGGCCCTGCCACTGATAATCCTGCTTTTCCCCGACGGCCGGCTCGGCGCGCCCTGGCGCTGGCCGCTGCGGGCCTACCTTGCGTTGTTCGCAGCGTTCGCCGTCGGAACCCTGAGTGTCGCCGTTGCTGCCTGGCGCCTGCGCAATCCGATTGACGCATCCGGCAATCTCGTCGGGTTCAACCACCCGAGCGGCGCGAACGCGTGGTTCGGCCCCGTCGAGGGAGCCGGCTACGTATCGCTCGCCGTGCTTGCGATCGCGGCGATTGTCTACCAGGTACGCAACTATCGTCGCGCCAGCGGCGTGCGCCGCCAGCAGCTGAAGTGGCTGGGGAGCGGTGGCGTCGTCTGCGTCGTGTTTCTCCTGCTCACCTCTCTCTGGTCGAACGCGCCGGCGATCATCGGCGATCTCACCCCCATCGCCCTCGCCGCGTTGCCGGTCACGATCGGCGTCGGCATCCTCCGCTACCGCCTCTATGAGATCGACCGACTGGTCAGTCGCACGCTCGCCTACGCGCTGCTCACCGGCCTCTTGGTCGGCACGTTCATCGGCTTGGTGGCGCTCACAACCGATACGCTCGCACTGTCCGGCCGCGTCGGCGTCGCCGCCTCGACGCTGGTCGCCGCGGCGCTCTTCAACCCACTGCGCGTCCGCACCCAACGACTAGTCGACCGCCGGTTCAACCGCGCGCGCTATGACGCCGAAGCAACCGTCGCCGCATTCACGGCGCGCCTGCGCGACGCCGTCGAAATCGATGCTGTGCGAGCCGACCTGCTCGACGCCGTCAACCGCGCCGTCCAACCCAGCCAAGCCTCGATATGGATCAAGCCGTGACTCCGGGATCAGCGCCTCGGCCGGTGACGCCCACCCTCTCTAGACGGCCCGGCCTGGCGACCGTCGCGGCGCTGCTAGGCGTGCTGTCGCTGTTGTTGCTGGTCGCGACACTCGTCATTGCGAGCGTGTCGGGCAGCCTGTCCTCGTCTGGGGACATAGCAAACAACGTGTCGTGGACGGTTTTCGTCGCGGCTTTCACCGTCGTCGGGGTAGTCGTCGCTCGCCGCCAGCCACGCAATCCGATGGGCTGGCTCCTGATCGGGGTCGTGCTCTCGCTGGAGGCGGAGAACGTCGGCGCGAACTATGCGTCCTACGACTACTACAACCACCACGGAAGTCTGCCGCTCGGCGCCGTGGCGGCGCTGCTCAGTCCGTCCGCCATCTACGCGTTCATGCTGGTGCCGCTGATCATCCTGATGTTCCCCGACGGGCGGCCGGGGACACGCTGGCGCTGGCCGCTGCGGATCTACGCGTCGATCTGCGCTCTAGTCTCTGGCGGCACGTTGAGCAACGCGGTCGGGAGCCTCAGCCGGCGGATTCCGGTCGATGCCAGCGGCGCCGTGGTCGGACTCAACGACGCCAAACCAGGCGTTGCTGCAGCTCGGGTCGTCGTTCAGGTGCTCTTCGCGCTGGCGTTCGTGGCGCTCGCGA
>Ga0224544_1000008_pt1 | contig 20936 bp, 18 predicted proteins | sample 714P11014metaG_FD_179904 | JGI IMG/M metagenome (GOLD analysis project Ga0224544, IMG submission 179904) | Peat soil microbial communities from Stordalen Mire, Sweden - 717 P1 10-14 | ecosystem: Environmental > Terrestrial > Soil > Wetlands > Peat | place: Sweden: Norrbotten County, Stordalen...
TCCCGGTTTTCGCGAATGTCCTCCAGCAATACGGCACCAGCGCTTCCGGCCAGCAACTACCGACTATGACGCAGGTCACCGTCGATTTCTCACATGCCGTTACCGGCTACTTCTGGGCCTTCATCCTCGGCTTCGGCGGCGCCGGCTACGGGTTCTTTCGCTGGAAGCGATCGGAGTGGGGCCGGCCACAATGGGACGCGCTGCGCCTGAAGATCCCATTCAAGATCGGCGACATCGTCGAGAAGATCTCGATCGCACGCTGGTCGCGCACGCTGTCGTCGCTGACCGGCGCGGGCGTGCCGCTGCTCGAGGCGCTGGACATCACCGGCAAGACCGCCGGCAACGTGGTGGTGCAACGGGCGATGTTTGACGTGATCGCATCAGTCAAAGCTGGCGGCACGATCGCCGAGCCGCTCGCCAAGTCACCCGTGTTCCCGATGATGGTCAGTCACATGGTCGCGGTCGGTGAGTCGACGGGCGAGCTCGACTTCATGCTGAGCAAGATCGCCGACTTCTACGAGGATCGCGTCAACGCTGCGATCAAGGCGCTCACGTCGATCCTCGAGCCGGTGATGATCTGCTTTATCGGCGGCATGGTCGGGTTCATTGTGATCGCGATGTACCTGCCGCTGTTCAAGGTTTACAACCAGATCCAGTAGGGGGGCTCCGTCCTCGCCGCGCTTCGCGCGGCTGCGGGCGTCGCCGGCTCGCTTTCGTAGGTACTTCGCATGGCGCGGTGTGCTCTCGGCGGCGTGTCGGACGCGTTGCGCTGGTCTTTGTCAGCTTGCCACGTGCCAGGTGCCGCCGGCGTGAGTCAGGACCGCGGAGCTCAATGAGTTCGGCCCCTGCATCTTGAAGCCGGGGTCGTTCGTATCTGGGACGTTGACCGCTTCGAACCAGCCGCCGGAGACCGCTTGGAAGTAGTTCAGCGAGTTGGGGAGGTCGTCCACCCGGCCCTGCAGCACCCAGGTCGATCCGGACCAGTGGTATATCTCGGCCTCGGCGCCCGGTGATTCGGTGTTTCCCGTCGCGGTCTCTTTGACGTACCAGTCGGCGCCATCCGCCGTGATGACACCGTTCACGTACAGGTATCCGGTCATCGCCGGCGCTGCGATCAGTTGCGCGGTGGCGAGCGCCGGTTTCACGCTCGCCCCAAACCCGTCAGTCAGTCGCCGCAGCAGCGACAGGGGGATGTCGTAGATGCCGGGATCTGATCCGAGGCTTGCTCCATTGTCGACTTCGACGCTGCGCCAGTTCGTCCCGTCTGCCGCGAACAGTCCGACAACCGGACCGCTATAGCCGGCGCCGCTGCCGATCGCCATGGCCCAACCGTCGGCGCAGGCGAATCTCGTGAACTCGAATACCTGCAACTGCGCGTCGCCGGCTGCCGATTGAAGATCTGAGACATCGCACTGCGGCGAGCGGCCAGGCGGCGCGGCCGGCCGAAACGCCCCGTCCTGATAGGTCTCGTCAAGCAACGTCGTCGGTCCACCGGCGGCGCTGCTGGCGTCCACTTCGGTCGACACACCTCCGCGCGCCGGAACACCGTTCACGACCGTCGTGTCCGAATAGCCGTAGTCGAACGGAACGGCATGCCAGTGACCAGCGACGTCCGACACGATGGCGAGCCAATTCGTGTCTGCTGCGCCGCCGCCCGCCAGAGCGAAATCGGGGTCGTGGGAGCCGGTCAGCGACACGGCAGAGATTCCGCAGCAGCCACCGATCGGCCCGAAGTAGGCGCGCACGACTCCCTGCTCAGTCCATCCGGCTGTGGTCCAGCGATAGATCTGAACCGTGCCGTCTGGATATGGGCTCTGGGTCACGCTGGTGTTCGAGCCGATCGCGGCGTCGGCGCCCTCCAGGACCAACCACACGCCGCCGTCGGCACTGATGACCGGGCTGGTCTGGTACGCACCTGGCGCCTTCAAGCTCACCTCGTGCGCCGCGAACTGCCTAACCAGTGCGCGTGCGCCCGCCGCCTGCTGGGCAGATGCGGTGAATTGGCGAGCCGAACGGTCCAAGACTCCGGCCTCGGTGGGCCGGTTGGCCGAGAGACGGTTCGGGGCAGCTGCCGTGGCGGCTGAGGAGAAACCAACGGCGAAGAACGTCGCCGTTGCTGCCAGCAGCGTGAACAGACGCCAAATACCGGTCCGAGTCACGACAGCAGTACACCACCTCGGAATCGACCACGGCCGCGCGGTGAGCGGTTAGCTCACGTGTTGCTGCCTGCGGTGGCCTCGCCGTCGGGCCTTGCCAGGACGACGCAGCAGCCATCGCGGTCGCGGAGCCAGGACTCCCGGTGGTTGGGACCGCCGTCGCCCTCCGGCGGGTTGCGGTAGGGCGGTGGGACGATCTCGGGCCGGGCTCCTCGACACGTACGCCGAGCAGGCGCTGATAGAAGCCGCTGGCGGCCTCGACGTCATGAGCAGACAGCAGCGGCTGCGCTCGCATCGCCGCTGAGTGTACGCCGGGCGTGGGGGCGTCTAGCATGCGCTGATCGCCAGCGTGCTCAGCAGCGCCACTGGCGCAGGGAGTCGCCCGGCGCCGCTCGAGCGGCTGATTGCGCCCGCGCTGGCTGCCGCGCTGGCCCTGCTGGCGCTCGGGACGGGGGCGAGTGGCACCGACGTGGCCTCGGCTACCTACCGCGTCGAGCTGTTCCGGCGTTTCGGCTTCACGCTGTGGGATTTCGGTTGGTACGCCGGCCATTGGACGCTGGGCTACTCGGTGCTGTTCGGACCGATTGGGGCTGGGCTCGGGATCGCAGCCACCGCCGTTGTCTGCGCGGCAGTCTCGGCCTGGGCGTTCGACTGCCTGGTCGTACCGCGCTACGGACGCGCGGGGCGCTTGGGATCGCTTGCCTTTGCGGCCGGCACCGTAGTGCAGGTGGCGATCGGGCGGGATCCGTTACTGCTCGGGCAGGCTCTCGGACTGTCGGCGCTGGTTGCTCTACAGCGGCGCGGGCGCCGGTGGGGAGCGCTGGCAGCGACACTCGCGCTTGCCTGCTCGCTCGCGAGTCCGCTACCGGGCCTCTTTCTCGCGCTCGCCACATTCGCCTGGCTGGTCGGGGAGCTCCCGGCATGGCGCTGGTCGCTCGCAGCGACCGTCGCTGCGAGCGCCGCTCCGATCGTGGTGCTCGAACTGCTCTTCCCGGGCCAGGGCAGAATGCCGTTCGCGCCGCTCGACCTCTTTGGCACGCTGGTGCCACTCGCCCTCGTCGCGCTGCTGCTCGATCGGCGGGACCGCGTCCTGCGCCTCGGCGTCGGTCTCTACGGCGCCCTGACGATCGCCTCCTTCCTGATTCCCACCGCGCTCGGGGTCAACGTGACGAGGCTCGCGACCAGCGCCGGACTCGGTTTCGTAATCTGCCTACCGACCCGCTCGGTCCGCTCGCGCGTGCTGCTCGTCGCGGCGCTCGTCGTGCTCTTCCTTGGCCAATGGATGCCGGCCCGCGGCCCGCTGCTCGGCTGGCGCAACCCGGCAACGACCGCGGCTTATTTCCGGCCGCTGCTCGGCTATCTCGTGCCGCGCGACCACCCGCTCGCCCGCGTCGAGGTGGTGCCGCTCTCGACGCACTGGGAGGCCGATTACGTAGCGCTCCGGCTGCCGCTGGCGCGCGGCTGGGAGCGCCAGCTCGACACAGCTGACAATCCGATCTTCTATCGGCCGGGACGCCTGACGGCGAGCTCCTACCGGGCCTGGCTCGAGCACAACGGGGTGCGCTACGTGGCCCTGGCCGATGCGCCGCTCGACTATGCAGGAGTCGCCGAGGCGCGCCTCGTAGCGCACGGTGTCGGCGGACTGCGGCTCGTGTGGAGCTCCGCCCACTGGCGCGTCTACGAGCTCGCCGCCGCTGACGGGATCGTTGCCGGCCGCGGCGTCCTCGTCAGCGAGCGCGGATCGACGTTGGTGCTCGACGCCACGCGCCGCGGCAAGCTGCTGGTGCGCGTCCGTTACACGCCGGACTGGCGCGTCGAGTCAGGAAGAGCGTCGCTGCGCGAGAGCACCGGTGGCTGGCTCACGCTCAGCGCTCGGCGAGCCGGGCGGATCGTCCTCCAGATCGACCTCTGACGCCGGTGCCACGGTGATGTCGAGACGGCCTTCGGGCCCGACGCTCAACGAGCGCTCGCCGCGCAGCATCGCGAGCAGCTCGTTGCCGACCAGCTCTCCTCGCCAGCCGCTCAGCGTGCGAACCTCCGGCTGGGCCGCCCGGCGACGCACGCTCGCGACGATCGCTGCGAGGTCGGCGCGCGCCGCGACAAGCTCGTAGGCGAGGCCCGCCTCGAGCACCCGGGCACGCACCAGCGCCTCAGCGAGCGCGATCTGGGGCGCATCCACAGGGGAGCCTGGCTCATGGTTGCGCTCGCCGACGGCGATCGCGGGCCGCCGTGTGCCGTCGGCGATCACGGCCAGTAGGTCGATCCCGCGGCGCCGCAGGCTGCCGGCGTTGACGCCTCGGATCTGTTCCAGCTGCTCGGGCGTCCGCGGTGCGCGCTTGGCGAGCTCGACGATCGCGACGTCGCTCAAGACCACGCCGGCCGGGCGGTCCTGCTGTTCGGCTAGCTGCTCGCGATAGACAACGAGCTCGTAGGCGATCGCCCGCTGGCTTGGCCCGAGCGAGTTGATCCGCGGCAGGCGGGCGAAGAGCTGCTCCGGCTCGCGCGCGTCTGTCGCCGTCTCGAGCGCGCGGCACTCCTCGCACGCCCACTCGAGACGTCCCGACGCGTCGAGACGCCGCTCAAGCGTATCCGCCATCTCGAGCAGGTGGAGGACGTCCTCGCGTGCATATGCGAGCTGTTCGACGTTCAGCGGACGGCGGTCCCAGCGCGTGTAGCTCGCGCTCTTCTGCACGCGCACGCCGAGGAGCTCGCGCAGGAGCGTGTCATACGCCGCCTGCGCGCTGAGGCCGGCGAAACCGGCGGCGACCTGTGTATCGAAGATCGAGCTGACGGCGGTCTGGGCGTAGCGTCGCAGCAGCGCGACGTCCTGGCGCCCGGCGTGTACAACGACGCTCACGCCAGGGTCGGCAAGCACCGAAGCCAGCGGTTCGAGATCGAGCCCGTTCTCTAGTGCGTCGACGACGAGGATGTCGAGGCCGTCGCCGTCGCTGACGACGAGCTGGATCAGGCAGAGCAGCGTCCGGTAGCGCCCCTCTCCGACGAACTCCGTGTCGAGACCGAAGCGACCGGCCGCCTGGGCGCGGGCGGCGAACTGTGCGAGCGGAGCGTCCGTCATTCGACGTGTGCTCCCACGGGCACAGCCGCGAGCCGCAGCCGAAAACGCGCGCCGGGCGGCTCGCCGACAAGCTCGAGCGCGCCGTCCATCCGCTCGGCCAGCTCTCGGCCGATCGCCAGCCCGAGCCCGAAACCCGCCTCGCCGCGGTGGGCACGGCCACGCTGGAAGCGCTCGAAGATCAGCTGTATCTCGTCCCGCGGGACGCCGGGCCCGCCGTCGGCGACCTCGAGCGAGGCGAAGCGCTCGTCGCTCGCGACGGTGACCGTCACGGTCGAATGCGCCGGCGCGATCCGCAAAGCGTTGTCAAGCAGGATCCTGACGATCCGCGCAAGGCCGGCCGGGTCGCCCTCGGTCCAATGCTGCGCTTCCGCGCCTTCCACCACGACCTCGATCGCCCGGTCCAGTGCGCGCAGCTCGAACTCGGCGATCACAGCTCGCGCCAGCTCCCCGAGCTCGACTGCTTCGCTGCGCAGCTCGAGCGAGGCATCGAGGCGGCTCAGATCGAGCAGGTCCGACGCGAGGCTCGACAGACGCCGAGATTGCTCCTTGGCTCGCGCGACGCGTTGGCGTGCGTCCTCGAGATCGACCGGATCGCTCTCGAGGTCATCGGCGAGCAGCTCGAGCATCCCATCGAGCGAGGTGAGTGGCGTCCGCAGCTCGTGCGAGGCGGTCGCGACGAACGCGCGTCGCGCGTCCTCTTGGCGGCGCAGGCGATCGCGCATCTGACCGAAGGCTCCGGCCAGCTCGCCAATCTCATCGCGTGCGACGTCGTTTGACAGGGCGAGATCGGTGAGGCTGCCATCGTCCAGTCCGCTGGTTGCGTCGCGCAGCAGCCGCAGGCGGCGAACGAGGCGCGAAGAGAGGACCACCCCCAGCAGCAGGGCGACGGCGAGGCCGGCTGCGGCGGCCTCGAGGAACGCGACGCTGACCACGTCCGTGGCGCTCTCGACGTAGTCGAGGTGTGTCACGACCTCGAGCAACAGCCGGTGATGGTGGTCGTTGTATGCCGCGCCGACCACGAGCAGATCGCCGCGAATGAGCTCGGGCGGCTGCGCCCGATTGGTACCGGCCTTGGCCGCGCGTCGCGCGAGCGCTCGGGCCAAAGCGAGCGACGCCGCCGGCTCCGTGTCATAGACGCGACGATCGACGCTTCTCGTCCAGATGATCACGCGCCCGTGCAAGAGTCGCGCGTGTTCGGCAAGCGCCTGCTGCGGGATCACGCCCTTGACGGGCAGGATGCTTCCGAACCCGGACTTCGCCACCTCAACAGCCGTCTGCGCTCGGCTTATCGCGTCGCTACGAAGGCGCGACTTGAGCGGCGGCAGCAGGGCGAGCGCCGCGACGCTCAGAGTCACGACGCTCGTCAGCGCCAGTGCCCCGAGCAGGCGTGGGCGCAGGCCGAAGCCGATGCGGATGCTCGGCTTGCTATGCCTCGGCAAAACGGTAGCCAGCACCGCGAACCGTGAGGATCAGGCACGGCGTTTCCGGGGTCAACTCGAGCTTCTCTCGTAGATGGCGGATATGCACGTCGATTGCGCGCGGATCGCGAAACGCGGAGTCGCCCCAGATCGTGCGCAGGAGCTCCTGGCGGTTGAACAGGTGGCCGGGCTCCGACATCAGGCAGGCGAGCAGCTCGAACTCGGAAAAGGTCAGGCGCACGGTCTCGCGACGCACTCGCACCTCGCGCCGCACCCGGTCGAGCGTGACCCCAGCGACCTCGAGCACCTCCCGGCCGAGGCTGCGCGGACCCGAGCGGCGCAGCACCGCACGAATCCGGCTCCGCAGCTCCGCGAGGCCGAACTGCTTTGTCACATAGTCATCGGCTCCAGCCTCGAGTCCTTGAACCGCGTCGGCCTCGCTTTCGAGCGCCGTCAGCATTATGATCGGCACCACGTTGCGGTGCGCGCGCAGTGTGCGGCAGACCTCGTAGCCGTTTGGGCCCGGGCCAAGTGCGACGTCCAGCAGGACCACGTCGAACGGCTCGGCTGAGGCGCGCTCTATTGCGCTGTTGCCGTCGGCGACCGCGGTCACCGTGTGGCCCTCGCGCGTGAACGAGCGCGTCAGCGTGTCACGCAGCGACGTCTCGTCGTCAACGACGAGAATCGAGAGCGTGGGCGCGCCGCGTGGCTGCACGACCGTGACGGTAGCGCCTCGGTAGGAAGTAGAGGATGTCGGGCCGCGCGAGGCCGATCTTGCGCGACACGTCGACGCCGTGTGCGCGCACCCAGGCGGCGCCTGGGGAGCAGCGCGGCAGCTCGAGCTTGTTCCCGGGGGCGCAGGGACCGCCGATGTAGGCGAACCGTACCGAGCCGCTTCGGACGAGAGCCGCAAGCTTCGCCACCGGCAGCAGCTCGTGCTGGTTATAGGAGGTCAGCGAGAGGATCGGCTGGAGATCGCGAATGATTATGCCCCCGACTGAGCTCGGGTCGGCGACGACGAACTCGTAGCGCGCACCATCGCGGTGGGCACCGATGTAGTTGCTGATTGCGTCCACTTCGCTGGTGGCGATGACACCAGTGTTGCCGCTGTCGTACTCGTGTGCCGCCACCAAACCGACCGCGACGCGCAGCGGCAGCGCGACGGCTGCGATCGCAAGCGCGCCACCGATCAGCCACGACCGGTATGGAAGACGGCGCAGCAGGGTCGCGGCGATCACGCCAAGCGCGGCCAGCACCGTGAGCACGGCGGCCGGAGCCGACGCTCCCGCCAGCCAGACCGCGTAGATCGCGAAGGCGGTGGCGGCGAGCGCCGGCAGGAGCCTCCGGTAGCGCCGGTTCGTCAGCGCCCAGGCGAGGCCGATGCCGGCGCTTACCGCAACCGCCGGTGTGAAGGCCTCCGCATAGCGCGGGTGCAGCCGGGCCATCGCGCTGAACAGCGCGAAACCGGTCAGCAGCCAGGCGAGGACCGCTGCGCCAAAGGCTCTCCGCGCACGCTGGTCGGGCGCCCGTGCTCGAATCACCTCTTCGATCAGCGCCGGAATTCCGAGCAGCAGCGATGCGAGCAGGATGAAGCCGATCCGCAGGCCCGACAGAGGATCGTCGTGCTCGAACAGCCGCCACGGCGAGGGGGCGGCGATCGCGACCTGCGCCCGGGCCGCCTCGCTGTTGTTGGCGGCCTTCAGTACTGTCGCGCCCTGCGCGCTTAACAGCGTCTGGGTCGAGGCCCCGAACAGTCGGTCGTAGCCGTTGTATACAAAGGTCGCGTTCCATGCCGATCCGTTGGTGGAGCCAATGGCGTAAGGCCGATCGGACGCCGGAAAGAACAACGTCGCGGTCAGCCATGACAGCGCGACCACGACGAACACAGCGGCGCTGATCAGAGTCCTTCGCAGCCTGCGCTCGCCGAAGGCGAACCACGCGAGTAGAGCCAGCGCCGGCAGGCAGACGAGCCCCTGGAAGACCTTCACGTTGAACGCCAGTCCCATCGCTGCCGCCGCCGAATAGCACCACCGCTCGCGATCGGTCTCGGCGAAGCGCACGAGCAGCCAGAGAGCGGCGACGTTGAGGAACATCGCGACGCTGTCCATCGTGTCGCTGCGTGAGCTGAGGACCGCGATCGGCAGGATCGCGAGCATCAGCCCGCTTGCCAGACCGGGCAGCCGGCCGAGCATCCGCCGAACGGCGTCGTAGAGGACCGGGACGGCACAGGTGCCGGCCAGCGCGGGGGGCAGCTTCAGCGCGACCGAGTTGAAGTGAAACAGCTGTGTCGAGAGGACCTGCAGCCAGGTATCGAGCGGGGGCTTGTCGATCGCGATCGTGCCGCCAGGCTCGTAGGCGCCGAAGAAGAAATTGTGCGCCGACAAGCTCATGCTGCGGACCGCAGCGTCGTAGAACGGGTCATCCGGCACCGCGTGCAGCGACCACAGCCGCAGCGCGGCGGCGAGCAGCGTGATCAGCCCGATCGCCGCCAGCTCGAGCGACCGGCCCTCGTGCGGCGCGAGCCTGACGCGTTGAGCTTTCTGCGGGGCCGCCACGAGCGGCGCAATCATCGCGCAAGAAGCTGTCGCGATGCTCCGCGTGTGGGGCTGGCGAGCGCCGGATCGACCGCTACGCTTCGCCGCGCGATGGCCGATTCAACGATCGACGAGCAGGCGGCGCCGGATCCGTGCACCGCGTGCCGCGGCAGCGGCAGCGTGGTGTCCAATATCGGCGGCACTGCTCACACCGTCACGTGCCCCTGGTGCGATGGCGGCGGCCTCTATCTACGCGGCCATGACGCGCAGTCCCGCTGGCGCGAGGCGGACGACTCAAAACCCGTCTGAGTGCCCCTGCACGCGCTCGTGGGAGCCATTGGCCGCGGCCTCTATCGCCGCGGTCATGTCGTGCAGTCACCGTAACGCGACGTAGACGACTCGAAACGTGTCCGAGCGCCCCTGCACGCCCTCCTGCGAGCCGTCGATTCGGCGATTTTACGCTCAAGTCCTCCCCCATCGTGCCGATACGTTCGTCAGGAAGGCCAGCCCAGCAGCATTGGCGGATTGGCGCTGGCGCCGCATATAACACTGGATCCTAGGAGGATCAATGCTGCAAAAGCTGCGCCAGCGCGCACAAGACGAGCGAGGGTTCACCCTCATTGAGCTGCTCGTCGTGATTCTGATCATCGGCATTCTTGCCGCGATCGCGATTCCGTCGTTCCTCAGTCAGACAACGAAGGCCTATGACGCGTCAGCGAAGGAGCTTGCGCGTACTGCTGAGACGACGGCTCTCACGATTGGTACTGACCAAGGAAACAGCTACACCGCCGCTGACCTCAACCAGACACAGCTGAACGTGTACGAGTCGACGATTCAGACGGCCGCCGGTGGCAACAACGCGTTCATCGTCAGCGCTGCTCCGGGGGGCACCCCGCCCAGCGCGTCGTTCTACGTCGTCGCTCAGGCGGCGAGCACTAACGACCAGTTCGAGATTGAGAAGGCCTCGAACGGTGTGATCTATCGCTTCTGCGCGGTACCGACGACTGCCGGTGGCACCACGTATCCGAGCGGTTGGCCGATTACCTCAGGTACTGCTACGACAAACTCGGCTTACACCGGCACGAGCGGTGGCTGCGTCAACGGCAGCTGGTAAGCCTACCGACGCAAAAACGCAGTAACTGTAATAAGGCGAACGGGAATGGGGCAGCATAGGTATGCTGCCCCATTCGCGTCACTGACACGACTTCAGGAGACGGACTGATGTCACGCTATTTGCGCGAGCGTACACGAGACGAGCAGGGATTTACGCTCATAGAGCTGCTCGTCGTAATCTTGATCATCGGCATTCTTGCCGCGATCGCGATCCCGTCCTTCCTCAGCCAGACGACCAAGGCTTACGACGCGTCCGCGAAGGAGCTCGCCAGGACCGCCGAGACGACGGCCCTCACGATCGGCCTCGACTTTGCCGGTAACTACTCTAATGTCAGTCAGGCGACGCTGAACTCCTACGAGGTCACGATCCAGACGGCCGCCGGCGCCAACAACGCGTTCATCGTCAGTGCCGGTCCCGGTACTTCGACCAGCTCGTTCTACGTCGTCGCCGAGTCGGCGGCCTCGCCCAACATGGAGTACGAGGTAGAGCGGACGGCTACGGGAACCTCTTACCGCTTCTGTGCGCCACTCGGCACGCCCTCTTTCCCGTACACCAACGGCAGCCAGACGGCGAACACCGCTTATACGCAGACGAAGGCCGGCTGCGTCAACGGTAGCTGGTAGGAGTTGCTGGCGTCGTGAACGCGCGCAACCCGGGGTCAGGCGACGCGACGGTCTCGGGGACCTACTTCGACTGGAGCAACCTTCGTGTACGACGCCGCTGAATACGTGCTCATGGCGACGCTTCTCGGGGCGGTTGCCGGCTCCTTCCTCAACGTCGTCGTCTACCGCGTGCCGCGGCACGAGTCGCTCGTGTCGCCGCCATCGCATTGCACTACGTGCGGCACCTCGGTCAAGCCCTACGACAACGTCCCGATGCTGTCGTGGCTGATGCTGCGCGGTCACTGCCGTGCGTGCCGCACGGCCATCTCACCGCGCTATCCGCTCGTCGAGGCCGCCACGGCGCTTCTCTGCGTCGGCGTGGTGCTGGAACGCCACTCGCTGAACGGCGTGGTCCTTGGCCTCCTGCTGGTGCTCGTGCTCGTGCCGGTTGCGCTGATCGACTTCGACTACCACGTCATCCCGAACCGCATAACTGCACCGGCAGCGGTGCTCGCAGTGGTTCTGGGATCGGTGCTCGACTGGCCTGGCGAGCCCGAGCGGCTGATCGCGGGCGCCGCTGCCGGCGGGTTCTTCTTGCTGGCGGCATTGTGTTACCCGCGCGGAATGGGAATGGGCGATGTCAAGCTCGCAGGGTTGCTCGGTCTGCTGCTCGGTCGCTCCGTCGCTCCGGCGATCTTCATGGCTCTGATCGCCGGGGTGCTCGTCGGTGTAGTGATGATCGCGCGGGCGAGCCCGGACAAGCGCCGGCAGACCGGCTTTCCCTTCGGCCCGTTCCTCGCCATTGGGGGACTCGTCGGGCTTTACGCCGGCAACGCGCTCGTCGCGGCCTACCTGCAGCATCTCTCCTGACGCGCACCGAAGGCCCCTCCGCTGAGCCCACGGCGGCGCGCAAACAGTCGTAGCTAGGCCGATCTGCCGCGCCCGCCAGCCGGTCGAAGCTGGTGATGAATTTCCCCTGTTGGCTGTGTAGTCGACGGTAAGGTCCTAACCGTTGGGTGTCACGGACGATTTGGAGGAATGCGGTGCACGCTACGTCGAAGCAAGCCCTGAGCAGTGAGCGCGGGTTCACGCTGACCGAGTTGCTCGTCGTGATCATGATCATCGGTGTTCTTGCCGCGATCGCGATTCCGTCATTCCTCAACGAGTCGAGGAAGGCATACGACGCATCGGCCAAGGAGCTCGCACGAACCGCCGAGACGACCGCGGACGCTATCGGCACCGATGCCGGTGGCAGCTTCGCCAAGGTGAGCGTTGCGACGCTCAACAGCAACGAGACCACGATCCAGACCTCGAGCGCCGGCGGCAACGCCTGGGTGTCCGACGCGGCTGGCGACACGTCGAGCTTCTACGTCGTTGCGCAGGCCAACAGCACGAGCGACTGGTTCGAGGTCGAGCGGGACGGTGGCGCGGTCTACCGCTTCTGCGGTCCGTCGACGGGTTCTGGTGCTGTGGCCTGGCCGACGAGCATGACGCAGACGACTCCGGTGTACTCGGGGCCGGCAGCCGGCGGCTGCGCTAACGGCAGCTGGTAGCGCGCGGAGCAGCGAGCGCGGCCGCAGCGCCAAGTCGTGCCGGGGGCGAACGGGCCATCGCAGGCGCGCTCGCGTCGCCCTGACCGCCGGGATAGCGAACTTGCAGCGTTAAGGTCGGGCGGCGATTGGTCGATCCATGCATTACGGGCGCCGATGCGTGGATGTCCGTGCCCGTCCAATGTTCGAGCGCCTGCGACAGCCAGTTACCTTCAAGCTTCCCCGCCGCGGCGCCGAGCCCGGCGGTGATGAGACCGCGCGCTCGAGCGCGGTGTTTGAGGAGGGCGATCTCGTTGAGGCGGGTGCCGCCGAGTCTCAGGGCACTGGCTCTGGAGCAGTTGCCGAGCTCGAGGCCGACGCACGCCGTACCGATCGACATGCGGCGCGCTTTAGGAGCCGGCGCCGCCCGAGCCGAAATGCGACGCTGGTCGGACTCGCGATCGAGCCGGGTCTGCTCGTCGCGGCCAAGTCACGAGTGAACGGCCACGTCGTCGTCGAGCGCGCAGCGTTCGCGCCGATCGGAATGGACGTCGTGCGCGACGGCGAGGTCAACGACGTGCCGGCTCTCGTCGACGCGCTCTCCGATCTCTTCAAGTCCGGCAAGCTCGAGCGTCGCGTCCGGATCGGCATTGCAAACCAGCGGATCATGATGCGCCGGATCGAGCTGCCGCCGCTCACCGACGCGACCGAGATCCGACAGGCGGTGCTCTTTCAGGCACAGGACGAGATCCCGATGCCGCTCGACAGCGTAATCCTTGACTACCACTCGCTCGGAGTCGACGAGGGGCCGTCGGGCCCGCGACTGCATGTGCTGCTCGTAGCTGCGCGTCGCGACATGGTCGAGCGCGTGCTCCAGGCTGCCAGGCTAGCCGGCCTGCACCCCGAAGGCGTTGACCTTGCAGCCTTCGGAATGATCCGCGCGTTGCGGCCGTCCGACGCTGGCGCCAACGAGCAGATCCTCTATCTCTCGATCGGCGGCCTCACCAATCTAGCCATCAGCCGCGGGTCGGAATGCGACTTTACGCGCGTCATTCCTTGGGGAGCGGAGCAGATCGCCGGGGATGTCGCGTCGCGCTGCGGCATCGCGCTGGACGATGCACGGCAACTGCTCGTGCAGAACGCCGGCCAGCTGGCTGCGGCGCACCTTTCGACGCAACCGCTCGTGAGCATTCCACTGGTCGAGCAGCCGGATCTTACGGGGACGAGTGTTGGCGCGATGCCGCCGTCTTCGCCGGCGCCCCTGCCGGGAACGTCGCTGAATCCGAGCGATCCGATGTCTGGTCAGCCTGTGTCGAGCGTCGATACCGGCCAGGTGGTTGGCACGGCGCTCAGTGACGGTATCCGCCGGATCGCATCCGAGGTGCGTCACTCGCTGGACTTCTATCTCGCTGGTCGCACGGACAGTCCGGTCACGCGCGCGATGCTCTGCGGGCCTGCGCTCGAGATCCCGGGCTTCGCCGACGCTCTCTCGCGCGAGCTCGGGATAACCGTGCTTCGCGGCGAAGTCGCGCTCGCGTCTCCGACTGCCGCCGGAGCTGTCCCGCTGAGCATTCTGCCGGTTGCAGCCGGTCTCTCCGTGGCGGATGGCCCGGCATGAAGGCGATCAACCTCATTCCCCGGGAGCAGCGCCGCGGCGCCGGTGGCATCGCCGGCCGCACCGGCGGGGTCGCCTACGTGGTGCTGGCGGGGCTCGTCGCGCTGGTCGTCGTCGGAGTCGTCTATGCGGTGACGGTGCATGACGTCGCGAAGCGGAAATCGACCCTTGCAGAGGTAACGCAAGAAGCCGCCGCCGTGAAGGTGCAGATCGCGGCGCTCCAGCCCTACGTCTTGTTCCAGACGCTCAGCCAAGCGCGGATTCAGAGCGTTGCGTCGCTGGCAGCTGAGCGCTTCGACTGGCCACGGGCGATGACACAGGTCGCTTTGGCGCTGCCTTCTAACGTCACGCTCAGCTCCCTCGCGGGATCGGCCGCCGGCGGCAATGCTCTTGGCGGCGCAGTCTCCGGCTCGACTGCAGCGAGTGGCTTGACTGCCGGCGCCAGTGCCAGCAGCACCACTGCCGCGGTTCCGGCGGGCGTCACTGTGAATGCGCCAACGCTCAGCTTGTCGGCGTGCGCGGAGGGGTCACCGTCGGTGGGGCAGGACACGGTCGCTACCGTGCTCACCCGCTTCCGTGCTCTCCAGGACGTCTCGAGCGCGACGGTCGCGGCCTACACCGATAGTGGCTGCCATGGCGTGACCTTCAACCTCACCGTCGCCTACGACAACGGCTACGGCATTCCCACGGTGGGACTCGACGCCGCGCCGAACACGACGGTGGGTGGCTGACATGGGCGCTCGTGAGCGGCTCATCGCCTGCGTCGTCGTCGCACTCGTGGCAGTGGCTGCCGTCTGGATCGTGGTCGTGTCCCCGGAGCGCAGCAAGTCCAGCAACCTCGCATCCGAAATCGCCACCGCTCGCAGCACGGTGTCGTCTGAGCAGGGACAACTCGTCGGCGATGAGCAGGCACGCTCGAAGTACGTCGGCGCGCTCCACGCTGTGAAGCTGCTCGAGACCGCGGTTCCATTGGACGACGAGGTTCCGCAACTCATCCGCCTGATCAATCGCCTCGAACTGGGTCACAAGATCACCTGGACCACGACGTCGCTCTCCAGCGGTTCGGGCGGCGCGGGCGGCCTCACCAGCGTCGACTGGAGCTTCAGCTTCTCTTCGAGCTACGCCAACCTGCAGAGCTTCCTCACCGCGATTGACGCGCTCACGGTGACCGATGGCACCAATGTCATGACCAAGGGCCGGCTGTTCACGGTGAACTCGATCGGGCTCACGCCCGCGGCTGGGGGAGTGCAGGCGAGCGTCAACATGACCGTCTACCAGCAACCGACAGGCGTGCAACCGACGAGCACGTCAGGCAGCGCGACAACGACGACGGCGGCGCCATGAACTTCCTACCCATGAACTTCCTCCGGTCATTGGCAGCGGATCTCCGGGAGCGGCAGGTACTGCCGGCCGTGGTGCTGCTCGCGCTGCTCGCGATCGCCATACCGGTGTACGCGACGATCGCGCTCTCGAAGAGCCCCGCGCTCGTGACGGTCAACCCCCCGGCCGTTGACGCTTCGCCGCCCCACGGCGCACCTCCGCCGGGTCAGGCGCTGTCGGTCGTGGAGACCGCTCGATCGCAGCACTACACGATTTATAAGGGTCAGGAGCCCAACCCATTCCGAGCGGCCGGGAGCGGCTCCGCGGCGCAGTCTTCGAAGACGCCGTCGAGCGCGTCGAAGTCGACGCCGGTCATCACGCCGACCAAGACGACGACGCCGTCCAAGAGGACCACGAGCAAGCCGACTATCAGACCGAAGTCGACGGCCCCCAAGAGCGAGTCCGCGCCCACGAAGTTGGCCGACGACGCGGCTTACACGATCGACGGCATGAGCACCTACGGCAGCGAGACGGACACGCTCGACGATATCCAGCGTCTCACACCGCTCCCCGCGAACGTTGACGGCGAGATCGTCTACCTCGGCGTGTCGCATCACGGCAAGACGGCAGTCTTCCTGCTGACCGGCGCGGTGGCGGCGAAGCTGACAGCGGCGTCCTCTGCCACGTGCCTGCCGAGCTCGAGCGACTGCCAGGTGATCGAGCTTGAACCGGGTCAGCAGCTCCAGTTGAAGCCGACGAGCGGCAGCGGCTCCCTCGCAACGTTTACCTTCAAGTTGAGCTCGATCCAGGCTACGACCTACGGATCGTCGGCGGCGGCAAAGAGCGCCCGGACGAGCGCATCGGCTGCCGGACAGCAGATCGTCTCCCAGTCGACCTCGACGGCTCTCGCGAGCTTCTTCTACGACGCCGGAACCGGCGCACTGCTCTACGAGCCCGCGGCCTCGCTCGGCACCACCGGAATGAGCGGCGCGACCGGCGCCACCGGCTAAGCAGACTCGCCGCGCACGGCTGATCCTGCGAGAGCGTAGGCAGGCTCCGTAAGCTTCGCGTCCAATGGGCGCGTTGCACATGATCACGGCGGGTGAATCACACGGCCCGGGGCTGACTTGTGTCGTCGAGGGCCTGCCGGCGGGATTGCCGCTGGACCGCGAGTCGATCAATCGTGATATGGCGCGACGCCAGCTTGGTCACGGCCGCGGCGGGCGGATGAAGATCGAGCGCGACAGCGCCGAGACAACCGGCGGCGTGCGTCACGGGCGTACGCTCGGTGGGCCGGTTGCGCTATGGGTGGCCAACCGCGACTACGCCAACTGGGAGGAGCGGATGAGCCCGTGGCCGGTCGACGGCGTCGTCGAGGAGGTGCACCTGCCGCGGCCCGGACACGCCGACCTGGCCGGCGTCTGGAAGTACGGCTTCAGCGACGTGCGCAACGTACTGGAGCGCGCGAGCGCCCGTGAGACGGCGGCTCGGGTCGCTGGCGGTGCGCTCTGCAAGGAGTTCCTCAGGGCGCTCGGCGTGGAGGTTGTATCGCACGTTGTGCAGATCGGCGAGGTCAACGCGCCGAGCGCTGCGCGACCGCTCAGCCTGGCCAGTTTCGCGGCGGTCGACGAGTCTCCCGTGCGCTGCCTCGATGCCGATGCCTCGCGCGCGATGGTCGAGCACATCGACGCGCAGCGTAAGGCGAACGAGTCACTCGGCGGCGTCTTCGAGGTGCTCGCATTCGGGCTTGTCCCCGGACTCGGCTCGCACGTCTCCTTTGAGGAGCGGCTCGACGGACGCCTCGCCGGCGCGATCTGCTCGATCCAGGCTGTTAAGGGCTTCGAGCTCGGCGACGCCATCGCGATCGCTGCGAAGCCCGGGTCGCAGGCCCACGACGAGATCTTCCATTCAACCGAGCGCGGGTTCTACCGCGAGACGAACCGGGCCGGCGGGATCGAGGGTGGCATGACCAACGGTGAGGTGCTGGTCGTTCGCGGCGTGATGAAGCCACTACCGACGCTGACCAAACCGCTGCGCTCTGTTGACATCGCGACGCTTGAGCCTGCCGAAGCGCTCCGCGAGCGCACCGATTCGTGCACCGTGCCGGCAGCCGGGGTTATCGGTGAGGCGATGGTCGCCTACGTACTCGCCGGCTCATATCGCGAGAAGTTCGGTGGCGATCACATCGACGACGTGCATGCGGCGGTGCGCGTCTACTGCGAGCGGATCGGGTGGCGAGCAAGCTGAGCACGCGTGGTGGAGCGGTGGTGATCGTCGGCTTCATGGGGGCCGGCAAGACATCGGCGGCGCGGGCACTCGCGAGCGCCCGCGGGCGCGCCGCGATCGATAGCGACCGGCTGATCGAACAGCGCGTTGGCCGCACTGTTGCCGACTTCTTCGAACGCGACGGCGAGGCCGCCTTCCGCGCGGTCGAGGAGCAGGTCGTGTGCGAGTTGCTCGACGCCGCCGAAGGGGACGACGTCATCTCGCTGGGCGGCGGCGCCGTCACCTCGAAACGGGTGCGTCGCTCCCTGCGGCGCCACGTCGTCGTCTGGCTCGACGTCGATCCGGCAGTCGCCTGGCGGCGCAGTGGCGGCGGCAAGCGGCCACTGTCACGAGAGCGCAGAGCGTTCCACGCGCTCCACAGCGAGCGCCTGCCGATCTACGAATCGGTTGCCGATGCGATCGTGCCTGCCACCTCGCGCCAGACGCTTGCAATCGCCTACCCGGCGCTCGCAACGCTGCGCGACGCGCCAGCCGGTACGCGCATGTTATGGGCGGTGAGCGCCTCCGGGGACTACCCCGTGTGGGTCGGCCGCGGGCTCGTTGGCGCGGGCATCTGGCCGGTCGAGCGCCCGCCCTCGCGGCGCTTTCTCGTCAGTGATGAAAACGTTGCGGCGCGTTGGGCGGCGCGACTCGGCGAGCTCGACGGGCAGCTCGCGATTCGCCCCGGCGAGGCGAGCAAGACGCTGGCGAGCGCGACTGCGATCTGGCAGGCGATGGTCGCTGAGCGGATCACGCGCAGCGATCATGTCGTCGCGCTCGGCGGTGGTGTCGTCGGCGATCTGGCCGGCTTCTGCGCCGCCACCTACCAGCGCGGCATCCCGGTCGTGCAGGTGCCGACGACGCTCGTAGCGCAGGTCGACTCAGCCTACGGGGGCAAGACCGGCGTCGACCTACTGGAGGCCAAGAACTACGTCGGTGCGTTCCACCAGCCGGCCGGTGTCCTGGTCGATCCGGGGACGCTCGACACGCTGCCGGCGCCAGAGCTCAGCGCCGGCTACGCCGAGGTGTTGAAGACGGCCTTGATCGCCGGCGGGACGCTCTGGGAGCGCGTCGCAGCCGATGCCCCGATCGACGAGCAGTTGATCCTCGACTGCATTCGCTGCAAGCTCGCGGTTGTCGCGGCGGACGAGCGTGACGGCGGTGTGCGGCAGGTGCTCAACCTCGGCCATACGGTCGGGCATGCGATCGAGGTTGCCGCGGGCTACGGACGCTACCGCCACGGCGAGGCCGTGGCCCTCGGGCTGCTCGTCGCCCTGCGGCTCTCAGGCCAGGAGGAGCTGCGCGGACGCGTCGCTCGCCTGCTCGACGCCCATGGCCTGCCGACGCACGCAAGCGGCCTCGATATCGAAGCCGTACTCGCGGCGACGCAGCTCGACAAGAAGCGCGGTCCCGGAGGAGTCCCGATGGTGCTCGTCGATGAGCCGGGACGCGTGCGTCACGGCGCGGCGGTCGAGGATCGGGACCTCGAGCAGGCTGTGCTGGAGGTCGTGGCGTGAGCGGCGCTTCTCGGATGGTGTACCGGTGAGCCCCCCGCGAAACCGCGTCGCGGTGATGCACGGCGTGAACCTCGACATGCTCGGTCGCCGCGACCCGGCGCATTACGGCAAGCTCACGCTGATCGAGCTCGAACGCCAGATTGTTGGCTTCGCGCGCGAGCTCGAGCTCGAGGTCCACTGCTTCCAGACAAACTCCGAGAGCGAGTTTATCGAGCATCTGCACGGGATAACGGGGTCGGCCGACGGCCTGCTGCTGAACCCCGGAGCGTGGACCCACTACGCGTGGTCGATCCACGATGCGCTCGAGATCGCGGCGCTGCCGGCGGTCGAGGTGCACCTGTCGAGCGTCGACTCTCGCGAGGAGTGGCGACGCGTGTCCGTTGTTCGCGACCTCTGCATCGCAACGGTCAGCGGTCAGGGCGTCGAGGGCTACCGCGAGGCGCTTGTGCGGCTGAGCAAGGCGCTCGACGGATGACCAGCGTCCGCGTCGAACGGCTCCGCGAGCTGCTGATCGAGCGCGACCTCGACGCGCTGATCGTGAACGGCGCAGCGAACCTCCGCTACCTCAGTGGCTTCACCGGCTCGAGCGGCATCGCACTGGTGGCGCTCGACGGACAGCCGCGCTTTTTCACCGACTTCCGCTACAAGGAGCAATCGGCAGTGGAGCTGGACGGCGCGTTCACGTGCGAGATCCTCGACGGCGAGCTGCTCAACGGGCTTGCCGCTGCGTTAGCGCCGGAACGCATCGGCTTCGACGATGCGACGACGAGCGTCGCGGGGCGCGCGCGCCTCGAGGAGCACGCACCGCCGCGCACCGAGCTCGTCGCGGCAGGCGGGTTGATCGAGCAGCTGCGCGCCGTCAAGGACGCCGAGGAGATCGAGCGGATTGCGGCGGCGGCGGCGCTGGTGGACGGTATCTACGAGTGGTTGGTGCAGCGGGGATTCGCCGGGCGCAGGGAGCGCGAGGTCGCGGTCGAGGTCGAACACGAGATGCGGATGCGCGGCTCGAGCCGCCCGAGCTTCGATTCGATCGTTGCTGGCGGTCTGCGCGGGGCCCTGCCGCACGCGCAGGTGACCGATTCACCGATCGTGATGGGCACGCTCGTGACCGTGGACATCGGCGCCGTCCTCGACGGCTACTGCTCGGACTGCACGAGAACGTTCGCCGTCGGTGAGCCGACCGCGCAGGCGCGCGAGATCTACGAGCTGGTGCTGGCCGCGCAGATCGCCGGGCTGGAGGCGCTCGCGCCGGGAGTCAGCGGTGTCGCCGTGGATGCGAAGGCCCGCGCTGTGATCGAGGACGCCGGCTACGGCGAGTGTTTCGGCCATGGGCTGGGCCACGGCGTAGGCCTCGAGATCCACGAGCCGCCGCGCTTGTCGCGCCACGCGAGTGACGAGCCGCTGCGAGCGGGCAACGTCGTCACGGTGGAGCCGGGGATCTACCTGCCGGGGACGCTCGGCGTGCGGATCGAGGATCTCGTGGTGCTCACCGAAGACGGTGCCACGCGACTCAGCCACTTCACCAAAGAGCTGCTAGTCGTCGACTGAGCCACCGGGTCGAGCGAAAGCTCAGCTGGCGGCCTGCGGTAGACGACGAAGGCGATCGCAGCGAGCGCGCAGACCGAGGGGATGAGGAACGACAGCGCAATCTGGTCGGCGCTCAGATGCAGTGGCCCGTACTCGAAGATCGCCCACGTCGCGGCGCTCACCGCGGCGGCGCCGATCGGCGCGCGCCCGCGCACCAGTGTCTCCCAGCTCAGAAGCGCGATGGCGAAGGGCAGCGGGTAGTA
>Ga0224544_1000009_pt1 | contig 20893 bp, 17 predicted proteins | sample 714P11014metaG_FD_179904 | JGI IMG/M metagenome (GOLD analysis project Ga0224544, IMG submission 179904) | Peat soil microbial communities from Stordalen Mire, Sweden - 717 P1 10-14 | ecosystem: Environmental > Terrestrial > Soil > Wetlands > Peat | place: Sweden: Norrbotten County, Stordalen...
CCGTCGTCTCGCTGCAGGTCATCTTCTTTCTCTCGCCACCGCTGCCGTTGACCGACATCTTCAACTACCTCAACTACGGTCGGATGGAGATCCTCTACCACCTCAATCCGTACACGACGATCCCGGCGCTGGAACCCCACAACGACCCGGTCTTCGCGCTCAGCAACTGGCACGGGCTCGAGAGCCCGTACGGGCCGCTGCTGACACTGATCTCGATGGCGGTCGTGCCGCTGGGCATCGCCGGCTCATACTGGATCCTGAAGGCCGCACTGCTGCTGACGAGCCTCGGCAGCGTCTGGCTGGTCTGGGCGTCGGCCGGCCTGCTCGGGCGGCACCGCCTCGGTGCGGCGCTGTTCGTCGGCCTGAACCCGATCGTGCTCGTCTGGGGGCTCGGCGCCGACCACAGCGACTTCCTGATGATCTTCCTGGTCACGCTGGGGATGTACCTGCTGATCCAGGCACGCGTGCGTCGTATCCGCGCAGGACCCACGGCGCCGGCAGCTGCGGGTGCTGGCACCGCCGCCAGACTGCGGGGCGCCTGGCGGCGCGTCCTCTCGTGGATCGACGGCGCGCCCCGCCCGCTCGGCGCGGGCGAACCGGGCTGGTGGTGGGAGGTGAGCGGCGGCATCTTCCTGGTCGGCGCAGTCGCGATCAAGGCGTCCGCCGTGATTCTGATCCCGGTCGTGCTGGCGGGCAGCGCCCGAAGGCTGCGGCTCGCCACGGGGGTCTTGATCGGTGCCGCGGGCCTTGGCGCAGCGTCGATCGCCGCCTTCGGTCTGAACGTGCCAGACCTGAGCCAGCAGGATGCGCTCGTCGTGCCGGGCAGCGTTCCCAACATCGTCGGCTACATCGTCGGAGACGGCGGCGCGTCGCCGGGCGTCCGCGCAGCGTTCACGATCGTGCTGGCCGTGGCCGTCGTGCTGTGCACGATCTGGGCCTGGCGCAGCCACGACTGGATGCTGCCGTGCGGCTGTGCGACTCTCGCGCTGCTCTTGACGTTGAGCTGGGAGTTTCCCTGGTATCTGATCTGGCTGCTTCCGTTCGCTGCGCTAGCGCGCGGGCGGCGCATCAGGATCGCAGTGATCGTCCTCGGCGTCTACATGTTCCTCCTGGCGATGCCGTACGCGACCACCGTGGAGCGCGACATCGGCCTGCACCCGAACACGACGATCGTCGGGCGCACGAATCAACGCTTCCTCCACGCGCTGCTGTTCTGAGCACGCAGCGCGAGTAGCAGCGTGGGCTGGACGAGGACGACGGCCCGAAGGGCCGTCCCCGCAGTCTCCGCCGTCAGTGCTCCGCTACGTAGCCGCCATCGGGCTCGATCGGCAGTCCCGCGTCGACCCAGGCTTGGATCCCGCCGGCCATCGTGTACGCGTCGAAGCCGGCCGATCGGAACGCGCTTGCCGCCATCGCCGAGCGGACTCCAAGGCGGCAGTGGAAGACAACGGGCGCAGCGCGGTCGATCTGATCCGCCTGGGAGGGGAGCCGCTCCAACTCGATGTGGCGCGTGCCAGGGATGTAGCCGGCGTCGCGCTCGTAGGGCTCACGAACATCGATGAACGTGGCGCCGTCGACAGCGAGCTGGTTGGCCCGCTCGGGGCTGACCTCGATCTGCGGGTTCTCGAATGCGCTCACAACCTCAGCAGAATACGCATCGACAACCCCGAGGCCGACGGCAGCTACCTTACGGATCGAGGATGCCACCGACCCAGTCCGACCTGAAAACGATCGGCCGCGCGCTCGCCGGCGGCATCTTCGTCGCGCTGCTGGTCGCGCTGATCGCGAGTCCGCCGAGCCACTCGACCTTACTGCGGGTGCTCGAGCTCGTCGTGATCATCGTGCTCGGCCTGATCGTGCTGGCCGCCATCGTCGAGCTGATCAGCACGCGCGTTGCCGGTTGGCATGAGAGCGAGCAGCAGTTCGAGCTGATCGTTCAGCGCAGCGAGCGCCTCGCACGCAGCGACCTGGCGGCTGACCCGGACGAGCTCGAATTCATGGAGCTCGATCCGCTCGACGACAGCGACTTCGAGGAGCTGGTGCGCGATGCGCTCGACGAGCTCCCGGACCTGCTGGCGAACGCGCTCCGTCACGTCGCCGTGGTGATCTCCTCCGGCGGACGCAAGGCTGGGCTCTACGGCCTCTATCAGGGCGACCAGGGCGGCCGCGACAACCATCCCGACCGGATCGTGATCTTCCGCGACTCCCTACGACGCGACTTCGGCCGCGACCCTGACGCGCTGCGCGAGCAGGTAACGCGCACCGTGCGCCACGAGCTGGCCCACCACGTCGGCTTTGACGAGCTGGGCGTGAGGGATCTAGGCCTCTAGACCACGCGTCGCGCGAGCGACAGGGCGAACCAGTCGCGCGGGTCCGTATACCAGCCGTCGAGCGCGAGTCCGGCGGCGGCGAGGTCAGCTTCGAGGCGCGCGCGGGTGAACTTCGCGCTGATCTCGGTGCGCAGCTCCTCGCCGGCGGCGAAGTCCACCTGGAGACCGATCACGGGGAGCGTGACGGTCTGACGCGAGCGCGCACGCAACCGCATCTCTATCCATTCGTTGCGATCGTCGAAAAGCGCAACATGGTCGAACTCGTCGGGCGCGAAGTCGCCACCTAGCTCGCGGTTGAGGACGCGCAGCATGTTGCGATTGAAGCGCGCGGTGATTCCGGCCTGGTCGTCGTACGCAGCGATCAGCGTGGCGCGGTCCTTGACGAGGTCGGTTCCGAGCAGCAGGCGGTCGTCGCGTTCGAGCAGCGCACAGATGGCGCGCAGGAAGCGACGCCGGGCGCCGGGGCGAAAGTTCCCGATCGTGCCGCCGAGGAACACCACGAGTCTGCGCGCGCGTGGCGCAGGCAGACGGTCGAGGTGGCGTTCGAAATCGCCGATCAGCCCATGGACCGAGAGGCCCGGGTACTCCTCGATCAGCTGCAGGCCGCTCTCGCGCACCGCACTTTCGGTCACGTCGATGGCGACGTAACGCTCCAGCGTTCCCGCCCGCGCCATCGCGTCGAGCAGCACGCGTGTCTTGGTTGCGCTCCCGGACCCGAGCTCGACAAGCTCCCCTGCGCCCGTGCTGGCGACGATCTCGTCGGCGGCTCGCTCGAGGATCGCCCGCTCCGTGCGAGTCGGGTAGTACTCGGGCAGTTCGCAGATCTGCTCGAACAGCGCCGCGCCGCGGGCGTCGTAGAAATGCTTCGGTGGAAGCTCCTTGAACGGCTGCGTTAGCCCGTCGAGCGCGTCCTCGGGGAGCGTTCGCATCGCGGCGTCCTCGAACGCGTGGTCGATCGTGATCTGCGGTGGTGCGGTACGCGTGCGCGGGCTCACGCCAGATCCGCCGCTACTCGTACGCCGGCGAAGATCTGGCGGCGCTGAGGCAGGTCCCAGTTGCGGAACGTCGGCGTGACGACGTCCGCGCTCGCTGCAAAGGAGCCGCCGCGCAGCACGCGGTACTCAGAACCGAAGAAGACCTCGGAGTACTCGCGGTAGGGATAGGCGCGGAATCGCGGATAGGCGCCGAAGCAGCTCGCAGTCCACTCCCAGACGTCGCCGATCATGCCGAGCGCCCCGCACGGTGCGGCGCCGTCGAGAAGCGCACCGGCGGCAAGTGGCGCGAACACGGCGGACTCGATCAGGTTGGCGTGCCGCGGCTCGGGCGCCTCATCGCCCCAAGGCCAGGCGCGCTTGACCGCCGCGTCGGCGTCCCAGCTCGCCGCGGTCTCCCACTCCGCCTCGGTCGGCAGGCGCACGCCACGCGAGCGCGCGAACGCCTCCGCCTCGTGCCAGCAGATATGCACAACGGGTGCGCGCAGATCGAGCGGCGCGACTCCGTCGAGCCGGCGCTCGGCGCTCTCGGAGACCCACTGCAGGGGGCGCTCCACGTGTTCCTCGGCCCGCCACCTCCAACCTTCTGCCGTCCACCAGTCGCGGCGGCGGTAGCCGCCATCGCCGACGAACTCGAGCCAGTCGGCGTTCGTGACCGGTACGCGGCCGATGGAGAAAGCCTCAACCTCTACGTGATGTTGAGATCTTTCGTTGTCATATGCGCAGCCCTCAGCGGCGGCGCCTATCGGCACGGTCGCGGCGGGGACTGCGATGAGGTCGAGTCCGCTGTGCTGCGCCGCAGAGCCGTAGGCGCTCGTATCGGCGCCGGCGGGTGGCTGCCAGCCGTCGAGGGCTGCGAGTGCGAGGGTCTGGAGCATCGTCTCCGCGTGCTGACGCTCGTGACGCAGAACGAGCTCGACCAAAGGCTCATCGCCTCCTAGCACGAGTGAGCGGACGCGCTCGCGGACGGCGCTCAGAAAGCCCTCGGCCGCGGCGCGCTGCAGGTAGGGCAGCTCGCCGCGCCGCCAGCGTGGCGTCTCGAAGGCGTCATAGACACCAAGCAGCTCGGGATGCAACAGCGGCAGGCCGCCGCGACGGTGCGCGAGCCAGAGATCCTCGAACGCTGCGATGTGGCAGAGATCCCAGACCAGCGGGCTCATCAACGGCGAGTGCACGCGCTCGAGTTCGCTGTCGGCGACCGCGGCGACCAAGGCGAGCGTCTGCTCGCGTGCCCTCTCGAGGCGATCTGTCTCGAGCAGCGCCATCGGCAGAAGCCATCCTAGCGGCCCGCGCGAGTTGGCTCACCGGGTAGCCGCCAAGCGCCCCGGGCCCATGTCCTGAGCCCGGGGCACCGGCCGGCTATGGGCCCTCGGGCGCGACCCGATCGGGATCGCCGTACCCCCTGATCGCTGCCCGGGGGCTCGAGAGCTCGCTGGCGAGATGGTCAGGCTCGCGACTGGCAGTTCAGCAGTCGCACAAGGGCAAGTCGTGAAGATCCTGATAGCACCAGAGGCAAGTTCACCGTCTGGTCACAGAAAGCTCTGGTTTGCAGGCGAATCATGGTCATATGACCAAGCGAGAAGGCACCATGGAGGAGCGGTCCGCAGCCCGCGTCGACCTGCACTGTCACTCCAGCGCATCCGCGGTATCGCGCCTGGGCGTGCAGCGCGCGCTCGGCCTGCCGGAGTGCGCAACACCTCCCGAGGAGGTCTACGAGCTCGCGAAGCGGCGCGGCATGGACTTCGTAACGATCACCGATCACGACACGATTGACGGGGTGGTCGAGATCGCCGATCGCGCCGACGTATTCATTTCCGAGGAGCTGACCGCTTGCTTCCGCGGCGAGCCGCAAGCAGTCCACGTCCTCTGCTTCGACATCACGCGCGCCGACCACGAGTGGCTCCAGCTGCACAGCGGCGATGTCGAGGACTGTGCGGAGTACCTGGACGCCAACGGGATCGCCTGCGCGTTGGCCCATCCGTTCTACGCGGTAGGCGGACCGCTGCGCAGTCGCCACCGGCGGCGTCTCGCCGAGCTCTTCGCCGTCTGGGAGACCCGCAACGGCTCGCGCGCGCCGGAGCTCAACATGCCGGCAAGCGTCTACGTCGAGACACACGGCGGCATCGCAACCGGCGGCAGCGACGACCACGCGGGCATCGACATCGGTCGGACCTTCACCCAAGCGCCAGCGGCGGCCAGCCCGCGTGAGTTCCTCGACCATGTACGCGCCGGGCGCGTCAACCCGGGCGGTGAACAGGGCAGCGTCGAGAAATGGGCACACGCGGCAATGGCGCTCGCAGTGCGTGCCCTCGGTCGCAACGGCGACGTCTCCACGCTGGACCCGGTGAGGGTGCTCGAGATCGCAGAGCGACTGCTGCGCGAAGGCGACGCGCGCGAAGGGACGGGACAGACCGACCTGCGACCGGCCGACGCGCGCGCGCTCCTGCGCGCGTGGCTCGAGTCGGTCGGCCTCGACGGCCTGTGTGAGCGCGATCTCGTCGCCTACATGCAAGAGGACGCGTTCACCCACGCCGCTCTCTTCCGGCGAGCGCGCCGCGCCCACGAACGTCGACTGCGCGACGCGGTGGAGCTCGCCTTTGCGGCTGCGGGCCGTGGCGAGTTGGCAACGATCGCGCCACTGCTGTTCGATGCCTGCCTACCGGCGATCCCCTACGCTCCCTCGGCAGCGTTCGTGGCCCGCGAGCGCGCGAAGCTCGCCAGCCGCGGCAGCGAGCCGGCGCGCATCGCGATCGTCGCTGACGGCATCGGTGCGATGCACGGTGTCACGCGGACGATCGAGGAGATCCGCGAGCGCGGCGTCGACGGCTTCGAGATCGACGTGATCGGTACCGACGCCAACGTCGACCGCAGGCTGTCCTCGGTCGCGGACATCGAGGTGCCGCACTACGCTGGAATCGAGCTTGGAGTTCCAAGCCTGCCCGCCGCCGTCGAGGCGATCACCTCCGGCCGCTACGACCTGATCCACGTCTGCTCTCCGGGGCCGAGCGCGATCGCCGCGGTGCTTGTCGCGAGGGCGCTGGAGACGCCGCTCGTCGGCTCCTACCACACCGAGCTGGCGACCTACGCCGGTCTGCGCTCGGGCAACTCGGCGCTCGAACTCGCCGCTTCGCTGGCGCTCAGCACCTTTTACGGGCAGTGCCGGCTGATCCTCTCCCCCAGCAGCGCCGCGGACGCGGCGCTTACCGCGCTCGGCATCCCGGCTAGCCGCACCGCTCGCTGGGATCGCGGCGTCGACACGACCCGCTTCAGTCCCGCGCGAGCAGACCAGCGGCTGCTGGGAGATGGGATCAACGTGCTGTACGCGGGACGCGTCGCTCGGGAGAAGAACCTCGACCTGCTCGCCGAGTCCTTCGAGCGCGCGCACGCGAGCGATCCTCGCCTGCACCTCGTGATAGCCGGCGACGGACCGGAGGCACCGCGACTGCGCAGGCGACTGGGCGAGCGGGCCACGTGGCTCGGCTGGCTCGCCGGCGACGAGCTGGCAACCGCCTATGCCAGCGCTGACATCTTCTGCTTCGCCAGCATCACCGACACCTTCGGTCAGGTGGTGCTCGAGGCGCAGGCGAGCGGGCTGGCAGTGCTCGCCGCAGACGCCGGCGGGCCGCGCGACCTGCTCAGCGGCGAGGTCGACGGCCTGCTGCGCGAGCCGACACCCAAGGCCTTCGCCTCGGCAATGCTCGCACTCGCTGCCTCGCCGCTGTTGCGCGCGCGACTTGGCCAAGCCGCGGTGCGCAGCGCCGCCGAGCGCACCTGGCCGCGCGCGCTCGGTCGGCTCGGCGCGGGCTACGCGACCGCTCTCGAAACCGTTGCTGCGATGCGCGATGCCGCGTAGCGGGCCGGCCACGATCGCCGTCGCGCTGCACGACATCGAGCCCGCGACGTTCGACCGCTGCGCCCTGATCCGCGACTGGCTCGACGACCACGGAATCAATCGCGTCACGCTGCTCGTGATTCCGGCGCGCGACCTGCATCCCCTGTCTGACCGCCGGCCGGAGATCGCCATCTGGCTCGACGAGCGGCGCCGTGCAGGCGATGCAATCGCTCAACACGGCTTCCAGCACTTCCGCTCGCGCCCAGCGCATTGGTCACGACCGCTGCGGCCCCGGCTGCACAGTGAGGCCGCCGAGTTCATCGGCCTGGACGAGCGCGAGACAGAGCGAGCGCTCGATGCGGGCCGGCGCGTGCTGAAACTCGCCGGCATTGAACCACACGGCTTCGTTGCCCCGGCCTACGCGTACACACCGGCGCTGCGGGGGATGCTTGAAAGCCGCTTTCGCTGGTGGGCCGGCTCCTGGGGCCTCCACGCGACCGGAGCCGCTGCGTCGACCCGCACCGGCCCGGCGATCGGACTAGCCAGCGGGACCGTCGCGCGCCGCGCGATCTCGCCAGGGGTCCTGCGCGCGGCAACCCTGCTGGCGGGCGAGACGCTGCGCCTCGATGTGCACCCGATGGACCTTACGTTGCCCGGTCACATGCTGACGCTCGATTGGGTGCTCCGGCACTCGGTGAAGCGACGCCGCGCGGTAACTTACGACGAGCTCGCGGCCGCCGGGCCCGTTTGAAGCCCGCAGTGCGCTAGCCCGGACCCGGGAGAGGCTGATGCTTTGCCTGCGCTCGGGTGGGATGGCAAGATGTTTGCGCGCAGGACGGCTGATGCGTGATAGAAACGCGGGGTTATGCAGATCTCTCGAGTGCCGCAAACGGCACTTGCAGTGTTGGTCCTGAGCGCCGTGGGTGCCGCCCCACAGCTCGGGTTCGCTGGCGCCGCTAACGATTCAGGCACCGGCGCAACTGGCAACAGCGGCGCGACCGGCGGCTCTTCCGCGAGCGGAAGCACCGGCGCGAGCGGGACCACGGGCGCCAGCGGCAGCACGGGAGCGAGCGGCAGCACGGGCACCAGCGGAAGCACAGGAACGAGCGGCAGCACAGGAACGAGCGGCAGCACCGGCACCAGCGGAAGCACAGGAACGAGCGGCAGCACAGGAACGAGCGGCAGCACCGGCACCAGCGGAAGCGGGCCGACGTCCCCGAGCGGCGCTACGGCGCCGACTGTCCCAACCGCGGTTGGTCCCACCGGATCCAGCGGGACGAGTGGCGCGAGCGGAGTGACGGGTGCCACGGGCGGCGCCGGGCCGCCGGTGGTGACCTCGATAACGACGCAGCCCGAGACCGGGAACGACCTTCTCAGTGCCGGTGGCAGCGGCGGCACAAAGGTCAGCTACGCCGGCGGGGCACTTGCCCCTTCGCCGAGCCTCTTTGCGGACGGCAATCCACTCGCGGGCGTACTTCCAGGCTCGGTGTTCGACCCGTTGGTGAGCGCCGCAATCGGAGCCGATGTGCCGCAGTGGTACATCGAGCACTTCGACGTGCCGTCATTCCTGCTTCCGATCTACCAGGCAGCCGGGGCCGCTTACGACGTGCCCTGGGAGGTTCTGGCCGCGATCAACCAAGTCGAGACCAACTTCGGCAGCGACCTCAACGTCTCGTCGGCAGGCGCGATCGGCTGGATGCAATTCCTTCCCAGCACGTGGCAGCGCTATGGCGTCGCCGCGACCGGGTCAGGCGTGGCGGACCCGTACAACGCCGCCGACGCGATCTTCTCGGCTGCGCGCTACCTCAACGCGGCCGGTGCTTCGACGAATCTGCCGCAGGCGATCTTCGCCTACAACCATTCGACGTCCTACGTCGAGTCGGTGCTGCTGCGCGCGGAGCTGCTGAGCGGCGTGCCCTCGACGCTAGTCAACTCGGTCAGCGAGCTCTCCGAGGGCCTGTTCCCGATCGAGCTGCGCTACCACCCGAACTACAAGCGCGTTGCGCCGTCGAGCGACTCTCCGCGCGTGCTCGACGCGGTCGCGGCGAGCAAGGGCAAGGCGCCGTCCCCGTCTGCGGTTGGCGCGGCGGCAAAGGCCGACGTCGAAGGCGACGGCACGCCGGCAGTTGAGATCTTCGCCACAGCGCACGCCGCGGCGGTCGCGGTTCAGGACGGCACCGTCGTCGCGATCGGGCACAGCCGCGGCCTCGGCACCTATGTCCGACTACGGGACGCCTTCGGCAACATCTACACCTACGGCAACCTCGGCTCGGTCGCCGCGTATCACCTGATCGCGAAGCCCGCCGGCACGACGGCCACGTCCTCACTCGCGACCTCGAGCCAGCTCGCGCCCGGACCGACTCCGAGCGCACCGGCCAGCGCCGGCGCCCAAACCGCGGGCGGCATCGAGGGCGTGCTGGCCGGCAAGGTAGCGGCGGAGGCGCTCGCAACTCCCAGCGCCACGAACGCGGCCGCCGGCGTTGACACGGCCTCGCCCTTCGCCGGCTTCGACTTCCGCCCGGGTCTCACCGACGACGCGACGATCTTCGGCGGACCGCGGCTCTCGAGCCAACAACCGACGGCAAAAGCGCTGCGTGCCTCGCAAGCGCACAAGATCGTGGATCGTTACTACACGAGCGCCTTCGGCTTGCCGCGCGATCAGCTCGAGCCACGGGCGCTGCGCGTCGGCTCGCGCGTCCTCGCCGGCACAATTCTCGGCTACCTGCGGGCCGGCGGCGTCGGGCGCGCTCCGCATCTCACCTTCGAGCTTCGCCCGGCGGGCGCGGATAGCGTGGCGATCGACCCGCGACCGTTCCTCGACGCGTGGAGTCAGCTCGCGACGCTCGAACTGCACCGGGCAACGCTGAGCGATCCGCTCTACGGGCCCGACCTACAGAGCAACGACGCCGGCGAGGCGAGCGTGATGAGCCAGATCGACCTCGAGCGCGTCGTCCTAGAGAACACGCACCTCAAGATGTCGCTCTGCGAGCGCAACACGATCGCGGCCGGGGACGTCGACCGCCGCGTACTCGCAAGCGTCGAGTTCCTCGTCGAGAACGGCCTCGATCCGACGATCGGCGGCGCGCAGTGCACCGCCGGAGGATCGCCCACGGCGACCGCGGCCGGGGCGAACGCCGACAGCATCACGATCACCGCGGTGAACTCGGTCGCCGTCGGCGCCGGCGGAGCCACTGGCACGCCCACTGACTCGACGATCAAGACACTGCTGATGCTGACTGGTCCAAACGCTCCGGCGCAGATCGCCGGCCCGGAGGCGATCCAGGGCGAGGCGAGCAGCGTTGCCGACCCGAGCGACAGCGGTCAGATCGTCGTCAGCTTTACCCCGCAGCCCGCGCAGCTCGCGCTGGCCAGCACGGCCAGCGTCGCCGGCCGCTTCGCGCTCAGTCCGAAGCGCTGGGCGCAACTCGACGCCCACCTCCTCTCGATCCCCGAGCCGCGCGTGCCTACCGTCATCTCGACCACAGCGCTCTCCAGCAAGCAGGACGCAAGCGCGCAGGGCGCCAAGAAGCGCGCCTGATCAGCGGCGCCGGCGGTCCCGCAGCGCGATGCCTTCGAGCAGGTGCGCGACGGTCTCGCAAGCGTCCACTGCAGCCTCGAGCGACTCGAAGATGTCGCGCCAGCGGATCACGACCATTGGATCCGTGCCGCCCACGAACAGCGATGCGACGGCATCACGGCGGATGCGATCGCCTTCGTTCTCGAGCCGATGGATCTCGACGAGGTGCGGCGCCAAGCCGCTGCCGGTGCGCATGCAACGGAGAGCATGCGCGACCTGCTCGCTGGCGCCGACGAGCACGTCTGCGAGATCGACGGCCGCCTCCATCGTGGCCTCCACCGCGTACAGGCCAAGTGTGTCTGCCACCTGCTCGGCTTCGTCGACGATGTCGTCAAGCGCCGTCGCCAGGCGGTAGCCGTCGCCGGCGTCGAACGGCGCGCGCACGCGACGGGTGCTGTTCAGCCTGTGAATCAGGTCGTGCGTGATCCGGTCGCCCTCCTGCTCGCAGAGCCGGAGATCCTGCGCAAGCGTCGCCCGCTCGGGGTAGTCAATCAGCAGGTCGCGCAGCAGCAGCGACGTGCGCTGAACGTTGCGTCCGGACTCCTCGAGGAGCGCGAGCAGCGGCTCGTCGATCGACCTACGCAGCAGCGGCATGGAAGCCCAGCGTAGACAGCCGCGTGCGGCAGTGCCGTTGTTTCACGACTTGTTCACCGTTACGTCACCGCATCTTAACCCGATCTTGCGCGCTGGGCGGGAGGCTGGGGGCCGATGGTCGCTCATGCGCACCAGCAGGAACCGCGAACGATCCGGATCGACGATGTCGAGATCAGGACCGCCGAGGGCCTCGTGCTCGCAGGCGGAGAGGCGCTCACGCTGTCGATGCGCGAGTTCCAGCTGCTCGTGGCGATGGTCGACCGTGCCGGCGGAATCGTGCGCCGGGACGAACTCTGCCATGCTGTGTGGGGACGCGAGCTGCGCCCCGGCGACCGCTCGGTCGACGTTTACGTCAGCAAGTTGCGCGCGAAGCTGGAAGCCGCCGCACCGGGGCGCCGGTTCATCCACACCCACCCCGGATTCGGCTACCGCTTCCAGCCGCAGCTTTCACGAGAAATTGACACCGGCGCCTCGCCGAGGACCGAGACTGGCCACAAAGCGTGAGGCGGCCGGACGCGGACGGCGCGGGAACGGCGTAGCCTCCCCTCGGTCCCACACGCAAGCGAAGCGAGCCAAATGTCAGCGACGTCGCCCACACATCCCGCCCGACCGCACTTCCACGACGAGCTGCGCGAGCTCGAGACGCACACGCTGGAGGGCCTCGACCTCGTTCTCGAGCAGCTCGATCGCTCGCTCGAAGCCGTCGCGCACCAGGATGTCGAGCTGGCGTCCATGGTGATCGCTGATGACGACCGCGTCGACGGTCGCTATCTGGAGATCCACCAGGGCGTCCTGTCGCTGCTGGCGCGCCAGAGTCCGGTGGCCGGCGATCTGCGCATCGTTGCGGCGCTCCTGCACGTCATCCGCAACGTCGAGCGGATGGGTGACCAGTGCGTCAACATCTGCAAGCTACTGCCGTTGGCGGGTAACGAGCCGCCAACGCGCCCGGAGATTCTGGCCAAGCTCGCCCGCATGGGCGAGGTCGTGCGCTCCGAGGTCTCGCAGTCAAAGCGGGCGTTCGCCGATCGCGACGTCGAGTTGGCGGAGGACCTGGTGCGGCAGGACAGTGAGGTCAACCAGATCCAGCGCGACATCTTCCAGCTCGCGGTCGCGGTCGGAGACGACATTGACACCCGGGAATGGGCAATGTGCATGACGATGGTCGCGCGGGCGCTGGAGCGCGTCGGCGACAACGCGGTCGACATCGGCGAGCAAACGGCGTTCGTGGTCACGGGGCTCTTCCGCGAGTTCTCCGACTCCTCCCACGTCCCCGCCGCCAAGTCCTGAGAGCGGGAATCCCGCACCTAGCGACCTCGCTCCTGTGAACAACCTGTGACCGGAGCTTACCGGCGCTCCCACGCCGCGCCGGTGCGCCACTACAATCGAGCGTAGATGACGGAAGACGCCTCCGCTGATCGGGCGCTTCAGGGCGAGGGACTCCCCGTGGATCCGGCTGCGACGCTGCGGATCGCCATCCTCGACCGCGACTCCGGCTTTCTGCAGGTGCTCGACAAGCGCCTCGAGCGCATCGGCTGGGAACGCCGCGTGCTGGCCTCCTCAGTCTCGCCACAGACGATCGTGCCGATGCGGCTGAGCGCGGTGATCGTTGATCTCGCCGTGCTCGGACCGGCGTGCTGGGAGTGGCTCGAGCGTCTCTGCGGCGAGCTGCCCGAGCTCCCGGTCGTCGTCTGCACCGGCTCCTCGACGGTGGCTCAGCGCGTCCGCGGCCTGCGGCTCGGCGCCGACGACTGGTTGACGAAGCCGTGTCATCCGGAGGAGCTGATTGCCCGCGTCGAGGCTGTCGTGCGCCGCCGGCGCCGGCTCGAGTCGCCCCAGGACAGCATGCCGATCCTCGCCGGTGAGGTCGAGATCCACCGCGACCAGTACCAGGCATTCGTGAACAGCGTCAGCATCGATCTGACGCGGCGGGAGTTCGAGTTGATCGAGCTGCTCGCCGGTTCGGGCGGCCGCGTGCTCGAGCGTGAGTTCATCTACCAGCGCCTCTGGGGTTATTCCATGGTCCGGGGCGATCGCTCGGTCGATGTGTTCGTACGCAAGCTGCGCCAGAAGCTCGAGCGCGTCTCCCCCAGCTGGCGCTACATCCACACGCACTTCGGCATCGGCTACCGCTTTGCCGCCGAGCCGGTCGATGGCCTTTCAACGGTCGCTGAGCTGGCGGCGCTCGCCGTCCTCTCAACCCCCGGCGAGGAGCTCGATCTCGCGCGGACGTAGGAGAAGCACGAGTTCTCCGCGCACCCCGGCGAGCCGGATCGCAGCGAGGCCGCCCTTCTTCATTGCGACGTACCCGCCGGTGAGCGTCGCGACAAGCCCGGACATGTCTGGCTCGTGCCCGACGAGCATGAGCGAGCCGTCCTCGCTGGTCGCAGCGATCAGCTCGGCAGCGGCATCGGCTCCGAAGTCGCCGCCGAGCGGCTCGTGCAGGATCGGCTCGATCCGCAGCTCGACGCAGGCGATCCGTGCCGTGTCGCGGGCGCGCACACGTGGGCTCGCGAACACGAGCTCGAAGGTGACCCCGAGCCGGGACAGAGCGCGACCCGCGGCGCGGGACTGATGCTCGCCGCGCTCGGTCAGGCGGCGCTCGAAATCGGGACCGCGGCCGTGTCCCTCGGCGTCGCCATGGCGGAGTAGCCAAAGTGTTTTCGCCATCACCTGAGGCTATAGCCTGAGTGGGTGATCTGTGCGCGCATCGACATCGGCTCGAACACGACCCGCCTGCTGGGGGCGTAGCGAATGGCTGACATCGAGCTGCGCGCGGACCAGTCCTACAGCGAGGCGGGGCAGGCGGTCATTGGGGCGCGCGCCCGCGAGATGTTTGCCCGCGCCGAAGGCGTGCTTGACACGGATGACCCTGAGCGCGTGCACAAGATGCGAGTCGCGACGCGGCGCCTGCGCGCCGCCCTCGAGGTCTTCGGCGCCGGCCTCCCGCGCAAGCCGACGCGCGCCGCGCTCGCCGATGTGAAAAAACTCGCCGGTGCGCTCGGCGAGCGCCGCGACTGCGACGTGCTGATCGAGCTGTTGGACTCGCTGCGCCGCGAAGCTCGCAGCGCCGAACGAGCCGCCATCGACCAAGTCGTCAGCGAGCTGCGCGACGAGCAACTCGAGGCCAACGCGCACTTGGCGAAGGCGCTCGCCCATGCCGAGGAGGTCGGCCTCGTGCGTTGCCTGCGAAAGCTTTCGCCGTGAAGGCGCGAGAGATCGGCGCACTCGACCCGAAGATGGGTCTCGCCCGGGCGGCGCGGCGTATCGTCGCGGTTCGCACCGACGAGGTGTACTCGCTCGCGCCGGGCGCGCTAGCCGGCCAGGACGCGACGGCGCTCCACGACCTGCGAATCGCCGCAAAACGGCTGCGATACGTACTCGAGCTGGTCGGCTTCTTCTTGGGAGACGTGGCTGGCGAGGCCGAGACGCGCATGCGCGACCTGCAGACGCTGATCGGCGACGTCCACGACTGCGACGTCCTACTCGCACGTCTCGGGCAGCGCGAGCAGTCGCAGAGCAAGGGTATGCGCCGGCTCGCAGGTCGGCTGAGGACGCGCCGCCGCAGGCTGTTCGGCGAGTTCGTGGTCCTGTGGTCGACGATCGAGACTAGTCGGCTACACGAGCGAATCGTTGCCGCAACGAACTATTCACCGAATGGCACCCCCTTCGGCGCATAATGGATGCTCGGCATGAGCAGCACAGACGCGATCGCACGCACGGATGGTGGCGATGGACTCGGCGAGCGAGCGCGCTTCGCTGATCCCGCGCTCTACATCAACCGCGAGCTGTCCTGGCTCGAATTCAACCTGCGCGTCTGCCAGCTTGCCGAGGACGCGTCACTACCACTCCTCGAGCGCGTCAAGTTCGCCGCGATCTACACGTCGAACCTCGATGAGTTCTTCATGGTCCGCGTCGCCGGCCTGCACGACCAGATCGACGCCGGCGTCGAGCGCACGAGCCTCGATGGCCTGACGCCGGCCCAGACGCTCGAGCTCGTTCACAAGCGCACGCTCGGGCACAGCATCCGCTTGCAGCGCTGCGTCAACGAGCGGCTGCTGCCAGCGCTCTCAGAGCACGGCATCGTCGTCAAGAAGGTGAGCGAGGTCAGTGAGACCGAGCGAGACGCGCTCAAGGCGCATTTCCGGCGCGTCATCTTCCCCGCCCTCACCCCGCTCGCGGTCGGCCCTGGCCAGCCTTTCCCCTACATCTCCAACCTCTCGCTGAGTCTTGGCGTGATCGTCAGCGACCCCGACTCCGGCCACACGGTATTCGCCAGGGTAAAGGTCCCGACCGAGATACTGCCGCGCTTCGTGTCGATCGGCTCCGGGGACACCTTCGTGCTGCTCGAAGACGTGATCGCCCACAACCTCGACGCGCTGTTCCCCGGCATGGTCATCGACGAGTACGACTGCTTCCGCGTCACGCGTGACGCGGATCTGTCGATCTCCGACGAGGCCGACGACCTGTTGCAGGCGGTCGAGAACGAGCTGCGCCGGCGTCGTTTCGGCGAGGTTGTGCGTGTCGAGGTTGGGGCTCGGATGTCGCCGCGAGTGCTCGAAGAGATCACCGCCGCGCTGCATCTCGAGCCGCGTGACGTCTACCAGGTCGACGGCCTGCTCGACCTCACCGGGCTGCTCCAGCTGACGAAACTCGCGGGTTACAGCGAGCTTCGCGTCACGCCCTGGGCCCCACTGACGCCGCCGCGGTTCCGCAGCGACGACGAGGGGCGCGCCGACGTGATGGCCGCGATGCGCTCCGGCGACGTGCTGGTGCATCACCCCTACGACTCGTTCTCCGCGTCGGTCGAGCGCTTCGTCGAGCAGGCGGTAGCCGATCCGCAGGTGCTCGCGATCAAGCAGACCGTGTATCGCACGAGCGATGACTCGCCGCTGGTGCCGGCGCTGATCCGCGCCGTCGAGCGCGGCAAGCAGGCGGTCTGCCTGGTCGAGCTGCAGGCGCGCTTCGACGAGCAGACGAACATCCAATGGGCGAACGCTCTCGAGGAAGCCGGCGTTCACGTCGTCTACGGTCACCCGGCGCTGAAGACGCACGCCAAGTGCGTGCTGGTTGTGCGTCGCGAGGGCAGCGGTGTGCGCAACTACGTGCATATCGGCACCGGCAACTATCACTCGACGACGGCACGCCTCTACACGGACTTCGGCCTGTTCACAACCGACGACGCAATCGGCTCCGACGTGGCGGAACTGTTCAACTTCCTCACAGGGTTCGCGCGCCAGCGCAGCTACCGCAAGGTTCTCGTCGCCCCAAGCCACCTGCGGGATGCGATCCTCGACGAGATCGAGCAGACGGTCGCGGCTCACTCGGCGGACTCTCCAGCGCGGATCCTGATCAAGATCAACGCGCTCGTCGACAAGGGGTGCATCGAAGCGCTCTATGCCGCGTCGCAAGCCGGGGTACGGGTCGACCTCAACGTCCGCGGCATCTGCTGCCTTCGGCCCGGTCTACCAGGCATCTCCGAGACGATCCGCGTGGTCTCCGTCGTCGGACGCTTCCTCGAGCATTCGCGCGTCTATGCCTTCGAGCGCGGCGGCGAGCAGATCGTCTACATCTCCTCCGCCGACCTGATGCCACGCAACCTCGAGCACCGTGTCGAGCTTGCTGTGCCGATCGAGGACCCGCAACTGCGCGCCGAGGTTCTCGGAACCGTCGAGATGTGCCTCCGCGATAACCAGAACGCCTGGCAGCTCGACGCCAACGCGCGCTGGACGAGACTGGGCGTGGGCGATGGGGAGCAGCCGTTCAGCGCGCAGGAGGAGCTGATGCGCCTACACCTGCTGCGCGCGGGCGAAACGCCGTCAAGCAGCGGCTGAGCGCCCCGCAGCGCGTAGCCGCGAGGCGCTCTCGGGCCGTCCGCCTTACGAGTTCTTCACGCCGGTGTAACCGGTTGTCCCGTCCACCGGCTCGGTCGTCGTGATCCAGACGCCCTTCTTCGTCTTCGTCTTCAGAACGACGATTGGCGGCGTGTTGCCAAGGCGCGTGTCGCCCCTGAACTCGTCGTGCTTCACGTTGACCGGCCGTCCGAGATCGAACGGACCGGACATGTACTGCGTGACGACGGGGGTCACCGTCACCGGCGCGGTCTTGCTCGCGCTCGTCACCGTCGTCGCAGGCACCGTTGCCTCCGTCACGGTCAGGATCGCGTCGACCAGCGGCTCGGCGTTGAGCTTGCCCTGGATCGCGAACTGACCGGTTATGACCTCACCGGCGGCCGAGGACTGACCGACGCAGTTGATCGCGACGCCCGGTGTGATGCCCTGACATTCGAAGGTGTCCGTCGTCGGTACGTCGCCGATCGTCGCGACCGGCGACGCGTCGTAGTAGACGATCTGATGCGGCTCGGTCTCGATCTGGTATCCGGTGATCGGCCCGTCGCAGGAGAAGCGGTACTGGACCTGGGTTCCGGAAGTCCCGGCCTCTGGCGTGCCCTTGCGGAGTTGGCCGCTGCACGTGTAGTCGTTCGGATCGGCACCGGTCGTACCGGTCGTGCCGGTCCCGCCGGTGGTCACCGGCTGGATGCTGTCGGCCTGGACGAGCGACGGGCCGACGACCGCTGCCAGAGCGGCGGTTGTCCCGAGCACCCCGAGCGTTGCCGCTAGCCGGCGTCGGGCGGGCGAAGAGTTGAGCAACTTTTTCTCCATTCGTAGGTGTGAGGCGCCTAGCCTAGCGCAATCAACGGTTTGTGGATCGGGTTTGTGGGCTTTATGCTAGGCTCGCCCCAATCCGTTTGTCAAACCTGCGCACAGGGAGTTCCCTAGTTGATTGAAAGACCACGTCGTCTCCTCGTTCCAATCCTCGCGGCCGCGGCGCTTGCGATCGCGCTGCCCGCTGTCGCGTTCGCGACGCAGGTCATCCTCCTGTCGGGTTCGACGGCCGCATTCCCGCTGCTCGAGCTCTTGACCGACAAGTACTCAGCGCTCCAGCACCACAAGGTGAAGTTCATCGTCGCCCAGGGCGGCAGCACCGTTGGCATCAACGATGTCGCGGCCGGCAAGGTCAACATCGGCGACGCCTCGGCTGCACCGACGTCAACGACGCCCGGAGGTCTCGACTTCTACCCGATCGCCAAGTACTTCGTCTGCGTCGTGACCAACAAGTCGAACCCGATCTCGAACCTTACGACGTCGCAGGTCGAGAGCATCTTCGAGGGCAAGGTGACCAACTGGAGCCAGGTGTCAGGCTCGACCCTCACCACGCCGATCGATGTCGAGAGCCGCACGTCGGTGGCCGGCGTCCTGACGACGTTTGCGAGCACGCTGCTCGGCGGAGCCAAGTCCACCGTCGTGACCTCGCACGCCACACAGTGGGCGAGCGAAGGCCTGATGCAGAACGCCGTCGCGAACGACCCGAACGCCGTCGGCTTCCTGTCGGACTACTACGCGCTCGACGACAAGAAGATCGGCGCCGTCGCCTATAACGGCATCGGCTGTAACGTGGCCAATACGGTGAACGAGACCTACCCGGGCTGGGCGTTCTTCTATGAGGTCACGAGGGGGTCGGCAACCGGCACAGCCGAGGGCCGCTTCATCAACTGGATCCAGACGAGCAAGCCTGCGAAGAAGATCATCGAGAAGCAATGGATCCCGCTGACGCTGCCGAAGACCGTCGGCGGCTGAGAGCGAGGCGCCCTAAGCCGGCCAATGCTCGAACGACTACGCAGACCATGGAGCGACCACCGCGCCGAGCAACTGCTCGGCGCGGTGGCTTGTCTGCTCGCCATCGGGATCATCCTGATGATCGTGTTCATCGTCCGGGGCGCGTGGCCGACGTTCAGCCACCTGGGGCTGTCCTGGCTGGGCTCGGGGGGCAACCTCGATAACCAGGTCGGGGCGATGGTCAACACGAGCGCGCACCCGGCGGCGTCAGCGTTTGCATTTCATGCGTGGCCGCTGATCTGGGGCACCCTGCTGACGGCCGGCTTTGCGGTGCTGTTCGGCCTCGCGATCTCGCTCGCGGCCGCGATCTTCATCGTCGACTTCGCTCCGCCCTTCGTGCAGCGCACGATGAAGCCGGTCATCAGGCTGCTCGCGGCAATCCCGGGTGTTCTCTACGGACTGATCGGGATCCTCGTGCTCGTGCCATTCATCGACAAGCACATCCTCACCACGGCCGAGCAGAACTCGGTCATCAACGTGATTCAACTCAGCGGCGGCGGCCTCGGAGTCACGATCCTCCTCGTGACGCTGATGATCACGCCGATCCTGACTGCGCTGATCACCGACGCACTCGAATCGGTCCCCCGCGCCTGGCGCGAGGGGGCGATCGCCCTCGGACTCAATCCGCTCCGGGCGACCATCGCCGTGTCGCTTCGTGCGATCCGTCCGGCAATCGTCGCCGCCACCGCGCTTGCGACCGCGCGCGCGCTCGGTGAGGCGGTCGTCGTGTCGATGGTCTCCGGCGGCAAGGCATTCGCACCGAACCCGCTCGACGGGAAGATCTTCTTCCTCGAGCCGGTGGAAACGCTGGCATCGGAGATCGTGCGCCAGGCTGACAACCTCAGCATTCCGGTCCTGCACTCAACCCTCTACGCGATCGCTGCGCTGCTGCTCTTCTCGAGCTTCGCGCTGTCGCTGGCCAGCTATCTGATCAGGTTGCCGATGCGCCGCTACCAGGTGAGCAACTGATGGCGAGTGCGCAACCGGTGGACTCGACGAGGCCCGCGCCGCCACGGCGCCGTCGGCACGGACGGCGCTCGTCGCTGCGCAGCTGGCGCCTGCGCGATCAGATCACCTTCGTGTTGGCGTGGACGGTCGGGCTCGGCCTGTGCGCAGTCGCCATATCGGTGGTCGTGTTCTTCGCCGTTGAGGGCATCCAATACCTGCGGCCGAGCCTACTCGTGACGCACCCCAGCGCGTCGGTGAGCCAGTCGGGATCGGGCGGCTTCCTCGATGCGATCGAGGGCACGGTCCTGCTGGGGGCGATCGGGCTCCTGATCGCCGTGCCGATCGGCGTTGTGACGGCAGTTTGGGTGATCGAGTACGGCCGGCCACGCTGGCTCGGGCGCATCGTCGAGTCGACCGTCGAGATCATCGCCGGCACCCCCGACATCGTGATCGCGATCTTTGGACTCGCGCTTTTTCAGCTCGGGGCCTTCTCGTTCCTCTCGTTCAGCGAGCCGGGAGGCGCCTTTGGCCGCTCGTTCCTCACTGCGGGCGCGATGATGTCGTTCCTAGCCATCCCACCGGTCTATACGGCGACCCGGAACGGGCTCATCGCGACGCCGCGGCAGATGCGCGAGGCGTCATTTGCGCTGGGCAAGACACGCATCGCGACTATTCGCCGCGTCGTGCTGCCGGCCGTCCGCCGCGACATCGCGACCGGCTCGACGCTCGGCCTCGCACGGATCATCGGCGACACGGCAATCGTGATCCTGCTGCTGGGCGCGACCCTGCGCCTCCAGTCGGACGGCGCGCTTGGCTTCCTCAGCGGCACCGGCTCGAGCCTGACCAGCTACATCTACAACAATTCGCCGGCGGGCGACGGCAACGCGCCGGACAAGGCCTACGCGGCGGCGGCCGTCCTGCTGCTGCTGGTCCTCGTGCTCAACTGG
>Ga0224544_1000010_pt1 | contig 19555 bp, 19 predicted proteins | sample 714P11014metaG_FD_179904 | JGI IMG/M metagenome (GOLD analysis project Ga0224544, IMG submission 179904) | Peat soil microbial communities from Stordalen Mire, Sweden - 717 P1 10-14 | ecosystem: Environmental > Terrestrial > Soil > Wetlands > Peat | place: Sweden: Norrbotten County, Stordalen...
CGACAGCGCCACCGTTAGTGTCTCGACCATCGGATCGCGCCTGCAAGCCTCGCTGTTGACGCTTTGCCTTGCCGCGGCAGGGGCCGGCACGCTGCTCGCTGGCGGTGGCGCCGCCGCCATGGCGGCGGCGTCCGCAGGTAACGGTTGCGCCGCCGCAACAGCCGGTGTCGTCGATGGGATCGACGACGGGATTGCCCATCAGATCTACAACGAGGAGCTGATGAGCATGGAGGTGAGTGCCGACCTCTACCGCGTCACGAGCTCGACGGCGCTTGCCAGCGCAGTCGCGAGCGGCGATCCGGCGATGGTACGAGCCGCGACGCACGAGATCGTGTACACGCCGGTCTGGCACATCGTGCGCCTGCGCGTGCTGTCGAGCTCGGGCGAGCTGCTGGCCGATGTCGGAGGACCCTACGTGCTGGCGCCCTTGACCGGCCAGATCACCTACCAGGGCAAGCTCGTCGGAAGCTTCGTGATGAGCGTGCAGGACGACCTCGGCTACAAGAAGCTCGTCAACCACATCGCCGGCGTGCCGATCGAGGAGTACCTCCACGGCAAGCCGCTCATCGGGACGTTCAAGCACCCGCCGAGCAGCCCGCCGGCGAGCGGTCCGTTGACCTTCCGAGGCATCCACTACAAGGTCGATTCCTACACGCTCAGCGCGTTCCCGACGGGTGGACTGCAGATCGCCGTACTGGTGCCGTCGCCGTCGGCGTCGCTGTCGGCGATGAGCTGCCAGCAGGTGCGGTTGACGACGCACGCCGCAATCGTCGATCGCGTCGCCACAGGCCTGATGCGTTCGGGACACAGCATCTATTCCAACCAGCGCCTGTTCGTCTCTCAGGCGTACGACTACGTGCACCTACCGGTCTTCATGTTCAAAGGCACGCACGAGGCCTTCGGGACCAACCGGCTGGAGGGCATCACCGCGCCTGCGCCCGCGAAGCTCGCCGGGAGCGGCGAGGTGAGCTACGACGGCTCGAAATGGCTCGTGGCTGCGCTCAGGCCGTTCCCGCCCGACTGGATCTACGTGCTCGAGCCAGCGAGCGTGTCGGCGACGACCGGCGCCACGGGCGCCACGGGCGTTAGCTCGTCGTGACGGCGTGAGCTGAAACTGGCGAGCGCCGCCTCGCCGCTCCGTCCGTGTAGGCCAACCCTGATGTCGCAGCAGCCGTCGCGCCGGGCGGCTACCCTCTCGAGCGCTGGCTCCCGCGGGCGTTTACGCGACGCGCTCGCGGGCCGAGCCACGCCACTGCGCATGGCGACGACCAACCCCAGACCCGGCCCTGCAGTCGCACGGCCCCCGGGCAATGGCTCACTGCCTACGCGCCGTGGGACAAACGCGCGGCCGGAGTACCTCGGGCTCGCCGCGATCCTCGCGCTGTCCTGCCTGCTCGAGTTTTACAAGCTCGGCCAGAACGGCTACGCGAACCTCTACTACTCGGCGGGCGTCAAGTCGATGTTGCGCTCGCTGCACAACTTCTTCTTCGTGTCGTTCGACCCGGGCGGGCTCGTTTCGGTCGACAAGCCGCCGCTTGGTCTCTGGCTGCAGGCGTTGAGCGCCAAGATCTTCGGCTTTGCGCCGCTGTCGCTGCTGATTCCCGAAGGCGTCTGTGCAGTGCTCGCGGTCGCGCTGATGTACTACATCGTCGCGCCGCGACTCTGTGCGCTAGCCGGCCTGCTCAGCGCGCTTGCCCTGGCCGTGTTCCCGTCGTTCGTCGCCGTCTCGCGCGACAACGCCCTCGATCCGCTGCTGCTCTTGCTGATGCTCGCCGGCTGCGGCCTCGCGCTGAAGGCGATCGAGTCCGGTCGCACCCGCACGTTGCTTTTGAGCGCCCTGCTGGTCGGGCTCGCATTCAACACGAAGTCGCTGGCGGCTCTGCTGTGCGTGCCCGGGATCGGGCTGGGGTATCTCGTCTGCGCGCCGGGGACACCGTGGCGGCGCATCGCCCAGCTGGCAGGCGCGGGGGCCGTGCTCGTCGCGGTCTCGCTGTCGTGGTCGCTCGCGGTTGACGCGACGGCGGCCTCGCAGCGTCCGTACATCGGCAGTTCCGCCGACAACAGCGAGCTTGGGCTCGAGTTCGGCTACAACGGCCTCGGGCGCACCGGCGGCCAGGTCGGTGGCCCGCCGTGCCCGCAGACCTACCCAGCGCCCAGCTCCGACGTTCCGATCTTCCGCCCCGCAGCCACAACGACGGCGAGCACGACCCCCGCGACGACCACGACCACTACCGCCAGCGGCTCGACCGGCGTAACGGGCATCTACGGGGAGACGGTTCGAGATCCCAATCCCGTGGCGTTCGGAAGCTGTCCGAGCCCCGTGCGGATCTTCGGCGTCGGGCTGGGGGACCAGGGGGGCTGGACCGTGCCGCTCGCCGTCATCGGTTTGATCGCGCTCGCGTTCGCCATCGGCCGCCGGCGTGATCGCCGCACCGGGTTGCTGTTCGTGCTCGGCGGCTGGTTTGTCGTGGAGCTGCTCGCGCTCGACTTCTCGAAGGGCATCGTGCACCCGTATTACGTTTCGGGGCTTGGTCCCGGCCTCGCGGCGATGGTCGGGGCGGCGGTCGCCGCGTTCACGGTCCTCGTGCGCAGCAGCGACGCGCGACGAGTCGCAGTCGGTCTTGCACTCGCGGCCCTTGCGACGCTCACGACTGTCGGCGTCGACCTCTATCTGATCCACCGTCACGGCTATCCCGAGTTCTGGCGCTATCCGTTGGTGATCCTCGGCGTGACGGCGCTCGGTGCGGTCGCGATCTGGCGTGCCCGGGCGCACTGGTCGGTCGCGGCGCTCGTGCTCGTGCTGCTCGTCGCGCCAGCGCTGTATAGCAGCAGCGTCTGGGACGCGCCGGTCGATGGCACGTTCCCGAGCGCCGGTCCCTACAACGAGGCCGGCTGGGGTGGTATCTCGCTGCCTCACGACGAGCTGGTGGCGAACCGTGCCCTGGCGAAATATGTCCGTGCACATCACCCGACGGCGCGTTTCGCGGTCCTGACCGAGGCATCGGACGCTTCGTCGCCAATGATCCTGCTGGGCCTTTCAGCCGCCGCGATGGGTGGCTACAACACGACCGATCCGGCGCTGAGCGCCGATGGCCTGGCGAATCTGGTCGCCCGCCACGAGGCTCGCTACGTGCTCGTCGGCGGGCCCTACTACGACCGTGGCGGCAACGCCGCGTCGACCGCCGCGCGGCTCGTCTGCCCGCAGATCCCGCAGTCGGTCTGGTATCCGTCCGACCCTCAACAGGGCGTCCTCCATCTCGTCGACTGCGCGGGTCGCGCCAACGCGCTGAACCACCCCTTCGCCGTCGCGCGCGCCTACCTGCGCACGCATCCCCGCACGCTGACGCCGCTCTCGCCGCCGCAACCGCCCCACGAGTACGAGGACACGACCGGGCTCCCGACCCGCGTCGCCGTGCGCATCATCGGCGGCGCCGCTGGGTCCGTGACCGTCACGGTCGGCTCCGAGCTGGCGCCAACCGGCGGGCTCGCGAAGCTGACGTCGGCCAACACCCTCGTGCCGGCTGAGCGGATCTATCACGACCTGCCGGCGAGCGCCGACAGGACGATCACGCTCAAGCTCCCCGCGAGCTGGTATTTCAGGATCAAGCTGACGGGCTCAGCCACGATCGCGACGGTCACGCAGCACGTGCGTTGAGGCCCCGCCTCAACGAGGCTGGAGGGCTCGCAGCCGGTCCTCCACTTTGCCTCGTCGCTCCTCGAGGTCGGCCTGGAGGCCGTTCAGCTCGCTCGCACGGCGGCGCACGAGCGCGAGCTGGTCGTCCAGGTGGCCCAGTGCCTCGGTCAGCAGACTGTGCAGCCGAAGCGGATCCTCGACGCCCGCCTGGACCTCGGCTCGCAGCACTTTGCGCGCCTCCTCGGCCTCGACCAGCGTCTTCAGCTCGTCGAGCGAGACGCCGAGCAGCGAGCGCAGCCGCATCACCTCGCGCAGGTGCTCGACCTCGGCTTCGCTGTATACGCGGTGGCTGCCGGACTGGCGTGTGGCGTGCTCGCCGAGCAGGCCGATCTCCTCGTAGTAGCGGATCGTCCGCGCTGTCGTGCCAACGAGCCGCGCGACATCGCCGATTCGCAGCGCGCCGTCCGGTGCGACTGCCGTGCTCACGGCTCGGCCCGAGCGGTGTGCGCCGGGCGCATTAGCGAGACGAGGGCGCCGACCAGCGCCGCTCCTGCGAGCGCCCAGAGCGCGACGTGCATGTTGTTGATGAACGGCGCAAGCTTGGCGTCGCTGAGGCCGTGCGCCAGGCCCGAGAAGATCCGAAACAGTGTCGCGCGCGGGATCGCCGCGGTGACGATGGCGAGCACGAAGGCGATCGACAGGACCGCGCCGGTGTTCTGCAGCACAGTTCGCGCGCCGGCTGCGATGCCGCGGCGCTCGGGCGGCACGGCGCCCATCATCGCCGCCCCATTCGGGCTCATGAACGTTCCCGAGCCGATGCCGACGAGCGCTAGCAGCGTCGCCGCCCAGAGGAACGAGCTGTGCACCTGCAGCGTCGTCATCAGCGCAAGACCGATGGCCGTGACCAGCATTCCGATTGCGGCCAGCGCACGTGAGCCGTGGCGATCGGCGTAGCTTCCGGCGAGCGGCGAGGCGACCAGCATTCCAAGCGCCAGCGGCATCAGCTTGATGCCGGCGGTGATCGGCGAATTGCCCTCGGCCCCCTGGAAGTAGAAGACGAAGATGAACATCAGCGCGAACCGTGTCAGCCCGTTGATGAATGTCGCGGCTGACGCGGCGGCGAACAGCCGATTGCGGAACAGGCTGAGGTCGAGCATCGGCGCGCGGCCGTGGCGCTCGATCACCACCCACGCCGGGAGTAGGACCGCCGCGACCGCGAGGCCGACGATCACGATCGGATCGTCCCAGCCGGACAGCCCGCCGCGCGACACGCCAAGCACGAGCCCGGTGAGCCCGATAACGAACGTCGCCGTGCCCGCGAGGTCGAGGCCCCGCTCGGCGTCCGGCTTCGCCAGCTCGCGCAGTATCAGCGCCCCCCAGATCGCACCGGCGAGCGCGAACGGTACGTTGAACCAGAACACCCAGGGCCAGGAGATCTCGACCAGCGCGCCGCCGAGGACTGGCCCGATCACCAGCCCGATCGCGGCGATCATCATGTTCGCGCCCATCGCGAAGCCGAGCTGGCGCGGGGGAAACGCGTCGGTTACGAGCGCCGCCGAGTTGGCGAAGAGGAAGGCGGAGCCGATGCCCTGCAGCACTCGCCAGAGGATCAGCTCGGTTCCGTTGGCGGCAAACCCCGCGCCGAGCGACGCCAGGCCAAACACGAGGAAGCCGCCTACGTAGGCCTTCTTGCGGCCGAACATGTCCGACAGGCGACCGGCGCTCAACACCAATACGGTCGAGGCGATCATGTAGGCGAGGATCACCCAGACGAGCGTCAGCAGGCTCGTCCGCAGGCTCCGTTCGAGGTCCGGCAAGGCGATGATCAGCGTGCCCGAATTGGTCGCTGCCATCAGCATGCCGAGGCTCGTGCACGACAGCGCCCACCAGCGGTAGTTGGGCGAATCGCCTGCGACACCGGGGCGCCGGCGTCGGAGCGGAATTGTCTGTGCGCGCGTACTCATCGACAGTTTACGTGAACGTAAGCTTCATGTTACCAACTCGACCTAAGCGGCCTGTCAGGCTTTGGCGATGCGCGACGCGCTGATGCGCCAGCTCTACCGGCTCGGCTACCGGGTTCTGTGGCTGGTTTGGCTCGTGCGCCCGCCACGCGGCTGTGGCGCGAAGGGGCTACTCACCAACGCCGGACAGGTGCTGCTTGTCCGCCACACCTACGGCCCTCACGAATGGGAGCTGCCCGGCGGCGGCTCCCGTCGCGGCGAAGAACCGATCGCGACGCTGCGCCGCGAGCTGCGCGAGGAGCTGCGAGTCGATGTGGCTGAGGCGACCGCGCTCGGCGCCATCACCGGGCCTGGTCGCTACTGTGGCAATCGCGTCAGCTACTTCACTGCGGAACTACCTGCACGCGACATCGTTCGTGACCCGGTCGAGATCGCCGAGGTTGCGTGGTTCGATCTCGCCTCGCCACCGGTGCCGCTCGGCTGGTACGCCGCGCAGGCACTGGTCCGGCACGGCGAGGCGCTAGCATCGCGAGCTAGCGATCCGGGGAGTCCCCTGCGGGGCTGAGAGGGCGCCACGCGCCGACCCGTTTGACCTGATCTGGATCATGCCAGCGAAGGGAGTTGAGATGCCAGCAGAGCACCGCAGCACGTTCGAGCCCGGCGCCGAGTGCCGCACGCAGATGCACCTCGCGCGCAAGGGCATCGTCTCGCCGGAGATGGAGCGCGTCGCCGAGCGCGAGGAGCTGCCGGGCGAGCTGATTCGCGACGAGGTCGCGCGCGGGCGCATGATCATCCCCGCCAACGTCCATCACCGGTCGCTCGATCCGATGGCGATCGGTCTCAAAGCCCGCGTGAAGATCAACTCGAACATCGGCAACTCGCCGACCAGCTCGTCGCTTGCCGAGGAGGTCGAGAAGCTGACGGTCTCCGAGCGTTGGGGCGCCGATACGGTGATGGACCTCTCGACTGGCAAGCGGATCGACGAGACGCGCGAGGCGATCATCGACGCGGCCAGCGTGCCGATCGGCACCGTCCCGATCTATCAGGCGCTCGAGAGCGTCAGCTCGATCGAGGACCTCAACGGCGACGTGCTCGTCGAGAACATCGCCCATCAGGCGGCGCAGGGTGTCGACTACATGACGATTCACGCCGGCGTCCGTCTCGAGCACCTGCCGCTCTGCCAGCACCGAGTGACCGGCATCGTCTCCCGTGGCGGCGGCATTCTCGCGCGCTGGATGGTCGCGCACATGGCCGAGAACCCGCTCTACGAGCGCTTCGACGACATCCTCGAGATCTGTGCGCGCCACGACGTGTCGATCTCGCTCGGCGACGGCCTGCGCCCCGGCTCGATCGCCGATGCCTCCGACGCCGCGCAGTTCGCGGAGCTCGAGACGCTCGGCGAGCTGACGTTGCGGGCCTGGGAGCGCGATGTACAGGTGATGATCGAAGGACCCGGACACATCCCGCTCGATCAGCTCGAGATGAACGTGCGCAAGCAGCAGGAGCTGTGCCACGAAGCGCCGTTCTACACGCTGGGCCCGCTCGTCACCGACATCGCGCCTGGTTACGACCACATCACCAGCGCGATCGGCGCGGCGATCGTCGGCTGGCACGGCACATCGATGCTCTGCTACGTGACACCGAAGGAGCACCTCGGGCTACCGAACGCCGAGGACGTCAAGCAGGGCCTGATCGCCTACCGCATCGCCGCGCACGCCGCCGACCTCGCGCGCGGCAACCGCCGCGCAGCAGCGTGGGACCGCGAGCTGTCGAAGGCCCGCTTCAGCTTCGACTGGAAGCGCCAGTTCGAGCTCGCGCTCGACCCGGAGACGGCGCAGGCGATGCACGACGAGACACTTGCCGACGACTACTTCAAGTCGGCCGAGTTCTGCTCGATGTGCGGTCCGAAGTACTGCCCGATGCACAACTTCAAGGACATCGATTGGGAAGCGGTGCGCGGCGCGGTCGCGGAGCGCAAGCGCACCCGTTCGGGCACCCCGATCGCCGGTCACCCTGTCAGCGGGGACAGTCAGGCAGGCGAGCGACTCGCCACGACAGCCGTTTGAGCGAGGCCGCTTGAGTCCAGCGCCCACCACCGGCCGCGACGGCGAGGCGGCGGGCACAGTACCTGCCGCCGTTCGCGAGCGACTACTCGATGCGTGGCGCGATGAGGTTCAGGCGACGATCGTCTACGAGCTGATCGCACGCCGTGAGAGTGATCCCCGGCGCGCCGAGGTCCTCCGTCGGCTGGCCGCCGTGGAGACCGGCCATCGTGAGCGCCTTCAGTCGCGCATGCGGGAGCTCGGGATCGAGGCGCCCGACGAGCGCACCGTAGTGCTGTCGCTCTGGCAGCGCCTACAGGCTCGCGTCGCTCCGGTCGACAAGCTGCTCGCGCGCCAGGAGGCGATGGAGCGAGAGATCGCGTCCCAGATCGAGGAGCAGCCGACGGGCGACTCGGCGACCGACAAGCTGCTCGACGAGATCAAGGCCGAGGAGGAGCAGCACACCGTCGCGCTCGGCCAGCTGCGAGAAGGCGACGCGCCTGAGGACCCGCGGACCGCTGCGATCGAAGCGCGGCTGGCACGACTCGCCAAGCGCGAGACCTGGCATCGCTCGAGCACCGGCTGGATCCCCGGCGCGATCTACGGCGCCAACGACGGCCTCGCCGCGGTGTTCGGGATCGTCGCGGGCGTCTCCGGTGCGACCGGCGGCTCGCACGTCGTTTTGACCGCCGGCCTGTTCGGCGCGATCGCCTCGGCGCTGTCGATGGCCGTCGGTGCCTACCTCGCCGAGCGCTCGACCAGCGAGGTTGCCGCCGCCAATCTCGCGCATGAGCGCGCCGAGGTCGAAAAGCACCCCGAGGAGGAGAAGGAGGAGCTTTCGCTCTACTACCAGCTGAAGGGCCTGACAGAGGCCGAGGCAAAGCAGGTCGTCGAGCGGATCGCCGAGAACCCCGAAAACCTGTTTCGGGCGATCGCGCAGGAGGAGCTCGGCCAGAGCGGCGAGCAGGGTGGCGGCGCGATCCAGGCCGCCCTGGCCGGCGGACTCTCGACTGCGTTCGGCGCGATCATCCCCGTGATGCCGTTCTTTTGGCTGCACGGCTACACCGGCATCGCCGTCGCGGCGGGGGTCTCGCTCGTCGCCCACTTCGGGGTCGGCGCGGCGAAGTCCGTCTTCACGCTGCGCAGCGCGTGGTCCTCAGGCTTCGAGATGACGATGGCCGGCGTGCTGGTCGGCGGCGCAACCTACCTGCTCGGCCTCGCGATCGGCACCGGCTGATCAGATCACGAGCACCGCGGCGCCGCGGAACGCCCCGGCGCGCAGGTCGCCGAGAGCCTGGTTGGCGTCCTCGAGTACGTAGGTCGTAACGTGGGATCGCACTCCGGCCTGCGCGGCGAGCTCGAGAAACTCGATGCCGTCAGCGCGGGTCAGGTTGGCGACCGAACGAATCGTGCGCTCGCCCCAGAGGATCTCGTAGGGGAAGGCCGGAATGTCGCTCATGTGAATGCCGGCGCAGACCACGGTCCCGCCCGGCCGGAGCGCCCTCAGCGCGACCGGAACGAGCGGACCGACCGCGGCGAAGATGATCGCTGCATCCAGCGCCTGCGGCGGCGCCTCGTCCGAGCTGCCCGCCCAGGCTGCGCCGAGCTCGCGCGCGAGGGCCTGTGCCGGCTCGTCGCCGCTGCGGGTGAAGGCGTAGACCTCGCGTCCCTGCCACGCCACCAGCTGCGCGAGGATGTGAGCCGACGCGCCGAAGCCATAGAAGCCGATCCGCTGCGCGTCGCCGCACATACGCAGCGAGCGGTATCCGATCAATCCGGCACAGAGCAGCGGCGCGATCTGCTCCGGCGGCTCGTCGCTCGCGAGCTCGAAGCAGAAACGCTCATCGGCGACTGTGTATTCGGCAAAGCCGCCGTCGATGTCGCAGCCGGTGAAGCGTGCGTGCTCGCAGAGATTCTCGCGCCCAGCGCGGCACTGCGAGCAGTCCCCGTCAGTCCAGCCCAGCCATGGGACGCCGACGCGCCGTCCGTCGGCGACGTTTCGCGCGACGACCTGATGGCCAAGGACCCGCGGCGGCTGGGCGATGGCGACCTCGCCGTCAAGCAGATGAAGGTCGGTGCGGCAGACGCCACAGGCCTCGACTCGTAACAACAGCTCGTTCGGGGCGGGGGAGGGCACGGGAAGCTCGACGGGGCGCAGCGGCGCGCCGACCTGCTCGAACACCATCGCGCGCATCGTCGCCGGCGGCTTGCTCATTTTCCAATCGTTGCGCATCGGCGCCGCAAGGTTCCCAGCCCGTGCTTAACCAGCATGCCTGGCCGCTCGCCCGAGGGTGTTGGCGAGCGTGCCACGTGCCGCCGCGTCTGCGACACTGCGGCAATGACTGGCCTGCTGTTCCGGTTGATCCGAATCCTCCGCCGCAAGTACCAGAAGCGCCAGCAGGGCCGCTGATCGCTGGGCGAGATCGTGTGCGGCGACCAGCGCCCGGAAGGGCTGGTGCCGGTGTCCTCGCCTCGCTTGCCGTCGCCGTCGCCGGCTGTGGCGGCACGACGACGGCGACCCCCAGCTTCTCCGCGATCGCGAACACGATCTGCGCGAACGCGGACGCTGAGATCGTGGCACTCCCGCCAGAGCGTCGCTCCCTGGTCTCGCTTGCCCGCGTCGCGCGGCACGAGCTGCCGATCGTCCGCAACGAGCTGGCGCAGCTCTCGGAGCTCACGGCGCCGGCGAGCAAGGCGAGGGAGTTCGCGAGCGCGCTCGCCAGCACGCGGCGTGAGCTCGTGCTCGTACCGCGATTGATTGCGGCGGTGCACGCCGAGAACGCCGCACGGATCGCGACGGTGGCGCTCGCCGCGGACGAGGCGGACATGCAGGCCAAGACGGCGATGACCTCCCTCGGCTTGGGCGCGTGCGCCCGCGAAGTGGTGCCGCGCGGCTCGCGCTAGACGTTCACCACCGCCGAGGCGTGCAGCACCTGGCCACTCGTGCCGATCGCCTCGACCATGACGTAAGGCCCCACCGTCGGTGCGCTGATCGCCGTCTCGAAGCCGCTGTCGGGATACGTGCCGACCGGCGCCAGCTGTTTCGCGGAGGCACCCGCTAGCACCGTCCAGCTGGCGACGTCGGTCGCCCCATTCCAGCTCACGTAAAGCGCGGTCATTCCACCAGACGGCGTCGCGTGGCTCACTGCGGGAGCAACGACCGGCTGCCCATTCCAGACGTAGCGATAGCCGCGGAAACTGCTCGTCGAGCCGACGAGCTCCATCGCGAACGTCAGTGCTCCGGTTGGTGAGAATTCTGACTCGATCCCGACCTGGCCCCAGCCGACGAACACGTCGCCGTTCGGCAGCTGCTGCAGGTTGCCCTGGCTGTCAGAGACGACGGGATGCCCGGAGATCTCGAGCTGGCGAGCGACGGTCGCGGTGTTGTTCTGAGTGTCCAGCGCGAGCTCGAGCCCGCGCGACTGGCTCGCCTCCAGCGGCGAGTCCTCGTTGTCGAACAGGCTGATCAGGTACTGCCCGGGTGTGCTGTCTGACACCATCTCCACATCGTGCTGCCAGGCAAAACGCGCCCCTGGACCGAGTGCGAACGTGCTGTGCTTGCCGCCGACCTGCCAGATGACCGCGCCGGTGACGCCATTCAGCAGGAAGCTCGTCCAGGTGTTGCGCGACGAGATCAGCAGGTCGCCGTTCGGCAGCGGATCGATCGAGTTGATGTGGAAGTAGTCGAGGACGCTCGAGCTCTGCGTGGGAATCGAGCTGTAGGTGTTCGAGATCGGGACGTGCGAGAGCGAATCCCACTCCCACATCACAAGGCCGGTCTTGATGTCGATCTCCTGCACGACGCTGTCGTCGATCAGGCCGCTGCTCAGGCCGCCAACGCTATGGAGGTTCCAGTGAATCGGCGCATAGGCCGTGATGAAAGCGGTGTTCTGCGGTGTGATCCGAAAGTCGTGCAGGTCCGCGTGCAGACCGTTGCTCGCGTAGACCTTGGCGATCGGCGTGTAGCTGCTGCTGTACATCTCGTCGACGCCCTGGCCGTGGAGCTCGATCGTGCGACCTTGCCACCAGGTCAACACCGGCTTCCCCTCGTAGGTCTGCACGTTGAAGTCGAACGCGCGCGATGGGTAGTGCGTCGGGTGAAACCATACGAGCGTCCCCGTCGGGCTGACGATCATCGGCCCCGCCCGACCGGGCCCCGAGTTCGGTGCGACGAAGATGTCGCCGAGCCCTTGGTCGGCGGCCGGTACGACGATCCTGACGGCCGGTGGCACGAGGTCGGGTCTCGAGTCGAAGTGCTGGACGTTTGTCGCTGTCTCAGTCTGCGGCTTCGATGGCGCCGACTGCGGCAGCACGTAGGGATATGCCACATAGAAGTCAGTGCCGACACGCGCGGAGCTCGTGCCGGTCACGATCGTCGCCGTCACCGTGACCTTTTCGCCCGGCGTGAACGGCTTGTGCGGCAGGAAGCTGCCACCGGTGCCGGTCGAATAGGACTCCAGCTGGCCGTGGTGGATCCCGCTGCGTGAGCCCTTGACGATGATGTCCTCGATGTCCTGAGAGGGTTAGCCGAGGAAGCTGATCTGCGTGTCTGGGAATGCGTCGGCAGTCCCGGGCATCGGCGACAACGTCTCAGTCGGAAGCGTTGCGCCGGTCGTGCCGCTCGGTCCGGTTGTGATTGCGTGGGCGAGTGTCGGCCACACGAGAGCAAGCGTTGCCAGTGCGCCCAGTCCTACGGTGAGAACTCGCTGAGGCCGCGGCAAGCGATCCCGCGAACGGCGATCGTTGGCGCCCGGCGCGTACCGCTTTGTCGACACGATCGATTGCGCGAGCACGAGATCTGTTCGGGTTCACTCCGTCACGATCCCCCGCCGGGCCAGTTTATCCGCTCACCAGGCGGCGCGCTCTCGGTGGAGGTGTGGCCGCCGACTCGACGGCGCGCTGGCTAGCGTGCGTCCGAGTGAGGTGCCACGCCCGCCTGCACGCGCTCGCGCACATAGGCGAGCTTCTCGATCACCGCTGGCGCAAGCGTGAAAGGGTAGAGGTCGTCCCGCCCCATGCCGCGGTTGAGCGCGTTCAGCGCGTACGTCAATGGCAGCCAGTCGGCGATGATCGCTTCGATTCCGGCGCCGGCGCCCAACTCCCCAAGCGGCGCGACACTCAGGGTAGGGTCCTGCGCGACGTCCGGGCCGGTCACGACGAGCCCGAACTCAGCCGCTGTCTGCAGCGTGTCGTGGATGTGAAGGTAGTGGCTGAACGTCTCCGCCCAGTCCTCCGCCGGGTGCATTGTCGCGTAGGCGCTCACGCAGCGCTCTCTCCAGTCGCTTGGCGGCCCATCGGCGTAGTGACGCTCGAGCGCGGCGTCGTAGCTCTCGCGCTCATTGCCGAACAGCGCACGGCAGCGCTCGAGCTCATCCGTACCCCTCTGCTCGACGAGCGCCGGCCAGTAGTAGTGGCCAATCTCGTGCCGGAAATGGCCGAGCAGCGTGCGATAGGGCTCACCGAGCTGCGTTCGCCGCAGCTCCCGGCGCGCGTCGTCTGACTCGGCGAGATCGAGCGTGATCAGGCCGTCGTCGTGGCCGGTGACGACGGGTCGGTCGAGGCTCGACAGCAGATCGAAGCGGAGCTTGTCGTCGTCGATCGGGAGAGCGAGGTCGAGCAGCTCGAACAGCAGTCGCCGCTTCGCGCGCTCGGCCGCCGCGAACGCCTCGAGACCCGCACCATCGGCGTCATTCGGACGCGTCCGCGTCAGCCGGCAGCTCGCGCAGAGCTCGCCCTCCCGCTCCACGAGCCAGTTGCAGGCTGCAACCTCGGCCGCCGCGCAGCGCGGCCGCTCTCGTGGCGGCTCGAGCGCGAGCCGCTCGACGATGAACCCCTGCGGCGTACCGCAGCGCAGGCAGAGGCTGTTCTCGAAGAACAGGAGTTGACCGCAGACCTCGCAGGAGAACGCACGCACCAGCGTTCGCTACCCGTCGCCCGGCGAGCCGACCAGCGGGATCGCTGCTCGTGGCCAGCCTGCGCGGCGTGCGTCAGGTCTCGGTCGGGCGGAGCGAGGGCAGCGCCGGCGCATCGTCGCCCGTGCGCGGAGGCTTGCTAGGCGCGCCCGTGGCGCTGTACCAATCACGCCAGATCAGCTTATAGACCGGGATGCGTCGCGGGATCGAGCGGATTCCCGGAAGGAACGGAACCAGGATGAAGGCGGCGCTTAGCACGCCCATGATCGCCATCACGATCGCGTCGACGTTGGGCGAGGTACTGAGCCCCCCGATCTGGACCTGATACCAGAAGGTGTAGAGCCACAACCAGACCTGACCGGGATAGCTGCCGGTCTCGTTCATCATGCCCCACTGCGTGCCCTGAAGGTGCTGATAAGTGGCGCGATCGTCCAGCGCGCTGCCATCCTCGAGGAACAGGAGCGGCTTGGTGTAGTCGGTTTGGTAGAACTGCTTGCTGCTCAGCAGGTCGCCGTCGAGCCCGCCGCTCTCGGCGAGCGCCAGTAGCGAGCTCATCATCGGCCCGACGGGCCCGTAGCTGCCGGCCGGCACGGTAACGGCGCCGCCCTGCTTCTCGGTCGCCTTGCCGAGAGCGTTCGAGTACGCGTTGGTCCATGCCGCTTGGGTCTTGGCCGGCGCGTGCACGTACGTCGTGACGGCTGCCTGGAGCGCCGGGGCGTCGGGGATCGTACGCAGCGGCGCGATGATCAAGTCGTATTCGGCGTTGACGGGGTGGCTGACGCCGAGCCACTGCTGGAGGTGTATGAACGCGAGCTGCTGGACAGAACCCGACTCGTGGTTGTACGGCGGCCCGTAGGTGGCGGTCTCGCTAGTGCCGTCGAGCTCGCTCAGCGCGGTCGTGACGAAGTCCGTCGGCATCGACCGAGACCAGCTCGCGATCGTTGACGGCGGCAGGTCGGGCGAGGAGAAGAGAATCGTCAGGATCACCGCGATCAGCATCACAACGCCGGTGGCGACCGAGACCTCCTTGACGATGTCGTATGGCCGATACGGGCCGTCGTAGTGTCGTGCAGCCTCGTTGAGTTCGGCGTTGGTGAGCCGCCCGCCGCGGAACATCACTTCGCCGCGGCGTCGGCGACGCTGTCTGCCAACGGGATCGGCGGCACGATCCCGTGCCGGCGGACCAACAGGATGTGCAGCGACACGATCCCGATCACGAGAACCGGGAAGAGAAAGATGTGGTAGCTGTACATCTGGCCGACGTTCAGGACGTTGAAGAAGGATCCGACGCCGAGCGAGTTCATCCCGTCCTTGCCCTGCGTGGCGATCCACTGCGAGTCGAAGTTCTGCTGCGACACGTAGCCGGTGAACGCAGTGGGGATCGCGATGACGAACGCGACCGCGCCGGTCATCCAGACGCGGGCCCGGCCGCCACGCCACGCCGCCATCCAGAACTTGCCCCACAGGTGGATGACCATGAAGAAGAAGAACAACTCCACCGACCAGAGGTGGATGCTGTTGAAGAAGTGGCCGATCGACTGGACGTGCCACCAGGCTGGGCCCTTCAGGGCGAGGATCGTGCCCGATGCGATGATCGTCACAAGCGCCCCGATCGTCAGGGCGCCGAAGAGGTAGATCGCCGAAGCCATATAGGCGGGCTGCGAGTCGGGCAGCAGGCGTTCCGGCGGCAGGTTGCGCAGTCCGAATTCGCGAACGCGAACGGTCCAGGAACTCATTTCTTGCCTCCAGGTCGCTTCGCGCCGGGGGCGCGCAGGAAGAGCGCAACCGCGAACACGATGAGCATCAGCACGATGACGACGAGGTTTGGCACCGACATCAGGAAGAAGTGCCAGTGCACGTAGTGCGCGGTGCCGTTCAGGTTGACGATCGAGCTGATGTCAAATCCGCGCATCGATGGCATCCTTACCGCCCCAAGGTCCGCGATCAATGGCTCAAACGCATGTCGCGTACTCCACGCGGATGAAGATGCGTAGAAACCCGCAGCGTGGCGCCTTCAGCCCGAAAGGCGGAAAACGACAAGGCCCGTCGCGAGCAGTACGAAGGCGATCCAGAGCACCGAGAGGGCTCCGTCGAGTGGCGCGACGAGCCGCTCACGGGTCAGCTCGATGACGGTACCGTCGCTCAGTCGCTGCTGGCCGCTGACCTCGACCGTGCGGCGGCGCAGCTCGCGCACGGGGGTGCTGAGTCGACGCTGCGCGAGAAGGAAGAAGCAGCATGCGGCCGACACGAGCAGACCCGCGGGGCGAACGGTCAGGGCGTTGACGAAATAGCCGGTGAAGGCCGAGAACCCTCCCCAGCCGACCGCGAGCCAGAAGTCATTGTGGAAGCGACCGCCGGCAAGCTCGAGGTTGTACGCCGGCACGAAGAGTCCCCCGAAGACGATCAGCGGTATCAGCAGCGGTGAGACGACGATGGCTGTCACGACCCCGATCGCGACCGCGCCGGCGAGGCCGATCGTCGCGAGGACAACGAGCGTGCGCGTGGCGAGTTCTGTCTGCAGCGGTCGGCCGTGCAGCTCGTCGAGCGCGTGTGCGCTTACGCCGACGGCGAGTAAGAACGCACCCATCGTCGCGCCCAGACGCCACGCGTGAAGCGTCGGCGCGACCGCGGCACCAAGCGCCACCGTGGCGAGGTTCCACGCCGTGTAGGGGGGATGGAGCACCGTGACGAGATCGCGCCAGCCGCCCGGGCGTAGCGCGTAGAACGCCGGGCGGTCTACCTCAGTCGGCGCGCTCTTCACTTCGCCTGCCCCACATGACGAGCCCGGCCCCGAAGCTCGGCCGCCGCTCGTGGACGTCCTCGATCCCGTTCGCCCGCCAGAGCGCCGCCGGGTCCGGCTCGCGCGCGTAGAGCTCCTCGATGCTCGGCCCGAGAAAGCGTCCGACTTCGAGCCACGCCGGCGAGACCATGCGGCCGAGCAGGGGCATGACGGCGCGCGTATGCACGCGCCAGAGCGCCCGGAGCGGAGCCTGAGACGGCACGCCGAACTCGACCATGCCGATCCGCCCACCCGGTTTGAGGACTCGCGCCAGCTCGCGCAGCGTCGCGCTTCGGTCATCGACGTAGCGCAGCAGGTAGGTGAATGTCAGAGCATCGAACTCACCGTCTTCGAACGGGAGCCGCTCCGCCTCACCGGTTACGAAGCGCACGCGGCGGGCGAGCTCGCCGGCGTGTGCGAGTCGGGTGCGTGCCACGCTGAGCATCGGCTCGCTCTGGTCGAGGGCTACGACCTCGCAGCCGCTCCGAGCAAGCGCTATCGCAACGAGTCCGGTTCCGGTCGCGACGTCGAGCACTCGCTCGCCCGGCCGCGGGGCGATCGTAGCCACGAGCATGCGCCGCCAGCGTGGATCCTGGCCGAAGCTCAGCAGGGCTCCCATCGCGTGGTAGTGGCGCGGCAGGCCAGCGAAGAGGTCAAGTGCCTGGTGCTTGCGCGCAGAGTCGTGAGTGTCCGAGATGGCTCCCACCAGGCGCCTAGCCTACGCCCACGCCTCGGAGTCCGCCGGGCAGCTGGGTGCGACGGGATGGGCGCGGCTCGTGCCTGATGGCGCGCCAGCGGCGACACTACGATGAGCCGAGAATGAGCGAAACCGATCCGCCATCGCTTGCCGCCTCGCTGACGGCGTCGATCGTGCTCGACGAAGAGGGGCTCGGCAACGTCTGGCCGGTGTTCGGCGACTCGGAGCTCTTCGCGAGCGTGATCCAGGCGCTCGCCGCTCCGCTGCGCGGCGCCGTCGACAAGGTCGCCGGCATCGAATCGCGCGGCTTTGTTCTCGGCGCAGCGGTCGCCGGCCACCTCGGCGTCGGCTTCGTAGCGATCCGCAAGGGCGACGGCCTCTACCCGGGTGAGACGCTGAGCGCACGTACCGCCGCCGACTACCGCGGCCGTGAGCATGTATTCCGCCTCCAGCGAGCGGCTGTCAATGCCGGGGAGCGAATTGCGCTCGTCGACGACTGGTTCGAGACCGGCAGCCAAGGCTTGATCGGCCGGCGGCTGCTCGAGGACGCCGGAGCGATCTATGCAGGCGCGAGCATCATCATCGACCAGCTCAGCGACGCACGACGCGGCGAGCTTGCGCCGTGCCACTCACTCCTCGCCTCTGCGGCGCTGGAGCGGCCGGCGGCACGGTGAGCCGCCGCGATCAAAGCGCATTGCCCCGCGTTGCCGGCTTGCCCTAGGCCTGGCAGGAGCAGCTGGCTCGAACTGTGCGCGCCGCCGCTGAGCACGGCGATGCGGATGAGAGGACTCGAACCTCCACAGAGTTACCTCCACACGGACCTGAACCGAATCGAGGCCCCGTAGATGCGTCCCGGGGCGTCCAATATGTCCAAATTGCGGGGTTCTGAGGACGCATTTGACGCCCTGGAATGTTCGGATGTTGTCACGATGTTGTCACGGCGGGTCGTCGCGTCTGACCACGTTGCGAGGCTTGGAGCGTGCCGTACGAGCGAACGATTGAGATCGCCGTCAGCGACCTTGTCACGGTCCGCTTCAGCCAATCTGGTCGCCCGATCGAGCGCTACTCGGTCGTGCTCCTAACGCTGGACGACGACGGCTGGCGGACGGTGCGCGTCTACGACAACCATCTCGGTCCCCACCACATGCACCGATACACTCGTAGCGGCGGGAAGCAGGAGCCGGAGGCGTTTCACGCTGGCACGACCAACGAAGCAATCCCGGCTGCCATTGCCCACCTGAAGGCTCATTGGGAGGCGATCATCAAGTCATGGAACGTCTAGCCCACACCAAGAACACCCCGGCTACTGACTCTTCGTTCGAGCTGCTCTCGCGCATCGCCGTCGACTCGCGCAGCGATGAGCGCTATCCGGACGGGACTGTGTTGGTGCCGGCCGACTCGCCTGACGCCTCGCTGGTGCTCTCGCGCGCGATCCGCGAGCGCCGGCCGATCGCACTGGTGTTCTCGGACGGCTCGGACGTCGTCGCACGACCCCCCGAGGCCGACGGCCTAGCGCTCGTCATTGTGATCTCCCTGATGTGGCTCGCCGACTTGGTGGCTCGCAAGCGCGATCGACCGACCTTCGTGCCTCGCGAATGGGTCACCGAGTTCCACGCCGCACCCGCCCGGCGAGAAGCCGCAGTCGTCAGCTGAGCCTCAAGCGATCGACGTAGTCCGGTCGAACGGAACGCGATCCCTGATCTCGGCGGGCGGCGTCGAGGCTGTTTCACCGTTGGGTGATACTGTCTGATGCGAGCGAAGCGAGCGGCTGACAGTAGTTGGCGTTTGAAGATGGCGGGGAGGTTTGGGGGGCGGTGGCTGGTGTTTGCGTAGTGGAGGCGGTGTGGTGTTGGGGCGGTGAGCAAGGCGGGCTGGAGCCGTCAGACAGCGCGGTTGGCGAGAAGTAGACAGTCCACCGCCGGCGCGGCGCCGGCGGTCTCTATCGCGCTCAGCACGAGCGCTCGATCCTGCCGGCCCGCGAGCGATGCGGTCGTCCTTGGAGCGGCTTAGCGGCCCGTCGATGCCTCGGGCTGGACGGCGGCGGTCGCAGCGTCCTTGAGGTCGGGTTCCGCTCCCTGCGGCAGGTCGGGCCCGCCGTCGGTGGTGGCGTCGGCGTCGTCGCCCCCGGTCGGGTCGATACCGTCGTCGGTCGCCGGCTCGTCGGACCCGGTCGTCACGCCAAGAACTGCGCTGCCGAGTTCGGGGTCCTCTCCGAGCATTTCGCGTGGCGCGTCGGAGCCTCCCAGCTCGGCGGGAATGAGTCCCTCGGTCGCGGTGGCCGCCCACGAACCCTTCTCGCGGACCTCAGACTCGTCGGGCGTGGCTCCGCCCCGCTGCTCGCTCGGCTTGACTGTTTCGTGATCAGGGTCGTTACTGGCCATAAATCCTCCTAGTAAATACTCATGCGTAATGATTGAGCAGATTCGTCCGCTCGTGCCGCTTTCCCCGCGGCGGCGCAGTCGCTTCCTTGACGCGCGACGCGGTCGCTGCTGGAGCGCTCTGTGTCGGCGCTAGCCTCCGGCGGGCACCC
>Ga0224544_1000011_pt1 | contig 19188 bp, 17 predicted proteins | sample 714P11014metaG_FD_179904 | JGI IMG/M metagenome (GOLD analysis project Ga0224544, IMG submission 179904) | Peat soil microbial communities from Stordalen Mire, Sweden - 717 P1 10-14 | ecosystem: Environmental > Terrestrial > Soil > Wetlands > Peat | place: Sweden: Norrbotten County, Stordalen...
TGGATGCTTCGGGCAAGGTCGTTGACGCGAAGGTGACCGTGTGGTTCGCGGCGCCGTTCGATGCTGCCGGTGCGGACACGAGCGGCAAGGTGTACTTCTCGGCGCCGGGCGAGATCACGGTCGGCGCACTGATTGGCCAGGAGGTGGGGCTCGCGAAGGTGATGGTGGCTAAGCCCGCGGTTACGCACGTGGACATAGAGAGGCTTGCGGCGCCGCTGGCCGTCGGCGGATCCGCGGCGCTCGCTGCGAAACCGCATGCAGCCGACGGCTCGAGCCGGCCCGATGTCGCCGTGACATGGAAGTCGCTCACGCCGGCGATTGCGAAAGTGGATGCCGCAGGCATCGTGACGGCTGTTGCGCCGGGCGATGCGCGGATTCAGGCTACAGCGGAAGGCGTGAATGGCGAAGTCGGTGTTCGCGTCGTCGCGGACACTGTGCGGCGACTTGCGGTCGAGCCAGCTACGACCACCGCGCGGACGGGAGACGTAGTTCACTTTACGGCCGCCGCGAAGGATGCGGCCGGCAAACCGGTCAGGGACGTCACGATCAATTGGTCCGTGAGCGGCAACGGTGCTGCGGCGTATTCCGACGGAGCGTTCGTCGCGTACAACCCCGGCACCTACGAGGTCACCGCTTCGATCGGCCAACACAGCGGCAGCGCGTCAATTACGGTGACGCCGCGGAATGCCGAGCGCGAGATTGATGTGGTCGCGCACGTTCAGCCGAAAGATGAGAAGGGCGAGCCTATCCAGACGGCGGAAGAGTGGATCATCGGCACCCATGCGTATCTTTCCACGATTGCCGACCGTGTGTTTCTTTACGATATCGCGGATCCGTCCAACCCGAAGCTGCTCGATACGATGAAAGTGGACGCGAGGTTGGTAAATGACGTCAGCACGACGCCCGATGAAAAACTTGGCGTAATCACGCGTGAGGGGGCGTCGAACCGGAAGAACGGAATTGTCGTCCTCGATCTCTCCGATCCTAACAAATTGCAAACTGCCGCCGAATACACGGAAACCGTGACTGGTGGTGTTCACAGCGCCTTTATCAACACGCACTACATTTATCTCACCGACGATGCGACCGGGTCGCTGCGGGTGATTGATTTCCAGGATCCCAAGCATCCGAAGGAAGTCGCGCGCTGGCAAGTGGACAACAACAAGTCACAAACCATCGTCGGGCCTGAAGGGCCGGTCACGACGGGGCGCTACCTGCACGATCTCTACGTGAAAGACGGCTTGGCGTATCTCGCGTATTGGCGCGACGGCCTGGTGATTCTCGACGTTGGCAACGGAATGAAGGGCGGAAGCCCGGAATATCCGAAGCTCGTCAGCCAGTATCTCTATAACCACTACGAACTGTATGGCGACGACTGGCTGGCCGGCACGCATAGCACGTTCCGCTACAAGAACTATTTGTTCGTCGGTGACGAAGTGCTTCTGGGCTTTTTCAATATCATGAGTAAGGATCGAGTGCCGACGCGCGCCATTTGCCACGTGATGGATGTTTCGGATCTCGAACATCCGCGGGAGGTGGCATTTTACGAGGTGCCGGAGGGCGGCTCGCATAATTTCTGGGCGGACAACGACATGTTGTTCCTTGGCGATTACGGCGGCGGCGGGCGCGTGATCGACATTTCGGGCGAATTGCGCGGCGATCTTTATCGTCAGGGCCGGGAAATTGCGCGGCTATGGACTGGCGACTCGCAGGCGTTTCGCGCGAATTTGCCGCTGACGTGGGGCGCGCAGCCGTGGAACGGATTGATCTACATCAACGATATTGACTCTGGGCTGTGGATCGCGAAGCTCGGCAAGCCCGTTTTCAAAGGCTCGACAACCGCGCCACCTTTGCAACGCAAGGCCGAAAAGACGCCATGAAATCGCAGTGACGAAACTTGCGGGGCGCCGCGGTGCCGAAAGCCGCGTGCACGCTGAAACATCGCAGCGCCCCGTAGATTCCAGCCGCTCGAAGCACCTATCCGTTTGTGGCTGCATCTCATCCTTCCATGAAGCCATCAAGCCATGAAGCGAAGCCATGAAGCACATCATCGTCGGCACGGCCGGCCACATTGATCACGGCAAATCCTCGCTCGTCGCCGCCCTTACTGGCACGCATCCCGATCGCCTCGAAGAAGAGAAGCGCCGCGGAATCACGATTGACCTCGGCTTCGCATTTCTCGACCTCGGCGAAGTGCGCATTGGATTCGTCGATGTTCCGGGGCACGAGCGATTCGTGCGCAACATGCTGGCGGGCGCGGGCGGAATTGACCTCGTGCTTCTTGTTGTTGCCGCGGATGAATCGGTAAAGCCGCAAACGCGGGAGCACTTCGATATTTGCCGTCTGCTTGGAATTTCCACAGGAATCATCGTGCTGACGAAGTCAGATCTCGTGGATGCGGACACGGCCGGCCTCGCGAACCTTGAAGTTGAGGACCTCGTGCGTGGCTCGTTTCTCGAAGGCGCTCCGATTGTCGAGGTGAGTTCGAAGACCGGCGCGGGGCTTGATGCGCTGCGAGATGCGCTGCGGGAAGCTGCGGAGCGTTCACCGGGCAAAGACGCGCGCGGGTATTTTCGCTTGCCCGTGGATCGCGCGTTTGTAATGAAGGGATTTGGCCCGGTCGTTACGGGCACCCTCGTTTCCGGCTCAATCCGCGCCGAGGACGAGGTCGAGCTGTTTCCTGCGCGGCGGCGGCTTCGCGTGCGCGGCCTTCATTCCGGCGGCGCTGCTGTAGATCACGCCGTGGCGGGCCAGCGCACCGCCGTGAATCTTGCAGGCGTGGAGCTCGACGAATTGCATCGAGGCATGGAGCTCGCTGCGCGTGGAATATTTCAGCCGACGACGCGGCTGGACGCAAGGATCGAATTGCTTCGTTCGGCGCCTGCGCTCAAGAGCCGCTCGCGCGTTCACTTTCATCACGGCACGGCGGAGATGATTGCCGAGGTGATTCTCCTCGATCGGGAAAAGCTCGAGCCTGGTGGTTCCGCATTCGCGCAATTGCGGCTGACCGAACCGGTGCTCGCGTTGCCAGGGGACCGATTCATTCTGCGGAGGTTTTCACCGGTGACGACTGTCGGCGGCGGCACGGTGCTCGATCCGCTTGCATCGGGGCATCGCCGCAAAGACGCGCGTGTGATTCCGCTTCTCGGAATGTTTGAGCGGAACGAACGCGAAGCGATCGTAGAATCGCTGGCCGCGAGCGAACTGCGCGGCCTCGCGCTACCGCGCCTTATCGCTCGCACGGGCTGGATCGAGCAGGACGCACGCGACGTTATCGCGAAGCTGACGAGGGCGAGAACCCTCGTCATCGCGCAGGAAGAGCCGCTTACCGTAGTTCCGACGGCGATTGTCGTGGAATGCGCGAATCGCATTCGCGCGGCGGTCGAAGAATTTCACCGCACCAATCGGCTTACTTCTGGAATTGCCAAGGAAGATTTGCGTGGCCGGACGAAATCGCGCCCGGAGGTTTTTCGTGGCGCGCTCGCTGAACTTGTGGCCGCTCGCGCCGTTACCGTGTCCGGGGATCTCGTGCAAAAGTCAGGTCGAGAAATCGCGCTCCTTCCCGAAGAGGCACGGGCCAAAGAGCTAATCGAGCAGGAATTTGAACGTGCGGGCCTTGCAGTGCCGCGCTTGGATGAAGTCCTGGCCAAGCTCCCAGTGGAGGCCAAGCGAGCGCAAAAGATTCTCCAGATCCTGCTGAGCGAAAAGACGCTCGTGAAGGTCGCGCAAGACCTGGTTTTCCATCAGAATGCAGTCGCAAAGTTGCGCGAACTTGTGGCGAACTATAAGAAAGCGAATGGTGAGCGGCTTCCCATCGGTGCGTTCAAGGATATGACCGGCGTAACCCGGAAATACGCCATCCCACTACTCGAGTTCCTTGACCGGGAACGCGTGACGCGCCGCGTGGGCGACGAGCGTGTTATACTTTAGCTACGCCAGTGGGCGGGCCCGGTCTGGCATGGTGTCCGCGGTTCGGACTCGAAAGGCAGGTGCAGTATGGGTGAATTCAGCCCATTTCATTGGATGATTGTGGCGCTGGTGATTCTCGTGCTGTTCGGGGGCCGCAAGATTCCTGAAGTGATGAAGGGTTTGGGACAGGGAATCCGCGAGTTCAAAGAAGGCATGCGCGGCGGCGATAGCCCGACAACGCCCCCTGCTTCCACGACAACAACGACTCCGCCTGCCACGGCGCCCCCGCCGAGCACTCCGGAACCAAAGCCCTAACCTCCGCGGCGATTGCCTCTAGGGTCGCAAATCTGTGGTGGCTCCCTATTCGTAGATGCCTAGGTAAGGTGTGTTCGAGCGGGCGCAGTCTCTTCCTGGATTTTCCGAAGTTCCTGATAGATACGGCCGAGGGGCATGCCCATCACGTTGAAATAGCAGCCTTCGATCCGCTTTACAAATCTCCCGCCGAGCCCCTGAATCGCGTAACCGCCTGCTTTGCCGAAAGGCTCGCCGCTGGCTACGTAGTCCGCAATTTCCTGGACGCTTAACTCCGCAAAATCAACGCGCGTTACATCAACGAGTATGCGCTCGACGCCATCTGGCAAACGTAGAAGTGCGACGCCGGTGTAAATGTCGTGCGTGCGTCCGCTGAGCTGCTCGAGCATTCTTTGCGCGTCCGAGGTAGATTCCGGCTTTCCGAGAATCGCGCCGTTCACCACCACGGTCGTGTCGGCAGCTATGATGATTGCCGTGGCGTCCGGCTCGGCTGCCGCGATTTTGCGCGCAACCGTGCGCGCTTTCTTTTCAGCCAGGCGCCGGACGTATTCGGTTGCGGCTTCGCCTGGCCGCAGAGTTTCGTCTATATCCGCGGGGAGAACGTCGAACGAGAATCCTGCTGCGCGTAAAATTTCGGCGCGGCGCGGAGAGCTGGAGGCGAGGATGAGTTTCATCTGTACGGGAAAACATACCATAGCGTGGAAATATGAAGTAAGAGAGCGCGTGGTTGGAATTTTGCGATCGTGAGCGCCCGGCCAAGCCCCGCGACTGCTGAGTGTGTAATCGTGGCGCCGGCATCTTGCCGGCGTTTTTCCGCCCAGTGGCGTCGCACAAAATCGCCGGCAAGATGCCGGCGCTACGATTGCCTATTTGCCGGTGGTTAGATTACGACGGATTCTTGATATTCGCCGAACGCTCGGCGAAGAGCGTCGGAGATTTCTCCTACCGTTGCGAACGATTCGACGGCCGTTAGGATGGCAGGCATCAGATTCTCGCCGCTTCTCGCGCGGCGTTCGATTTCGGCCAGCGCGGCCTGCGTCTTCGCGATATCGCGGCGTTCACGCAACGATTTCAATCGGGCGACTTGCGAGCGCTCGATTTCAGGGTCCATTCGCAGCGTGGGGATGGGGTGTTCTTCCGCGGCGACGTAGCGATTGACGCCGACCACAACTTGCTCTCCCGTCTCGACTGACTGCTGATACTCGTACGCGGCCTTCTGAATTTCGCCTTGCACGAAACCGGTTTCGATTGCGCGGAGCATGCCTCCGAGCGCGTCAATCTTTTCGATGTAGGCGCGCGCCCCCGCTTCGATTTCGTTCGTGAGTTTTTCGATCGCGTAAGAACCGGCAAAGGGATCAATCGTATTCGCGACGCCACTTTCCTGCGCGATGATCTGCTGCGTGCGGAGGGCGATCGTCGCGGCGTTTTCGGTGGGAAGCGCCAGCGCTTCATCGAGGCCGTTGGCGTGCAGCGATTGGCAGCCGCCCAGAACCGCGCTCAACGCCTGAAGCGCCACGCGCACGATATTGTTTTCCGGTTGTTGCGCGGTCAGTGACGAGCCGGCCGTCTGCGCGTGGAAGCGCAACATCATCGAGCGCGGATCTTTTGCGCCGAATCGATCGCTCATAATGCGCGCCCAAAGGCGTCGCGCCGCGCGGAACTTCGCCACTTGCATGAGAAATTCGTTGTGCGCGTTGAAGAAGAACGACAACTGCGGCGCGAAATCGTCCACCGCCAACCCCGTAGCCACGGCCGCTTCCACGTAGGCGATTCCGTCGCCGAGCGTGAACGCCACTTCCTGCACGTCCGTCGAGCCCGCTTCGCGGATGTGATACCCGGAAATTGAAATTGGGTTCCAGTTGGGAATCTCGTTGCGGGCCCACGCGAAGATATCCGTGACGATTCGCATCGCAGGGCGCACGGGATAGATGTACGTCCCGCGCGAACTGTATTCCTTCAGGATGTCATTCTGGACCGTGCCGGAAAGGCGCCGCAGGTCCGCGCCCTGCTGTTTCGCCACGGCAACGTAGAGCGCGAGCAGAATAGCCGCCGTTGAATTGATGGTCATCGAGGTCGAGACGCGATCGAGCGGAATGCCGTTGAAGAGCGTCTGCATGTCCTCGAGCGAATCGATTGCCACGCCGACCTTGCCCACTTCGCCTTGCGCGAGTGCGTGGTCGGAGTCCATGCCGATCTGTGTTGGGAGATCGAATGCAACGCTCAGCCCCGTTTGCCCGCGCGCGAGCAAGTAACGGTAGCGCTCGTTCGATTCCGCAGCGGAGCCGAAGCCTGCGTATTGGCGCATGGTCCAGAGCCGGCCTCGGTACATGGTCGGATAGACGCCACGCGTGAACGGAAATTCGCCAGGATAGCCGAGCTCGCGCTCGGGATCCCATTTAGCCTCGTGTGACGGAACTAAGTCGTTGGCCGTGACGACAACCGGCAGAGGCAAGCCGCTTGTCGTGGCAGCCTTTTCCTCTTTGGAGGATGCGGGGCGGGATACAGAGTGGGCCGGGGGCCTTTTTGATTTCGAGGGCATCAGCGGACGCGGCGCGCGCTCCGGAACGATGTTACCGAGAAGTAGAGCATCGTGATCGTGTACGCGGCCGCCGCTGCTAGCAGCCACGGGATGCGTGCGTTACTCCATAGCCGCCATATGGCTATAGCGCCCGAGATGGCGAAGAGCGCAAACAGCGTCCCAGTCATTTCATGGAAAAGCTGCCGCGCCGCTTTCCAGAATACGCGCAGGACGGTCATCGCCGACCGCCACGCCGCCGCAATCCAGTCAATTCCCATCACGCCATTCTAGTACAACTCGCGGCGCGCGAGTGACAGCCGTAACCCTGTGCGACTGGGCAGGTAATTGCACGAAGCAACGGGCGAGAGAAGGCTTGTGCGGGGCGCGGTGCCGCAATAGAATCGGGCTAGGACACCCCGTAGCGGAGGTGAGGCCCTTGCAACTCGACGACCGGCTGAAAAAACTCCTGAAAGAACTTGGCCATGCCATCAACGATTCGGTTTCCGAATCCGACCGGATTTCGGAAGCCATCGCCGGCGTGAGATCTGCGGGGTACGACATCGTGTTGAAGCTCGACGCGACGATCGGCCTTGCCAGGCGCGAATCAGACGCCTCGAAAATGACCTGGCAGGATCGCCGCTTCCTCGAATCTCTTCGGATCCGCGTGGACGACGAAATGCTCGAGGACGACGATGACGATCAGCTGCCGAAGCTGGAGATAACGCCGCAGGACATCAAGTTTCTGCGCTCGCTAAAAATTTCACTCGATGACAAAGATTAAGCGCTACCGGTTGCGATTTGCGGCGCTGGGCCTGGCGCTCGCTGCGCTTGCCGCCGCGGCTCCATCGGCGCGCGCGCAGATGGACTCGTCCGCCCCGATGGTGGTGAAGCAGCAGAAAGTGAAGCCGCTCTGGATGAACGCGGAAGTGGTTCGCGCAGACCACAACACATTGACGGTGCGTGAGGCCGGGAACGAAATGGCCCTGCACACGTTCACTTACGGCCCGAAGGCCGCGCAGCAAATGCAAAAAGTGCTCAATGCCGGCGGCTACCAGCGCGGCGATGCGATCAAAGTTCGTTTTCAATCAGGCCACACTGTTGCGCTCGCGATTAAAGGCAAGCCGTCGCGGCCAATCTGAGCCTGTGGCGCCGGAATTCTCCCGGTAGAATCTTCGACTCGCGCCCGAGAGCGCTGCGAAATCACGCCTCGATGACCATGCTTCGCCCCGCTGCCGTCGCCGGCCGGTTTTATCCCGGCGATCCGGATGAACTTCGTTCCGCGGTAGATAAATTAGCAGGCAAGTCTCCAGAAAAAAGCAAGGCGATCGCCTGCATTGTTCCGCACGCCGGATACATGTATTCAGGAATGGTCGCGGGACAGGTTTACGGCGCGCTCGAAATTCCTCGAAAACTGGTGCTCATCGGCCCGCGGCATTTTCCGCGCGGCGAGGCGCTCGCGATTCTGTCCGAGGGCGCGTGGAGCACACCGCTCGGAAACGCAAAGATTGACGAAGGGCTAGCCGCCGATTTGAAACGCGCTTTCCCGTCGCTGCGCGAGGATGAAACCGCGCATAGCACCGAGCACTCGCTCGAAGTCCAGCTCCCATTTCTGCAGATGCTCGCGCCGGATTTCGAATTTGTTCCCGTCGTGCTCGGGACGGATCGTCTCGAGACGCTCGAGTTGCTGGGACGCGCGATTGCGAAAGTCATCGCAGCGCAGAGCGAGCCCGTGCTCATAGTGACGAGCTCGGACATGAATCACTACGAGAGCGATGAAATCACGCGCGTGAAGGACCGGCTGGCGATTGATAAGATTCTTGAGCTCGATGCCCGCGGCCTTCACGACGTCGTGCGGTCGAAGGGGATTTCGATGTGCGGGTATGCGCCTGTGGTGGCCATGTTGACGGCAGCGCGCGAATTGGGGGCGACGCGCGCGGAATTGGTCGCGTATGCGACGTCAGCCGACGTGAGCGGCGATCGCGATTGGGTGGTTGGTTACGCGGGCGTCATGGTTACGTGAAGGACGGATCGTCATGGACAAGGTCATTCGAGCCGTAGGTTTCATGTGTGAAGGTGGGCACGTTTTCCCCGAGGCGGGAGCCTCGGCGCTCTGAATTGAGGAGGAAAATACCGCAAAAATTTATTATTTGCGCCCGGAGTCCCGCCTCCGGGTTCGCGTGCGATGGGTGCCAGATCAATGAGAATGGGCGGCGGGAGCGGATGAAGAGGACGACGAACTTCCGCCGCCGTGCGAGCCGCCGGAGTCGGATGAGCCGTGCGACGATTCGCTGCCGTGCGAGAATTCGCCGCTATGCGACGTCGCGGCAGAGATTCCCGAGCGTCCCGGTGCAAATGTTCCCGCTGCCGATTCTCTCTCGAAGGAAAATGACGAGGGCTCAGGCTGATGCGGAACTCCATGCGGTTCGCGAATTCCGTTGGCGAGGACGGGCAATTTCTCCGAAACTCCCGCCGCGGCTTCGGCATTCACGAAGCGATTTTCTTTTGCGTCAAAGGCCACGCCTCCGCGAAGCGCGGCGAGACTTCGGGCAGTAGGAACGGCGAACGGCTGCTTCGAGTTTGAGCGCCAACCGAATTCGTTCGCGCCAATTCTTCCATTCTTGCCGGGCGGCTCATCCATTACTGCCACGATCTCGTCTGCTTTGTCCGGCGGCAAAATTCCTGTTGCGAAGCCATTGCCGATTCCGCCTTTAGCGCCAACAACGATCGGAACGCCTCCAAATTTTCCATGTACCGAGGAATTCGAAGCGGTCGAGAGCGAGTGCTCGGAGCGACGCGGATTCGGCACCGGGCGCGGCCGCCAGCCGATTCTCCCGCTGCCCGTGCGGCCAAAAATCACCGGCGCGCCATTCCAGAAACCAAAACCGCCTGGCATCCAAATCCAGCCGCCGCATGAAGACGCGTACGACCAACTACCAAAGTGATACGGCGCCCAACCCCACGGCTCGAAGCTCACCCATGTCCAGCCGAGTCCGTTGTAGTAATCGAAATAGCCATTGTAGAACGGCGCCCATCCGGCGCTCGCGCCCCACGGCTGCCAGCCATAGCCGTAGCCCGCGCAATTAAACCAGTTGCCGTATGAAGAAAGATCATTCAGTCCGTAGCTGAAAGGGGCGTCGGTGTAGGGCTGCGTTTGATTCGCGCCGTTCAAAATAATTCCCGCGCGATAGTTCACCCAACTGTCCCAGGAATCCTTCCCGGGATTTGGCGTCAGCTTGGTGTCGCCGGGCGCGGAGCCGCAAATCGCGAAAGTCTTCCCGGCTCCGGCAATCTCGGTGCCGTCGCCATCCTTCACGCTGGCGGCGCCTTCGTAGACGCTGAGCGACGCTCCATCGCGGAATGAGTCCACGCGAAATTTGGAGTGATTGGGGACCGTGACTTGGAAACTTGGCGCGTTCACTTCGAAAACATCGCCCGCACTGAGCTTCACTTGAAATGATGCGGTGCCCTGCGCGATCGTAAGCCGCGTGATTCGCCCGCCGTCGGAAAGCGCCATCTCCGTGAACTGCACCACAGTATTTTCCGCGACCCACATGGCTGCGCCGCTCTCAAATTCGATTTCCGCGCGGCCGTTATTCGTGCCGACGGCGAAACCCTGTTGAATCGGCATGTTGGGGATCCCGGCCTCCCAATCCGACGAGCCCGATCGCGTGATCTGCACGTCGCCGCGAACCATACTGAGGCGCACGATGCGCGCGTAGCTGTAGCTTTTCTCATCCGCACGTAGCGAAGCAGCGAAAACCAGGGAAGTAAGGCCCAGAAAGATGACGAGCGAACGGCTGAGTTTCATGGCGGTCCCCCTCTTGCGGGACACCTTTTTCCACTTGTTTCGACGTGCCGGAACTCAAGCAGGTTGCGGGACAGGCACATCTATCGTGGCCCTCTGTGCAAGGGAGGTCAAGCCTCGCGGCCTATTTCTAGGTGTGTGAATTGCGGATGCGGCTGGCAAGACCGCGAGCGCGCTGGCGGGCCATGTCGAGATATTTTTCGTCAGAGGCGAGCTGGTCGAGCGTGGGCAGGAGGCGTTCGGGCGCGGGGATAAGCTTGTTGTTGTAGTCGCCTTCAAGACGCAGGAGCGCATCGTTCACGCCGAGGCGATCGTAGCGCATGGCGCGCTGAAGATTGTCCATGTCCACTTGCTGCCGGCCGAGGCCTTCGAAGATATCGAGAAGCTGATTGGCGGTGCCGTCGAGCGTGTAATTAAATGTGACTTCGTGAGCTTCGCCGCCTTTTTCGTAGCGAAATGTTTTCTCTCCGAGATTGGCGATACGCCGATGGACGTCGAGATTCACGCCGTTGAAATCATGAAGCTGCGCCGCGAGCTGGAAGACGCGGTCCACAAGCGCGCGATTGATTTCGAATGGCTGAGGACTCGGTTGCTCGTCGAGCTGGCGAATGTCGTAGGTCGCGCTGCCCACTTCGCTGATTTTGATCTCGACGAATTCCTGATAGCTCGTCTTGAAGATCTTGCGAAACGTCACTGTAGCTGGTTCGCCGGCGCCGCGGGCCGGTGCGGAGAAGAAAAGCGGCAGCGCGATCGCCGCAAGAACGGATGCGGCGATGCACGAGCGCGGAATGAAGCGAAGGGGCGAATGCGAAGTATTCATCGAATGGATTGGACGCGAACATTCCGCGATTGGTTCCGCGGCGCCGGCGCTAATTGCGGAAAGGTTACGCGCGGCGCCATTGCCGCTTCCATGCGTGCTTGAGCGAATGCCGCGTGCGCGTGGCAAAGCGCGACGGCGAGCGCATCGGCCGCGTCGGGTGGCTCCGGCCACTCGAGCAATCCCAATTGGACGCTGACCATTTGCTGCATTTGCTGCTTTGTCGCCGCGCCATAGCCCGCGATGCTGGCTTTCACTTCGCGCGGGGAATAGCTATGCGCGGGAACACTCGCCTGCGCCGCGGCCAGCAGAACAACGCCGCGAACTTCCGCAAGTTTCAGTGCGGTACGCATATTGAGCGCCGTGAATACGGATTCGACCGCGACAGCATCAGGCGAATATTCCTCGAGGAGGCCGACAATGAGCTGGTGAATATCGCGGAGCCGCGCTGCGAATGTTGCGCGCGCGGGCAGCTTCAGTGCGCCAAAACGGAGCGAGCGCGCCGACGAGGAAGCGTTGACTTCGACAATCGCGAAGCCCGTCGCGCCCGCAACCGCAGGATCCACGCCGAGGACGCGCAATTTTCCGTTGGTGTCAGACACCGCCATGCCGACCGTAAGTGTACGTGCGGGGCTTCGAGCGGGGGTAGTGGTTTTTCGCGATGACGCGCCGCGAACGGCACTAGCGGCGTGCGTTACGCGATGGCAGCTTGAATCTCGGACTCGTCCACGTCGAAATTGGAGTATACGTGCTGAACGTCGTCGTACTCTTCGAGAGTTTCCACCAGGCGTATCATCTGCTGCGCCTGCTGGCCGGCAAGCTTGACGTAATTTTGCGGCACCCAGGAAACTTCGGCGGTATCTGGCTTGATGCCCGCGGCGGCGAGCGCATCACGAACTTTTTCGAAGGCTTCGGGAGGCGTTGTGACTTCCCACGCCGAACCGTCGTCGCGCAAATCTTCCGCGCCGGCGTCGAGGACAATGCCCATCATCTTGTCTTCATCGGCGGCAGTTTTCGGAACAATGATGTCGCCCTTACGTTGGAACATCCAGCCGACCGCGCCGGTCTCAGCCATGTTGCCGCCATTTTTCGAGAGCATGTGGCGAAGCTCGCCAACCGTGCGGTTGCGATTGCTCGTCACCACGGACACGAGCAACCCGACACCGCCCGGACCGTAGCCTTCGAACATGACTTCTTCGAGTTGTTCGCCTTCGAGCTGCCCGGTGCCACGCAGGATCGCGCGCTCGATGTTGTCGTTGGGCATGTTCTCGTTCTTGGCAGCCTGGATGGCGGTGCGCAAGCGTGGATTCGAATCAGGATCAGCGCCGCCCGAGCGCGCCGCAATGGAGAGTTCTCGGATAATCTTGGTGAAGGCTTTGCCGCGCTTGGCGTCAGTGGCGGCCTTCTTGTGCTTGATTGTTGCCCACTTCGAATGTCCTGACATTTGGGATAGCCCCGTACAGGTAAGATGGCAGGAGCACCACGGTCGCTCTTGCCGCGCTAGTCTAGCATACCCCCTGTGAATGCAGAAAGAGCAGCGCGTGAACGGTGCCCGGTACTCGGTTCCTTCTAATCGGCGAGCGCAAGCGGCAGGCGGGGACCTTCGGAGCTTTACGCCCAACAGTGAACCCGCCGCTCTTTTCGTAATATTTTATCACTCGGCGAATGCGCGGGTAGCTGTTAGCTTATCGTCTTTCGTTTTTGAAGATTGCATGAGCAACCCCTCAACGAAAGCTGAAGGACCAGCCCGCGGTGGGCTTATTGCCTCGCCGTGGCATACGCTTTCGATCTTGCTGATTTTTGCGTATTTCGGGTTTCGGCAGAAGATGCCGTCGAACGCCGTCGGTGCGGAATCTGCCCCGGCGGCGCTTTCGCATTGGGTGCTGCTCCGCCAGTACGCCATCTTGATTCTCTCCGAATGGGGAATGGCCTACTGGGTCTGGGTGGGAGTGCACCTCAAGGGCGGGCACTTACGCGATATGACGGGCGGCCGCTGGACAAGTTGGCGCAGCGTTGCTCTGGACGTCGCCATCGCAATCCCCTTCTGTGGTGTGTGGGAATTGACGGCGTGGCTCGTTCATCTCGCTGTCGAACGCGTTCCCGCCGCAACGGCGCCCTACCAGCCGCCTTCGGGCTTCGCGGAGGTCTTTATGTGGATTCTGCTATCCATCTCGGCGGGAATATGCGAAGAGATCGTTTTCCGGGGTTACTTGCAGCAGCAGTTTGGGGCCGCGACACGTAGTCTCGCTGCGGGTGTGATTCTGCAGGGTGCAGTGTTCGGCCTGGCTCACACTTACCAAGGCTGGCAGCAGGTGATCGTCATCGCAGTCCTTGGAATTCTTTATGGCGCGCTCGTGGCCTGGCGCCGCAATCTGCGCGCCAGCATGATTTCGCATGCTGCGTTGGACGTATTCGAGGGCTGGCTGCGTTTTATTTGAAGCAGTCAAATGCTCACGATCGGCCGTGACTCCGTCGTCCAAGCTGAATACGGTTGGGCCGTTCTTCACGATCCCGAGGCTGTACTCTCACATCAGAGCCGGGAGGCCCCTGCCTCCCGGATTCGCGTGAACACGTCCCGCAACCTGCATAAATTTCGAGCACATACGTTTCTGGCGGGAAATTCGCCTAGCGATACGAGACCTAGCCCGCCTTCCGGCGAGCCCTGCGAGCGTTTTTCGGACGCTTTGTTGAGGATTTGTGCGCGGCGAGAGCAGCTTGGGTTTTCTTGGGCAGTTTCGCGAAGACTATTGCGTGCGCACGCGATAGAAGCTGCTGCATTTCTGCTCGCGGCAGCGTGTCCTCGGATTCGATCGCGACCCAATGCGCACGGGCGAGATAGGGCGCAGGATTAATTCCGGAGCGCTCGATCAACTCGGCGAAATCCTCGCCGGAACATTTCAGCGAAAGCCAGTGCGCGGCGGGCTCGAGTGCCGTGACGGCGTACATTTTCCCGCCTACTTTAAAAACGAGATTGTCCCCCCATTGGATTTGTTCGGTTGTATGCGGAAGAGAGAGGCAGAAATCGCGTAGCCAATCGATGGTCATTCGGGGATCTCAGGGAGAGATTAACGCGGGCGCGTGGAAAATGGAAAAGCGAAAAGGGAAAATGGGAATGCCCCACCCTCGAATATCGAAGGTGGGGCACGGTTTGAAGCCTAAGAAGGCCTTGCGATTAGAATTGCGGGACGCCGAATGTGGCCGCGAGCGAGGTGAGTTCGAGTGGTTCTTCCGCGCCAACAAATTCGAGGCCCATTCCATATTGCCCATTGCCGAGAGGATCGGAGTAAGTAATGCGAGCGGCGGAGGTAAAATGCGCGTCTGGAAGGGCGACCAGAATGGTGTCGCCGGAAAGCCACTGAGTCGGCGCGATAACGCGAGCGCCGCGAGGGCTGATGTTTTCGGTGAATGCTCGTTCGACGCCCAGTTCACCGCGCGAGCCGACAAGTAATGCGGTGACTTTCATGTCCACACGTTTTTCGGCACGCTTCATCACAAATGGTTGCTGCATACGTTTCCCTCCAAAGAGTTGAGTCTTCAGCGCCGGCGCGGGGGACGGCCCCTGACGTCACAGCGCTGCGCGCAATGAATTGATATTAGTGGGCGGTGGCGCCTGAAAGCCGCCCAGCGAGCTACATACGTCGAAAGCGATAACTGGCCCGGCGGACAGGCAGCCGTTGCTCCGTGAAATCATGATGATTTCCCACCGCGCGCTGGTACGCTATGGCGGATTTCGCGAAACCACCGAGCCGCCGCAAGGCCTTTTAACGAGACGCAAGGATGCAATCGAATATCGCTGAAATCTTCGAATTCGCACTGCTGACGTTTACGTCCGTTTTTTTTCTAGTTGATCCGTTCGCGGTGATCCCGCAATTCCTGGTCATCACGGCAGATTCGGAGCCGGTAGAGCGGAGCCACGTTGCCAAACGAGCTGGGTGGACGTGCGCGATCGTTTTGGCAGGATTCGCGGTGGCCGGGAGTCTCGTCTTCCGGATGTTTGGGATCACGCTGCCCGCGTTCAAGATCGCCGGCGGAATCATTCTGATGCAGATCGGCATGGACAATCTGCGCGCAAAAAGGTCAACGACGAAAGAAACGCCGGAAGAAGCCGCGGAAGGCGCTTCAAAAGCCGATGCTGGAATTATTCCCTTGGGAATTCCGATGCTGGCAGGGCCCGCCGCCATTTCCACCGTGATGGTGCTGATCGGCGAATCGAAGGCGTGGTGGCAGCATGTCGTTGTGTACGCGGCGATTTTGGTCAGCTCGCTCGTGTCCTACTGGATCCTCGCGGGCGCGGACCGCGTGAGGAGATATCTCGGCGAAACTGGAATCCGGATTCTGATGCGTCTTATGGGATTGATTTTGGTGGCAATTGCCGTGCAATTCGTCGTGAACGGCTTGACCGATCTAGGCGTGATTCACCTGCCAGCGAAATAGCCTGCTGCAGCTCCTGTCAATTTTCCTGACGGTAACCCATTGAGACCATGGTAGCTCGGGAAACTGGATTTCGCTGCATTGGGATGCTACTAATCGAATGGCTCGTCCCGATAGCCGCCACGACGCCGTTATGACGAAAGAATGCAACTCGAGAGGGTGCAAGGCCCCCATGCCCCCGGGCCTCATTGATGAAGGGCTTTGCCTGCTGCACTTCACTTTGCACATTGAAGAAGAATGCGCGGCCGTCCGGCGCCAAACGGCGCTAGGTATAACGCCACACGAACGGCAAATGGAATTCTATCGTCAAATCGCGGATCGGGGCGACGTGCTCGTGAGCGTGGCAACGAGCGGATTCACGATGTCCGACGAAATGAAAGCGCGCGTCCTGAGCACGCTTCTCACTTTAATGAATACCCGCGAGAATATGGATCGCTCCGCCATGCGACAGTCGGCGATGAAACGATTCGCGTAAAAACCTCCACATTTCTCTTGATTTTGAGTGGAATGACGATGGATATGGGTGTGCCTACGCACCGATGAAGCGGGAGTATAGCGAGCGAGCGACGGCCGGGTCGCGCGTGCCTTTGAAAACCGCGCGGCCATCGGGGAAAACAGTCACCTCGTAGGAATTTACGCGGAAGCGGAGCAGAAAATTATTGCCGCGGACTTCGCTGGCCGTGGCCGCAAGCCGCCGATTGAGTTCCGCGAGATCGAGTTCGCGACCACGTTCGTGAATTTGAACGGAGTCGCGTCCACACATGGTAATGTGCGGCTGGGCTTCGCCTTCGAGATAGATGAAATTTCGGCGAACGCAAGCGCGACATTCCGGGTTACGCGCAACGCGGATTGCGCGATAGCTATTTTGCCAGACATCAAATGAAATCAACCGGCCGTGAAGAGAGTTGCGCTTCCCGATGAGAATCTTTGTGGCTTCAGTGGCTTCGATTGAGGCGATCACGTTGACGGCGGCATTCAGTATGCCCGACGTATCGCAGGTTTCTTCGGCGTCGGCGACTGGTGAATCATCTGATTCCAACAGGCAAGCCAGACAGGGAGTTTCGCCCGGGAGAATCGTCATCGTTACGCCGGCGCTTCCGACGGCAGCCGCGTAAATCCACGGAATGCCGAGAGCAATTGCTGCGTCATTGACTAGGAGACGAGTTTCGAAATTGTCGGTGCCGTCCAGAATCAGCGGAAAGCCGGAGAGAAGCTCGCGCGCGTTTTCCGAAGTTAGATCTGCGACGATGCCCTCGATTCTCGCGGAGGAATTGATGGCGCGCAGCCGGCGTTCCGCGGCGATGGCTTTCGGCAGATTTTCACGCGCATCGGATTCTTCGTAGAGTGTCTGGCGCTGAAGATTGGATGCCTCGACGAAGTCTCGGTCAATCAATCGCAGTGAGCCGATGCCTGCGCGAACGAGCAGGTTCGCAACGGCTGCGCCCATGGCGCCGCACCCGACGAGGACTGCAGAGGCGCCAAGCAAACGCTCCTGTCCCTCCGCGCCAATTCCGGCGAAAAGAACCTGGCGCGAGTAACGCTCTTTTTCATTTGGGTGCATCGAATCACGGCTCAACAACTCATCATAGCGCCAATTCAAATCCCGCAGGCAACGCGGCTATACTAACCAATCGTCACAGGAGCATCGGCTGGGGCCCGGGCCGATGCGTGGGTCACTCGATCTTTCCACACGTCCAAAAATCGGCGATCGTACGCGAGGCCATCGGTGTCTGGATTTTTCTCGCCATTGCCCTCGCCATTGTCCCGTCCGCACGGGGCCAAGCCGCGAACACCGTTGTCGAAGGCCGCCGCGTGAATGTTATTCGTATCCTGGATGACCACGGCCTCGTTCTCTCGGACAAGTTGCCTGCGATGGCTCTTGAACTCGGCAAGCCATTCGACATGGAAGATGAGCGGGCGAGCTTGCGGACGCTTTACGCGACAGGCCGATATTCTCAAATTCGTGTTGAAGCCGTGCCCGCTGGCGAAGGATTGCGCGTCGATTTTGTCGTGGAACGAAACCTTTACAATAATGTCATTCGAGTAGAGGGCTTGAAGGAGCCTCCGACCGAGGCAAGCGCTTTGGCCGCGGTTCAAATGCCTCTCGGCGAGCCGTTCCGCGAGAACGCGCTGAATGATGGCATCTCGCGGCTCGACGATACGCTGGAGCAGGAAGGTTTGTATCGCGCGCGTGTCGAACGCACCCTCGAGCCCCATGAAGAGACCCAGCAGATGAACGTGTCCGTGCACGTTTTCCCAGGGCCGCGTGCCCGGATCGGGGCGATCAAGATCGTCAATAAGAGTCCGTACAAAGACGAGGCCCTTTTGAAGCGCTTGAGATTGAAGGCCGACTCGAAACAGGACGTTACATCGGCAAGGCTTTCGCACGGGAGCGACCGCCTGCGGAAGAAACTGGTAGCCGACGGTTATCTCGGCGCGACGGTTGAGATTGAACGCGGCGATTATGACGCGAGCACGAGTCACCTGCCGCTGACGATTGAAGTGGTGGCCGGGCCGCGCGTGCGCGTGCAAATCACCGGCGCGCATTACCGGCCAGGCAGACTGCGCAATCTGCTCCCGATTTATGCGGAAGGCGCGGTGGACGAAGATCTGTTGCAAGAAGGACTCCGCAACATTCGTGACGACTTGCAGCGCGCGGGTTTTTTCGATTCTGACGTCACGTTCACGAACACCGAAGATCCGGCGCGGAACGAGCGTTTGATCACTTATACGGTTACTCGCGGGACGCGGCACAAGCTTGTCAGCGTAACTTTCAGCGGGAATCATTATTTCAGTACTTCACTGCTGGCCAGCCGGCTGCAGCTCCAACCGACAACGTTTACGACTCGCGGAAAATTCAGCCAGCGAATGGTGCGGGACGACGCCGATTCGATTCGCGGCCTCTATTACGAGAACGGCTTCATCGAGGCGGATGCAAAGCCGGTAGTCACCGATACCGACAAGGGGAAATTCGGAGAGCTCAAGATTCACTACGACATCACTGAAGGACCGCAAACGCGGGTCGCGAATCTGAAGATCGAGGGAAACGTCACTCTGAGCGATAAACAGTTGAGCGACGTCATCGGCTCGTCGGCTGGGCAGCCGTATTCCGAAGTAAACGTCGCAAGCGATCGTAACAATATACTGGCGCTTTACTACAACGACGGTTTTCCCGACGTGCGGATCGAAGCTCAAGCGACGCCTGCGGCGGATCCGAACCGGATGAATCTGGTGTATCGCGTCACGGAAGGAGCACGTGTGGATGTGCTCCGCGTACTTCTCACCGGCTACGAACATACGCGCTACGGGGTCATCGAGCGCGAAGTGCAGGTCAAGGCGGGCGGGCCACTGCGCGAAGGGGACGTCGTAGACACGCAACGGAGGCTCTACAACCTC
>Ga0224544_1000012_pt1 | contig 19172 bp, 10 predicted proteins | sample 714P11014metaG_FD_179904 | JGI IMG/M metagenome (GOLD analysis project Ga0224544, IMG submission 179904) | Peat soil microbial communities from Stordalen Mire, Sweden - 717 P1 10-14 | ecosystem: Environmental > Terrestrial > Soil > Wetlands > Peat | place: Sweden: Norrbotten County, Stordalen...
CGGCATCCGGCTTCTCTTCGTCACTTTCGGGTGCAATTGGAGACGGCAAATCCTTGCGCAGGACAACGACATAAACGTTTCGAGTTACGTCGTGGCCGAAGCTTGAAAGGTCGAGCCAGCCGGTTGTTGGTCCGATATTCGTACTGGCGGTGAAATAGAGATATTTACCGTTTTTGTCGAAAACGGCGTATCTCGCGTCGCTCAATCCATCAGTGACCTGCGCCGTCTTGCCGATATCGAGTGAATAGACGAAGACAGCGCGGAGATGATTTTCGAGAATTTTCGTGTAGGTGATCCAACGACTATCGGGCGACCAGGAAGGGTCAAAGTGCCGCTCGGGCTCTTCGTAAGCTTCGGTGTCAACCTTGACCGGCGTTTTTTTGCCCAGATCGATGTACCAAACGTTCAGGCGCTTGTCGGTGTATGCGATTTTCTTGCTGTCGGGCGACCATCGCGGCGAATAGAAAAAGGATGGCGGATTGCCAAGATTGAATTTTCGAACATCGCCCATGCCATTCTGGTCGCGGATGTGGAGTTCATACTCGCCGGATTCATCCGAAAAATACGCGATTGATTTTCCGTCGGGCGACCATTCCGGATCACGTTCGGCGATTCCGGGCGTGTTGGTGATGTTGCGGATGTCGCCCTTATCCGCGGGCGCGGTGAGAATTTCGTTGTGAGCTTCGAATACGGCGCGCACGCCGGTGGGCGAGATCGCCGCATTTTGGATTTGCTTTGCGACATTATCGAAGTGCGGACGAGCTTCGGGAAGATCATCGGCCACGCGGATTTCCACCGGATGTTCGCTGTGAGCTGAGAGATCGTAAATGTGAATCGCGCCGAACTGTTCGTAGACGATTGCACCGGGGCCTGCCGACATATTCTTGATTGGCAGGCCGCGATTCGGTATCACCTCGGTGACTTCTTTTGATTTCGTGTCATAGCTAAAGATGGTCGGAATTCCGTTGCGATCAGATAGGAAATAGATCGCGTCACCGATCCAGACCGGATTCTGATCCACGGAATCTTTTCGCGGGACGCGCTCGATCTGAGAATCCGAGAGATTGGCAATCCAGATCGGCGAAGATGTGCCGCCGCGATAATGCGACCAGGTTCCGAAGGGCATGGAAACGGGACGATACGCGAGACGAGAGCCATCTGCCGAGTACGATCCTTCCCATCCCCGCGGGAGCGGCAGCGCGGTGGCAAATCCGCCTCCTACGGGTACGGTGAACAGCCGAAAGATGCCTCGCGTGGAACTATCTCGCGTTGACGCAAACAGGATATTTTTGCCGTCGTTCGTCCATCCGGAAACGATGTCGGGACCTGGTTCGTAGGTGACTCGCCGCGGAACGCCGCCGGCCGCGGGCACGACGTAGACGTTTGCCTTCCCTTCGTAGTCGGCTGTAAACGCGATCTGCGAGCCGTCGGGAGAAAATCGCGGATATGCCTTCGAACCGGTGCCCGAAGTGAGCCGAGTCGCCTCGCCACCGTCGCGGCCGACTAGCCAGATATCGCCGCCGTAGATGAACGCGATTTGCGTCTTGCTTAGCGTGGGCTGGCGCAGGAGAAATGGTTTCTCGGACTGCGCGTGCGACACGCCGCTGGCTGCCAGACCGAGAATCGCGATCAGTACAAATCTCTTCATGGAACTTCCTCCATCACCGGCTCTTGCCGGCGGCGCGACATTCTATCTGTCTTGGCTGTTCAAGTTAAGCGAAGTAATTCGCCGAGGCATGCCGGCTTGGCGAGCGCACGCCCCGCAACTCTTTGGACGTAACGGGGTTAAGAAAGTATCGACATTAGCGACAGGAAATTGCCTCTGGTTGGCTCCGAACATCGGAGATCTTTGGCTAGGCGTCCGCAGGCAGCGCTCTGTGGCAAGCGTATCTGCTTACGGTCAAATATGAGCCAGGAATGAAGATGCCGGGCTGAAAGCCCGCCGCTACAAGTGCCGGTGGCTGTTTTGACGCCAGAATCATCGATTTTTCCGATACGGCAACCGAGTGAAATTCCGACGGCTGGTGACTTGTCGCACACGCGGCGACGCGCGAACCGAAACATTTCGTGGGCTTGAGCGTTAACTTAAGTAGAGAGGCTTAATATATGAGGAAACGTTACTGGATTATTTTCGCGCTGGCAATTTTACTGGCCTGCATCGTTCCGCGCGTTCGTGCGCAACAGAATCCACCGCAAGCTCCGCCACAGGGCCAATCCAATGGTCATTCAGGGGATCAATCAGGCATGGCGGGGATGGACATGGGGGAGACGCAGCACGACTCAACTACGTCTCCTCAAGCGGCTGTGACTGCCAATCAGCAAATGTCTGACATGCACATGGAAATGGGACCGCACATGCGCATGACTTCGATGCGGAGTGCGAGACCGGGCGATGAGAAGCGCGCCGACGAAGTGCTGGCGACGCTGCGGCCCGCGATCGAGAAGTACAAGGACTACCAGGTCGCGCTCAATGATGGATTCAAGATTTTCCATCCGGAGCTCCCGCAGGACCACTACCACTTTACGAACTATAAGTACGCTCTTGAAGCGCAGTTCACTTTCGATCCGGCGCACCCGACATCGCTGCTGTATAAGAAAGTTGGGGGCGGGTATCAACTCGAGGGCGCGATGTATACAGCGCCGCGCCAGTACAGCGAGGACAAGTTGAACGAACGAATTCCTCTCAGCGTGGCGAAATGGCACCAGCACGTCAATCTGTGCATGCCCCCGAAGGGGGAGGGATTGATGCAAGTGAACTGGAGCGAATTCGGGCTCCGCGGCTCAATCGTGACGCAAGATGCGTGTGAAACTGCCGGGGGGCGATGGTCTGCTGTAGTTTTCAACTGGATGGTGCACGTCTATCCGTACGAGATCGATCCTGCGAAAATTTGGGCGCACTAATCGCAAAAAAGCCGCCCCGAAGTTTCCCCCAGGGCGGCTTCTTCGAAAGGTTGAGTTGCCCCGGAGGCAGGGGCCTCCGGGCTCTGAAGTTGCAGAGTGGTGGATCCTCCGCGCTTACTTCTTTGCGGTCTCGAAGTTTTTCGTGATTTCGTCCCAGTTCACGACGTTCCACCACGCTTCGATGTAATCCGGACGGCGATTCTGATACTTGAGGTAGTAGGCGTGCTCCCAAACATCGAGCCCCATTACCGGTTTGCTGCCGTTCATGATTGGGCTGTCCTGGTTCGCCGTTGAATCGATGGTCAGCTTGCCGCCGGTGAACATCAGCCACGCCCAGCCGGAGCCGAAGCGCTTGGTGGCTGCCTCGTTGAGTTTTGTTTTGAAATCAGCGAAGCTCCCGAAAGCGCTCTTGATGGCATCTCCGATTTCGCCCTTCGGTTCGCCGCCTCCACCCTTCTTCATGATCTTCCAGAACATGGAGTGATTGGAATGACCGCCGCCGTTATTGCGGACGGCGATGCGAATATTTTCGGGCACGCGATCGAGGTGGCCGATCAATTCTTCGAGTGAGAGCTTCTGAAGGTCGGCGTGGCCTTCGAGAGCCTTGTTGAGATTCGTCACGTATGCGGCGTGGTGCTTGTCGTGGTGGATTTCCATCGTCTTAGCATCAATATAAGGTTCGAGTGCGTCGAAAGCGTACGGCAGAGGCGGCAGTACAAAAGCGGTTTGGGCTGCGGCGCCTTGCCCGGATGTCTGGCTCATTTTTTTCTCCTCAAATACCTGTGTTGCCCGATAATTATAGCTCTTTCGGGGCGCCTGACGCGTAGCGTTTGAAAATCAACCGAGACGTTTGAATTCGTCGATAGCGGAGAGTGAAGCATGGCGGGGGCGGAGCACCAGCATCAGCACATCGAGAAGCATTTCACGGCGACTGCCGCCGTGCGTGACATCGTGATCGGAATGTCGGATGGCTTGACGGTGCCGTTCGCGCTTGCGGCTGGGCTGACGGGCGCTGTGGCGGCGACAGCCGGTAGCCTAATTGTGACGGCCGGACTCGCCGAAATTGCCGCGGGCTCGATCGCCATGGGACTCGGCGGATATCTTGCGGCGAAGACGGATACGGAGCACTACGAATCTGAAAAAATTCGCGAATATCGCGAGTGCGAAGAACTCCCGGACGTGGAGAAGATGGAAGTTGTCAAAGTGTTCCAGGATTACGGCCTGACGGAAGCGCAGATGGCGCCGATCGTCACGTCCATCTGCTCGGACAAAAAGCGATGGGTGGATTTCATGATGCGTTTCGAATTGGGACTTGAGGAGCCCGATCCGGCACGCGCGGGACGCAGCGCTGCGACCATCGCCGCGTCCTACATCGTTGGCGGCCTCATTCCGCTGGCGCCCTACATGCTGATGCGCCACGAAGTCCGGCAGGCGTTGTGGGTTTCGGTGGCCGTGACGCTTCTCGCCCTCGCTGTCTTCGGTTCGGTGAAAGGCTATTTCACGGGCGTCAAGCCATGGCGCGGCGGACTGCAGACGGTTCTCGTCGGCGGATTGGCCGCGGCCGCGGCGTTCTTCATCGCCCGGCTAATCAGCTAGCTATTGCTTCTTATCAGGCTCGCTGCCGAGATTGCCAAAGGGCCACAGGCCGATCGCTTTCAACATAACGTCCTGATGCTTCTCGATGAGCATTCGCGCTGTCTTCTCCGGCGGCCACGGAGCCGCGAGCCGCTCTTCGCGATCGGCAATCCAGAACGATGTGAGCGCCATCACGGTGGTGTCGCGCGCGAGGATGTCCGGTTTCACTTTGTCGTACGTGTCCACCTCGGAGTGGTGTGTGTACTTATAATCCGGCGAATCCTGGCCGAGATTTATGCCGGGAAGTCCGGCGAGGGAAAACGGGCCGGTGTCGGTACCGAATTCGACGTCGTCGTTTACGGTGATTTCGCCGAATGACTGCAGTTGCTTTGCGAAATCTTTCGCTGCCGGAATCAAATCTGCGCGCCCGCCAAGATTGAATTCGTTCACGGGTCCCTGCCCGTTGTCGAGAATCACCGCCGCAACGTGGCTCGCCACTTCGTCTTTGTGAAGTTTGGTGTAAGCGATCGAGCCGAGCAGGCCTTGTTCTTCTCCGGTGAACAGAACGAAGCGAAGTGTGCGCCGCGGCTTGGCGCCGGATTTCACGATAGCCTCAGCCGCGCCGAGAGTGGTCGTGGTTCCCATGCCATTGTCCGTCGAGCCCTCGGCCAGATCCCACGAATCCAAATGTCCACCGACGACAACGATTTGCTCCGGGTTCTGCGTGCCGCGAATTTCGCCAACTACATTCGCGCTTTGGACCGGGCCGTCGCTGAAACGGTTTTGGACATTTATCTTGAGTCGCACAGTCTTTCCGCGGTCGAGCAAGCGCTCGATCTGTTCTTGATCTTCGTCGGTGAGGCTCACAACAGGGATGTCGTAAGTAGTGTCGAATCCGAGGACGCCGGTGTGCGTGATGTTCATTCCCTGCGACTTGGAGCCGCCTTGACCACCAATGACGGCGATGGCGTGCGCGTCATACGCGGCTTTGAGGAATGGTCCGAACTTCGCAAAGAGCGCTCGGCGATCCTGCGGGGGTGGAGGTTCACCCTTGCGAACGACGAGCAAGACTTTCCCGGCCCATTTCCCCGAATTGTCAGCCATCTCGTCCGCAAGTTGGTACATGTTCACGGTCACGATGTCGCCCTCGGCTCCCCCCTGCTGCGTGGATCCAACCCAACCGAGCGACGAAAGCGTCAGGCGGTGATGAATCGGAGAGACAACTTCCGCACTTGCAGAAATTCGCGTCCAGCCTCGCGACATCTCGAATGGTTCCGTGTGTACGTTCTCGAGGCCGATTGCTTTCATTTTCTCGGTGCCCCAGACAATCGCCGCGGCCGCTTGCGCAGAGCCGGTGACGCGGCCGCCAATGTCGTCACTTAGTTCCTCGAGATATCGATAGGGCTTCGGATCGGTCATTCCTTCGCCTGCGATCAGTGCAAGTTTCTTGTCGAGTTCGGGATTAGTTGCCGAAGAGACATTGCCGGGGTTGGGCGGAGTCCGTGCGGGCCACGCACCAAATACAAGAACCGCACATGTGAGTAAAATGAGGCTGCGCATCATTCGAATCTCCAATTTAAAAGTATTAGGGTCTCGTGGGCGTTCGATCCGTCGGTTCCCGGAACTACTTTATTTGCGTATAGTTGGACGGAGGCAACGGAGAAAAGTTTCCGCGGCGCAGGGGACGGCGAGTCCCGCGGGAATGCTAACCTATCGCGAATCGTACCGTCTGCATCTAATGGAGCAGAAAAGCGGAAGGCGTTGCGAGCTTTCCGTGGAACCGTGAGTAGCGTGACAGGATTTTGGCTGAAACACGTTTTTGATAGAATCTGGAAATAGTTCGAGTTCATCATACGGGCGAAGCGCCCAGGTACGAATCGCAAAGGAGACCTAACGATGAGCGGTAAAGTAATTGGAGTGCGCCGCTGGGTTGCGGTGACGGTGCTGGCAGCAGCGCTCGTAACCGGCGGCATTTTCAGCGTCTGGGCCGTAAACTGGTCCGGCAATGCGGTGTTCGGGGCCGCCAAAATCCCCGTAAAAATGGCAACGAACGCAAATCCGGTGAGTCTCGGCGGATTCACAAACGGTTTTTCATCGAGTGTGAAACCAGCTCTTCCGGCGGTCGTAAATGTGTCGTCTTCAAAGATGGTGAAGCCGTCGAGCCAGCAGATGCAGCCGTTTTTCAACGATCCCATGTTCAAGCAGTTTTTCGGCGATCAGTTCGGCGAGCAGTTCAAACATCAGCAGCAGCAACCTGAGCGTGAGCAAAGTTTGGGCTCGGGCGTTGTCGTGTCTCCCGATGGCTACATCCTTACCAACAATCACGTGGTAGATGGCGCGACGGATATCAAGGTGGCTCTGAGTGACCGTCGCGAATTCACCGCCAAGGTTATCGGGACGGATGCGAAGACGGATGTCGCGGTTCTAAAGATTGACGCGACGAACCTGCCTGCTCTCACAGTCGGTGATTCTTCAAAAGTTCAGGTGGGAGATGTGGTGTTCGCGATTGGCGACCCATTTGGAATCGGCGAAACCGCCACGATGGGAATCGTCAGCGCGACGAATCGCGGCCTCGGCGGCGCGATCGAAGGGTATGAAGATTTCATTCAGACTGACGCGGCAATCAATCACGGAAATTCAGGCGGCGCGTTGATCGATCTTCACGGCGATTTGATCGGCATCAACACTGCGATACTGCCCGGCAATGGCGGCGGCAACCAGGGAATCGGATTCGCCATTCCGATCAATATGGCGCATTCCGTGATGGATCAATTGGTGACGCACGGGAAAGTTATTCGCGGCTATCTTGGGATACTTCCCGAAACTATCACGCCGGCTCTTGAAAAGTCGTTTGGGCTTCAAGACAACGCCGGTGCATTGGTCGGAGATGTGACCGCTGATGGACCTGCAAGCAGAGTGGGCTTGAAGCGCGGCGACGTTATCACTGTGCTGAATGGCCAGAAGGTCGAAGACGCCAACGATCTTCGCTTGCGCGTTTCACAGATGGCCCCGGGAACGTCCGTGGATTTGAAGGTGATTCGCGACGGGCAAGCTCGGAACTTCAACGTTACGCTAGGTGAATTGCCGGAGAAGGACGCAAAGGCGCCCGTGACCGAGGGTGCCGGGTCGAGCCTTGACGGTGTTCAAGTTGAAACACTCACGCCCGATATCGCTCAGCAGCTCGATCTGCCAACCGGAACGCATGGTGTTGTCGTCGGCTCGGTGGATCCATCGAGCCCGGCAGCGGAAGCGGGCCTCAGCCGTGGCGACGTGATTCAAGAAGTGAATCACAAGCCAGTGACGAACGCGCACGAGTTCGAGCAGGCGGTTGGGTCGGGCAAGGGCCCAGTTCTACTGCTCGTTAATCATGGCGGAGTTACTGCGTACATCGCGATTGAGGGGCGTTAGTCGAATAGCATCGCGAGCGACAACTATAAACGTAGGACGAATAGAGGGCGCGAAGGCCATTAGGCTTCGCGCCCTCTTGGTTTTTAATTAGCAAAGTGGTCACAGTTTTGCTGGTAACGATTTCGGAGAAAGTGGCATCAGATTCGAAGATGCGGCGTCAGGCAGCCATTTATAGCCTGAATGTCGCGCCCCGGCCCCCGTACAAAACACCCTGTATTGGAGCATATACCGCAGTGCCGTATTGTACATTCGTACAGCGCTGGAACAGGTTATGCTTTCAACACGGCACGCTATAGAATGGTACTTTAGTTCTATTCACCCAAGCCCGTCAGTCTAGTACTTTCTGCCCAGCGCAGGAAAATTTTGCCCGTGCGCACAACTCAATCTTTACTTGTCGCACCATCGGAGAAGGCTATGGCCTCGACTTCAAGAGTATTGTTCTCACCTTTGCCGGACGGCGAGTCCCGTTATCGCTCGTTTGGTGCGGGATTGGGACTGGAATTCGTGGCTCTGGTACTGCTAGTAGTTATACCGATGCTGATGCCGCAGCGATTGGAAGTGGTGACGCGTTACTGGATCACTCCGATAGCGGCACCCCCGGTGGTGCCATGGAAACCGCAACCGCGTCCGGCACCCCAGCCAGCGCCGGTGAAGCAGCCAGTTCTTGCGAAGATAGTACAGCCGGTCCCCGTTGAACAGCCGAAGCCGCGGATCATGTCACCGGTGTTCACTTCTCCGATTGCGAAGCCCGCGACTGCGAAGAGAGACACTCCGCATCCTGATGCACCGATCGTGAAGCCGGTTTTTGCGGACAAGACGCCGGTACCTTCTATCGGCAGTTCCGCGATTCCCACTTTGAAAAAGCCGCGCGAGGCAGTTCAGACCGGCGGATTCGGAGATCCCAACGGCGTTCCTGCAAACCCCAACAGCCATGGCTCTCCAAATATCGCTACGGTAGGCTCTTACGATCTGCCGCCGGGACCGGGATACGGGAATGGAACAGGCGGAGCGAAGGGCGCGCGCGGAGTTGTCGCGAGTTCTGGATTTGGCAACGGTGTTGCTACTGGCGGTGGTGGCGGAGGCCGGTCGGGTGGCGGTTCGATACAGCAGGGTGGTTTCAGCGACCAGAGTCCCGCGGCGGCCGCTCCGAAAATAAAGGCTGCGGCAAACGCGAATCCGCGCAATGAACCCGTTGAGATTATTTCCAAGCCACGGCCGCAATACACGGATCAAGCGCGGCAGAAAAAGATCGAGGGCGACGTAACGTTACAGGTTGTCTTTTCGGCGACTGGGCAGGTTGAGGTTCAAAAAGTCATTCGCGGATTGGGATATGGGTTGGATGAAGCGGCCGAAACGGCGGCGCACCAAATCCAGTTCAAGCCGGCGCGTCAGGACGGCCAGCCCGTTGATTTTGCCGGAATCGTCCATATCACTTTCGAATTGGCCTACTAAAGTCTAAAGATTTTTAAGGGAGATTTGACATGCGCGCGTGGAAGAAAGCTTTCTTATTGGCGGCAATCGTCGCTTCGTTTTCAGCCTGGGCAGGCGCCCAGCAAGCAACCTCGAGCGTCGATCAGGTGGTGGATCGCATCACCGCCCGCGAGCAAAAAGAAGTTCAGGTGATCCGGCAATATAGCCCGCTGATCGAGACCTACATTCAAGACATGCGGCCGGACAAGGAACTCGGCAGTACGCCGTCGAAGGATCACTACTTCCTCGGACTGGCCGATTTCAAGAAGGGCGTCGTGGATCACTCCCTCCTCGACAAGAAGGTCACGAAGGGCAAGATGGCGGCCGGGCCGCTCACGCACCTTTCTGATTTCGTCTCCTCACAGTACGTTCCTGAAGGCTTCTTGGAGATGGTGTTCGTCGACGCCAATGGCTTCGACCGCGCGCACTACCATTTCGATTACGTGCGCAAGGAATTCCTCGGAGAAGTGCGCTGCCTGGTTTTTGATGTGACGCCTCTGCCGAAGACGGGCAAGGGCCGGTTCAAGGGGCGCGTTTGGGCAACCGAGCAGGACTACACGATTGTGCGTTTTAACGGCGTGTACACTCCGATCGCGACCTTGGGCGGCTTCAATCTTCACTTTGACAGCTGGCGCACGAACATGCAGGCGGGACTTTGGCTGCCCACGTACGTCTATAGCCAGGAATCGAACCTGAAGGACGTCTTTGGCGGCAGTGTGCGCTTCAAGTCGCAGACGCGCCTCTGGGGTTACAACCTTAGAAACGCCGGTCGCGAGAGCGAATTCAGTGAGATGACAGTGGAAGCGCCGGGAGCGATTCAGGATCAGGCTGCTGCGTCTCAGGACCCTTCACCGGTCGAGGCGGAGCGGCAATGGCAGCACGAGGCCGAGGACAACGTGGTCGAGCGGCTACAACGTTCCGGCCTGATGGCGCCCTCGGGACCCGTGGATAAGGTTCTGGCGACGGTGGTTAACAACATTGAATATACGAGCAACGTTGAAATTCAGCCCGAAATTCGCTGCCGCGTTTTGCTGACTTCGACGCTTGAGTCTTTTTCAATCGGCCACACAATCGTAATCAGCCGCGGTTTGCTCGACGTGCTTCCGGATGAAGCCAGCCTGGCAGCGATGCTCGCGCAGGAAATGGGCGAGATCATCGTAACCAAACCTTCCACCGACCAGTGGGGCTTCAACGATCTGACGAACATACCGACGACGGAAATCATGGCGCGGTTGTCGTTCCGCGACAATGCCCATGATGCCGACCTCGCGAACCAGAAGGCGCTCGAACTATTGAAGGCATCTCCGTATAAGGACAAGCTGGCGAATGCGGGCTTGTTCCTCAAGCAGCTCGATGCGGAGCAGAAGGCGCTGCCGGCTTTGATCAATCCGAAGCTCGGCAACCGCGTTTATCTCGCCCAGCAATTGGTGGGCTCGGCGCCGCAGATACAGATGGCAAAGCTGGATCAGATTTCCGCGCTTCCGCTCGGAGGCCGCATCAGGATGGATGCATGGTCCGACAAGGTTGACATGGTCAAGAACAAGCCGGTGGCTTTGATTTCCGAACGGGAGAAGATGCCGTTCGAAGTCACACCTTTCTTGCCTTATCTAACCTACTATTCAAATACTCCGGCTTCGTCACAGGCCGATAAGTCGGATGCGAAACCGGCCGAGGCCACAACGCAACAGCCGGCTGATCCGCAACCGCAGGCGCAACCGCAGCCGCAAGACTGAACGCGAATTTTTCCTCCTACGTGGAGACCCGGTGGTCGTCTGAATCGATCACCGGGTCTTTTCGGTTTTAGGCCCTGACTTTCGCTGCTGCTTTTCCTGCTAACGAAATCCTCCAAGTCTAGATTCGTCGGCTGTAGAAACCGGACAGGTCTTAGGCCCGCCCCCTACGAACGGTGATTGCCGCCACGGATTGTCTCTGCTTTTCCAAATCGAATTTCCTCACTTCTTGCGTAAGTTTGCGCGAAACTCAGTTTGAGCGAAAGTCACATGGTCGTCAGACACGGGTCACTCGCCGAATACTTTCGATCCGATTCGCGGCCAGCCCGCGAAATCGCGGTGGTGTGGCACAGCGGCTTTCGAACCGATCGCTGGACCTACGGAACGCTCTTGTCCGTGGCATCGCAGTTCGCGCGAGAGCTTGAAACTCGCGGCATTTCGCGAGGGGATCGCGTACTGATTTGGGGCGGAAGCTCCGGTGAATGGCTGGCGGTGTTTCTGGGCTGCCTGTTGCGCGGCGCTGTCAGCGTTCCCATGGACGCCATCGCGTCCCCAGAATTCGCGCGCCGGGTGGCGGATGAAGCGAAAGTTAGGCTCGCCGTTATCGCACGCGGTCTTCCCGCGATCGAGGGAATCCCGACACTTATTTTGGACGACTTGCGCGCCACGGTTAGCGTGCACGTCAAATCTCCGTACAATCCGCCCAAGCTCAAGCGAGAAGACATGCTCGAAATTGTTTTTACTTCGGGTACAACCGCTGAACCGCGCGGAGTGGTCTTAACTCACGGCAACATCCTGTCCGGTCTCGAACCAATCGAGGCGGAAATCGCAAAGTACCGCCGCTACGAACGCTTCTTTCATCCGCTGAAGCTGCTCAATCTTTTGCCTCTCAGCCACGTGTTCGGGCAAATTCTCGGGATCTTCATTCCTCAAATTCTGGGCGGGACGGCCATCTTTCTTGATTCGTTGCGGCCCGGCGAAGTCGCCGCGACGATCCGCCGGGAGCGCGTTTCGGTTCTCGTGACCGTGCCTCGCTTGATCGAATCCTTACGCGACAAACTTGAACGCGATCTAGAAGCCGAAGGCAAGCTCGATGCTTTTTATTTAGACCTTGCCGCCGCCGAGAAAGAAAGCTTTCTCAAGCGGTGGTGGCGATTCCGAAAAATCCATTCGCGCTTCGGCTGGAAATTCTGGGCGTTGATATCCGGCGGCGCCGCGTTGCGCTCCGAAGAAGAAAAGTTTTGGGGCAGACTCGGTTACGCGGTGATCCAAGGCTACGGTTTGACGGAAACTGCGTCGCTGATCAGCGTGAACCATCCCTTCCAGCTCGGCGAAGGCTCAATTGGAAAAGTGCTGCCGGGCCAGGAAGTGAAGCTCGATGAAAACGGCGAGCTCATGGTGCGCGGAGAAAATGTGGCCGCCGGTTATTGGAAGGGTGGACAACTGACTCCCTTGGGCGAGGGCGGATGGTTCCGTACCGGAGACTTCGCCGATCGCGACGAGGAGGGCCGCCTCTATTTTCGCGGGCGCCAGAAGAACGTGATCGTCAAGCCGGAGGGGATGAAGGTCTTCCCGGAGGATTTGGAGGCTGAGCTGCGCAAGAATCGCGGCATCCGCGATTGCGTCGTGCTCGGCCTGGATGTGAAGGGCGACGGAAACGCAGAGGCATGCGCCGTACTGCTCCTGCGCGAGCCCGCGGGCGATGCGAATGCCGCGGCCGAATCAGCCGTGCGAGAGGCGAACGAATCTCTCGCGTCCTACCAACAAATCCGCCGCTGGTCCCTCTGGAAGGACCAGGATTTTCCGAGAACGCCAACGCAAAAGCCTCTGCTCGCAAAGATTCGCGAGGTTGTGACCGCCGACATGGGAAAGCCCGCGCCTGCGCAGGCGCTTCCTTCCACTGCTCTGACGGATCTCATCTCGCATATTACCCACCGGCAACCGGGGCAGCCCTTCACGGGCTCGGATCTCTCCGCGGATTTGAATCTCAGTTCAGTGGATCGTGTGGAGCTGATGAGCGCTCTCGAAGACAGGTACCAGGTGGATTTGAGCGAGAAGCGCTTCTCGGAAGCGAAGACGGTTGGCGACCTCGAGCAGCTCCTGACTGCACCCTCGGCGCCCCCGCAGGAATTCGTGTATCCGCGCTGGGCGCAACGCTGGCCCATTCGCGTGTGGCGCTTTTTCATTTATTACGCGCTTACCTGGCCTGCGACGATGGTCCTTGCAGCCCCTCGCGTTGGAGGACGTAAACGCGTCAGGCTCACAGACGGGCCGTTTCTCGTGGTCTGCAATCATGTGACGTACCTCGATGCCGGATTCGTGTTGGCGGCTTTGCCGTTCGGGCTGCGGCATCATCTGGCAACGGCGATGGATGGCGAAAGACTCGGGGCGATGCGGCAGCCTTCGGCGGAACTCGCATTCCCCCGCCGTGTGCTCGAGAGGTTGAAATATTTTCTCGTGGTCTCGCTGTTCAATATTTTTCCCCTGCCTCGCCGGTCAGGATTTCGCGAGAGTTTTTCTTATGCCGGCGAACTGATCGAACGCGGCGAAAGCGTTCTCATTTTTCCAGAAGGCGAATTGACCAACGACGGAACGATCGCGCCGTTTCATGGAGGAATCGGGCTGCTGGCGTCACAATTGAAAGTTCCGGTGGTGCCGGTGAGGATTGACGGTCTATTTGCAATGCGCCAGGCAGGAAAGCGGATGGCGCGGCCCGGAACGGTGCGTGTGACGATCGGCGAAGCGGTGAAGTTTCCCCCGGAAGCAACTCCGGATGAAATCACGCAGGAGCTTCGCCACCGCATGATGTTGATCGAGCCGCCGCGGGATTAATTCCCGAGTGGAAGGCGCAGCCGCGCTTCGCAGCCATGTCCTTGCAGGACATTTTCGAGCGTGAGCGTTCCGCGATGCGCTTCCGCGATCTGCCGGCTCAACACGAGCCCGATTCCCGAACCGCTCGGCTTGGTGGTGAAAAACGGGACGAATAAGTTCGCCGGATTCGGAATGCCTGGGCCTTCATCTGTCACCCAGACCTCGAGAAAACCGTCGGATGACTCCCACCCAACCTGCACGCCGCCGCCAGTTTCGAGCGATGCGTCCACGGCGTTGTGCACGAGATTGATCAGAAGCTGTTCGAGTTGATCGGGGTCGGCATGGATCTTCAATTCCGGGCCGGCCTCCAGACCAATCTGCATGCGCGGCTCGAGCCCGGCGACACGGCGAATCCACGGTCCGACTTCCATTGTCTGCAGAGCCGGCGGCGGGAGTCTCGCCAGGCGCGCGTAAGCATTCATGAAGCGCGCCAAGCTGTCCGAGCGCGTGGCGATCACCACCAGGCCGCGCTGCATATCTTCTTCCCAGTCCGACGCGCGCACCGGCCTTTTCAAAAGTGTCGCCAGGTTCTCCGCAACGGATTTAATCGGCGCCAATGAATTATTCAGCTCGTGCCCCAGCACTCGAATCAAGCGTTGCCACGCCTGGCGCTCTTCTTCGCGTAGCGCGCGGCTCAAATCAGAAATCACGAGCAACTGGTGCGCGAGGCCGCCTTCGCGGAAACTGCCGCGGCGAATTTCCCATCGTCCCGATTTCCCTGGAAACGCGATGGATTCGATGTGCGGCCCTTCGTGGGCCAGGCAATTTGCCAAACCCAACTCGGCCGCGGTTCGTCCCATCAGGCGAACGGCAGGTTCGTCCAGGAGGCGTTCGCCGGCTCGGTTCACAAGCCGCAAACGTCCACTGCCGTCGAACGCAAACACCGCGACGTCAATTTCCTCCATCACCTTGCGGAGGAGCGTGGTGGCCTCAAGAGCGCCGAGGCGCTGGCGGCGCAGCGTGTCGCCCAGCGCGTTCACTTCGCGCAGGACTTCGCCGAGCACGTCGTCACGATTCGCTCCGCGCGCGCGGATTGAAAAGTCGCCCTCTCTCAACGCCGCAAGTAAATTGGAAAGCGTACGCATCGGGAAGACCACTCGTTGTTCAGCGCTGAAGGCGAAACCGAGCCACGCTGCGGCGATGACGACGGTGAGCGTCCACTGCACCCTGGGCGTGAAATTACCGAACCAGAGTAGAAGCAGCGCGACGCCCGTGCCTACGCCACCCGCCGCGAGAGCCAGCAGGAGGATGCGCCGCTCGTACGCAAGTGGACTCAAAGGTTGTATTTCTGCAGGCGGCGATAGAGGGCGCTACGGCTGAGACCCAGCGCTTTGCTGGCATGGCTGACGTTGCCGCCAAATCGCGCCAGCGCTTTCTGGATGAGCACGCGTTCCACGTCCTCGAGGCCCATGTCGTCGAGGCGCAACGCAGTGTCGCGCGAGACGCGCAGGCCGAGATCGCTCGCGCGCACTTGCTCGCCTTCCGCGAGGAGCACGGCGCGCTCCACGGAATGATCGAGCTCGCGCACGTTTCCCGGCCAGGGATGATCGAGCATCAACTGAAGCGCCACCGGCTCGAATCCCGCCAGATTCTTGCGATATCGCTGTGCCGAACTGCGCAGAAAATGAAGTGCCAGCAGCGGGATGTCTTCCTTGCGTTCGCGTAGAGGCGGCACGTGGATTTCAATCGTGTTCAGGCGGAAGAGCAAGTCCTCGCGGAATTTTCCGGCGCGAACTTCTGTGGAAATATCGGCGTTCGTTGCCGAAAGTATTCTCACGTCCACGCGGCGGGTGGTCGAGGAGCCGACACGCTCGAGTTCTCCCGTTTCAAGCGCGCGCAGCAATTTCGCCTGAAGATTCATCGGGACGTTGGCGATCTCATCGAGGAACAACGTTCCGCTGTCGGCGAGTTCGAATCGCCCCACACGATCCGTTTTCGCGTCGGTGAATGCGCCTTTCACGTGGCCGAAAAGTTCGCTCTCGAAAATTCCTTCGGGAAGGCCGCCGGCGTTGACGGTGACCAATGGGCGGCCGGAGCGAGGAGAGAGAGCGTGGAGCGTGCGCGCGACCACGTCTTTGCCCGTGCCGTGATCGCCCGTAATCAGCACGTTTGCATCGGATGGGCCGACCCGCGCGATCAATTCGATCACCGGCCGCATGGCGGGGGACTCGGCGATTAGAGTTGGGCGTCCATCTGCGCGGAGCAAGCGATTCTCGGCCTCGAGTCTCTGGCTGCGCCGGATGGCGTGCGCGAGTTCGATCTGGGTTTTGAGGATGGCGAGCAGGCGGTTGTTTTCCCACTGTTTCTGAACGAAATCCTTCGCGCCGCGACGCATGGCCTCTACCGCGAGTTCGAGGCTTCCCCAGGCCGTCATCACGATGATCGGTACGGCGCCATCTTTTGCGCGGATGTTCGAAAGCAGGTCGAGGCCCTCTTGCCCCGATGTGGTATCGCGGGCGTAATTCAAGTCGATCAGAATGGAGTCAAATTCCCGGGTATCGAGCGCCGCAAGCACGGCGGCCGGCGAGGCCACCGTTTCGGTCTCGAATCCTTCGCTCTTGAGCAGCAGGCGCAGAGCTTCGCGCACGTCCGCTTGATCGTCGGCGACGAGGATCCGAGTTCGATTGGATGGCGAGGGCATGGGCGATTTTGCTTCGATTTTAACGCTGTACGGAATTTCTCCCGTTTCCACAATCGGAGTAGACATTTTCACCCTGAGTCCATTTTCGTTTCATTGGCTGAAATCAATATTCCATCTTGGAAATTTCTCGCGATTTTTCACGAGGTGCGACCGTTCATCCGTACCGAAGCGCGCTCATCGGATCTACTTTCGTGGCGCGGCGCGCCGGCACGTAACATGCAATGAGCGCGACAATAATTAAGAACGCTATCACGCTCACGAGCGTCGCCGGATCGAATGCGCGGACGCCGTACAATTCGCTGGCAATCCAGCGCATTGCCGCGATGCTAGCCGCTCCTCCAATCACAGCTCCCAGTAGCGTTAGCCTCATGCCCTGTCCGAGGATGAGCCGCACGATGTCTCTGCGCTCGGCTCCAAGCGCCATTCGAATTCCGATTTCGTGAGAGCGCTGGGCCACGCCGTAGGACATCAGGCCGTAGATCCCCACCGCGGCGAGAAAAGTCGCGAATCCGGCAAAAGCGGACAGCAAGAACATGCTGAGCCGGCGCTGCGAAACCGCGGCATCGAGATAATCGTCCATCGTTTTCACTTCGGCCACTGGCTGGTTCTTGTCGAGCGACCAGACGGCGTCGCGCACCGATGGCACGAGGCCTTCAGGTTTTCCTGTCGTGCGGATCACGAAGCACATCAAATGCGACGGCGCCTGCAAGTAGGGCAGGTAAATCAGTGGAGGCGTTTTACCGCCGGAGCCCCATTCGCGGACGTCTCCGACGATGCCAACGATCGTGATCCAGGATTCCTTCGCTGTGGGCTGCCACGGGGTTTCCTGCGGATCGAAATGGAGCCTGATCTGTTTGCCGATTGGATTTTCGTTCGGCCAATAACGGTGCTCGATCGATTCGTCGATGATGGCGACGCCGGCAGTTTGGTCACCGTCGCTCGGCGAAAATTCGCGGCCGGCTTCGAGCGGAATCTTCATCGTGCGAAAGTAATTCGCATCCGACACCGCATACTGCGATGTGAATTGTTCCCCTGCGCGGGGCGTGGCGCGGCCTTCAATATCAAAATCGAGATCTGCTCTCCATCCACTCAACGGAACGAAGTTTGCGGCGCTCGCGGACTCCACGCCAGGGAGCGCGGATACTCTTTCAATCGCCTGCTGAAAAAAGTTCGCGACAGGCTTGCCGGACGGGTATCGCGACTCTGGCAGCCAGACTTGCATTGTGAGCACGTCGTGCGGATCAAATCCCAAGTGCTCGGTCAACATTCGCACGAAGCTGCGGATCAAGAGTCCTGCGCCGATCAAGAGCACGATCGAAAGCGCGACCTCAGTGACGATCAAGCCCGACCGCATGATTCCGCCGCGGTGACCGCCGATACTTCCGCGCCCTCCCTCTTTCAGCGTTTCTCCAAGCTCGGAAAACGACATTTGAACTGATGGGAAGAGGCCAAACAAAACTCCGGTCACGATGGAAATTAGAAACGTATACGCCACAACCGGGCCGTTTATCGTGATCCAGTCGGCGTGGGGAATTTCTCCGCGGCTGCCGTGGGGAGGAAGCCCCAGTCGAAGCAGTTCGACGCCGGCGTATGCCAGCGCGATGCCGAGCACGCCGCCAACCAGCCCAAGGAGTACGCTCTCCGTCAGCAACTGCCGAACCACGCGAATCCGCCGCGCGCCCAGCGCGGTGCGAACCGCGATCTCTTTTTCGCGCGTGGCCGAGCGCGCGAGAAGCAGGCTCGCCACGTTGACGCACGCGATCAGCAGGACCACGCCAACGGCGACCAGCAAAACCTTGAGTTCCGGCTTGTACCTTCGATTTAGAGTGTCGTGCATGCTTACGACGCCAATTCCGAGATCCTGATGTATATCCGGAAACGCTCTTTTTTGATTTTGCTGTAACGTTTCCATTTCGGCTTGCGCTTTGGCGATGGTGACTTCTGGTTTAAGCCGGCCAAACACAATCAGCGAAGTGTCATCACGGTCCATGTGGCTGCGATCAAACGTGTACGGCGTCCACAAATCCCACGCGACCGATGTTCCTACAGGTGAAAAACCGTACGGCAGAACACCAATTACGACGTATGGCTTGTCGTCCACGTCGATCGTCCGGCCAATCCAGCCGGAATCGCCTCCAAATTCACGTTGCCACAGCCCATAGCTGATCAACGCAACCTGCCCGTGTCCCGGAGTCTCATCATCGGGAAGAAAATCCCTGCCGAGATACGGCCTGACGCCGAGCATCCTCAAGAACTCCGATGAAACTTCTCCGCCCCAGACTTGCTCCGGATGTTCCGCGCCGCGGACTGATCTGAAAACTGTTTTCCAACCCGCAATCGCCTCGAATGATTTCTGCTGATCGCGCCATTCGAGAAATTCCGGCGGAGACGTCATACCGTTCATGATTCCGCGGTTCACGTCCGTTTGCCAGATATTGACCAGACGGTCCGAATGCGGAAAAGGGAGCGGGCGCAACAGCAGCGCATCCACCACGCTGAAGATTGCAGAGTTTGCGCCAATCCCGAGTGCCAGCGTCAACGCGGCCACCACGGCAAATCCGCGGTTCCTCAACAGC
>Ga0224544_1000014_pt1 | contig 18851 bp, 11 predicted proteins | sample 714P11014metaG_FD_179904 | JGI IMG/M metagenome (GOLD analysis project Ga0224544, IMG submission 179904) | Peat soil microbial communities from Stordalen Mire, Sweden - 717 P1 10-14 | ecosystem: Environmental > Terrestrial > Soil > Wetlands > Peat | place: Sweden: Norrbotten County, Stordalen...
TCCCCGCCATTAACGCAGTCGGCGGGAAAGCCAAATCGTTCCTCGGAAATCTTCCGGTGGTTTACGCGGACCGCTACCCGCTTGTCCGCGATCCATACATCGGAAGAGTGGGCGTGGACAATACCGGGGCAGCCGAAAGTGCCACACGCTACTTGCTGAGCCTTGGCCACCGGGATATCGGAATCATCGCAGGAGATGCTTCGAGCGGAACTTCGGTGGACAGGCTGCAGGGATTTTTGAGCGCGATTCGTAGTGCGAAAATCCGTCAGGACCGCTCGATGATTCATGCCGGGCACAACGATATGGAAAGCGGCCATTTTCACGCGATGCAGCTATTGACGCGCGGCCAGCGCCCAACGGCAATTTTCTGCACCAACAACATGATGGCATTGGGCGCGCTGGCAGCCATACAGGAGATCGGTCTCGCGTGCCCCGACGAGGTCAGCCTGCTGGGATTCGACGATTTTTATTGGGCGACGCTGCTACGGCCGAGGCTCACCGTGGTGCGCCAACCCGCGAGAGAAATAGGAATGATTGCCGCGAGACTCTTGATCGATCATATCGAAGGACGAGTGAGCGTTCCCACTCCAGCCGTACTCAAGACACAACTGATAGTGCGAGATTCCTGCTGTCCCCCGAGAAAAATATAAGCGCGGAGGCTATGCTCTTTTTCGGAGTGCTAGCCATTTGGCGCAGAGCGGCCGTGGGCTTGGTCGAGCGGCCATGTTTTGACGGCCCGCGCCCGAAGAAAATACGCGCCCAATCCCAATACTAAAAGAATGCCAGCAGTGCCGAGATTCTGGCGTTGTTCCGGCGCGCTCGCGACAAAGATCCACCCTACAAGTGCAATGAGCGCCGGCACGGGATAAAGCCACATGCCATAGGGACGCTGGATTTCTGTGCGATATTTGCGCATGGCGAACACGGCGAATATCTGAGGGATGAACTGAAACACAATCTGAATGATCATTAAAGCTGAGAGCAGCCGCTCCAGCGAAAACCAGCAGAGTGGAATGGCCATCGCATTGATGGCGATAAGTGAAACGGTTGGAAAGCGGCCCGTGGAATGGACGCGGCCGAACATCTTAAAAAAGTTTCCCTCCGCGCCGGCGGCATAGAGGATTCGAGTGAGACCCAGGCTCAAGCTGAAAATCCCCCCGAGAGTCGCGACCAGAATGAGGCATGTCATCACCGAGGCCGCGCGTGAGCCGTACAACTTTCCGATGAAATCCGACACCACCGCGTGAGAGACGGCGGCTTCGCGCCATGGAATCGTTCCGATAATCACCTCGCTCATTAACAGGTAAAGGACAGCGATGATCAGAACCGAGAACACAATGGCTCTGGGAATATTCTTCGCGGGATTTTTGACTTCGCCTCCGAGGTAGGTGATGTTGTTGTACCCGCCATAGTTATACATCGCGAATAAGGTGGCCCCCGCCAAACCGTAGAAAAACGATTTGGAGAGATGAAACGCGCCAGGCGGAAAATCAAATACCATCTTCGTGTTGATGTGTATTACGCCGGAAACGATTACCCAAAACATCGCGACCAACACCACGCCCAACATGACAACCGAGTAACGTCCCACCGATTTGATGGGACGATACAAAAGGAATGTGACGAGCACACAAATGGATGCGGCGATGGCGCCGACGCCAACGTGACTTAATCCAGGAAAGAAATAATGGGTATATTCGGCGAAGCCGACGCAGGCCCCCGAAATGGATAGTGGACCGACAAAAATTGTTTCCCATAGGAAGAGGAAAGAGAATAATTGGCCCCAGGCGCGGGAGTTGAAGGCCTCGCGAAAATATATATACGCCCCGCCGGCCCCGGGCATCGCGGCGCCCAGTTCGGCGTAAACCATCCCATCGCAGACGGAAAACAATGCTCCGAGAAACCATCCGAGCACAGCCTGCGGCCCGCCCATCGCGGAAAGTATCACTCCGATGGTGATGAAAGGGCCGATGCCAATCATCTCCAGCATGTTTACGGCGGTGGACTGGACCAAGCCCATGCCGCGAACAAGTTTTTCGGAAGGTCCCGCGATGTCGGCGGGAAGATGCGGTGCAGGGTTTTCGGCCACGTCACGCGTCCTGGACACACGCTGTATCGATTATCGAGCGCGCACTATAGCAGCGTGATTCGGCACGGACAAGGAGAGAAGTGCCAATGTACTGAAACGTTTCGGCATTAATCCGCCTCGGGACGTTTGACGGGTGGGAGAAAACACAAACGATCTCGCTAAGAAATTGGGAGTGGACAAGCCGCGGGAAATTACGTTAGCGTTCGAGCGATTTTTGTAAAACGAGGGCATATGGTGCAGCTCACGAGAAGGGATCTAGTGCTGTCAGGGTTGGCGCTCCCCGGGATCGCGGCCACATTTTACAGAGGCGCTCCGAGCGACGACGCTCACCTAAAGCCGAAACGATTCGAGGAAACCGCCGGATTTGAAATAGCCGATGTTGTGGCCACTCATCCCCTGGCGATTTTGCCGCTGGGAAGCCTGGAATTCCACGGCTCCTCGACAATTGGTTGAAGCACGATGAAGTGCCCGGGAGTTGGTAGACGTAGCGGAATCTAGAAGCGTCTGTTTCGCGGAAGGCGGAGATTCGTTACTCCGTTCGTCTCTGATCTTCTCATCCTGCGACGTCCGGCCACTCCGACCGGCCCGCAATCCAGCTTCCTACGTCAGGGATTTTGCCCCGTGGCATAAACCTTAACCCAGTGGTTCCGTATCCGCGCCTTGATCTGTTTTCCCTTCAAGTCGGCGACGATCAGATCGGAATCCTGCAAGGGCATGTGGCAATCAATGCAGTTCTCCCGAATTTTCGCACCCAACTTCGCAAATTCGCCGCATTCCCGATCCTTGTGGCACTGCAAGCATTTTGCCGAATATGACGCCGCAGCGCGTTCTGGTGCATGCACGTCATGGCATGTCGTACACGTCATCTGCGAGTTTTGGTAGCAGCGGCTTTTTTGCGTTAGCGCCACTTGATTTCCGTGCACGTCAACGCGGGCATCCGCATTGGGGTGCGGCAGTCTGAAGTAATTGTCCAGTTGCTGTCCCGGAACGTATGAAAACGCGGGCACAATGAGTTGCCCGATCCCGCCATGACATTGCGCGCACACCTCGATTTGCCGATCGCGTGGCAGGCTCGCCGGGTTGACGATGGAATGAGTGCCCGAAAAAACCGCAGTAGGGTTCAATCGCTCGTTCTCCGCATGCTCTCGACCCGGCCCGTGGCATCTCTCACACGAAATGCCGAGCACAAAGTCCGTCTTTCTATAATAGTTTTCGGCATTCTCTGATGGAAGCGACTCAAAATACGTGGCGTGGCACTGTAGGCATTCCGGAACAATCGGCCTGTCGAAATTCGCGATCCCATCAGTGTATCCCGGGCTATTTGTCCACCCTTTCAACTCGCTCCAATAAGATACGGGCAATTGAAAAAGCTGATTCCCCTTCCAATACAAATAGGTCTGACCTTTTTCTCCCGACCCCGTAACGATATCGATTCGCTCCGTTCGAGTTTTCTCGTCCGGCGGCTGCCAGAATACGGCCGTCTCGTAAAACCCACTTTCTTTCTCATCCATGCGGAAATGCAGATCTGGATCGCTGGTCCTGAGAATATTCGCGCCATCTGTAAATTTGCCCAAGATGGAATCCTTGGTGGGCAGCTGGGATGTTAGATGGTGCCCGGTGCGCGCATACGTATCACCGATCTCTTGGTGGCACCCCCGGCAAGCCGCGTCTCCCAAAAAGTTAGTGCGAGCGGCCGATTCTCCATCGTTAACCTGTGCAATGGCACGGCCGGGACTGGAAGGTTTAGTCTGCTGAGGTCTCGCAGCTGTCCTGCTTGCGAAGGTGAGAGCAGCTACGCAAGCCACCGCCATCAGCATGCCGATCAGCCTTCGTGTCGCCATCGAGATTCGCTCCCGCGCCATTACGTTAACTGATTTCGCATTCGCTCTCAATCCGAACACAGAGGGGCTGCTCCGCGGCGCGTGGCATCCGCCATACAATCAACACGGAGAAAAAATTATCGGTTCGACGGCTGAGAAGAGGCGGACTAGTCGGGAATTTCCTTTTCCGGGAGTATCCCGGACGAAATCTCCAACGGACGATTCAAGATCCGTTCCCAAGAACGTGGATTTCGCGAATAGAATACAAGAGTCTCTCGGATCGAAAAACCGTCGCCGGTTGTTCGGTGCAAACAGAGACGTTTGGGAGGTAGGGAGATGTACCACGGACTCGCGAAGTAGTTCGGCGTGGACAAGCCGCGAGGTCTTACGCTAACGTGCCAGCGGTTTTGTGGATCAGGACATGTGGTGAAGCCTGCAAGTAGGGATATCCTGGTGGGAGGGCTCGCTCTCCCCTGGATCGTTGCATACTACCAAGACACTCCCAGAGACGACACTTCAGAGCGGGAACGATTCGAAGAGACTGCGGGTACGAAGGAGAGATCCGATTCGCTGGCTGAGGGAGCAGACACAAGCGATAACCGTGACGACGAGCGAGATCTTATGGCGACCGGCCTTGTACGCAGGCGTCTTCTTGCTCTGCTGTTTCACGCTTGCTCTTGGTGCGCAACAGAGCCAATCCTCGCAGCAAACACACTCACCTCAATCTTCTGAGACGCTTGCTGAGGCGCGATCGTATCTCTCTCAGGGAGATACGCAAGACGCAATACGGATTCTCTCCAGTTATCTCCAAACTCGGCCTAAGGATGCTGCCGCACGGATTTTGCTCGGCCAAGCGTACGCCAGCGTTGGGCAGAACGACCGCGCCGAGAAAGAGTTCCAAACCGTTTTGCAATCCGCGCCTGAAAATTACGTCGCGTCGGCGGCACTCGGCGAGATCTATGAACTCGGGGGCCAGCCGGAAAAGGCTGAGGCAATGCTGGCGCGCGCGGCGAGGGACAGTCACGGTGACCCACGGATTCGCATAGAGTGGGCGGTCGTTCTGTCGCGCCTGCATAAATACAAAGAGGCTCAAAGCGCGTTGGCAGGCGTTTCGTCACCAAGTGCCCCCGAAGAACGCATCAGATACCACCGTCTGAAAGCGTCCGTCGCTCTGGGACTTGGAGACCCGCAAGTCGCTGCTTCGGAAATGGAAAAGGCTCTGGCTCTAGATCCAACGAATCCCGGCCTGGTCATAGCGACAGCCGTAGCAGACGTTCAATCGGAAAACTGGCAACGCGCAGCAAGCCTGACAGAGCCACTATTCTCCAGTACGCACGATCCGCAAGTCGGCCTGGTTTTCCTGGAAGCACAATTGGGCATGAATGCCGAATTTCATCCCACCCTCGAACTGCTTCGCTCGACGCAACTGTCTACCGAAGCGGAGTTGATTTTTCGGCAGCGTTTGGCGGAACTCCTGATCTCTCACGGAGAATTTTCCGATGCTATTGACGAGCTTAGGGTGGCGGCCGACCTCGATCCAGGACGCCCTGAAGCGCGTTTCAACCTGGCTCTCGCGCAGTATAAGGCGGGCCGTCTGGATGACGCATTGGCGAGCACGGAAAAGTGCAAGGAACTCGGCGACAACGCCGATCTCGAAGACTTGCTCGGAGACATTCAAGAGGCCCGCGGAGACAACTTGGCTGCGGTAAAAAGTTATCAGGCTGCCGTGGCGCTGGCTCCGAACGAGGAAAAATATCGGCTCTCGCTCGCAGTGGAATTGATCCGCCACGGTAACTTCGACGCTGCCAGGATCGTTCTCAAACAGGCGGAAGATTTCGAGCCCAAGTCGTGGCGAATACAACTCGCACTCGGCATGGTTGAATATTTCTCAGGAACAGACGAAGAAGCGACCCGGTATCTCCTGCATGCGGCCGAACTGGCTCGCGATCCCGAGCCCGCGTTGCGCTATTTGGGAGACATTCAGATGGTCCGGGCATCCACCCCCGATCCCGAGGCGATTGCAAAACTATGTGACTATGCAGACCACCAACCAAAGGACGGCCACATGCAGTTCTACTGTGGCGGCGTGCTTTTTCGGCGGGACTCCGTCTCTGGCGACAAAACGCACTCTAGCGAAATTCTACGGCACCTTCACGCTTCGGCTGGTCTTCTCCCAAAAGACGCCTCGCCGCATTGCCAACTGGGCAAAGCTTATCGATGGTTGGACCAATGGCAAGAGGCACTTGGCGAATCCGAAATCTGCGCACGCATGGACCCGGACTCCGCGGACGCGCATTATCGTTTGGCTCAAATTTATGAGCACGTGGGACAACGGGAGCTAAAGAACAAGGAAATAAAACTCTACGAGGCCGCCTCAACGCGCGTCGCCGACGAGAACGCGCGGCGCGATGCGACAATGAAAACATTTCTATTCACCATTCAGAATCAAAAGGAGACACCGGACCATAAGTAAGTAAATATGTTCCGGCGTCAAACCAATTCGCACTCTTCGCAGCTCAGTCATCGACCGGAGCTTATCGCTGCGGTGGTGGTATTTGCGGGCCGAGATTGAGAACTCATCAGCTGAGGATTCTTCCCAAGACTAACCATGTTGGCGAAAAGGCGATATGCGCCGGGCACACCCTCTGGCAACTGGCGGTAAAAGGCGTAGGCATTGTAGATATACACACCCTTCCCGTGTTTCGCATAAAGGAGGCCGCCTTTTTGGGGAGCTTGGCCAGGGTCGTGGGTTTCTAGTAACGGCAGATAGGCTGAGTCCCAACTCTCAAGGAATTTCGAGCCGCGCTCTTCCACCCAATTTTCAAAGTCCTTACTGGTGATCTTGTTGGGCCAAGTGAAAATGGGATTTGTCGGCGCCAAGATTTCCACCTTGGAATTTTCGTCGGTAACTTCCTCCGGGTTGTTGCCCATTTTATAGGGATATGGTCCGTAGTTGTGATCGTACTCCGGCGTATTGTATTGCACGATCACCACGCCGCCGTTCTTCACATACTCGAGGATGCGCCCATTATTGATCTTGAGATCCTCGCGCGCGGCATAAGTGCGCACTCCAAGAATGATGGCGTCAAATTTTGAAAGATTGCCGCTGACGAGGTCTTCCGGGGAGAGGAAATGAACGTTGATGCCTAAGTTCTCGAGAGACTGAGGAACGTCGTCGCCGGCGCCCACAATGTATCCCACATTCAGATCCGGCGCGACCTTCACGTCAACTCCGGAAGTCCGGTATGTGGAGGCGCGATAGAGATTGTAGGGACGCAATCCGGCATATCCAATCGTGTGATAGCCCTCTTTGTAATCGTGGCCGTCGTACGTCGCGACCGCCGTAATTGCATAAGGCTTTTCCATGAGCTTCATGGGCGTGACGTGGAAAGTGAGTGACTGGTCGTCCCCGTCTTTCGACGTTGAGAATTCTTCCTCGGGCGCTTTCCAGCCTTCCGGTAAGTCGAGTTTGACCGTTCCCTTTGCAGGACCTTTCACGTTGCTGTGAATGCTCACCGTCACTTCAAAGGATTTCGCGTCCAGCGGAACAATTCCTGCCTGCGGCGAGATCGAAACCGAAATGGCCGGGCCTACGATCAGCGGTTCGAGAACGGTGCCCGGGCCTGTTACCCGCCTCACCGATTGGACCACCTGCGCCAGTTCAAAGGGCACCCCATCGAATACGAAACGCAATCTCGCGGATAGCGGATACGGAGCTAACGGCAGGTTGAGATACTTCGGCGCCTCAATGTCGTAGTATGCCTGCTCGATGTTCGGACGCGTGAAATAGGGTCGCGTGAAGCTGGCGTTGGGCGCGGCGTGAACTGTAAATCGCAGATCCGCAGATTGATTCCCTTTGAGCGTGCTTCCTGATTGCGTCGCTGGCTCGATAGTCCATTCCTCGTTCGTCGGAGATTCCAACGCGACGTTCTGCAATTGCACGGGCAGATTGGTTGGGCTGGTTGTATGAACTTTTACCCAGAATTCTTGTCCGGGAATTGCCACCTGGAAGGTTGGTTGATTTCTGAAGAAGCGCGCAAAAGGCCCAGTCGGATCCTTCTCGGGAGCCAGTGTGGCAAGCACCGAAATACCCAGCGATTCGGCGAGGGCATTCTCGAACTGTGCCTGCTTCGCCTTTAATTCGTGGGCTACGTCGTATTTCGAATCTTCGCTCAGGTTGCTGCTGGCAACTTTTTCGATCAACTCGTTCGTCGTTTTCAAGCCTGCCGCTAGCGTCGAGGCAATCGCTTCCGGATGTTGCGCCGAAAAATCACTCATGGCTTTTTCGACCTTGGAATTGATCTGAGCTAATCCATCCTTTAGGAAGGCCGCATCGCCGCCTTGGGCCAGGCTCGCGATACCCGCGAGTGAAATGTCGATGCCGTCGAAGAAAGACGATTCTTTCTCCGAGGCGGCGATGCGAGACGCAAACCGGTGATATGGAGTCATCTCGGCTTCGGCCGGCGGCAAACCGGTTCCGCCGCTCTGCGACTTCTGGTGGCCAAGGCCCAGGCGGGCGATCTGCTGGTACGTTAACCCGATGAGTGGATCGTATTCGCCTTCCGGAATTTCGACAGAAGTGGAAAGGGCGCCCTTTATGACAGTGTCGTCCGTGTAGTTGTGAAATTCGGCCGGGTAAAATTTTCCGTCTGCATAATCAAGAATCCCCTTGTCGGTGACGGGAGAGAACGGCACGAGGGCATAATCCTTTATCGGCTTCCAGGTGTGCAGTCCTTCTTTGATCTGTTCGGGAAACATGGTCGGGTCGCCCGCCGCTTTGAAAGCCTCTTGCGCCATCTGCCCGGCAACTTGGTGATTGCTGTGGCCGTCGGTGCGACCTCCGACAAAGACGGAAGTAATGACGAGAGGACGGGTCATTCGAACAACGCGTACTACATCCGAAAGAGTTTGATCGTGTCCCCACTTTTCGAGCGATTCTTCTTTAGTCTTGTAAAAACCAAAGTCGATCATTCGCGTCCAGAATTGTTGCACTCCATAGTAACGATCGGCAGCGAGAAGTTCTTCCGTGCGCACCAGCCCTAGCGCATCAAAATAATCCGAAGACATGACGTTGGCGCCGCCTTCTCCCCGATTGAGCGTCAACAATGCGACCCGTGCTCCTTGCCCGCGCGATTCATAGGTCAACATTCCTCCGTTTTCGTCGTCCGGGTGCGCGGTCACCATCAGTAAACTTGTGCGCGTGTGAAGTTTTAGAACACTCTGCCAGAGCGCGGCCGCGCCGCGGTCAATATCCAGCGGTTCTGCCGCCTGAATCGGATTCGAATTGACGGCGATAGGAGATTGGGCGCCAAGCGGAGCCGATCGAAATAAGAAAGGCAGTGCGCAGCCTAACATGGCAATCACTAAAATGATCTTGCTCGATCGTGATGGCATTCTTCCCCCTTGCCCGTTGCGAAATCTTTAGTGAAATATTTTATTATCGCCGGACTCGCCGTCACAAAACCGGCATTTGAATGGCCCCTATGCAGTTCCGCTTTGGTTGCCGATGCTTAACAGACAGCGTTTCGTCGATGCCGAACGCACTATGGGAATTGCTACCAATGCTGCTGAGAAGATCCAGTTTGCGAAGTGCGAAGCGTTTCGAGTTCGTCGAAGTGTGGCGGCGCTCGGCATCGAGCCTCCGTTTTTTCGTTCGGAGTAACGGCATTGTACGTCCGCAAGGAATGTTGTCAACAAAAATACCAAAACGTTTTGGTATCGGCTGGGATTGTCGATTCGCGATACTTGTACACTCTCAAATATGCCAAACTCGGCAGCAGAAGCGTGGTTTTCGAAAAATTGGCTTGACAACGATTTTTACGAATGTTAGATGTCCAGATATTCGAAACCGAATCGTTTCGGCACGCTTAGGGGTGAGTCTTTAGGGGACAGGGGTTGCGGCGGCTGTACCCTTTGTTTTTACCCTCCTTTTTCGTGACGGCTTGGTTTGGAATGCGCGTGCGACAATTTGCGCATGCTGGGGGAATCGCTCGGGCGGCCGGCCATTCAGCGTGACTGGGATCGTCGGCACATCGGCTCTCCGAGACTGAGCGATGCCGGGAAACATTTGCATTTCTTTCTGGCCCTCCAGTTGAATCAGCGTGCGGAGTCGTTTTGATTTGTGCCGCATCAAAAGCTCCTTAATCGTTCGTCGAATCCGAAAAGTGGAGGCTGCCATGAATCGAGGGATCGGAACTCGCAGTCTGCTTCAGTGGGCAATGGTGCTTGCAGCGTTGCTCGCGGTTTCTACTCTGCCCGCATTTGGACAAATCGATCGTGGCGCCATTGCGGGAAAGATTGTGGATCCCTCCGGTGCCGTGATACCGAAGGCAATCGTCACCATCACGAATAAGAATACTGGCGTCGTCGTGACCACCCCCGTCGACAGCGCGGGCGAATATCAGGTCCTCACATTGATCCCTGGCACGTATTCCGTGGAAGCGAGCGCCGACGGATTTGGGCCTGCTTTGCGAGACGACGTCGAAGTGCACGTGCAGGATCATCTCTCCATTGATTTCACTTTGAAGGTTGGCTCCGTAAAGCAACAAGTAGTGGTCGAGGCTGGCGAGCCAATTCTGCAGACTCAGACCGCCGACGTCGGAAGTGTGGTGAATGAAAAGCACATCAATGACCTTCCTCTGAACGGACGGCGCTATGCGGATTTGGCGCTATTGGAACCCGGCGTAATTAGGCTTTGGGCGCCACCGTCGGGTAACGATGCGACAGACCTGTTCAGCGCAAACGGGAACTCTCAACTCCAAAATAATTTCCTGCTGAACGGTATCGACAATAACTCGTTCTCGGAAAACCTGCAGGAAGCTTCGGTGCAGGTTGTGCAGCCTCCTCCCGATGCGCTGCAAGAGTTCAAGATTCAGACCCGCACTTACTCCGCTGAATTCGGCAATTCCGCGGGAGCCGTGGTCAATGCCACCATCAAGTCCGGCACCAATGGCTACCACGGAGATCTGTACGAGTTCTTCCGGAATAAGGTTCTGAATGCGAACACCTGGATTAACAATGTGGTCGGGGCGCCGCGCGGCGGCTTCAATCAGAATCAATTCGGGGGCACGATCGGCGGCCCGATCGTGAAGGACAAACTGTTTTTCTTTGGCGATCTCGCACGCTTCACTAGCCGGGATGGCGCTACTGAACTAAGCACTGTTCCCACACCGCTGATGGATCAGGGTAACTTTACGGAATTGCCCTTTGCGTTGACCAATCCAATACAGATCCCCAGCCAGGCCAATTGCTATGTCGGAAACATTATTCAGCCGGGATGCTTCGACCCCGTCGCTCAGAAGTTTTTGGCCTTGGTCGCTGGCACAGCGGTTCCGAATGTCCCCGGCGCGGTGGCCGTGGAAGGACAACCTGGGAGTTGGACGGGCGCGTCGAACTACGCATTTCCGACGTCGATTCCCAACGACCAAAATTCCCTGGACGCGCGTATCGACTACAACATGAGTTCGAAGGATCAAATCTTCGGAAGCTACAGCTATCGCCATGTGGACCGCCAGGACCCTTTGTGGACCAGCGATCCCTTGATCGGCAACGGCCAATTCGCAACACAGTATCGCTGGCACCAGCAATCACTTGCGCTGGGTTGGACGCACACACTTTCGAGCTCGCTGGTCAATGACTTGCGTTTTGGCTTCAGCCGTGACTACGCGCATAGCGATCCTCTGGGATTAACTCTTGGCACTTCCCAGGCCGAATCCGCTATCGGTTTGTCAGGAGTCCCGCCGGGCCCGAACGACGCTGGCCTTCCTGCTTTCCAGTTCAACGGCCTCGTGAACATGGGGTCAGCGGGGTGGCGGCCTCAGTACCAGATTTCGCAAGCGTGGAACGCCGTTGAAAACTTGAACTGGCTGAAAGGTAGCCATAGTTTCAAGTTCGGGTATCAATACCTACGGCGGTCCGACAATTTCTTCGACATAGAAGCACCTCAAGCTCTTTTTTATGAAGCCGGATCTGTCGCCGCCGGTTTCGGGTTTGGCCTGCCTGATTTGGTGCTCGGAGACGTAGACTTTGCGGTCTACACAACCCCCCACGTGGCCCATTATTTCCAACCGGGACACTCTTTCTACGCCATGGACACCTGGAGGGCTACTTCGAAACTTACTCTCACTTACGGACTTCGCTATGAACTTTTCGCTCCGCTCATAGATCGAAACAATCAGACGTCGAACTTTTCGCCGGCCAACGGCGGGGAAATTATCACTGCGGCGAGCAACGCGACTGGTTGGTATAATCGCGCGCTGATTCATCCAGACCTGCTTAATTTCGCGCCGCGTTTGGGCTTTGCTTACCAGATGCTGCCGCGCCTCGTCTGGCGAGGCGGATACGGAGTTTTCTATCAGCACGTGAACCGGATAGGCTCGGAAGCACTGCTTCAGCTCAACCCACCATTCTTTATTGATACCCAGGTCGTGGACTTCAGCCCATCCAGCACTGTCTTCCAGCTACAGAATGGGATACCCACTTCCCTTACTCAGTCGACGGCAGTCGATTTGACTTCGCTGCATATACGCGCCCAGGATCCGAATCAACGCACTCCTTACGTTGAGCAGACGAGCTTCGGACTCGAATACCAGGTTGCCGGTGACACCGTGCTGGCGGCCACTTACGTTGGCAATTGGGGCCGCAAAGAGGACAGGCTGCGTGACTATAACCAGCCGATGATCACGGGCTTCGACACGGGCTGTCCGATTTTGCAGTATCCCTATCCCAACTTGACCACGGCAACGGGCCCAGTCGACACATTTACCGCCAAAGGTTGCTCAAACCCTACCTCAGACGCAAACCTTGAAACTGCGACCTACGATGGCAATACGGACTACAACTCGCTCGAGCTTGCGTTGCGGCACAGGATGTCCCATGGCTTGAGTTTCAACTTGGGATACACCTACGCCCACGGTCTCGCCAATTTCACCGACCACTTGACGGCCGGACTGTATCCTCAAAACTCGTATGATTACGCTGCGGAGATGGGCAATTCAATTCTCGACATTCGCAGCCGTTTCGTTGGGAGTTTCCTGTGGGAGTTGCCGTTTGGTCAGGGGAAGCCCTACATGAATGGCGATAATTTCGCCAGTCGTTGGTTGGGAGGATGGCAATTCAACGGGATCGTAACGGAACAGACCGGTAATCCCTTTCAAGTCACTGCCAGCAACGATGGCGTGGTGGACGGCAACAATTCACTTTACGCGGATTGTATAGGGGATGCCTTCGCGGGCGCGACGACCAATCACAAACTGTATACAACCACGGGCTTTTATATCAATCCGGCGGCGTTTGCGCAGCCCGGTCCCGGACAGTTCGGGACCTGTACTCCCTATCCGTATCACGGTCCCGGAATCCAGATGTGGGACCTGAGCCTGTTCAAACAATTTAAGTTTACGGAACGATATCAGCTACAGTTCAGAACTGAATTTTTCAATGCCTTCAATCATCCCAACTTCGCAAGTCCAAATGCGAACTATACCGCTGGCAGTCTGGGTGGGTTTGGCAAAGTTTCCGACACGATCGCGCCGGTTTTGGGTACCGATTCGGGCGGGCCGGGCGATCCTCGAGAAATCCAGTTCGCGCTGAAGTTGTACTTCTAATGACGAAGCCGTACTTCTAGCGTCCGGCGCGGGAGCGGCATGGCCGCTCCCGCACCTTCATTTGAGCGTTTTTGATTCCGATGAGGATGGAATCAACGCCTTTCGAGGAGACCGCTTGGCGTCTACGTGTCGAGTGACGACGGCACAGGCCACGATAAAGTTCCTGAAAAATCAGTATGTCGAGCGAGACGGAGTCGAGCGTCCGTTTTTCGCGGGCTGCTTCGGGATTTTTGGACACGGGAACGTAGCGGGTATAGGACAGGCATTACAGCAGAACGAGGATTTCCCGTACTACTTAAGCCGCAACGAGCAAGCTATGGTTCATACCGCCGTAGCCTTCTCTAAAATGAGTAATCGCTTACGCGCGTTCGCGTGTACTTCTTCGATTGGTCCAGGAGCGACCAACATGGTAACCGGGGCAGCCACGGCCACCGTTAACCGCATTCCGGTGCTACTGCTTCCGGGTGATATATTCGCTCGCCGCAACGTCGCACCCGTCCTTCAACAGCTTGAATCTCCGCAGACACAGGATATTTCCGTCAACGATTGCTTCAAGCCGGTCTCCCGCTATTGGGACCGTATCTCCCGGCCCGAGCAACTTCTGACTGCGTTGCCGGAAGCCATGCGAGTCCTGGCCTCTCCCGCCGAGACCGGAGCGGTGACTCTCAGTATGCCGCAAGACGTGCAGGCGGAAGCTCTGGAGTATCCATCTGCTTTTTTCGATAAGCGAGTATGGAACATTCCACGGACGCGGGGAGACTCGCAAGTGGTGGAACGCGCAGCCGGAATGATTCGCGCGGCTCGCCAGCCGCTGCTCATTGCCGGCGGAGGCGTACTCTACTCCGAAGCTTCAGACGCTCTCGCGAAGTTCGTGGAGCAAACAGGAATCCCAGTCGCGGAGACGCAAGCAGGAAAAGGATCGCTCGCTTACGATCATCCGCAATGCGTCGGGGCCATGGGTGTGACAGGAACCCCCGGAGCCAATCTCTTGGCTCGCGACGCCGATTTGATTATCGGCGTCGGAACGCGATACGCGGATTTCACCACGGCTTCGAAAACTGCATTTCAGAATCCAGTAGTGAAGTTCATCAACATTAATGTAGCCGAGTTCGACGCTGCGAAACACGGAGGTCTCGCAGTTGTCGCCGACGCTCGAGTCGCTCTTGATGAGCTTTCGCGGCTCCTGGACGGTTATCACACGCCCGCCGAATATCGCGAACGCACCCGCAACTTTAAGCAAGTATGGGAGAAAGAAGTCGACCGCCTTTTTAATCTCAAACATGGGCCACCGGTCAGCCAGAGCGAAGTCATCGGCGTCGTGAATTCAGTTTCGCAGCCGCGTGACGTGCTCGTCTGCGCAGCGGGCAGCCTCCCTGGAGACCTCCACAAGTTATGGCGAACTAGAGACCCGAAAGGCTATCACCTGGAGTACGGCTACTCCTGCATGGGCTACGAAATCGCAGGCGGCCTCGGCGTGAAGATGGCCGCGCCGGATCGTGAAGTTTTCGTCATGGTCGGCGATGGCTCCTATTTGATGATGGCCCAGGAAATCCACACCTCCATTCAAGAAGGAATCAAGCTCAACATCGTCCTGCTCGATAACCACGGATTCAGCAGCATTGGCGGACTAAGCGAATCAGTTGGAAGCGGCGGCTTCGGTACAGAGTATCGCTTCAGGAAGAATGGAAAACTGGAAGGCGACACCGTAAACGTTGATTTCGTCGCGAATGCGGCAAGCCTTGGCGCCGCAGCTTCGCGCGTTCGCACTCTCGATGAACTAGGACAGGCGCTCATCGCCGCACGCGCCAGTTCCCGAACGACCGTGACCGTGATCGAAGTGGATCGGAACGCACGAGTCCCAGGCTACGAATCTTGGTGGGATGTGCCCGTCGCGGAAGTCTCAGAAATGGAATCTGTACGCAGCGCCCGCGAGGCATATGAGAAACGTGTCAAGCGAGAGCGACATCTATTCTGATGGCGCGAGACAGCATGGATCCATCGGCTAAACGGTAGCAATAAGATTTGGGAGCAACTGCCGTCCGCTCCCCGAGAGGTAGCCATGGCAGAAACTTCTTACGCACAAGAAGTATTGGTTCATCCGGCTCCAGTCGCCCACGACAAATCCGGTGTCCTCGTTTCTATCACGCGCGAGCAAGCAAACTGGAACACGATAAACTTTTCAGTTCGCCGCTTGATTGCTGGCCAATATTGGCAAAGCGACACTCGAGACGAAGAAGCTGCTCTCGTCGTCCTCGGTGGAAAAGCGGCGATTGATTGGGGTGACGGCCCCCGCGAGATTGGAGAGCGCAAAGACGTTTTCAGCGGCTATCCCTACGCAGTCTATCTTCCGAGTCGCACACCGTTTGAAATTTCCGCGATCGCCACCTGTGAATTCGCTGACTGCCGCACTCCTTCATCCGTCCGTCTCAATCCTCGCGTGATCACTCCGGGCGATTGCCGCGAGGAAATTCGCGGCGGCGGAAATTGCACTCGTCAGATTGTTGACGTCATTCGCCCGGAATTTCCTGCCGACAAGCTTTTGCTGTGCGAGGTCTATACGCCGAGTGGAAATTGGTCGAGCTATCCTCCCCATAAGCATGATGTCCACAATCCTCCAGCCGAAGTGGACCTCGACGAAACTTATTATTACCGCATCAGCAAGCCCGAAGGATATGCATTCCAGCGCCTCTACGACGCCGCTGGAACGCGCGACAACACCTTGACTCTCACCGATGGCGATTTAGTGCTCATCAAAGATGGTTACCATCCCGTGGTCGCGGCTCACGGGTATGACGTGTATTACCTTAATGTGTTGGCCGGTAGCGCTCGTTCCATGGCTGCCAGCGATGATCCGCGCTACGCGCACCTTCGTAAGACCGGTTTGGAGCGCGATCCCCGCGTCCCGTTGGTCCGCTCCAGCGGTGGGCCGCAGAAAAATTCGTAGTCTGGCTTGATGAGTGCAGCTGTCCGCTGCTCGAAGTCACATACGAACGGCTTATGCGCGTCGCGGCATTCTCGCACAAGAGATTTTTGTTTCGCAATTTGGGGCCAGGAAGGGAGATTTCCGGATGCCACATAAAATCGGAATAATTGGAGCGGGAGGAATCGGAAATATACACGCCGCGATACTGGTCAAGGATTCCCGCGTAACTCTTCAGAGTCTTTTTGACGTGGAATCAGCTCGCGCTCAAGCCATGGCCGTCAAGTTCGGTTGTCGTCACGCTCGATCGCTAGAGGAACTATTCAAAGAATGCGACGCCATCTTCGTCTGCACTCCCAACACCACTCATGAAGAAGTTGCCACGCAAGTTTTGGAAGCCGGCAAGCACGTTTTTTGCGAAAAGCCTTTCGCATTGAATCTTGATTCCGCCGCTAAGTTGCGTGATCGCGCAGTCCGCTCCGGCCGCGTCTATCAAGTGGGCCACAATCGTCGTTTCGCGCCCGTTTACAAGACTCTTAAAACCGCGATTGACCGCAACGAGCTCCGCCCGCTTTCCGTCCACGCAAAAATGAATCGCGGCGAGCTGGTTAATCCGCCCTGGGTCTGGAACGCCAAGCTAACCGGCGGCTTCCTCTACGAAACGCCCGTGCACATGTTTGACTTGATGACATTTTTCTTCGGAAAAGTGGAGTGGGTGGAAGTTGCAGCCCGCGCTCACGAGCACGACGAACTCGACGATTTTTCCATCCTGCTCAGTTTTCAATCCGGCCTGCAGGCAACAATGAAAACCTACGCGCACGCCAGCTGGCATTTTCCATTCGAACGCTTTGAAGTTTACGGAATGCACTCGACCTATGAAACGTTTGAAATGGAGAGAATCTCCTTCACCAATGGCTTGGAGACCCGCACCACCACTTACGATTTCGCTCTCGCCACCATGCACGAGAAATGGGGTTACATCGAAGAAGACCGCCTTTTTGTGGACGCTCTCGAAGGAAAATCACCCGCGCCCGTAACCGCCGATGACGGCTACAACGTCGTCGAATTAATCGAAACCTGTTATCGCAGCGCCAGGGAAGGGAAGCGCGTCCATTTGGGTGCGGTCGTCGGGAAACTCTAATGGATAAACTCTCCGAGCGCATTCATTTTGCATCCGCCCCCGTCAGTTGGGGCGTGCAGGATGACCCTGGCCCCGCCTGGGAAGAACAACCCTACGAACAAGTGCTCGAAGAAATTGTTTCCGCGGGCTACACGGGAACGGAATTAGGGCCTTACGGTTACTTCCCAGCCGATTCCGAAGTTCTAAATAAGACTCTGAAGCGCTGCGGGTTGATCATGCTTTCTTCTTTCGTTCCCGTTCCGATCGCATATTCATCGCGAACGGAAAAAGTAATCGAACATGTCCGTAAGGTTGGTGCGCTGCTCTCTGCGTTAGGCGCGAAGTTGCTCGTTCTGTCCGATTGCCAGACTCCCGAACGGCGGGAAATCGCCGGCCGCGTTCCTGTGGACGGCAGCAAATCCTTGAGTGCGGCTCAATGGAAGCAAGTGGGAGCGGCGATCCGCCGGGTCGAGCACGCCGCCGCGGAATTCAATCTCCGCGTAGTTTTTCATCCGCATGTCGCCACCTTTGTGGAGACCCCCATGGAAGTCGAAAATCTTTTCGACGCGCTAGCCGGTACGCAGGTCGGTCTGTGCCTCGATACCGGGCACTGTGTGTACGGCGGCGGAGATCCAGTGGACGAGGCCAAGAAATATCGTTCCGCTCTGCAGTACGTTCATATCAAAGACATAGACGCGCACATTCTCGGCGAGGCTCGGCGCAAAAAACTTAACTTTGAGCAAGCCATCGGCGCCGGAGTCTTCTCCCAAATCGGCAGCGGCTGCATAGATTTCGAAGGCTTCTTTCGCTACTTGGCCGGCACCCAATATTCGGGTTTGGCAATCGTCGAACAAGATGTGATCTACGGCAAGGCAGCCGTCTCGCCAGTCGAAAGCATGCGCGCCAGCCTAAGCTATCTGAAAAACCTAATCTCCAAACTTGAATCCGCAACTCAACGCTGACGAGCGGTCACTCCCCAACGGCTGCGATCTCCCCCGGCTCGTCAGGCTGTGTCCACGTCCGGATCATGGTCGGCGCCGCCAGCACCAGCGCCGCCAGCCAAGTCACCACCACCGCGGTCACCGCCAGTGCACTCCGCGTCGCCCCAAACGGCCCAAACAGGCACACCGCCCAATACCCCGTTACAAACACCACCAGTCCGGGTCCAAGCAACCGGTACTCAGCCCCCTGCGCCCGCAGCCGCCGCTCGGCCTCGTGCTCATCTACCTTCACCCGGCCGAAGAGTACATCCAGCACCTGCCGCTGAAGGATCTCCGCGCGCTGCTTCTCCTTTAGAGCA
>Ga0224544_1000015_pt1 | contig 18630 bp, 15 predicted proteins | sample 714P11014metaG_FD_179904 | JGI IMG/M metagenome (GOLD analysis project Ga0224544, IMG submission 179904) | Peat soil microbial communities from Stordalen Mire, Sweden - 717 P1 10-14 | ecosystem: Environmental > Terrestrial > Soil > Wetlands > Peat | place: Sweden: Norrbotten County, Stordalen...
AGGACCCCGTAAATTCCGAGCGCGGCAAGAAGCAATGCCAATCCTGCAAACGCGCCGAGAAGCGAAGTTTGCATTTGGCGGGGCGTCAGATAGTCGTCCACCAGATCGGCAAGCGGCATAACGCCCGCGACTGGCTGCTCGCTATCCACGGCCCAAATCTGTTGCCGGATCGCTTCCGCCATTTGCATGGGATCGCCCTTGGTCCGTACCGTGAGGTATTCAGGTTCAAATCCGAAATCCTGTTGCGCGTAAGGCATGTACAACTCGGCGCGCGCGGGTACGTCGAGACCGGCTTGATGCACATCGCCAACCACGCCGACAACGGAGATCCACGGAGTCTTGTCAGTGTAATCTCCCGTTTTGAAATGCTTACCGATCGGGTCCTCGCCGGGCCAGATATTGCGCGCCATCGTTTCGTTGATGAGGGCAACCGCAGGCGTCCCCGTTCCATCGCGGCTCTCGATGAGGCGGCCTTTCACCAGCTTTATTTGGAGCGTACGGATGTAGTCGCGGCTGATGATGCGAACGTTTGGAATCAATACCTTGCTATCGAGTTCCGGGTGGCCTTCCACCTGAATGCCCGACGCGCCTCCATAGTTCGTCAGCGGAACCCAGGTGGTGTAACCCGCTGCCTCAACGCCCGGTAGACTCTCGACGCGGCTGAGAACCTGGCCGTAGAATGCGGCTCGCGGCGCGAACGCTTCATACTTCTGCCGCGGCAAAGGCGTGCGCATCACGAGGACGTGATCGGCGCGGAACCCCGGATCGTGGTGGTAAAGCGACTCGAAGCTGTGAATCATCAGCGCCGCGCCGGAGAGCAGCACGATGGCAAGCGCCACTTCGCAGACGACCAGCGCGTCAAGCAGCCGCCGCCCTCCCGACCCCACGCCGCTCTGGCCTCCGCCTTGCTTCAACGAAGTGACGAGGTCTATGCGCGAAACTCTCAGCGCCGGGATGATCCCGAACAGAATTCCGGCGGCCAGGGAAATTGTGATTGTGAATGCAAGCACGCGGCCATCCAAGCCCGTCCCGCTCGCGGCAGCGAATTCCTTCGGAATCAAGCGGCCAAGAAAATCTGCCGCGAAAACAGATGCGAGGAGACCAGCCGCGCCGGCCGGCAGCGCCAGCACGACGCTCTCGACGAGAAGTTGCCGCGTGATCCGCGACCTGGTCGCGCCGAGAGCTAGTCGCATCGCGAGTTCGCGTCTTCTGCCCGTGGCGCGCGCGAGCAATAGATTCGCGATGTTCGCACAGGCGATGAGCAGCACGAACCCAACCGCGCCCATCAGGACGAACAGCGCCGACTTCGTTGCTCCGGCGAATTCATCGCGCAGCGGAACCGCATACGCGCCAACTTTGGAGTTTTCGTCCGGATGTTCGCGCTCGAGTTGCTTCGAGATTGTGGCGAGGTTGGCATTCGCGGCCGCGAGCGAGACGCCCGGCCTCAATCGCGCCACAACATTGAGGGAATGATTTCCGAAGTTCACCAGTTTTTGTTTTGTAAATTGCGAAGGAACCCAAATCTCAATCTCGCGATCCGGAAACTGAAATCCACGGCGCATGACGCCGATGACCACGTATTTCTCGTATCCCAGCGATATTTCTTTTCCCAGGATTTGCGGGTCGCCGCCAAACTGCCGGAGCCAGAGCCCGTGACTCAGAATAGCCACGTGGCGCGTGCCCGGGACGTCGTCCTCAGGCTGGAAATTGCGCCCGAATTCGGGCGTCACCCCGAGAACCGAAAAAAGATTTGCCGTCACGCTTCGCCCGGGGAGTTCCTGAGGCTGCCCTTCGCCGGTGAGATTGAACGACCCGCCAAAGGAAACGGCCGCCACGTCCTCGAATACCTGGTTCCGCGATTTCCATTCAGCAAAACTTCCCGCTGATGGTGTGTTGTGCGGGAAGCCATACGCCGAACTATCCTCCCACACCATTACGAGACGATTTGCATCTCGGTAAGGAAGCGCGCGAAGCAGCACGGAGTTGGCGAGGCCGAAGATGGCCGTGTTCGCCGCGATGCCCAAGCTGAGAACGGCTATGGCGAAAATCGTAAAGCCCGGGCTCTTCAGGAGCATCCGGATGCCATAGCGAACGTCTTGCCAAAATGTGGACATTACGCCGCCCCCACTTTCGTCTGGCCGCTGATGATCCAGCCGTCAGCAAGCTGGATGATTCGGCTTCCGTACGCCGCCCAATTTTCGTTGTGGGTCACCTGAATGATCGTCGTGCCGGCTTCGTTCAACCCCTTCAGCAGGTCCATGATCATTTTCCCCTGGCTTGAATGCAGGCTGCCTGTCGGTTCGTCCGCCAGAATTAGCTTGGGATTTCCGATGACGGCCCGCGCCACGGCAACTAGCTGCTGCTGGCCGCCGGAGAGTTGATTGGGGAAGAGATCTTTTTTGCCGACGATCTGAAACCGGTCCAGAACGTCCGCGACCATCGAATCCCTTTCGGACTTTTTGATATCGCGGTAGGAAAGCGGGAGATCGAGATTTTCCGCTACCGTGAGACTGTCGAGCAAATGATATTGCTGGAACACGAAGCCGATGTATTTCTTGTGCAGTTCGACGCGGCGGCGGTTATCGAGTTTGTGCACGGCGTTGTCGAGCAGGTAGTAATCGCCCTTCCACGCACCGTCGAGCATTCCGATGATCCCCATCAGCGTGGATTTGCCCGCGCCGGACGGCCCCATGATGGTGATGAAATCGCCATCGCCAATTTCAAGATTGATCCTCCGCAGCACCCACGTCTTGCCCGCTCCCGACTCGTACGACTTCTCGACATCAACCATTCGAATCAAATCGCACCCACCTTTTCGCTTGAACTTGAAACTTCTTATTCATATCGCAGCGCGACCATCGGATCCACACGCGTCGCGCGCCGCGCCGGGATGTAGCACGCTGCGAGCGCTACCCCGCCTAGAACCACCGCTCCCATCACAAATGTAAGCGGATCCATCGGCGCCACGCCGAATATCAGCGTAGCGAGGAATCTAGTGAGTGCCGCCGCTCCGATAATTCCGATGGCAATTCCTGCAGCCGTGAGCGCCATGCCGCGGCCCAAAATCAATCTCGAGATGTGGCGGGGCGCCGCGCCGAGTGCGACACGAATTCCGATTTCGCGCGTGCGCTGGCTGACGAAGTACGCCATCACGCCGTAGATTCCGACGCCCGCAAGCAACAACGCGGTGGCCGCAAAAAATACGATCAGACGCATGGCGAATCGCCGCGAAGCGAGAGATTCCGATACGACGCTGTCGAGAGTCCGAACGCCGAACACGGGAAGATTCGGATCGACCGACTGCACTTCGCGGCGGATGGGCTCTTCGAGACTCTCCGGCCTGGCGTTGGTGCGGATGTAAACGTCGAGCGCGTAGCCCGGGAATTGCAATTCAGAAAGGAAAATGTGCGGCTCGTACGGCGCGTCCAGACCGTCGGTCTTCGTTTTTCCCACGATGCCCGCAATCGTAAGCCACCGCGGATTCGGTCCGCGAAAATATCCAGGGAGAAGGCGCTTGCCCACCGGATCTTCGTTGGGCCAAAAACGCTCCGCCGTTGTTTGGTCGATCAAAACCACCGGCTGACTCGCGGTATCGTCAGAATCGGTGAAGGATCGTCCGCGAATCAATGGCGTTCCCAGTACGCGAAAGAATTCGGGAGTCACCGAAGCAAATTCAGCAGAGAGCGCGTCGCCGGCTTCGACGGGCCGGCCTTCGATCTCGAAAGCGCGGCGATTTCTTTGGGTGAGAAACGGCATGCTGTTGCTTCCGATGGCCGCATTTTGCACTCCGGGCAGTGCCGTCACACGCCGGAGCGCTTCGCGCACAAATGCCGCGCGTTTCTCTGGCGGACGATAAGGATCAGATTTCGGGTCGTTCGGCACCGGCAGCCAGACGCGCGCGATCACCACGTGGCTGGAACTGAATCCAGGGTGCACTTCGAGAAGATTCCAGAAGCTCCGCAGAAGAAGTCCCGCGCCAACCAACATGACCAGCGAAAGCGCAAATTCGGATACCACGAGCGCCGAGAGAAATCGGCTTTGACGCGAGCCAATTCCGCTGCCCCGCGTCCCCTCCTTTAGATTTTCGACCAAGCGCGGATCGGACAGTTGCGCAGCCGGCGCGAGGCCGAAAAGCACGCCCGTGAGAATCGAGAGTCCCAGCGCAAACAGCAGGACACGCGGATCCGTCCCAACTTCCGCCGCACGCGGTAGGTTCGAGGGAACCATCCGAAGCAGCAAACCGGTTAGCCACGAATTCAGAAGCAGTCCAAGGACGCCTCCCGCGAGCGACAGCACGATGCTCTCGGTCAAAGTTTGGCGAATCAAGCGTCCGCGTGACGCGCCCATCGCGCGGCGCACCGCAATTTCGCGATACCTTGAAGACGATCGAGCCAGCAGCAGGCTCGCGATATTCACGCACGCGATCAGCAAAACCAAACTGACCGAGCCCAGCAATACGATCAACATCACGCTCGCGTTTCCAACCACTTCCTTTTGCAGTGGCACGAGACGAATCGCCCAACGAGCCCTCTCAGGATAATCGGCCGGGTACTGCGCGCGTAATTGCGCGGTGAACGCATCGAGCTGCGCTTGCGCTTTTGCGACGGTAAGCCCGGGCTTGAGCCGCGCAACGCCTCCGGGAATCATCCGCATTGTGCGTGCGGGCGGCACGGGAAACGGCGCAGCCGCAAATCCAGCAGCGAGCCATACGTCCACATCATTTTCGAGAGTAGCGCCGGGATGGCGAAACCCGGGTGGCATTACACCGACGATCCGGTACAGGTCTGAATCCAGACGCATCGGTCTGCCAATCACGCCGGGATCAGCGCCAAACATTTTCCGCCACAGACTGTCGCTGATCACCGCGGCTTCGGTGAATCCGAGTTGATGGTCTTCGGGCTGGATAGTCCGGCCCAACTCCGCCTGCGCGCCGAGGAGCGTGAAATAATTGAAGCTTACGGCTTGCGCTTCCACGCGTTCCGGCTTCTCGGCTCCCGTCACGTTCGCATTGATCGGCCAAACGGCAGAAATCTGATCGAAGACGCCCGACCGGTTCTGCAGGTCGTCGAGCTCCGGCTGGGACATGCCGGTTTCCGACAGGATTAGCCCCGGCAGATCATCTTTTACCGCAACAAGTTGTTCTGGGTGATTGAACGGCAGCGGGCGCAGCAAAACGGCATCAACGACCGAAAAAATCGCCGCGTTCGCGCCAATGCCGATGGCGAGAGTCAGCACCGCAATCACCGTAAATCCCGGCGAGTTGCGCAGCATTCGAAGCGCATATTTGATGTCTTGCATTAGACCGCCCATCCCGACATCTCCTTCGCCCCTGCGCCCCGCCCCTGGGTCGCTACATTTCTCCGATTCGCTATCCTCCTGTTGGACTCCACGTACTCCGTTTTCGCTCAATCGGCGTGCGGCTTATTCGTACCGCAGCGCTACCATCGGATCCACACGCGTCGCGCGCCGCGCCGGGATGTAGGCGGCGAGCGCAGCGGCCAGCGTGACGAGCGCAAATACCGCGAGAAACGTCGGCGGATCGGTTGCGCTCACTCCAAACAACAAGCTACTCATCCCGCGTGTAATCGCGAGCGCCACGGCCGCGCCGGCGGCCGCTCCGATGGCGGCCAACTTGAATCCAGCTCCCACGACCAGCCGCAGCACGTCGCGCGTCTGCGCCCCGAGCGCGATACGAACGCCGATTTCCCGGAATCTCTGGCTGACCGTGTACGACAGCAGCCCATAAATCCCAAGAGCCGCCAGGAACACGCCCAATCCGCCCAGAAGCGACGCAATGGCCGCAGCCGTGCGGTTCGCAAACATGGATGCGTGGAGCAACTCGGTGAGATCATCGCTTTCAACCGGCTGCACCTTCGAATCGAGCGACTGCGCTACATCGTGCACCATGCCGATCACCGCGGACGCCGGCAATTGCGAGCGCACGAGGATGTTGGCTTCGGTGTCTTCCGTTTGCAGTTCAGGCATGTACATGAACGGCTCAGGCTCCTCATTCACGCGGTGATACTTGATATCGTGCGCGACGCCCGCCACAGTCCTCCATTCGCCCCACAGTCTCACGGCGTGGCCCGTGGGATCCTGTCCCGGCCAGAAGCGCTTCGCCATTGTCTGGTTGACAATCATCACTTTGGGCGCGCCACTGCGATCTTGCTCGGCGAAATCGCGCCCCGCGACGATCGGAATCTGCATGGTGTGGAAATAATCGGAGCCGACGACGTTGAGGTCTATACGCATATCTTCGTTCGGCCCGGGCGTATAACCTTCGACTTGAATGAACGAATAGGAGCGCCCGGTGAACCATAGCGGCACATACCTTTCGGAAGTCGCCGATTCAACGCCCGGCATCGCTCGGACGCGCTCAAGTATGCGATCGAAATAATTCGTACTTCGTTCGCCGGAATATCCATTTCCGTGAAGATCAAACGCCGCGAGAGCAACGTGGTTCGCGTTAAATCCCGGCCCCGCCGCTTCCGCATTTCGCAGGCTGCGCAGGAGAAGTCCCGCGGTTACGAGCAGCACCGTAGCGAGCGCAACTTCGGAGATCACCAGCACATCACGCAACCTATGGTTCCTCCCGCTCGCTGATCGTCCGCCTTCCTTCAGCGACTGATTCAAATCCGTCTTCGATCCGCGCAAGGCCGGCACAAGTCCAAACACAATTCCCGTCGCGAGAGATAGCAGCAACGTGAACACGAGCACGGGCGCGCTAATTCCGTTCGCGAATGCTATGGGCAAATGCGTAGCGGGCATTAGAACCTTGAGAAGATTTACGCCCCAGAGCGCGAGCAGCGCTCCTCCGGCGCCGCCCACAAGCGTCAGCACGAGGCACTCACTCAAGAGTAGACGCACCAGCCGCTCGCGATCCGCTCCCATCGCCGCACGAATCGCCATTTCTCTTTCGCGCGCCGTTGCACGGGCGAGCAAAAGATTTGCCACGTTGACGCACGCGATCAAAAGCACCAGCGCCGCCGCAATCATCAGGAATCCGAGAACGCTGCGCAGAAAATCCTGCACGCCGTAGTGCGCCTTCCACACCGGCGCCAATGAAACTCCAATATTTTTATTCGTGTCCGGATATTCCCGCGCGAGATTCCCGGCAATCGTGCCCATCTCCGCTTGCGCTTGTGCCATCGTCACGCCCGGACGCAGCCGCCCCATGATGTGCACGAACGTTGGCGAGCGCTCCTCGATGTCTTCTCCCGGCAGCGCTTGCGGCTGCATCATCATCGGCACCCAATACTCGGCCGCGATTCCGACGATCGTGCCGTAGAATCCCTGCGGCGCTACTCCAATCACTGTGAATGGATGCGTGTTGATGTGGACGACGCGCCCGACGATATTTGGGTCCGAACCGAATTGCCGCGCCCAAAGCCCCTGGCTGAGAACTATGTAAGGATCTGAATTCAACGCTTGATTCGGCGCGGAATGAAATGTCTGCCCAAGCGCAGGACGCACGCCGAGCACGTCAAAATAATTTTCCGTAACGAGCAATCCCCAGACGCGCTTCGCCGGCGCGTCCTCTCGAAGGCTCAAATCCGCGCCGACAAATTCGAAACCGATGAGCGCCGAGAACACGTGATTCTGATCGCGAAAATCTTTGTAATCGGGATAGGAGCTGGTGTGCAGTTCACCGCTCGGCATCACGGTTTCGGCGACGACCAGCTGATTTGCCTGCGACACACCCGGCAGCGGATTCAGCAGCACGCCGCGAATCCAACTGAACACGGTCGCATTTCCGCCGATTCCCACAACCAGCGTCAGCACCGCGACGATCGTGAACCCGGGGCTCTTGCGCAGCATCCGCAGTGCGTACATCACGTCCTGCCAAATGGTGGCCATGCGTCTGACTCCTGAGATCTAAACTGCTTCGCCTTAGTGTTAATCGTTCACAGATACAACAAGCAGCGTCGCGTCATCTTCCAGTTCGCCGCTTGAAAATCCATCGACGCCGCTCATGACATCGGCCAATAGCCTCTTCGCGCTTCGGTCTCCATCCACACTGGAACTCCGCAGCAAACCTGCTTCGCCGAATTCGTCTCCGTCGGCGTTGTGCGCCTCCGCAACTCCGTCAGTAAAAAGAACAAGCCTGTCGCCCGGCTCGAGATAGATCTCGCCGCCCTCGAAGCGATCGCCGGGGAAAATGCCCAAGACGCCGCCGCCCTCGCGCAATCGTTCCGTGCCGGCGCTTCGACGAATGACCACCGGCGCGGGATGGCCCGCGTTGCAATATCGCAACCGCTTGCTTTGCCGATCGAGAACCGCGAAGAAAAATGTGATGAACCGCCCGTCCGTGATGTTCCTGCACATCAATTCGTTGATCTGCGAGCAAAGTGTTTCTGGCGCGAGCGAGCTCGAAGCTAGTCCGCGCACCGTAGCCTGAAGATTCGACATCAGCAGCGCGGCCGGCAATCCCTTGCCCGCGACGTCGGCGATGCAAAATGCAAGCGTCTGCTCGTCGAATTGCAGCACATCGTAATAATCGCCGCCCACGACGCGCGCCGGCCTCCAAGTCGCCGCAATCTGGTAACCGGCCGCCTGCGGAATCTCCGCGGGTAGCAATCCTTGCTGGATTCGCAACGCTTCTTCGACCTCGCGTTCTTGCCAGCGCAATTTCTCGGCGATCTCGATCCGCCGCAATTCATCTTCGCGCGCATGGCGCTGTGCTTCGCGCCGCTGCCGGCCAAGTGCGACCTGCTTCTCGAGAATGTCGAGCAGCCGCGCATTCACCCACGGCTTCTCAACGAAATCGCCGACGCCATGCTGCATCGCCTCGACGGCCAGCCCGACGCTGCCCCATCCGGTCATCACCACAACAGGCGGGCGATTGTCGCGCGTCTGAATCCGGTTCAGCAGCTCGATGCCTTCGCGCCCCGACGTGGTGTCGCGTGCGTAATTCAAGTCCATCAGCACGAGATCGAAATCGCGCGAATCCAGCGCGGAAAGTATCCCCGCCGGCGAAGATGCGCTTACGATTTCGTATCCGTTGCTTTTCAGCAGCAGACGCAACGCTTCGAGCACGTCCGGCTGATCATCCGCAATGAGAATTTTCGGGCTCACGCGCGCTTCCGGTTCGACCAATTCTTGGGCTGTGGTAGTCATTACGATTCTAAGGCTCGAAGGAAGAGGCTAAAAATCCTCTTCGGGGACCCACAGGAGTGACGGCACTTCGGCGACCAAGGGACAACCGCGCTAAGCTGTTTGCTGTTATTAAGTTACATAACTTCCCTGACTGCAGGATACGGCCTCGTGACCACTTGCGGGATACGCTCGTCCCGGAATCGGACACCGCGAAAATGCCGACTGCGACATCATTTCGGATGTATCCGATTACTCGTATCGCAACGCGACCATGGGATCCACGCGCATCGCCCGCCGTGCCGGGAAGTAACACGCAAGCATCGCTACGCCCGCAAGCGCGGCAGCTCCGCCGCCGAAGCTGATCAGGTCGGTTGCGCTCACGCCAAAGAGCAAGCTTGCGAGCAATCGCGCGAGCGCGAATGTCAGCGGCAGCCCGATTGCGATTCCAATGGCAGTGAGCACGAGACCGCGCGAGATCAGCATCCGCATCACGCGCCTTCTCTACTCGTATTTCAATGGTTCGGCTTGCGGCTATCCTGGATCGTTATTCTCATCTGACTCTCGTGCCTTCGGTGTCCAGACACACGCTCAGCGTCGCGGATTCCTCAGCTGCAACCCGGGTTGATGAATCGCCATACGCGCGAACAACGCGCAATGTTCAATGAATGCGGTTAAACGCTTTCGACCTTCGCGCCGATCGTATCTTCGACGATTCTTCCGTCGAAGAGATGGATCGAGCGGTCCGCGATTTGCGCGTAGCGCGGGTCGTGCGTAACCATGCAGATGGTCGCGCCTTCGCGATGGAGTTGACGCAACAGTTCCATCACGGCTTCGCTGTTCTTCGAGTCGAGGTTTCCAGTCGGTTCGTCCGCCAGCAGGATGGACGGCTGTCCGACAAGCGCTCGCGCGACGGCCACGCGCTGCTGTTGGCCGCCTGATAGCTGCGATGGGTAATGCTTCATGCGGTGTGCCATCCCCACGCGCTCGAGCACTTCCTGCACACGCTTCTTGCGTTCCGCGGACGGCATGCTGCGATACGTCAGCGGCAGCTCGACATTTTCGAATACCGTCAGATCGCCGATGAGATTGAACGCCTGAAAGATGAATCCGATTTCGCGATTGCGGATTCGCGTGCGGTCGGATAGCGAAAGGTTCGACACGGCCTGCTTGTTTATCCAGTAGCCGCCTTCGCTCGGCGAATCGAGCAGGCCGAGAATCGACAGCAGCGTTGATTTGCCGCAGCCCGATGGCCCCGCGATCGACAAAAATTCGCCGTTCTGAATCTCGAGATGCACTCCCGCCAGCGCGTGCGTCTCCACCTCATCCGTATAGAAAACTTTCGTCACGCCTTCCAGCCGGATCAATGCTTCGGTATTCGCCATGCTCGCGCTCCTCTTTAAAATGTCCGCGCCGCTTTCGCGCCCGCCCGCAATTTACTTTAATTGAATTCGATCGTAATTGTCCCACTGCGACATGTCTGACAGAATCACGGTGTCTCCCACTTGCAGCCCCTTCTTGATTTCCACCGTGTTCACCGACGTTTTCCCCAGCGCCACTTGCACGCGCGTCGCTTCCGAGCCGTCTGCCGTGACTTTGAAGAGTCCCACCGTGCTGTCCGCTTCGCCGTGCACCGGGCGCCCGACGTACATCACGTCCGTCAGCCGCTCGATTTCGACTGTGCCTTCAACACTCAAATCCGGCCGCGCGCCTTCCGGCAGCGTGCCTTCGAGCGAGCAATCCACTGTCACCGTTCCGTTCACCACCGCCGGATCGATTCGCGTCACATGCCCCGAGATAATTCCATTGTGCGTGTCAATGCTGGCTTTCTGTCCGATCTGAACGTCTTTCGCCTGCGTCTCGGCAATTTTCAATTGCGCCTTCAAGTGCGTCGGCTGCGCCACGCGCGCCAGCACCGTGCCCATCGTCACTTTTTGCCCCACTTCCACATCAAGTTCTTGCAGCACGCCGTCAATTCCCGGCGTCACGCGCAATTGCGCCACTTGCGAACGTTTCAGATCCGACAGCGCTCGCAACTCATCAACTTTCGATTGCTGCACCGCAATCTGCGGCTCCATCGAGCTCGCAAACGTAGTCACTTGCTTCTCGGCGATATCATTTTGCTTCGCCAGCTCTTCCGCTTTCACTTTCGATGTTTTCATCACCACGTCGGAGATCAGTCCGAGCTTGAATAGCTCCTCGTTCGTGTCCGCTTGAATCTGTGCCTGATGAAATTCGGACCGCACGCCCGCGGCTTTGGCCGTCTGGTCCATTAACAAATTTTGAAGCTGCGCTTTCAGGTTTTTAAGCTCAGCTTCCGCGCCCTTCTGTTGATATTCCGTGTCGAGCGCCGCCTGCTGCAATTCCGGATTCTGCAACAGCAGGATTGCCGTGTTTGCTTTGACGGGCACGCCGGGCAGAAGATAGCGTTCTTCCACTTGCCCATCTGTTGCCGCCGGGATCAGCCGGATTGTCTCCGGCACCAGCGTACCGAGTCCTCGCACCTCGCGCAGCATAGAGCCGCGTTTCACCGTGTCCGTCCAGACCACGCCCTTATCCACCGTCGGCGCCGCAGGTTTTAACGTGTGCAAAGCGTAGGTAACCAGGGGAATGAGGATCAGCGCCGCCAGCACGTACACGGCTTGCCGGATCCTTTTCTTACGCTTAACGTCGGGGCGCGCTATATCCACAGCAAGAGTCTCCAGAAGAAGTATCGCAACTAGCCTTCCCCCGTTACACGCAACTTAAGTTGTTTATTATATTGTACTTACAACAGAGGTGAGAACGGTCACCCACTATTCTTGCCCGCTCGTGGGATTATTCCGTCCCGAAATCGAACATCAATTTTGCCTATTGCTCAGTCCCTGTTGTAGCTCACGCCTGCCCTGAGCTTCGAAGGGTCCCCGGCGCGACGCAGTCGCGACGAGACGCGAGGCCTTTCGACGCGCCCTTGCGCGATGTGTTAGCCCTCGCCTGTAGGAACTCGGTTAATTCACCGCCCCGATCAAGCCAGCTGGGCCTCGATCAACTACAAGACCACGCTCCACCGGCCGACCCAATCGCGCGATCAGCCGCCGAATCCCGTCTAACAACACCTGAGCGCTGAGGCCCTACCTCCGGGAATAACTCGATTTGTCGAAATTACGCCAGCGCCGTCTTAATCCGCTTCGACGTCTTCAGCAACTGCCGCTTCAACGCATCCAGCTGCTTCGAAATGGCGTCCAACTCTTTCTTCGCCACCGAACCCGCCTTTACATACTTGTGCGCCTTCGCGTCCGCCGAACCGACTGCAGCTCCAATCTTCCTTGCAAACTTATTCAGCTTGCTCCTTTTCGCCATGTGTTCCTCCCGTTTGAGAATTTATTTCCAATGCCATCGTACTCGCGCGTCTCGCACCCCGTCAACGTAGCGTCGCTCTTTAGGAAATCTCGCCAGGTTACTTATAGGGCCTGATCCCGAATTTCCTCGCTCGTTGGATAATTTAGAGGCTCTCAGAGTTTCATTGTATTCACCGCTGGCAACTCTTGTAGCGTAGGCGTCAGCAGCAGGACGACGTCATGCCAGGAGACCAAGCACTGGTGTGTCGTTGCGAAGATCCTATTGAGAAGCGCCCTACCTACTATTGAGCGCCCGCCGGGGCAGCGGCCGCAGGCGTGTCCGGCTGCTTCGTGAAATCGAAGGTGCAGGGACGCCCGAGAACGCCCGCGCCTTCGTCCCGGGTTCCCGTGCCTTTCGTATCGGTGAATTGGGCTTTGATGTTGTAGCTATAGTTGTTCCCCTTCAGGGCGAAGACGCCGTGGGCATGGTTCTGAGTGACGGTGCCTTTGGCGGAAAGCTTGGCGCTGCCGTCATCAGCTATCTTTCCTTCAATCAGCAGGTAACCCGGCCCTCCCGGTTCGCCGTGCACTCCGTGAAAGTTGTTGTCTTTAATTGTGCTGGGAAACTCCCATTTGTAAGCCTCAGTCTGTCCATGAGCATCGCAGGCCAGGTGTGTGGTCCAATTGCCGTCGTACTTTCCCCCCGCAGCCGAAGCCCCCGGCAAGAGCATCAGCGCGCAAATTCCCACAAGCAGCACCACCTTCCGCATCTCCAAGCAGCACCTCCTTAGGCGCATAGCCGCATGATCAGCCCAGTCCCCAAAGCGCGGAGATAATATCGCAATAGCTCCCAAAGCCATATGCGTGTGCATCAGTCATTCGTAGCGCCGGCATCTTGTTTACCCTGAGCCTCGAAGGGCCGGCGTTTTTCCGTCCGGGGGCCTAATGTTCCCCATTTCCCGGGATGCGCTGCACCGTCGTCATTCTGAGGAGGACCCGACGAGGGTCCGACGAAGAATCTGCGGTACCTTCGGCCCTACGGCCTCCGCGTGTCAACGTCTGCGCGGACAATTCGTAAATATTCGCGGGCCGTCTCGAGAGCTCGTTCCGCGTCCTGGCGAGAAACCGATCCCGTGTCGTCATAAAGAGCCATGTTTCGCTTCCGCCGGAGACGGTCGAACATGGCGAGAAGACCAGCATGTTTCTTGTCGATTCGCACCCGAACGAAATCAATAATCGCAATGTGATGTCCCGGCTGACTCCTGGCGCGGAAACCGTGACTAAACATAAAACCGAGCGAGGCCTTAAGCATCGCTTCGTAGGCCAGCTGGAGACAAGCTTCTTCATCGAACGCCAGAATCTTTTTGGCCGAAGCGAGTTTCTTCTCTGCGCTTCTGAGAAAGCGTTCGATCTGTTCCCAATCCACTTTATGTGGCTTAAGCTTCTTCATGCGGCACCGGCGACCAAGACGCGCTTGTTGTGCCAGACGTTTTGTAAAAAGGCGTCTTTGCGGTCGAGCCGCGACTTCAGTTCCTTGCGCGTCGTGACCGTGTAGTTGATTTCGCGCCCCAGTTGCCGTTCGAGCCCCTGAACCGCTTCCGCCAGAACACCCGCTTTCGGCTTGCCAATTACCAGCACATCAATGTCGCTTGCGGCGTCCTGTTCGTTTCGCGCAAATGAGCCATACAAGTACGCCTCGTCAATGCCTTGAATGTTCTTGAAGGACTCTGCCAGAACAGACGCCGCACCAATTGTTTTCCTCACGATGCTGCGCACTTCGTTAAAGAGGGGATAGTCGCGGTTAAGCTGAAAATATTTCTGCCGGCCGCTTATTTCTGATTGAAATAAACCCTCGCGTTCCAGACGCCCCAACTCTTTCGAAAGATTGGATGGATCAATATTGAGCCGTTCTGCCAAGTCCCGCAGATGGCGGCGGCCCGTCGGATTCGTGAAGTAATACACAAGCAGCCGCCGCCGCGCCGAAGATCTTAGGTCAAGCATATAGTACAAATCTACCACAAATGTGGTATGACCAGACTACACGCTGGCATGCCTGTTCTTTTCTTGCAATCACGCCCACCAGCACTTGTAGCGCCGGGCTTCACGCCCGGCACGCTGCTCGCAGGCAACATCAAACTTTATCTCCGCCGAAATAAGACGCGTCCCCCCACTCACCGCATCCGCAGTTGCATGAGGACGCCTACTTCTGCAGCAGTCAATTCAACGCCGCTATCTGCTGATGCGTCAACTTCGCGCGCAGCAGATCAACTTTCATCGGATACATCGCGCCATACTCAGTGATCTTGTGCGCCGCCGGAAACATCGCGCTGATGTAGGCGTCCCGGTACGCAATCCAATCCTTTTCAGCAGTCTTAATTTTGGCAAGCCCCACCGGATCGCTTTCGGCCTGTGACAGCACTTTGGCATAGACCGCATCTAGCTTCGCATCAACGCGTGCCGCCTCTTCATGCGCACAAGCATTCATCTCCCCCGGAGTTTTCGCCTTCTCGTTGCACGCCCGGTATTCTTTGGAGCTCTGACAAAACGACGAAGTGGAAGTAAGAGCCATAAAGAAGAGGACCGCTACGTATCTCACCTGCAAAACTCCATGTCGACGCACGTCATCCGGCGCTGCGGAAAAGTGCCAGGAACACTCATAGCCACTGGCAGCAAACCCTCATCTGGAGCATTCTCCGCTCAAGGGCGGCGGACAACCAAACCCGAATACTACGGAGCGTATTTGCAGCCGCTGTTCGATCGTTGGCGCGCTGCTCGCCGCGCCCGCTGTTCGGTCGTAGGGGCGCTGCTTGCTGCGCCTGCCTTTTCTGAAAGCAGTTTTGAAAATCTATGTGGAGTGTCCAATCCCATTGAACTGGAAGCGTTTGGATAGTACTAACAATGTTACGATATTTGCTGGTACCCCAGGGTCGCATGGTAATGTGACAGTGCAAAATGTTCGAGCGTAGAACAACCCGAATCAGGCCAGCGCCACTAGTCCGTGGTCTTCCGAGGCCGCTTACAAGAGAGAGTCTCCGCAAAACCGCGGAGTCCAGTACTCAATTTCTAATCGATAGACCAAAACGATTAGAAATCGCCGCAAGCCCTAGAAAACATGGAGCCGAGACCAATTCTAATCGATAGAAAAACACCAACTCTGCGGACAACAAATCACAATGCGCGATCACGGCAATCACGCAATCGTAGCGCCAGCCTGCCCTGAGTTTCCGAAGGGCATCCTGCCGGCGATTTTCCGCGCGGCCACCGCACTCAAGATTTCTAGGCAATATTCCGCGCCAAGACGAATCGGCACCGCCTTTTCCAATCGCTACACCAAAACGATTAAAAATCGCCGCAAACGCCAGAAAACACAGAACCGATGTCATTTCTAATCGCTACAAAAATAGAGGGGTCACAAAGCGCGTCGGGCAGCAACTCAACGCGGACTCTCAGGCCTACGCCCCGAACGCGATGCGCTCGGCGTTCACGGCCGCGCCGATCACTCCATCTTCATCGCTCGTGGGAATTACCTCGAAGAAACTGCCCTGCAGGGGACTCATCCGCACCATCTCTTGCAGAAACCGGTCGAGCATCCCTATGTCCACGAACTTCGCGTTCGGACCGGTAATGAAAAACTTCCCCGGTCCTTCCATGTGGACATTCGAAGCCGCCGCCGCAGCGAGCGCGCGATGCCACAGTACGACGAACTCAGCGCAACGGGCGTCGCCCGTCTTCGCGTTCTCGAAAACTTCCTCGGGCTCGAGATCGAGGAAGCGCAGCCTCATGGCGCGATTACCCATGATGCCTTCCATGTGCCCGCGTCCTCCGCAGCCGCAGAAATTTTCCTTCGCGTCGAGCGTGACCACGGTGTGCCCGCCTTCCCAAATTCCTTGCCGCCAGGGATACCGGCCGAAGCCGATGCCGTTGCCGAGCGTCCAGACGCGAATGAGCTTGTTGAGTTCGCCGCGCGTGGCGGCGATGCCCGCCGCCGTCGCGTCGGCATCGTTGAAAACTTTGACCGGAACCGCTTCGCCGCCGAAACGAAGAGAGGCGGAAAGCGCCGTTTCCATATTGAATCCCTTCACCTGGTGTAAATTCGGAGAGTCCTCGATCACGCCGTTCTGGATGATTCCCGGGAAACCCAAGCCCACCGCGCGAATATTTTCTCCGCCGGCGGCTTCCTCGAGTTGGCGGCGAATCACTTCGGCAATGCTTTCCGCAGGGAGCGTCTGCAAAGGATCCATGGAGCTCGATTTTTCCGGATACACGCGAACGCGCCCGACAACCTTGTTGTTCTCGACGAGCGCCACCGAGATGTGCTCCATCACCAGAACACCGAGAGTCTTGCTCATCTTGCGCCTGCCAATCCTCGTTCGTCATTGCTCTGCGAGCGAAGCATGCTAAGACCTGCTCAACTTGTTGAGACCGTTGAACGCGGCGGCTTTGTAACATTCCGCGAGCGTTGGATAGTTGAAAACATTGTCCACGAAATATTCCACCGTGCCTCCCAGCGCGAACACCGCCTGCCCGATGTGAAGAAGTTCGGACGCGCCTTCGCCGATGATGTGGACGCCGAGAAGCAATTTCGTGTCCGGACTAAAAATCAATTTTAGACGCCCGGTTGTATCGCCGCGGATTTGGCCGCGAGCGATTTCGCGGAAGTAGGCGATGCCAACTTCGTAGGAAACGCCTTCATCGGTGAGCTGCTCTTCCGTTTTGCCGATGAACGAAATTTCAGGAATCGTGTAAATGCCGTAAGGATAATTGGCGCGATTGGAATGAACAGGCAATCCGAACGCGATCGAAGTGGCTATGCGGCCCTGCTCCATCGAGACGGAGGCAAGACTCGGAAAGCCAATCACGTCGCCCACCGCGAAAATATTCGGCTGCACGGTGCGGTAATTCTCGTCCACAGCGATGCGGCCGCGAGAGTCGGACTCCAATCCGGCGGCGGCGAGATTCAATTCGTCCACGTTGCCTTGCCGGCCGACGGCGTAAAGCAGCGCTTCGCCCGCGAGTTTTTTCTTGCTCTTGAGATTAGCGCTGACCGCGCCTTCGGGAGTTTCTTCGACGCTCTCGACTTCTTCGTTGAGACGGAGCGTGACGCGCCGGTCGCGCAAGTGGTAGCAGAGAGCTTCGACCATCTCGGAATCCGCGAACTCGAGCAGGCGCGGCCGCTTCTCGACGAGGATCACGCGCACGCCCAGCGTCGCAAACATGCAGGTGTACTCGACGCCGATGACGCCGCCGCCGACCACGATCAGCGTCTTCGGAATATCCGGCATCTGCAAAATCTGATCGCTATTAATAATGTTTCGATTGTTGAATGGAACGAGCGCCGAGTGCGCGGGCTTGGTTCCCGTCGCGATGATGATGTTGCCGGCTTCGTATTCCGATTGGTTGCGCGAGCCGACCACGCGCACGTGATGCGCATCGATGAAGCTGGCCACGCCGGTGAGCACTTCGATGCCGTTGCGCGAGAGTTGCGCGCGAATCACGTCCATTTCTGTCTTGATCACATGCTGCGCGCGAAAGCACAGATCCGCCATCGTGATCTGTTCTTTCACACGGTAGTTGACGCCGTAGATGCTCTGGTAATGGAAGCCGGAAAGATGCAGCACGGCTTCGCGAATCGTTTTGCTGGGAATCGTGCCGGTGTTGATCGCCGCGCCGCCGACAACTTCAAGCTTCTCAATGAGCGCGACACTCTTGCCGTATTTCGCGGCCTGAATGGCGGCGCGTTGTCCCGCGGGCCCGGACCCGATGACGACAAGATCGAATTTTTCCATGCTCAGGAACTCAGCAGTGACGATTCGGATTCAAAATCACGATTGGGATTCGAAATCGCGACTCGGATTCAAAATCACGCATGCCAATAAAATGAAGACAGGAGGTGCGAGTATATCACCGTTGAAGTTACGCCCACATCACATCGCGGTTACTGTGCCGCCGGGCGGCTGATTGCGCGCCGCCGCAGTCGAGCGCCCCGGGCGCGAGCGGCGAGAGGCAACTCGAAAAAAATTCGCTGAAAATTGAAATGCGAAATCAAAAGCGCGAGATTTTCCACGAACGGGATCCTGCGAGATAATCCGGTCGAGAAGACTCCAAGCCTTGCGGCTTCGCTCAATAATTTCGAATGCGTGAAACGATTACCTGTCGCGTCCGCCTCGGCCGCGCCCACCGCCACCGCCGCCGCCGTAGCCGCCGCGCCCGCCGCCACCAC
>Ga0224544_1000016_pt1 | contig 18549 bp, 19 predicted proteins | sample 714P11014metaG_FD_179904 | JGI IMG/M metagenome (GOLD analysis project Ga0224544, IMG submission 179904) | Peat soil microbial communities from Stordalen Mire, Sweden - 717 P1 10-14 | ecosystem: Environmental > Terrestrial > Soil > Wetlands > Peat | place: Sweden: Norrbotten County, Stordalen...
AGTAGGTGAAGTCGTCGACGGTTGCGCAGATCCCCTGGTGCTCGCCGGAGCCGCAGGCGTGCTCGATCTCGGCAGGTGAAGCCCGAAGCACGAAAGCGCCGCTCAGCCAAGGCTCGCGGGCTGCGGACTCGCTTGCGAGGATCTGCGAGACGCTAGCCGAGCGGCGGCCGCGGAGCGCCTCGCGGACCGCGTTTCGCCCGTAGACGATCACGCGCGCGGTGGCTCAGTCATCGCCGGGGATCAGTGAGTAGCCGCCGCCCGCGTCGCGTACCGTCCAGCCCGCCGCGGCGATCTGCGCGCGGAGCTCGTCGGCGCGGGCGAAATCCCCCGAGCCTCGAGCGAGCTGGCGAGCCGCAGCGAGCTCTGCGATCTCCGCCGGCGCCGTCTCGTCGCTCGCTTCCAGCAGGTTGGCGAGGCCGATGACGTCGAGCATCTCCACCAGGTCGGCGCGACCGACTGCCGTCTCGCGACGGTTCGCCTCGCGTACCCACTCCCACATCGCCGCCAGTGCAGCAGCGGTGTTGAAGTCCTCGGCGAGACTCGCGAAGAAACGCTCGCGTAGCGGCGCAAGCTCGGCCGGCGACGGGCCGTCGATGAGGCGGCGCCCGGCCTCGCGCAGACGAGCGACTCCGCGGCGCGCCTGCGCGAGTGGCTCGTCGGCGAAGTCGATCGGTTGGCGGTAGTGGGCGCCGCAGAAGTACAGGACCACGGCGTCGCGGCCGAAGCGATCGAGCACTTCGTGCAGCGGCGCGATGTTGCCGAGCGACTTCGACATCTTCTCGGTGGCGAGTTCGAGCATGCCGTTGTGGACCCAGAATCGTGCGAGCTCGGTACCGCGAGCGCAGCGCGTTTGCGCAGCCTCGTTCTCATGATGAGGGAACAGCAGGTCGAGCCCACCGCCGTGGATGTCGAAACCGGCCCCGAGCAGTGCCTCGGCCATCGCCGAGCACTCGATGTGCCAGCCGGGACGCCCTCCGCCCCACGGCGCCTCCCAGGAGCTGTCCTCCCCGGTCTTCGCCGTCTTCCACAGCGCGAAGTCGAGCGGATCCTCCTTGCGCGCGGCGCCCTCCACGCCCTCGCCCTGATCCATCTGGTCGACCTCGCGCCGCGACAGCGCGCCGTAACGCGCGTCGCTGCGCACGCGGAAGTAGACGTCCCCCGAAGCCTCGTAGGCGTTTCCGCTGGCGATCAGCGCGGCGATGTAGTCGACGATCGCCTCGATCGATTGGCTTGCGAGCGGCTCGTGGTCGGGACGCCCGAGGCCGAGCCGATCGGTGTCGGCGACGTAGAACGACGTCATCTCGGCGGCGAGCTCGATGCTCGACCGCCCGGCCGCGGCTGCGGCTGTATAGATCTTGTCGTTGACGTCGGTGACGTTTACGACGAGCGTCACGTCGAGGCCGCCGTACTCGAAAAAGCGCTTCAACAGGCTGAAGACGACGAACGGCCGGGCGTTGCCGATGTGGATGCGGCCGTAGACGGTTGGCCCGCAGACGTAGATCCCGACGCGTCCGGTCTCGCGGGGCTCGAACCGGCGAACGTCACGCGCGAACGTGTCGTAGAGACGTAGCTCAGCCATTGGCGCGCTGCGCCAGTGTCGCGACCGCGAGCGCGGCGATTCCCTCGCCCCGGCCGACGAACCCGATGCCCTCACCGGTCGTTGCCTTGATGTTCACGTTCGCCGCGGGCACGCCGAGGACCTCGGCGAGGCGATCGCGGATCGCTTCGCGCGCGTCGGCGAGCTTTGGCGCCTCCATCACGACGGTCGCGTCGACGTGCACGAGCTCGAAGCCGGCCGCCCGCACGCTCGCGAGGGCGTCGCTCAGCAGAACGAGCGAGTCGGCGTCGCGGTAACGCTCGTCGCTATCGGGAAAATGCTGGCCGATATCGCCGAGACCGGCGGCCCCTAGCAGGGCGTCGGTGATCGCGTGGCTCAGGACGTCAGCGTCCGAGTGCCCTTCGAGGCCACGCTCCGCGTCGAACTCGACTCCCCCGAGGACCAAACGCCGGCCCTCGACGAGGCGATGCGAGTCATAACCGATGCCGCTGCGCGTGCTCAAGCGAGCGCGCCGATCGGCTCGAGCCGGCGGGTGCGCCGCTCAAAGACCGCAAGCTCGCTGACCCCAAGCGAGTCGAGAAGCTCGATCGCGGCGTCGTAGCGAAAGCCGACGTGCTCCGGGACGTGGGCGTCGCTCGAGAGCGCGATCGGCGCGTCGGCCTCGAGACAGTCCGCGAGGAAGGCCAACGCGGGGTAGATCTCAGAGACCGGCTTGCGCAGGCCGGCCGTTGACACCTCGACGGCGACGCCCGAGCCGGCGATCGCGGCGATCGCCGGCTCGTAGTAGCGGCGCAGGTCGCCCCGCGGCAACGGCCGCGAGCCACCCCACACCTTGACCAGATCAGGGTGGGCGATGATGTCGAACATGCCGCTCGCGGCGGCCTCCGCCAGCGTCTCGAAGTACCGCCGCCAGACCTCCTCGGGCGATCGCCCGCTTTCCCAGACGTCATAGGTGGCGTCGTCGACGGCGAGGCCCCCGAGGAAATGGACCGAGCCGACAACGTAGTCGAGCTCGAGGCGGTCGATCAGGTTCTGCGTGCGATCCTCGCGACCGGGAACGAAGTCGACCTCGAGCCCGAGGCGGAGGTCTGTCCGTTCGCGCACGAACTCGCAGTAGTCGTCGATGTCATCGACTGCGTAACGCCGCCAGAAAGGGTGGTCCCAGATCGCGAGCGCCTGCTGAAAGCGGTGGATGTGCTCGGAGACGCCGAGCTCGCTGATACCCGCGGCATCCGCCGCAGCGCGGTAGCGCGCGGCATTTTCCTCCGTGAAGTACTCCGCGGCAGTGCACGTGATGTCATCGCGGCGCAGATGGACGTGGTAGTCGGTGAGCACGCGCCGATTCAATCAACTCGCCGGCTGAGCAGCAGCTCGGCGAGGTTCAGATCGAGCGGCGTTGTCACCTTGAGGTTCTCGGCCGGCGCCGGGACGACACGGACCGTGCCGCCGGAGCGCTCGACGAGCATGGCTTCATCGGTCGCTTGCGCGATTTCCCCGGGCGGCGAATGACTGAGCGCCTGCCGGAGCGCGGCGCGCGTGAAGACCTGCGGGGTCTGGACTCTCCAGAGGCGGCTGCGGTCGAGGGTTCGCAGGACCAGATGGTCGCCGTCGCACTCCTTCGTGGTGTCCGTGACGGGCGATGCCGCGATCGCACAGTCGACGCCGTCGAGCCCAGCGAGCACCTCCGCGATCAGGGCCGCCGTGACCAGTGGTCGCGCAGCGTCGTGGATGAGCACCGGGTCGAGATCGCTCCGAGCCGCTGCGAGCGCAGCCTGGACCGAGTCGTTGCGTGTCACTCCCCCGGTCACGCCGATGCAGCCGGCCGGTGCGGTCGCCCCTGCCGGCAACGCCAGAACAATCTGCTCGATCAGGGGACTCGAGCGGAGCGCAGCGATGCTCCATTCCACCATCGCTCTGCCGTTCAGCTGGACGAACGCCTTGGGCCCGCGCGACCCCAGGCGTTCGCCCTGGCCGGCAGCCACGACGAGCGCGACCGCCATCTTCAAACCGCTACCGGCTACTCGCCAGAGTCCCGGCGTCGCTCGAGCGCGACAGCAGCTCATCGAGGTAGGCCTCAGCCTCGTCTTCGCTCTTGTCGAGCGCGTACATCAGCTCCGAGGCAAGGATCTTCTTGGCCCGCGTGTACATCTGCTTCTCGCCGCTTGAGAGGCCCTTCTCGTTCTCGCGCAGCGCGAGGTTGCGGACCACTTCGGACAGCTCATAGATGTCGCCTGTCTTGATCTTGTCGCGGTTGTGCTTGAAGCGTCGGTTCCAGTTCTTCGGCATGTCCGAGACATCGTCGCGGAGCACGTCGAGCACCTTCTGGACCGTCTCCTCGTCGATTACGCGGCGCAGTCCCGCGATCGCCGCGTTCTCGGTCGGCACCATCACGGTCATGTCGTTGTGGAGGATCTTGATCGTGAGGTATTCGCGCCTCTCGCCGAAGATCTCCTTCATCTCCTTCGCACAAACCTTGCCGGCTCCGTGGTGCGGGTAGACGACGTTGTCGCCGAGCTCGAACTCGATGTACTCGACCTCGATCTCGACCTCTACCTCAACGTCGATGTCGTCTTCAGCGTCGATCTCGGCCTCAACGTCGAGATCGACTTCGGCCTCCGGATCGAACTCGTCCTCGAGCAGGTCTGGTGCAGCTGTGCCGGGAATGGTGTCCTCCTTGATTGCGCGGCCGCTCACAACGGCGGGCACGTCACGTTTGCAAGTAGCGATCCACGAGGTTGATCTCCTGCAGCCGGCGAAGGCCCTCGCGGATGTCCTTCGCGCGGGTCTCCCCAACGCCCTCCACGCTTTCGAGCTCGGTATCGCTCGCAGCCAACAACTCGTCGAGGCTGCCAAAGGCCTGCACGATGCTCGCAACGACGAGCTTGGGCAGACGCGGGATCCGACCGAGGATCCTGTAGCCCCGCGGCGTCACCGGATAGTCCAGCGTGTTGAGCTTGCGGCCGTAGCCGAGCAGCTCAGCGAGCTGGCCAAAGTCAAGGAGGTCATGGTGACCGAGGCGGCCGATCTGCTCGAGCACCGACGCGAACTGCTCGTCGGTCCCGGAGGCGATGTGGTCGCGTACGAGTGCTGCCTTCTCAGCCGCCGTGCCGACCATCGTGTCCTCGAGGTGCATCTCGATCAGCCGCCCCTCGTTGCCGAGCTCGACGATGTGTCGTTCGATCTCGACCGCCATGCGAGCCACGAGCTCCGCGCGCTGGAGCACCGTCAGCACGTCGTGCAGCGTGCCGCCGCCTTCGAACTCGAGCGCCGTGAGTCGCGTGGAGACCTGGTCGAGGCGGGCGCGGTACTTGTCGAGCGTCGCGAGCGCCTGGTTCGCCTTGGCGAGCACCGCCGGGATGTCCTCGAGCACATACTTGACGCCGTCCAGGTAGAGCGAGATCACCTCGCGTCGCTGCGAAATCGCGATCACGAGCGCGTCGGTCTGCTTGGCGACGCGCTCGGCAGTGCGATGACGCGTGCCGGTTTCGAGCGAGAGGATCGTCGGATCGGGCATCAACTGCACGTTGGCCATCGCGATCTTGGTCGCATTCGCGTTGAGCGTGATCGCTCCGTCCATCTTCGCCAGCTGGTAGAGCATGCCCGGCGTGTAGTCGATGTCAAGCTTGACGCCGCCGGAGTAGAGGAAGGAGAGCTCGTCGAGCTCCCCGATCAGCAGCAGTCCGCCGCTACGGGCATCGACGATGTGATCGATGCCCTCGCGGAGCGCCGTCCCCGGCGCGACCATCTCGAGCGCCTTGACGAGCCTCGGCTCTGTAAGCGGCTCGATGTCGCCTACGTCATCGGATCGAGTCGCTGCCATCGCCACCCATTCTAGCGAGATTTAGCTGCCGCTTACTGGTCGACTTTCAGCCGGCTGGACGCGCGACCGCAGATCAGGCGCGCGCGGGTAAGCGGTTAGACGTCTCGACGAGCTGCGCTCAATCGCCCGGCGACTCGTCGCGGAGCGCCCGATGGTTCAGTGCGCGGCCGCCGTGCGAGGCCTCTCAGGCAGCCACGCGTGCTCGCTGCCGGACTGCCAGTTGCGGCAGCGCCACGGTCAATGCGTCGCGCAGCGTCGCCGCGTCGTGGCCGTCGCTTCCGGCCGGGGCAATCACCGTCTCGAGGCCGAACTTGCGCGCCTCGGCGAGGCGTCGCTCCGGGTGACCGACCCAGCGCAGCTCTCCGGTCAAGCCGAGCTCGCCAAACGCAGCCAAGGGCGTGCTGGCCTCAGGCGGTCCGAGCGGCGCGCCGCGCGCTGCGCTCGCGACCGCCAGCGCAACGGCAAGATCAGCGCCCGGCTCGTCCACGCGAACTCCGCCGACGACGTTCACGAACACGTCCGAGCTCGCCAGCGGAACCCCGCCGTGGCGAGTCAGGACGGCAAGCACGAGCGCCAGACGATTGCGGTCAAAGCCATTGACGACGCGACGCGGCGGGACCAGCTCGGACGGGGTGACGAGCGCCTGCACCTCGACGAGCAGCGGCCGGGTGCCCTCCATCGCTGCGAGCACGACGCTCCCGGGCGCGCGTGTCGCCGCGTCGACGAAGCGGGCCGAAGCGTCGAGTACCTCGACGAGCCCGTCCTGACGCATCTCGAAGACGCCCGCTTCGTTGGTCGAGCCGAAGCGGTTCTTGATCGCCCGCACCGTGCGGTAGGTCCGCTCGCGCTCGCCCTCGAACGCAAGAACGCAGTCGACCAGGTGCTCGAGCACGCGAGGACCCGCGAGAGCGCCCTCCTTAGTCACGTGCCCGACGAGCAGAACGGCGATCCGCTCGCGCTTGGCGACGGCGACTATGCGACCGGCGACCTCTCGGACCTGCCCGACCGAACCGGGCGCGCCGCTCAGCTCTCGCGCGTCGAGCGTCTGCACCGAATCGATCACACAGACGTCCGGACGCTCGCGCTCGAGCGTCGCGATCACCGTCTCGAGGTCGGTCTCGGCGATCGCCGGAACGGTCAGCGCTCCGGCGGGCAGCCGCGCGGCTCGAAGCCGCACCTGGGCCGTCGATTCTTCGCCCGACACGTAGAGCGTGCGGTGACCCGCGCTCGCGAGGTTTCCGAGCGCCATGTTCGTCAGCGTCGACTTGCCGATCCCTGGCGCGCCACCGATCAGCACGACAGATCCCGGCACGATCCCGCCACCCAACACTCGGTCGAGCTCGCCGATCCCGGTCAGCAGTCGCGCCAGCTCGGGCGCGTGCACGTCCGCGAGCGGTATGGGTTTGAGCCCGGCTCCGCCCGCGCGGGCTGGCGAGCGTCCTGAAGATCCGGCGCGTGCCTCCTCGACGAGCGAGTTCCACTCGCCACACCCGGGGCAGCGTCCATGCCAGCGCGGCTCCTCGTGCCCGCAGGCCGAGCAGACGTGAACTGTGCCAGAGCGAGCCATCGCCCAAGCCTACGCGCGCGCGGGGACACAACCCAAACAGCGCGCCGTCTCAGGCGGGCGGCTGGTGCAACCCAAAGCTCGAGCCCTGGTTGTCGCGGCAGAAGGCAAACGTCCCGGCCGGACCGGGCCCCGAATGCTCGGTGAATTCGGCTTCGCCGCCAAGCTCTCGCACGCGCTTCGCGGCCGCCTCGATGTCGTCGACCTTGAAGAACAGATAGGGGCCCGAGCCATCGTCCCCGCCGTGCAAGCCACCCGGAATGTTCCCGCTGTCGATGTGGAAGCCGTGTCCCGATGGAGCGAGCTCCATCTTCCAGCCGAACAGCTCGCCGTAGAACTCGCGCGCCGGGGCCGGATCCTTCACTCCCAGCTCGAAGAACGAAACCTCGCCGGTCATCGGTCCTCCCGATCGTCGAAGCCTACGCAGCGCGTAAGCAAAGTGAGCACGCGGCTACGTCGTCGCGGCGGAGATGATAAATCCTCGGTCGCCGGGGAAACCGGACAGGACCGTCACCGCGAACAAACGGGAGAGCCATGAACGAGTTCGAGATCGTCACGACGATTAACCGACCGCCCGCAGAGGTCTTCGCGGCGCTGCAGAACCTCGAGAAGACCCCGCTGTGGAACTCGACGCTCAGCGAGGTGCGCAAGACGAGCGACGGCTCGCTCGGCGCCGGCAGCACGCTCGTGTATGTCGGCAGGTTCCTCGGGCGGAGCTACGAGTCGCCGTCGGAGTACAGCGAGTTCGAGCAGGACAAGAGCTTCGTCAGCAAGACCACTTCGGGGCCTTTCGACCTCGAGGTAGCGACATCGCTCGAAGCCGTCGACGGCGCAACCAAGCTCACGCTCAAAGCGCGCGGCGAGAGTCGCGGGTTCTTCAAGGTCGCCGAGCCGATCGTCGTGCGGCTCACAAGGCGGGCGTTCGAACACGCCTACGAAAACCTCAAAACCCTGCTCGAAGAGGACGCGCTCTAACGCCGGCGACTACTTCTCGTCGCCCGCGGACTCCTCTGAGGCCTCGCCCAGCTCGGCCTCGGCTGTCTCTTCCTCGCTGCCACCGCCGCCGACGGCGACCGGCTGCTTGACCTTCTTCGGCTTGACGATCGTCAAGCGGACCTCTGGGTCGTCACCCGCAGGCGCGGGATCGACAACGACCGTCGATCCGGCAGGGAGCTCGGAGCGCAACACGAAGTCGGCGAGCGGGTCCTCGATGTAGCGCTGGATCGCGCGGCGCAGTGGGCGCGCGCCCATCGCCGGATCCCAGCCCTTCTCGACGAGCATGTCCTTGGCCTCTTCGGTCAGGTCGAGCTGGAGCTCGCGCTCGGCCATCGAGTGGCGGATCCGCAGCAGAAGCAGCTCGATGATCTGCTTGATCTCCTCGCGCTGAAGCTTGTGGAAGACGATGACGTCGTCGATCCGGTTGAGGAACTCAGGCCGGAAGACCTTCTTCAGCTCACCCATGATGCGGTTCTTCATGTCGTCGTAGCTGATACCCGTCTCGTCGTCGGAAACCGCGAAGCCGAGCGGCGTGTTGCGCGCGATCTCCTGCGCCCCGATGTTCGACGTCATGATCACGATCGCGTGGCGGAAGTCGACCGTCCGTCCCTGCGAGTCGGTCAGGCGGCCATCCTCGAGGATCTGCAGCAGGATGTTGAAGACGTCGGGGTGGGCCTTCTCGATCTCATCGAGCAGGAGCACGCAGTAAGGCTTGCGCCGCACAGCCTCGGTGAGCTGACCACCCTCGTCGTAGCCGATGTAGCCCGGAGGCGAGCCGACGAGACGCGACACCGCGTGCTTCTCCATGTACTCGGACATGTCGATGCGCGTCATCGCGTCCTCGTCACCGAACAGGAACTCGGCGAGCGTACGGGCGAGCTCGGTCTTGCCGACGCCGGACGGTCCAAGGAAGACGAACGAGCCGGTCGGCCGCTTCGGGTCCTTGAGCCCCGCTCGGGAACGGCGGATCGCCTTCGAGATGACCTCGACCGCCGGGTGCTGGCCGATGACCCGCTTGTGGAGCTCCTCCTCCATGCGCATCAGCTTTGCCGTCTCGGCCTCGGTCAGCTTGAAGACAGGGATGCCGGTCCACATCGAGACGATGTCGGCGATCTCCTCCTCGCCGATCGACGGACGCTCCGCGCCGGTCTCACCGGCCTCCCACTGCTCTTCGAGCTCGCGCTTCTTGTTCGTCAGGCGCCGTTCCTTGTCGCGGAGGTTGGCGGCCTTCTCGAACTCCTGCGCCTCGATCGCCGACTCCTTCTCGCGGCGCGTCGTCTCGATCTCGAGCTCGAGCTCGCGATTTGCGGGCGGCGAGGTCATCGATTTGATGCGCATCCGTGAGGCTGCCTCGTCGATCAGATCGATCGCCTTGTCGGGCAGGAAGCGGTCGGAGATGTAGCGGTCGGCAAGCTCGCCGGCTGCTGCCAGCGCCTCGTCAGTGATCGTCACCTTGTGGTGCTGCTCGTAGCGGTCGCGCAGGCCCTTGAGGATCTCGACGGTCTGCTCGACCGACGGCTCGTCGACGCGGATCTGCTGGAAGCGCCGCTCGAGCGCGGCGTCGCGCTCGAGGTACTTGCGGTACTCGTCGAGGGTCGTGGCTCCGATCGTCTGCAGCTCTCCGCGCGCGAGTGCCGGCTTCAGGATCGACGCGGCGTCGATCGCGCCCTCGGCGGCGCCGGCGCCAACGAGGTTGTGCAGCTCGTCGATGAACAGGATGATGTCGCCGCGCTGGGTGATCTCCTTCATCACCTTCTTGAGGCGCTCCTCGAATTCACCGCGGTACTTCGAGCCCGCGACAAGCGCCGCGAGATCGAGCGTGTAGATCTGCTTGTTCTTCAGCAGCTCGGGAACCTCGGAGTTCGTGATCCGCTGGGCGAGACCCTCGACGACAGCGGTCTTGCCGACGCCCGGCTCACCGATCAGCACCGGGTTGTTCTTGGTCCGGCGCGAGAGGATCTGCATGATCCGCTCGATCTCCGTCTCGCGGCCGACCACCGGGTCGAGCTTGCCGTCGGCGGCAAGCTTTGTGAGGTTTCTGCCGAACTGGTCGAGCAGCTTCGAGGACTTCTTGCCCTCGGCCCCAGCGGGACCGCCAGTGGTCGCAGCACCGCCGCCGCGGCCGCGGCTCGGCCCGGACAGCATCCGGATCACCTCGTTGCGAATCTTCTCGGAGTCGGCATCGAAGTCGAGCAGGATGCGCGCGGCGACACCCTCGTTCTCGCGGACCAGCCCGAGCAGGATGTGCTCCGTGCCGATGTAGTTGTGGCCGAGGCTCAGCGCCTCGCGCAGCGCGAGCTCAAGCACCTTCTTGGCGCGCGGCGTGAACGGGATCTGGCCGGAGGTGACCTCTTCGCCGGAGCCGACAATGCGCACGACCTGGCCGCGTACACGCTCAACGGTGATGTCGAGGCTCTCGAGAACGCGCGCGGCAAGCCCCTCCTCCTCGCGCAGCAAACCGAGCAGGATGTGCTCCGTGCCGATGTAGTTGTGCTTGAGCGTGCGCGCTTCTTCTTGGGCAAGAACGACAACCTGCCTGGCCCGCTCAGTAAATCGCTCAAACATGTCTCGCAGCTTCCTTCCCGGCTACTGGCGTGGTGCGGTCCGTACGATGCTCGTTGTTGACAGGGACGCCGACGCGACAGGACTGCTCTCGTATTCGGCGGCCCGCCAAAACTGTTGAGCACTCCTACTTGATCAGCGCCTTGCTCAGTCTACCAATGCCGGCGGGCTGCCCCGCGCAGTGCCTGGCCGCGAGACGGCCGGGTAGCTCTCAACGGTCGCGCAGTGCGGGAAACAGGACGACCTCGCGGATCGAGCGCGCGCCGGAGAGCGCCATCACGAGCCGATCGATGCCCAGGCCCACCCCGCCGGTCGGCGGCATGCCTTGCTCGAGCGCCTCGAGGAACGCCTCGTCGAAGGGCTGCGCTTCCTCGTCGCCCGCAGCTGCCTGGTCGCGCTGGGCGACGAACCGCGCGCGCTGCTCATCAGGATCGTTGAGCTCGCTGAAGGCGTTGGCGATCTCCATTCCGCCGGCGAAGGCTTCCCAGCGCTCGACGTAGCCCGCCTCGGTGCGGTGCGCCTTGGCAAAAGGCGACAGCTCGACCGGATAGTCGAAGACGAACGTCGGCGACTGCAAGTTCGGCTCGACACAGGTCGAAAGCAGGTCGTCGATGAGCATCGCCCAGGTCTTGCCGTCAGCGCCGATCTCGATCCCGGCCGTCGCGATCGCTGCCGCGAGCGCTTCACGCTCGCGCAGCTCGCTGATGTCGATATTGGACTGCTCGCGGATCGCCTCGCGCAGCGTGACGCGCCTCCAAGGCGCGCTGAAATCGATCGGCGGGGTGGCGACCGTCTGCGCCGCGGCGCCGACGACCGCCTCCAGCCGCCGCGCCTCGTCCTCGTAGTCGGAGTAGGCGGCGTACCACTCGACCATCGTGAACTCGGGGTTGTGCTTCGGCGAGAGGCCCTCGTTGCGAAAGTCCTTGCCGAGCTCGTAGACGCGCTCGAGGCCTCCGACGATGCAGCGCTTGAGGTAGAGCTCGGTTGCGATCCGCAGGTAGAGAGTTCGGTCGAGCGCGTTGTGGTGGGTCGTGAATGGGCGCGCGAGCGCGCCACCGTAGATCGGCTGCAGTACGGGCGTCTCGACCTCGATGAAGCCGTCGGCGTCGAGGGTCGCGCGCACCGCGGCGATGATCTTCGCGCGCAAGATGAACAGCTCGCGCGTGTCCACGTTCGCGATCAGGTCCAGCTCGCGACGGCGAAACCGCGTCTCGACGTCGCTGAGACCGTGGTGCTTGTCGGGCGGCGGGCGCAGCGACTTGGCGAGCAGCGTGAAGTCGGTCACACGAAGCGAGAGCTCGCCCCGCCTGGTGCGAACCGCGACGCCGTCGACGCCGATCAGGTCACCGAGGTCGAGTGAGACGAGCTGGTCGAAGCGCGCGTCGCCGAGCTCGTCCACGCGGGCGTGCAGCTGCAGGCGAGAAGAGCGGTCGACGAGGTCAATGAACGCGGCGCGGCCGGCTTCGCGGCGCGCAGCTATCCGACCCGCCACGCGATGGGCTACGGCCGTCTCCTCGCCGGGCCCAAGAGCTTCGTGCGCACGCGCGACGCTCGCTAGCGACTCGACGCCGGCGAACGCGTAGGGGAACGGCTCGACGCCTTCGGCGCGCAGACGCTCGAGCTTTGCTCGCCGCGCGGCGAGCAGCTCCGCAAGCCCGTGGTCTTCCCCGCTCACCGCGGGGAGGCTACTTGAGACCGACGTCGATCTTGGTGATCTTGAGCTTGCGCGCCGGTCCTCGCGGAACCTGTACGGAGACCGTCTCGTTGCGCTTGTGCCCGAGCAGCGCGCGACCGACTGGAGATTCGTTCGAGAGCTTGTTTTCGGCCGGCTTGGCCTCGGCCGAGCCGACGATCGTGTACTTCAGCGACTTCCCCGTCTTCTCGTCCTTCACGTGGACGACCGATCCGACCTGCACCACATCGGTCGAGATGTCATCGGCCTCGATCACGGTCGCCATGCGCAGCTTCTCCTGGACCGAGGCGATGCGAGCCTCGAGCATCGCCTGCTCGTTCTTGGCGTCGTCGTATTCCGAGTTCTCGGCGATGTCTCCGAACTCGCGTGCCTCCTTGATGCGCTCGGCAACCTCGCGGCGCTTCTCCGTGGACAGGAAGTCGAGCTCCGACTGGAGCTTTTCGAGTCCTTCCTGGGTGAGGATCACGTCCTTCGGCATGGCTCTCTGGTTCGATGCGGATACGCCGCCCGTAGCGGGAGTCAGCGCCTGCACTCCATCCACACCCGGGCGGCCGCGCAGTATAGCGGGCGCGTGTCGCGGCCCTACGCGAGCACGCGAGCCATCGGTGCGCCGTGCTCCACCGCGTCGGCCAGCAGTTCACGAACCCCGGCAAATGACTCAGCCTGCTGAACCGCGGCGGAAAGACGCCGCGCCGGCGCACGTTCGAGCGCAAGGCGTTCCAGGTACCAGGGGTAGAAGCGGCGCAGGTAGCGCGTCGCGCGGGGCGTTCCGAGATGTTCGCTTGCGCGGGCGATCACCCAGTCGAGCTCGCGCAGTACCTCCTTGTCGCTGGGCGGGGCCGAGCGCCGTCCGAGCAACTCCTCGAACAGCCAGGGGTTGCCGAGCACGCCGCGCGCCAGCATCACCGCGCTCGCGCCGGTTGCGTCAAATGCTTCGCGGGTCGCCTGGGCGGTGTGAAGGCCGCCGCTCAGGATCACCGGCGCATCGAGCGTGCGGACGAGCTCGGCGGCGAGCTCGTAGTCGGGCGCGCCGCGGTGTCCGGCGAGCGCGATGCGGGGGTGGAAGCCGATCGCGCTGACGCCTGCCTCCGCGACGAGCCGGCGGGCCAGGAGAACGCCGGATGTCTCGCCGGCGCGCCGGCCGGAGCGCAGCTTGACCGTGACCGGGAGCCCGCTCCCCTCGCGGGCCGCTCGAGCAACGGCGACCGCGCGATCGCCATCGTCCAGCAGCGCCGCCCCGGCGCCGGTCTTGCAGACCTTTGGCACCGGACAGCCCATGTTGAGGTCGATCAGATCCGCTCCGAGGGCGGCGACGTGCGCCGCGGCCGAGCGGGTCATCTCGGGGTCCGAGCCAAACAGTTGGATCGCCACCGGGCCGCCCGCCCGCTCGCGCTCGTCGATCCGCAGCAGCTCGCGCCAGGTGCGCTCGTTGCGGTAGTGCACGGCGCAGCTCGACACCATCTCGGAGACGACGAGCCCGGCGCCGTAGCGACGCGCCTGCAGCCGCACGAACCAGTTGCCGATCCCGGCAAGCGGCGCGAGGGCAACACGGTTGGGCAGCTCGAGGCCACCGAGCGTCCAGCTGTCGGTCAGTGCAGGCAGGACACCAGGGTAGTGCCCGCCGTCGCGTCAGCGTTAAGTTTGCGCAATGGAAAACACTTGGCGGCTTGTGATCGCGGGCGCGCTCGGGATGCTCGTGATCATCGGAGCGGCCGCGTCGGACTTCGTGTTCGGCTCGTTCTGGAGCTCACACGCGATGCTCACCTCGCTGCTTGCGAGCCTGCTCGTGCTTGCCGTCACCGTGGCGATCGTCGGTGAGTTGATCGAACGGCGTGCGCGCCGGCGCTGGTCCGTCCTTGGTCAGTACGTGTTGTTCGCGTTGGTGCAAACCGTTCGCGCCACCTGGATCGGTGTCGTGGAGCTGAGCGGCGTCGGCTCCGTCGACGCTGCCTCGAGCGAAGGTCTACAGGCCGGCGCGCGGCACGTGCTCGACACCGAGCGGCTGTCGAACGCCGTGGCGACGATGGTCGCCTCGCCGCAGCGACGCGGCGAGCTGAGCGATCTGATCGTCGCCGTTGGCGCGCAATCGCGATCGCTGATCACAAACTGGGCGCCGCTGATGGTCGATTTGGGCCCCTACGGTCCTCTGTTCGACCGCCATGTCGAGCTGCACAGCCTCGTCTCGTGGATCGCCGAAACGATCGAGCCGGGCGCGACGGGGGAGTGGCTCCCGTCGCGACATGAGGTCCTCGCGCGATCGTCGGTGGCAGCCGAATACACCGCGGTACGCGATGACGGCTGGCTGGTCGCGCAGCTCGCAAACGCTGCGCAGTTCGCGCTCGAACTCGACTTCGAATCGACCACCCTCGGCTTCAAGCTCGTCTCGCTGGCGTCGTGGACGGCGCGGCTCAGCCGCGTCCATCGGGTCGGGGTCGCGCTGGCCGAGCCTTCAGCGGTTGCGTTCCCAGACGAGCTGTAGGCCGGTCAGCGTCAGGACATCGTCGACCTCGCTGATCGATTCGGTGAAGCTCGGGACGATGTGGTGCGCAAGACCGCCCGTCGCGATCGCCGGCGCCTCGCCGCCAAGCTCGGCGCGGAGGCGACCGACGATCCCATCCACCTGAGCCGCGAAGCCGTAGACGATCCCGGACCGCACGGCGTCCGCGGTGGTCTTGCCGATCAACGATCGCGGCTCGCCGAGCTCGACCTCGGGAAGCTTCGCGGCGCGCGCCCAAAGAGCTTCGAGTGAGATCTCCATCCCCGGCGAGATGATCCCGCCGAGGTACTCGCCCTCGGCGGACACGACGTCGTAGGTGATCGCGGTGCCGAAGTCGACGACGATGCAGGCGCCGCCGTAGCGCGCGTAGGCGGCGACAGCGTTGACGAGGCGGTCGGCGCCGACCTCGCGTGGATTGTCGGTGCGAATAGCGATTCCCGTCTTGACGCCAGGGCCGACGACGATCATCTCGTGGCCGAGATAGCGCCGCGCCATCTGCGACCACTCGGGGCCGAGCTCGGGCACCGTCGAAGAGACGATCGACGCGTCGATCTGTGACAGGTCGAGTCCACGAAGCGCGAGCAGGTTGCGCAGCGCCGCGCCGAGCTCGTCCGACGTCGAGCCGCGCACGGTCGCAAAGCGCCAGCGCTCGAGCAGCTCGCCGTCAACAACCGTCCCGAAATGGGTCTGCGTGTTTCCGACGTCGACGACGAGCAGCACGGGCGGATTATCGGGCTCGCGCGAGCGGGGGGCCAGCGAGCCGAACCCCCTCCTCGAACCCGAGCGCGAGAAGTGCATCTGAAAGGCGCTCACCGGCCGGCGTGGCGAGCTCGAAGTCGAGCTCGAGCAGCGGGATCAGCACGAATCGTCGGACGAGCACCTGCTCGTGGGGCAGGCGCAGGCGCTCGGAGCGATGTTCGATGTCGCCGAGTAGCAGCACGTCGATGTCGATTGAGCGCGGCCCGTGCCGCTGCTCGCTTCGGCTGCGGCCAAGCTCTTGCTCGAGGCGCTTGCAGACGTCGAGTAGCGACTCCGGGTCCAGTGCGGTCTGCACGCGGAGGCAGGCGTTGAGGAACTCGGGCTGGTCGAGCACCTCGCCGACCGGGTCGGTGTCGTAGGTCGAGGATGACGCCAGCACGTGGACGCTGTCGGACTCGAGCCCCTCCACCGCGCGTTGGAGGTTCGCTCGCCGATCACCCACGTTGCTCCCGAGGCCGAGGTAGGCGGTCCGCTGCGGGCTCACCGCGATGTCAGACCCCTCGCCGCGCTCACCAGCATTTCGGGTCACTGAGGTCGGGGAAGTCCATCGAGGCCGCGACGTTGATCAGCATCCCGCGCGCGAAGAAGTCGTAGAGCTCGGCGCCGGTCGAACCGGAGAGGCGCTCGACCTCTGTGCGGAGCATCTGGAAGCCGCGGCGCGCCACGTCGCGGATGTCAGGGTCGGCGCAGGCCGCGTAGAGCTGCATCTGCGCGAGCAGCAACTCGCGGTTGGCGAGCATCTCGGTATAGGCCTGCCCCATCGACTCGAGCCGTTCCATCGGTGTCGCGCCGTTTGCTGCAGCGGTGAACGTCTCGAGCGTCCGTTCAAAACAGCGCTCGCAACACGCTACGAACAGCTGCTTCTTCGTCACGTAAAGGCGAAACAGATAGGCGTGAGAGATACCGGCGCGGTGCGCGATCGCCTCTGTTGAGGTGCCGTGGAGCCCTGCGACGGCGAATTCAGTGATCGCCGCCGCGAGGAGTTCGGTGCGGCGCTTTGCGGCGGTGCTGCGAGCGGCGGGCGCGGTCATCCACCAATTGTAAGTGATGACTCACAATGGTCAAATCCGTGCCTGCTCATTCAGGCAGCTCGCGCCAGACCTCGACAGAGACCTCCTCGACCGGCAGCGGGATCGGCGGCTCCGGCTTTGCCGCCTTGACCCAGACAGCCTCGGCACCGAAGTCCTCGATCACCCTGTCGGCCACGACGGTGCAGAGACGCTCCAGCGTTTTGTAGTTGCGCTGCTGCGCGACAAGCGCCACGAGCTGGCAGACCTCGCCGTAGTCGATCGTGTCCTCGATCCGATCGGTCTCCGTGGCGTCCGACTCGCCGACGTCGATGCGGATGTCGAACAGCAGGCGCTGGCCGACCTCACGCTCGGCGGCGCTGACGCCTATATGGGTGAACAGCGAGAGGCCCGAGATCTCGATCGTCACGACCGTCTGCATGCCGGCGTGGGAGTCGAGCTCGTCGTCTCCGTCAGCGTCGGTGTCTAGCTCCTCGGCCTCATCGAGCTCGTCGGCGTCTTCATCCATTGCCCGCTGACCGTAGCAGCCGCGACAGCAAGCGCGTCTGCGACCGGACCGACGTCGTGAACTCGGAACATGCTTGCGCCGCGCTCGAACGCCATCACGCATGTCGCGATCGTTCCAGGCAGCCGGTCATCGCTCGGCTTCCCGGTCACGACGCCGAGGAACGACTTGCGCGAGGTTCCGATCAGCACCGGGAGTCCAAGTGCGGTGATCTCCTCGAGCCGCGAGAGGAGTTCCAGGTTATGCCCGACGCTCTTGCCGAAACCGATCCCGGGATCGATCGTGATTCGCTCGCGGGCGATCCCCGCGGCGAGCGCGTACCCGACCCGCTGCTCGAGGAACTCCAGCACCTCCGCGACGACATCGTCGTAGTGCACCTCGCGCTGCATCGTCCGTGGATCGCCGCGCATGTGCATCAGGCAGCAATCGACCTCCAGCTCGGCGACGAGCGACGCGAGTTCGGGTTCGGCGCGAAAGGCGGTCACGTCGTTGACGAGGCTGGCGCCGGCCGCGATCGCAGCGCGAGCCACCGCCACCTTCGAGGTGTCGATCGATATAGCCGCGCGCAGGCCGCTGGCGCGCAAGCCCTCAATCACCGGCATCACGCGGCGGAGTTCCTCGGCCGCGGACACAGGCTCGGCGCCCGGACGCGTCGACTCGCCACCGACATCTATATACGCGGCTCCCTCTCGCTCGAGCTCAAGCGCCCGAGCGACCGCGGCATTGGGCTCCATATAGCGACCGCCGTCCGAGAACGAGTCGGGAGTTACATTCACGATCCCGACGACGCGGTAGGGCTTGTTCACTCCCCGATCGTGGCAGGAAGTCGCGAGGAGAGGCTTTCGCGCGGCGAAAGCCTTACGAGCCTCAGAGGCTGGGCTTGTCGGGCGTGCTGCCGCGTAGCTCGGCGGTTCCGCCGGCGAGGCCAGGGCGGCGGATCGGGCGCTTGGCCTCGGGCCTGGGGCGCTGCGGCTCAGTGACAGCGTCCGCGGGCACGCTCGGAGCTCGCTCCTCCTCGTTCCCGAATGCCTCCTCCTCGGTGGCACCAGCCACCAGCGCCTCGAACTGCTCCTTCTCGATCGTCTCGCGGCGCAGCAGGATGTCCGAGATCGTGTCGAGGCGCTTGCGATGGTCGGTGAGGAGCTTCGTCGCACGCGTGTGCGCGCCCTCGATGATGCGTCGCACCTCGTCGTCGATCTGGAGCGCGATCTCATCGGAGTAGTCCGGCTCGGTCGAGAACTCGCGGCCGAGGAACGGCTGGCCGTGGTCGTGACCAAAGACGCGTGGGCCGAGCTTCTCGCTCATGCCAAAGCGCATCACCATCTGCTTCGCGGTCGCGGTGACCTTCTCAAGGTCGTTCGAGGCGCCAGTCGTGATCTCGCCGAAGACGATCTCCTCCGCTGCACGGCCGCCGAGCGTCATCGCCATCGTGTCCAGCAGCTCGGCGCGCGTTGTGAGGAAGCGATCCTCGCTCGGCATCGAGATCGTGTAGCCGAGGGCACGTCCACGGGAGACCACCGAGATCTTGTGCACCGGGTCGGCGAACTCGAGGAAATGACCGACGATC